>ERZ1034913.270-NODE-270-length-46998-cov-55.516925_pt1 | contig 46998 bp, 73 predicted proteins | sample MGYA00520697_ERZ1034913 | MGnify/ENA primary metagenome ERZ1034913 (study PRJEB33766, sample SAMN09781786) | gut metagenome | biome: gut microbiome | host: Homo sapiens | place: Madagascar | study: EMG produced TPA metagenomics assembly of the PRJNA485056 data...
GGATACATTCTTGGCAAGACAGAAAGTTTTTCTGAGAATAAGTCGGATGATTCTGGTAAGGCACAGAAAGAAAGTTCATAAGAAAGGAGACAACCCACATGACAGATCAACAAGTTGTTCGCTACCTCACCCTGGTAGATCGCAAGCTCCAGATTCTTCTGGACAGTGGCGTAAACTACAAACCGGAATACGCAGAAGAGATGGAAGCAATTAACAAAGAGATTGCGGAGCTTCGGCCACTGGTGGAGCAAGAGCGTGGGGAATACAATTCGAGAGGAATTATGGTATCACCTAGTGAGATTATGAGACAGATCATAAGAGAAGAAGTAAATAAAGAAAGATGAATAAGGAGGAAACCATGGAACAGACAAATCAGCCGGTAAAAGGTTACAAAGTATTCAACCCGGACTGGACATGCAAGGGATTCCAGTATGAGGTTGGCAAGATTTTTGAAGAGGATGTGAAGCCTGATTGTTGCAACAGAGGATTTCACTTTTGCACAGAGGCAAGCGATTGCTTTAATTATTACAGTTTCAACCCAAGCAATAAAGTTGCGGAGGTTCTGGCCTTGGGAGAAGTTGATAGCCACTCAGATGATACGAAGTGCTGCACGAACAAAATTCAGATTGTTAGAGAGATTTCCTGGCAGGAACTTCTGACAATTGTAAATACTGGAAAGTCCTGCACAGGACTTTGTAACACCGGGAACAGGAACACCGGGGACTGTAACACCGGGGACAGGAACACCGGGAACTGGAACACCGGGGACAGGAACACCGGGGACTGTAACACCGGGGACTGGAACACCGGGAACAGGAACACCGGGGACTGTAACACCGGGGACAGGAACACCGGGAACTGGAACACCGGGGACAGGAACACCGGGGACTGTAACACCGGGGACAGGAACACCGGGGACTGGAACATTGTAAACGCATCCTCCGGATGCTTCTGTACAGAAGATCAGAAGATTCTTATTTTTGATAAGCCGTCAGATTGGACGCTCAAAGACTGGCGGAACAGTAACGCAAGACGACTTCTTAATCAGATTCCGAAAAGCGTTGTCGAATGGATATATGAAGAGGATATGACTGACAAGGAAAAAGAAGAAAATCCAACATACAAGACTACTGGTGGATATTTGAAAGTCCTTGACGAATCAGAATCAGCGCAGATCTGGTGGGATGGGCTGGAAGATGAAGATAAAAATACAGTCAAATTAATTCCAAATTTTGATGCTGAAAAATTTGAAAAATGCACAGGTATAAAGGTAGGTGACTGATATGGTAGATGCTGAAAACTATGTAGCTGCCACGGCCCAGGTACATGATTTTGCTGCAGAAGTAGCGCGGATCCTGGCAGATACCGCAGTCCCGGAATTTTCCAGTGATCCAATCAATATTGAGGATGCTGCTAAGCTAATCGGCATGAAACCGGCTCAAGTTCGTGCTGGAATCCAGTACGGCTGGTTGCCTATAGGTATTGCTACAAACAATGGGAAAATAATCAAGGGTAAATCTAACCTGAGATTAAATTTTACAATCTTTCCAAGGAAGATCTGGGAAGTGACGGGACATGTCTGGAAAGGAAAAGCGGCACTGGAAGCACAAAAGTGAAGTGCCCCAGGGGAGAGTTGAGACCTCTCGCCCCGGAGCTAGCACCCACTAAATCTCGCTTAGTGGATAGGTTAATTGTAAACCTCTCCACGCAAAAAATCAATATAAAAAGAGAGGTAAACGCAACAAAATGAAAGAAAATACAACAAAATGCAATAGTGAAAAGGTTACATGGAAAGATATAGAGGTTTCTTTGGCATCTGAAATTGTGAGAAAGGCCAAGAGAGAAACCCAAAAATGGTTCGGTATATGGCTTTTGACTGCCGCGCTGTTAATCCTGAGTAATGTACTGTGGTACTTTGCATACAACATGTGATCTTCTTTTTTTTTTGGAGGGAAAAGAATGAAATCACCTAGACAAAATAGAAAGGATATTGTAGTCAGTGCGATTATTGGGATTTTGTTTACTTTTCTTCCCTGTTGGGAGTGGACTGGAAACTTCCAGCAGTTCCTTGGAAGTGTAATATTCTCCCTGTTTACGTATCTGGCATTGATTTGAGGATAGAAAAATGAAAGAAGAGCAAATTAAAGAGCTTTTTGATCTCACCATGAGAGTGGCCAATGAGACAAATAATCATGTTAGCTTTGAGTTTTCCGCACATGGAAGCGGATCCATGCTTTTGCTATGCGTGCTTAACAAGGTTACAGGAGCAATTTTGAAAAGATTTGAGATATATCTCAATTATAATCTCTTATCAGAGGAAAAGAATGGATACAAGGCCGCTAAAGAGTATATTTCTGGTCTACTGGAAGATGGGAGGTGCCCTAAATGAACTTCACGGGCAATGGAAATATACAGGCTGAATACCTGGAAATAGCTGCACATAGACATTCCGGGCCAATAAAAAGACAAGCAAATAACTATAGTTTAACAGAAAGAGAGGAAAATAAGAATGAATCTGTACGAAATCGAAAATGAAATCCTTAATTGTGTGGATATGGAAACAGGGGAAATCGTAGACATTGAAAAACTTGAATCCCTGCAGATGGAAAGAGAGCAGAAAATTGAGAACATCGGTTGCTGGATCAAGAACCTCCTGGCAGATGCAAAAGCAATAAAAGAAGAAAAGGATAACCTTGCAGCGCGTCAGAAATCTGCCGAGAATAAAGCTGCATCCTTAAAGACATTCCTTTCCAGATATCTGAATGGGGAGAAGTTTAAAACTGCAAAAGTAGCCATTTCCTACAGAAAAAGTGATTCCGTAGATATTGCGGAGGGTGCTGCCATTCCGGAGAAATATCTGAAATACTCAGATCCTACACCGGATAAAATCGGACTAAAAGCAGCATTGAAAGCCGGTGAGGAGTTCCCTGGTATTTCCATTGTAACCTCTAGTAATATTCAGATCAAGTAGGAGGGCACCCATGAGTGATTTTGAAATCCGCATTCCGGCAAGAAAAAAGCGTCCGGTGACAGATGAAGAGCGGACGGTAATTAGAGTATCGCCAGAAGCCTATAACGCCCTGGTCGAAATCTATAACGAATCAACCATATCAATGAAAGATATCGCAAGTTTGCTGATCATCGAAGGCAGTAAGCATGTAGTTTATGACAAGGAGGAATAGCAATGGCAACACCAGTTTTAATTATTGGAAAATCCGGTTCCGGAAAAAGCACCAGTTTGAGAAACTGCCAGAATTCTGACTGGAACCTTATAAGAGTATTGAACAAGCCACTTCCGTTTAAAGGCAAGATTGACGGATGGTTTACAGATGATTACCAGCAGGTGATGAAGTGTCTGATCGCGTCAAAAGCAGAGTCGATTGTGATTGATGATGCAGGTTATCTTATTACAAACCATTTCATGAAAGGACATGCATCCGCCGGAAAAGGTAATGCGGTATTCTCCCTGTACAATGATATCGGAGATTACTTCTGGCAGTTAATCCAATTTATTGTAACGAAAGTTCCGCAGGATAAGATTGTGTACCTTATGATGCATGAAGAAAAAGATGATTCTGGCGAGGTCAAGCCTAAGACAATTGGTAAACTTCTGGATGAAAAAGTTTGCATCGAGGGCATGTTTACTATCGTTCTTAGATGCATCGAAGAGAGTGGAAAACATTTATTTGTCACTCAGTCCAGTCAAGGAGCAGTAAGCAAATCACCGATTGGAATGTTTGATACGCTGACTATTGATAATGACCTTGCAGAAGTAGACAAGGTTATCAGAGATTATTATGAATTAGGAGGAACAGACAATGCAGAAACCAAATAGTTACGATACTACACAGGCTGCCGGAGAGTTTGAGCCTATTAAACTTGGCGGACATAAGATGGTAATTAAGCAGGTATCAGAGGGAAAAACAAAAGATACAGGACTTAATAAACTTATCATTTTGTTTGACTTTGCTGATGGTGATGAGCAGGCAGGATATTTTATGAAGCAGTTTGAGAACGATATCCGTCCAGATAAGAAATATCCGAATGCAGCAACAAATCACATGACAGTTGATGAAAGTACAGACTATGGCGTCCGCAACCTCAAAACTTTTATTACTTGCGTGGAAAAATCTAATCCAGGCTTCACAGTTAAATGGGGAGATAATTTCGGGCAGCAGTTCAAGGGCAAGCTGATCGGCGGTATCTTCCGGGTAGAAAAAGACTGGTACGATGGAAAAGAAGTTAAACGTCACAAGCTGGCATGGTTCCGGAGCCTTGAGGGAATCAAGGATGCAGATATTCCGGAAGAACGTACCACCAAAGCCTATGACGATCATCTGAAGGAAGCTGCTATTATGGGTGCTGATCCGGCAGGAACGGATTTTATGAACATTCCAGATGGAATGCAGGAAGAATTACCTTTTAATTGATTGGATGTGAGGTAAATGGTTATACAATGCGATACTCGCGAACATAAAGCAGAATGGGAACGGATTCAAAAGCAGTTTGACAGTCTTGGAGTGCAGTATTTCCGCTCTAAATTGTATTGCGGTGATTATCAGTCACTGGACAATGCAAAGCTATGTATTGATCGTAAAAAGGATTTACAGGAGTTATGTGGAAATGTCTGTCAACAACACGAAAGATTCAAGGCAGAGCTTATCAGAGCGCGTGAAGCAGGTATTCAGCTTATCATTCTCTGTGAGCATGGCCCAGATATCAAATCTGTTGGTGATGTGTATTTCTGGGAGAATCCAAGAAAGCACAAAGTTATCTGGAGGACTGTAAACGGTAAAAAAGTAAAGACCGTGATATCGGACAAGGCTGTCGATGGCTGCCAGCTATACAAATCTCTCTGTACGATCAGAGATAAATACGGTGTCCGGTTTGAGTTCTGTACAAAAGAGGAAACCGGACGGCGAATCGTGGAGCTACTGCAATGACTAGAGAAGAAATCAAACAGTCGGTAAAAATGCCAGACATACTATCAAAATACGGAATAAGGCCGAATAGGGCAGGATTTATAAGTTGCCCTTTCCACAAAGAAAAGTCAGCTTCCTGCAAAATCTATGATGATTCCTTTTACTGCTTTGGCTGTGGCATCGGTGGTGATGTGTTTGATTTTGTTATGCAATATGAGTCTGTTCCTTTTAATACTGCATTTATTGAGCTGGGCGGCACTTATATCTCAAAAAAAGGTAAGAGCCGCAATCAGATCAGGCATGAAATCCGGGATATCAAAGCCAAAAAATACAATCCTGTTCAGGAGCCGAACGAGCTTGAACAGGTAGAAAAGAACATACTAATGTACGAAAAAGCACTAAATACATTTCCTCCTGATTCAGAAGAGTGGTATATGTGCCAGTTTGATCTTGCAAAAGAAAAAAGCAGGTATGCGGTGATAATTGCCAGGGCAGGAGGTGAGAGAAATCCTTGAGAATATAGATAATCTGCAGGCAAAAGATTTTATGGAAAGACAGCTGTATGAGGAGCTTTTTGCAATAAAAAGCAAAATCGAACGATCAGAAAAAAAATTCAAGCTGATGGATAGAGCCAAAAGCGTAAAAGCAAAGCATATAGTTGATGAATTTATAAAAGAGTTCCAGAGGGCAGAGCAGGAGAAAGAAAAAGAAGAAAAATTAAATCGTTCTTTGCAAATTGTAGAAAATATCACAAACTTTTATGAGGATGATATTGGAAAGGAATACCCTCAAATGGCTTGTGGTAGTTGGATCGCTACAGAAAATGGGATTTTTTCCTCAGAAACCTCAAAGGCCAGAGAGCTTGTATGCCACCATCCAATAATGCCGATACGCAGATTAAAAAACATCGAGACAGGTGAGGAGCAGATCACGATCACATTTAAGAGAGATGGATACTGGACAGAGATTACAGTTCCCAAAATCGACATTGTGACTTCCAGAGCAATCACCAATCTTGCAAGGTTTGGTGTGCAGGTTAATTCGGAAAATGCAAGGCTCCTGGTTAAATATCTGGCAGATGTGGAAATGTATAATGCCGATACGATCGACATACAGCACTCTACAAGCAAGTTAGGGTGGCATGGCAATGTATTTGTGCCTTACGATCTTTCAATCGTTTTTGACGGCGAATACCGCTTTAAAACGTTATTCCAAAGCATACAGGAACAGGGAGAGTATTTTAAGTGGATAACACTGGCGAAGCAGTTACGATCATGCGGACGATTAGAGCCACGTATAGCTCTTGCAGCATCTTTCTCAAGTGTTCTCATACAGCCACTTGATGCATTACCTTTTATTGTTGATTTCTACGGGCAGACGGGCGGAGGTAAGACGGTAACAATCAATATAGCGGCTTCTGTCTGGGGAAATCCGGCACCGGGAGCTTATGTTGGAAACTTCCGATCAACAGATGCATCACTGGAAACCAGAGCAGATATGCTCAATAACTTTCCAATGATCCTTGATGATTCAAAGAATGCATCTCAGTATATCCGGGATAACTATGAGACGTTAATCTACAATCTCTGTTCCGGAAAAGGAAAAGGAAGATCCAATAAGGATCTGGGGGCCGCAAAGGAGAACACCTGGAGTAATGTAACTATCTGTAATGGCGAGAATCCCATATCAGAGTTTGCAGATTCTGGCGGAGCAATCAACAGAATCATCGAAATTGAGTGCTGCGAAGATATCTATGAGAATCCAGCAGAAATCAACAGCGCCATAATGAAAAACTATGGATTTGCTGGCCGTGTGTTTGTTCAGAGTATCAAGGATATTGATCCGGATGATCTGAAAGAAATGAAAGCAGAAATTGAAAAGGAATTTGATGAATTCAATTTCCCTGCAAAACAGGTAATGGCCATATCTATACTTCTACTGGCTGATAAGTTGGCTACAGAGTTCATATTTAAGGACGGACGGGCGCTGACAGTTGAGGATGTGGTGGACATACCTACACGCAAGAAAGACGTGTCAGAGGGGCAGAGATGCTATGAATTTATCCTTGAGAGCCTTTCGTCCTACGGGCAACATTTTGATACTCAATTCAGCTGTGATCAGTGGGGATTCCTGGAAAATCCGGACGAAAATGGAGACAGATATGTGTATTTCTATCCGAAAATGTTTGAAAATCTGTTGAAAAATAATGGATTCTCAAGAAAAGCATTTTCCGCCTGGGCTATAAATCGTGATCTGATCAAGCATACTGGGAACAGGGACACGGTATCAAAAAGAAATGGCGGCAGTGTAAAAAGGTTTTTGGCGGTGAAAATCACTGATTTGGAGGAACGAAAAATCGACGAAGTGGATGAGGATTTTGTACCTGCTGATACAAGAACAAACGTTCCGTTTTCATAAAGTGTAACCCGTAACCCATGAAACCCAGAAAAAAACATCCTATAGGAGAATGTTTGAGAGAGTGTAAAAATCATATACTTTTATGATTTTCCTATAGAAAAACCTTGGTTACATTGGCTACATGGTTACACCCCTATGAAAGCCGCATAAAATAAGGGTTTGTGGCGTAACCAATGACTTGAAAAAGTGGGTTACACATGGGTTACAAAAAGAAAATGATTATACAAAATAAAAATAATAAAAGAATTGTATGAAAATTCAGATTGTTACACTTGGTCAACAAAGCATAAGGAGTGGTTACATGATAGAGAAAGAGAAGCTTAATAAAAAACAGAGATATGCGCTTGATACAATGTTATCCGGCAGCAATGTTTTCCTTACAGGAGATGCAGGAACAGGGAAAACAACTGTTATCCAGACTTTTATCCGCGAAGCAGAGGAAGCTGGTAAAAATGTCCTGGTGTCTGCAACAACCGGGATCGCGGCGGACAACATCGGATATGGTGCAACAACCGTACACCGGGCGCTGAATATCTCAATCAAATTTGAGGACTACAAGAAAAAAGTAAAATCAAGAGTTGAGCTGTTGAAAGAAGCTGATGTACTTATCATTGATGAGATCAGCATGTGCCGTTTTGATCTTTTTAACATGATCGCAAAAACGATCATAACAGAAAACGAAGAGAGAGCGGTGGAAAGATTAATGGGTGATGAGAAAGAAGATCTGCAGTTAATTGTGATCGGGGATTTCTACCAGCTCCCACCTGTGATAACTACGGACGATCGAAAGATTCTCTGCCGAATGTACGGATCCGAATATGGTAAGGGTGGAAAGTATGAGCATGGATATGCATTCTTTTCGGAGTATTGGAAAGATATGGGGTTTGATTACATCAAGCTTGATGAGGTATGCAGGCAGAACGATGAAGGATTCAAATATGTGCTGAATGATATCAAATATGGCAACAATATCCGAAAGTCTATTTCTTATCTGGAAAATAACGAATCGGACAAGGTTATCCCGGAAGCACCGTTCCTGGTTGGGACAAATGCAGAAGCGGATAAAATCAACAATACTTTTCTTGGCAAGTTAGATGGAAAAACCGAAAAGATATTCCATGCAACAGTTGATGGAGATTTAACTCCTGCGGATATCAAAAATATTGCATTTGCCCGGGAAGATCTAACTCTCAACATTGGCGCAAAAGTAATGATTACCGTTAATGATTTGGCCGGGAAGTATGTCAATGGAACAATCGGCATTATCCAGAAAATCGTGGACAATGGAGAGTTCGAGGAATCTTATCTTACAATCAAAACAGATAAAAGAAAGACTGTTAATCTGTACAGATACAGCAAGGATATTGAGAAGCAGGTTGTTGAGGAATCAGAACAGGAAAAAGACGGACAGAAGATCATAAAAGAAAAAATTGTCCGTAAAAAGGCCGGAACATTTTCCCAGTTTCCTGTAAAGCTTGCCTGGGCGATCAGTATTCATAAATCTCAGGGACAGACCTTTGAGAAAATCAACATTGATCCTTGTTGTTGGGATCCTGGACAGTTCTACGTGGCCGTTTCCCGGGCGAAATCAGCTAACGGTATACATTTTATCAGACCGATAAAGCAAAGCTATATTAAGGCATTTAGCAAGGATAACGAGCGACTTCTTGAACAGAGTTTTGAAGTGTAATTATATATAATATATATTATAAAAAAATATTTAAGAAAGGTATACAAAAAATAGTATAATGTATATTGTATACAAAGGTGTGAGCTATGAGAGTAAAACATGAGCAGATTCCAAACACCATTAAATTTCTTCAAATCGACTTCCCGGCGTTGGTTCTTCAGACTGCCGGAATTGAAGATAAGGACGAATACTGGCAGCAGGTTATTGAACAGATCCATATTGTATCAGAAAAATATAACAATAATGGATTCGTGGATCACATGCTCACCGCCTATGCGGATTATCTGGATAGAATGTACCGAAAAGCAAAAACATTGAACAAGGAGAAAGCCAATGAGCAAAATGAGAGAGTATGAGTGAGGGAGAGAAGATGGACTTGATCTGGCACTCAGAATTGTAAGGGATGGCGGTCTGGAGGCCCTAGAGAGGGAAATTAAATTCCGCGGGATTACCGGAGTACATACATCACTTGCTTCAAAGGATCTAGACAAGGCAGCTCAGAAGATCAAGGAAATGACACTTGATACATTTACAATCCTTGGAATTGCTGTTTTGCATGATGATTTTGGCTTTGGACAGAAGCGCTGCCAGAAGTTCATGGACGGTATGGACAGGGGGGCTGATTATCTGATGGATGATATGGCAACCTGGGAAGATTACAGAAGATCAATCAAAGAGGAATTGAATCTTGATTTGAGATTCCGTATTAACGATTAAGTGAGGTGTTATTGATGGGAAAATATAATACAGAACGCAAGCACAGAGAAGGACAGGAGATGTATAAAGCGGTGTATCACTTTATCTTGAAATATTACCGAAAACACCGTTATATGCCGTCCACGAGAAATATTGCAGATGGCTTAGATATTTCAATGGCTACTGCCAGGAATTATATTAATTTATTGCTTGATAATGGTTTGTTAGTAAGTGAGGATCCGACAGAACAGAGGGCGTATAGATTAAGTTATTCAAAGGTGGAAAATGGTATATAAGAAATTGGTTAAAAGATTTGGAGCGTAAATATTATGGATTTAGAACAAAAAGCAATTGAGAGAATTCGGCTTGCGTCTGACCTCTCGTTGAAACATTATGGAAAGCCACTTATATGCACATATTCAGGTGGGAAAGATTCTGACGTGATGTTAGAACTCTTTCGTAGGGGGGCATACCATTTGAGGTACATAATAGCCACACCACAGCAGATGCACCGCAAACTGTACGGCACATACGAAAGGTATTTAAAAGTCTGGAAGAAAAAGGAATTAAATGCGAAATAGAAATGCCGAAGTATAAAGGCGAACATATCACGATGTGGAAATTGATTCCATTAAAATTGATGCCGCCGACGATACTTTCGAGATATTGTTGCGCAGTATTAAAAGAAACCGGATGCCCTAATAGGTATATTGCCACAGGCGTTCGCTGGGCAGAAAGTCAAAAGCGACAATCGCGATCAGAATTTGAAAAATTAGGAAGTAGTATTAAAACAAAAGAATACTTTTCAACGGTTATGCTTATGAATGATAACGATGCAAAACGCCGAATGACCGAGCATTGTATGCAACAAAAGAAAATGGTTGTCAACCCAATTATTGACTGGAAAGATTCTGATATATGGGAATTCATCAATTCAGAGCATATAGAAACTTGCGAGTTGTACAAATGTGGATACGACAGAGTTGGCTGTATTGGCTGTCCGATGGCTGGAAATAAGAGGTATAAGGAATTTGCAGATTTTCCCAAATACAAACAGTCTTATATCGGAGCTTTTGGAAGAATGATAGATGTTCGCAAAGAAAAAGGATTAGAAACCAAGTGGAAGACAGGAGAAGATGTGTTTAGGTGGTGGATGAATGACGATAACTTAGAAGGACAAATGGAATTATCTGATTTTATCGAGTATTAAAAATCATGGAGGACTGCACAATAGCGTGCCAGTTGCTTACGTGGGGAAAAGTGAGGATGGAAAATGGAGAAATTAAAACCTTGTCCGTTTTGCGGAAAAGAGATAGATACAGACAAAGACATATATATCCCAGAAAGAGACTGGAAGCCATCTTTTTATGATCCCGACAGTGGAGGTTATCCGGTAAGTATTCACTGTGAATGTGGATTAGAATTTTGTCCGGGTACATGGGATTATAAAGAATTCGTTGAAACATGGAATAAAAGAGTAAACAAGGAGGACACAAAATGTTAATCAGAAGTCAGGACAAGGAAACATTAATCAATTTCAACAATTCAATTGTAGTCAACATTATAGATATTGAAGGGGTTGTAAAGATTATCTGCTCGTATTCGTGCGAGGATTATATTATCGGGCATTATTCCACCAAAGCAAAAGCCATGAAAGTACTGGATATGATTCAGAAAGCGTATGCGGACTTTGAAGCATCAAAAATCACCAGTACAGGACTGGTAATAGCGGCATACACGGGAAGCTGTGATACTCCTGAGAGCGCTGCTTGCGGAATTAAAGCGTTAAAAGGTTATGTGGAAATGATAAGAGAATCGGTAGTCTTTCAGATACCAGAGGATAGCGAGGTGGAAGAATGAGCCATGTCAAAGACAGATTGTCAAATTATCATGATTTCATGAAGAAACTTGCGGATGACCGCCAGATGGTTTTGGCAAGCGATGTTCTGGAAATGATAGAACAGATTAAGGATGATCTGGAACAGGACGAGAAAGAAAATGGTTGGATTCCAGTAAAATATCATCAGATATCAGAAAAAGAACGTGCGGAAGAATCCATATCAAATGATATACAATATATGCTTGCTTGTAAAATGCCCGATGATGAACAAGAAATTTTGGTCACTAATGGAAAAACAATATGGCAAGATACAAGCTTTATTGATTGTGACGGATATTATCTTGATAGCGGTTATGATTGGATTGAGATTACGGCATGGCAACCACTTCCAGAACCATACGAGGAGGACGATTAATGAGTAAATCAGTGTTAGTGTTGGATACGCCAGAGAATTGTATATCTTGTTCAATCAGTCGAGATTGTAGCGATATACTGGAAACATGCACCTTTTGCCCGATTACAGGAAAATGCGTGCTCGATAAAGAAGCAGAAACGATTCCTGATTGGTGTCCATTGAAGCCATTGCCGGAGAAGATGAAACTTACTGGGAATTATAACGGTGAGTATTCCAAAACAGGAGGCAAAACGCTGGGCTATAAGGTTGGCTGGAATGCTTGCATTAACGAGATTACAGGAGAGGTGAAGTAGATGGAGAGATTAACAGAGGATTATAATGATTCATATTGCTTGAAAAAATGCCACCCTAATAATGATTGCTTTTGCGATGGCGGAGGTTGTCCAATAGATAATTGTAGAGAAGTTATCGAGGCATTAAATAAGCTTGGAGAATATGAAAAGGCAGAAGAACAGGGCGTGCTTGTGAGACTGCCGTGTAAGGTTGGAGATACGGTTTGGGATATTGATACAGGTTACCCGGAACCTTATAAAATCACAGCATTTTCGTATGGTTGCCACGATCTTGTAGGGTTTGGCTGCGATGACGATATCACGTTTTACTATACAAGTCGCCGTAGACAAACGGCAGGAGCATTTTTGCTGAGTGAAATTGGTAAAACAGTATTTCTTACCTGTGAAGAAGCAGAGAAGAAGTTGAAGGAGATGTGAAGAAAAATGATAAATGAAAAGGAAGCGATTAAATTCTTACAGAGCCGTGCCGATCTAATCAAAAATGATTATTCAGCAGATCAAGGAGCCGATATTGAGGATTACTATCAATCCATCAAAATAGCAATCAGAGCATTAGGAAAGCGGATCCCTAAAAAGCCTATAGATGAGTATGGATTTAATTATAGTAAGCCATCTGATGGATTCATACAGTGCAGGTGTGGCGCGATGTCGCATGTTAATCTCTATTACTCAAAAACAACCACATACTGCTGGCGATGCGGACAGGCATTTGGCCATTGGGGAGAGGGTGATAGCAAATGAGCGCAATAAGAATAGCGGAAATAGTTATTCAATTCATGTTCTGTATATATGCGATATGCAAGGCTCATGAATCAGCCAGATGCAACAATGTATCATTCACGGTATTTTATTGCACGCGGTGGGCGTTATGCCTTATGTCTTTATGGTAATACTTAGCCAGAAAGGGTGATAATATGCGGACCAGGCAAAAGTCACTTGTTGATTTTGGCGTATACCCTGAGGATATCAGTAAACTAAAGGATATATGCCAGAAAGCTACACCGGATCAGCGTCACAGCATCTTGCATTGCTGTATAGATTCCTGCCCCCCAGGGCTTGAACTACTGGTATATGAGTCGATAGTTTTAGGCCACTCCTATGATCGGATAGGAAAACGGGAGTATATTCCAGCAAAGCGAGATGATTTCTACGCATACCGGCGCAAGGCAATGAGCCAGTTTTACAATATCCTTAGACTATCGAGAGAAATATAATTATTACAATTGATATTTTAAATGTGGGGACAAATGTTTCTGCCATGTATGGTAATATAGTATATATCTATAGCTATACGTGGCAGAATTTTTATTTTCAGAAAGGGTATGATTGGATGTTGATAGGATGGCAAATGAGGAAAATTTAAAGCCGTTTAATAATCGAACAGAGAGCGAAAAGAGAGAAATCGCTCAAAAAGGTGGTATTGCATCAGGTCAAGCACGCCGTCAAAAAAAGACCCTTTCTGAATTAGCAAAGATGATAGCTGAGAATCCTGCCCCGACTGCTGCAAAGAAAAAGCTCACGAAGATGGGAATATCTGACGAGGATGCAAGTAACAACGCTTGTATTGTGGCTGCCGTGTATGATAAGGCCGTTAAAGGCAACATGCAGGCTGTTGATAAGTGGGAGCAGTTGACGGCAGTATCAAATGAAGATGATAAAAAATATGAACTTCCGGCCAGAGTGCTTGGAAAGGCATTTGTTGATATAAACAGACGTATCAAGCCTAACATTGAATATGTATTCGAGGGTGGTCGAGGTGGTCTGAAATCCTCTTTTGTGGCTTTTAAGATTGTTGAGCTTATTAAGAATAATCCTCAGATGCACGCCTGCATCACAAGACAGGTAGCAGGCACTTTGAAAGATTCTGTATATGCTAACATGAAATGGGCTATCAATGAACTTGGACTGATGGAAGAATTTGAATGCAAGGTGTCACCGCTTGAGATTAAATACATCAAGACCGGGCAGACGATATACTTCCGTGGGCTGGATGATGAAACCAAGCTGAAATCTATCAAACCAGAATTTGGCTATATTGGAATCCTTTGGAAAGAGGAAAAAGACCAGATGAAAGGTGATGCACAGGAGAGATCTGTTAATCAGTCAGTGCTACGTGGCGGTGATGAGTCCTATGATTTTTCGTCATACAATCCGCCAAAATCAAAATCGAACTGGGTAAACAGGATCAAGCTAACGCCTAACCCGAAAAGAGTTATTCATCATTCAAGTTATCTGGAAGCACCGGCGGAATGGCTTGGACAGAAATTCCTTGACGATGCAGCGCATCTGAAAGAAATCAATCCAGAAGCCTATGAACATGAGTATTTAGGCGTTCCAAATGGTGATGGTGGCAATGTCTTTGAATATCTGGAGATTAGAGATATTACGGACGAGGAAATTAGTCACATGGACAAAATATTCCAAGGGTGTGACTGGGGATTTTTCCCTGATCCGTATGCTTTTATCCGTTTGTATTACAATCATAACACCGAAAAGATATATCTCATTGATGAAATCTATGAGAATAAATGGAGCAATAGGAAATCAGCAGATGAGATTCTGAGCAGAAAATACGATGATTATACTATTACCTGCGATTCTGCTGAACCTAAATCAATTAATGATTATAGAGATTTTGGACTTCCGGCAAGGGGTGCGATAAAAGGGCCTGGAAGTGTGGAGTATTCTATGAAATGGCTTCAGACAAGAACTATTGTTATTGACCCCAAAAGAACACCTAACGCTTACAAAGAGTTTTCGGAGTACGAATATGAAAGAGACAAAGATGGAAACGTTATAAGTGGATATCCTGACGAGAACAACCATTTAATCGATGCCTGTAGATACGCAACAGAATCATTGTGGAGGAGAAGAGGGAATAATGCTTAAAAGAGGGTACAGTCTAAAATATAGACGAATATATAAAATCTGGCAGGGAATTCGTCAGAGATGCAATAACCCCAATGACAAAGATTATGAAGACTATGGCGGAAGAGGAATAAGGGTTTGCGAAGAATGGAATAAAAGCTCAGAAGCGTTTGTTCGATGGGCATTGGAAAACGGATATGCTGATAATTTGAGTATTGACAGAATAGACACAAACTCAGGTTATTCTCCAGAAAATTGCAGATGGGCAACATGGACGCAGCAAGCGAGAAACAAAAGAATAGAAAAAATAAATTCAACTGGTGTTACTGGTGTTTCCATGGACAGAGGGAAATATAGAGCAATAATCTATGTGAATAATAAAAAAGTTGATCTAGGCAGGCATGACACGCTTGAAGAAGCAGCAGAAGCACGTAGGCAGGGTGAGATAAAATACTGGGGCGTGAGTGCATAATGGGACTTATAACAACACTAAAAAGGTGGTTTAACATGATATTCAAGAAACAAGCCGAAGAGGATTTTAATATCCAGGCAGCAGAATTCCCAGAGATGGAAGCGCTAATCAATCGGTGTGCGAACATCTACAGAGGTGTGCCGGAATGGTTAGATGATGAGGATAATATCAAGACGATCAATTTCGCGAAAACTGTCTGCTCGGAGACAGCACGGCTCGCAACGCTGGCAATCGGCATCCAGATCGGCGGTTCCGCAAGGGCTACATGGCTTCAGAAACAGATTGAAAAGGTATATTTCCAGATTCGGCATTGGGTAGAATATGGATGCGCTTACGGAACAGTGTTTATTAAGCCGAACGGTGAAAGCCTTGACATATTTACTCCGGCAGATGTAATGATTGTTGATTATGACAACCAGGAAATAAAAGGGATTATATTCAAAGATTCTTATACCGCCGGACGGAAATACTACACAAGGCTTGAATATCATCGTTTTGTTGAGACCACCGTGAATGGCGTGACAACTTATCCATATTATGTTTCTAATAGAGCCTATGTATCAAAATCTCCTCAGAGTATCGGAGATAAAATTGACCTTAAACAGACCAAATGGGCTGACCTTATGGCAGATACGCCGCCGATTCTTAAAGCGAACGGAGAGAAGCTGGACGGGCCTCTGTATGGAGTGCTGCGAACACCACAGGCGAACAATGTGGACATCAGCACACCGCTGGGCTTACCGGTTTTTGCTGAAGGCATTGAGGAGCTGGAAGGCCTTGATGTTGCGTATAGTCGGAACGTGGGAGAAATTAAAGACTCTCAGAAGATTGCTCTGTTAGATGATAGACTGCTGATGCCAAGCGGTACACCTGTTTCAGCCATGTCACCACGGGGTATGGAGAACAGGCGAAATGAGATGAAATTGCCACATTATGTCAAGAACGTGTTCGGACAGGACGAAAAAGAGTTCTATCAAGAAATCAATCCACAGCTCAACACGGATGCACGGTTGGCCGGAATCAATGCACTACTGTCACAGCTTAGCTACAAATGTGGATTTAGCAGTGGTTATTTTGTGTTTAACGAGAAAACCAGAATGGTGACGGCTACACAGGTGGAGGCAGACGACCGCCGGACAATTCAGTATATCAAGGACGTTCGGGATAAGCTGGAGGACTGCCTGAATGGCGTAATCTATGCACTCAATGTATTTGCCGACTTATACAGCCTGTCTCAGGTGGGTGCTTATAAAATAAATTATGATTTTGGCGACATCACTTACAATTACCAAGAAGATAAACAGTTCTGGCTAGGCTATGTAAATACTGGCAGGGTGCCATTTTGGTACTACCTTGTTAAATTTGAGGGGTTTAGCAAGGAGGATGCCAAGGCTCTATCAGAAGAAGCAAATAAGGAAAACAAAGATAGTGGATTGTTTGGAGAGGAGTAAGCTATGAGTTACATACCAGAGCCAGTTACAAGAACAGATAAATACCTTGCTTATATTGCCGGAAACATGGACGTTACTCTTCCAGATTATCCGATAACCAGAAAAGAGCATTATCTTGCGGCGTGGGCTGAGAAAAGTGGATTTGAGGATGTGGAGATTACAGGGGATCCGCCGCTGACGCTTGAGGATGCTATTGGCAAGCCGCTGAAAGGCTTGAAAGTATACGGCCGGAGTAAGCAGGTAACGACTACGGGGGCGCAGCTGCTGGATCTAAAGGACGAACATATAATCGCTCGAGACGGTGTTACTATCAAGATATTGGATAATGGTTGTTTATTTGTTGACGGTACTCCACTATTCGCGTATATGGGTGTATATTCTGAAAATTTGGCACTTTCCCCAGGGAAATATTACTTTTCAAGCGATGATAATGGTCCTGGTTCAGTATATGGGCAAATATTCATAGAGAAAGAAGACGGATCGTCATCTTATTATTATAACAAGAACTTCAAGGTTGACGGGACCGAAAAGAGCATTAGACTTACCATACAAAATGGAAATAATATGGAGCATATAGATAATTATGTTCTCCATTTGATGTTGAGTAAAGGTTCCACCCCTCTTCCATGGGAACCTTACACAGGCGGCCTGCCGAGTCCGTCACCGAATTATCCACAGGAGATTGAATCCGTTGGAACGAAATGGAGTACAGGGGCGAATCTGCTGGATATATCGAAGTGGAACACATATGAAAAGACATACGGTCTCGCGATCACTATCAAAAACGATATCGTTACACTACGCGGAACCTACGAACGTTCGAACTTCGATACAGGTAAAAAAGTCCAGGCAATGTTCAGATTTTTACGAATGTCGACTATTACACGACTTCCAGACAACGCCAAAGTTGCCGCCCAAATCATCAAGGGTGATGGGGTAGAAGGCATATATGTTAGTAGTAGCCTGAAAGAAAATACGCCGTGTATTGTAATTGCTTTCTATGCTGTAGTTGGCGATGAAGTAGAAATCCAGCTTAAACCAATGATATACATCGGTGATACCGTACCCGAGTGGGAACCATACACAGGAGGCGTACCAAAGCCTTATGGGGACAAGATTGGGATTAATGTGAGAGGAAAGAACTTATTGCCTACCACAATGTATAGCGATAGTGGCACGATAAATGGAGTAAAATTTACCAACAATGGAGATGGAAGTATCACAGCTGTTGGGACGGCTACTGATATGACATATTTTACTTTGTACGGGTATAACACTCTTGGATATAGAGGGACACTTCCTTCGATGGAGCCTGGTGACGCGTTGTATATTTCGGATTGTCTATTACAGCAAACAAACTCGCAGTCGATTATATCTATTGACGAGAATAAATCAACATCTTTTTACAAATCAACCACTACGATGTATGCGGCAATCAGGGTTTCAAAAGGCAAAAACGTAAATAAAACCTTTTTTCCAATGATTTCAAAAGGCTCCAAACCGATTCCGTACGAACCCTACCACGAGCCGCAATTTGCATCTATCGCAACGCCAAACGGTCTACCTGGTGTTCCGGTATCCTCTGGCGGCAACTACACAGATGCAGACGGACAACAATGGATCTGTGATGAGATTGATTTTGGACGAGGAGTGTATGTGCAGAGAGTAGCATATACGACGGTTGATGAAGATAAGATAATATTTAAGGAAACGGGTAACTATTGGAATTTACCGCGGTATTCATCTCCCGGATGTATTTATGCGTATAATCACATAAATAATTTTTTTTCAAGTAGTGCGTTCAGATCAAACAATAATCATTCATTTATTTTCACGACACCGGAGTGGATGAAAGAATATTTTGAAACAGTTGATAAACTTAATGAGTTTTGTAAGAGAAAATATGACGCTGGAACTCCGCTGACGTTATATTATGCATTAACTACCCACATCGAAACGCCCCTTACTGCCGACCAGCTTAATGCATACAAAGCTCTCCGTACCTACAAAGGCACCACCATCATAGATAATGATGCTGGAGCATATATGAGCGTAAGATACGAAAAAATGAAATAAAGGAGATGATAATATGGCATACTTACCGGATCCTGTAACAAGGGAAGAACAATACTTATATGCTATTGCTAAAAATGATGAAGAAATCCAGAAACAGGCACTTTTAACCCAGTATGTAGCCGCTATGGCTGATGTATATATTCCAGAGGAGGATGCAGATGTACAAAATACTACTACAGCTTCAGAAGTTTTATCCACCGGAAACGTGGAGGAAAATGGTGGAACAGGCGAAGAAAGCAGGAAAGCTGACTGATGCAGAGTATAAACTCCTGATTGAGTAGGTGATCAAATGGAGATTAACAATCATGTCGGAAATGTGCATATAAAGCTAGATATAGATCATCTTAACAACAAAATCAAAGAGGCTCAAATTGCTCTGAATATGCAGATTGTAGCAGATAGTGAGCCTTATGTGCCTTTCAGGCAGGGGGCATTGAGAAGTAGTGTCCGGTATCCTAAAGGCATTGACGGCGGCGAAATCGAATACAACACGCCTTACGCTCACTACCTGTACACGGGTGAGGTGTACGGCCCAAATATCCCGATCAAGGACGCACAGGGCAATATTATTGGTTGGCGATCTCCACCAAAGAAATCACCCACCGGAAGAAGATTGCAGTATCACACCGAGGGTACGTCAGATCACTGGTTTGATCGGGCAAAGCAGGAACATCTAAATGATTGGATTGATCTGGTAAAAAGAACGGTAGGTGATGGATAATGCTTCCACCAGAGTATTTTTACGGCAAAGAGCAACGGATCCTTGCAATTTACCAGGAATTGGAAGATTTTATAATGGCGGACATCTCCAGGCGAATCCTCCAGACAGGCGGCATGACTGCTACAGCTGATCGCCTTATATGGAAACTCACGCAGATGGGAGAAAGCAGAGCGGAGATTGAGCAGAAGTTGCAGAAGCTTACCAAAATGGCACAGCCAGAGCTTAGACGGATCCTGCAAAATGCCGTGATGACTTCCTGGAGTAATGACAAAGATATCCTTTTAGGGATCGATGAGAATATAAGTCCACCATTGGAGAATCCAGAAGTGATAGCGGTGATGGATGCAGAATTCAAAAAAACATTGGGTGAGCTTAATAACTTGAGCAGGACTACCATAAATCAATCTCAGCGTGATCTAATTAATCTGCTGGATAGAGCCGAGATCCGTGTTGCTTCCGGTGCGCAATCCTACACCTCTGCAATCTGCGATGTGTTGGACAACTATGCTGGGAAAGGAATTATGGTAGATTATCCAACAAGCAACACAAAAAGAACCCTTGAGGCAGCTGTGAGGTGCTGCGTGGTAACAAGCATGAATCAAACAGCGGCACAGGTAACGAACCAGTACATTGTACAGGCAAAGACAAATTATGTCCTTGTATCAGCCCATCTGGGAGCCAGGACGGCACAGAAAGGACAGCCTCCCTGCGGAGATCATTCATCCTGGCAGGGAAAGCCTTACTCAATAGTTGGATCAGAGCCGGGATATCCCAATCTGTTAGAAAGAACTGGATATACGATTAATTCAACTACGGGGCAAGGAACCGTTGTGGATCCACACGGATTGCATGGGTGGAATTGCAAGCATAGTCATCAGCCATGGGCGAAAGGCTTACGGAATCCCTGGGAGGACGAGCATAAGATTAATTCTGAGGAGAACAGAAAAGTCTACGAAGATACCCAGAAGCAGCGAGCAATGGAGCGTTCAATTAGAGCGACTAAACGTAAGCTGATAATGAAGAACGAAGAAATCAACTCAGATGATATACCAGATTCTGAAAAAGAAAAACTAAGATCGGAATATGATCGAATGGCTTTCCGGCTGACTGAGCAGAATAAAGCATATAACAAATTCTGCCAGGACAACAATCTTGCGGCTCAATATGATCGCAACAAGGTTGCAGATTTCGGATATAAACAGCAATCCAAAGCAAGCGCCGGAGCAAAACGCTATATGAAAGGACATTAACACATGAGCATATCAGAATTCATTCAATTTTTTCTCTCTATCTGCGGAGGGGTATCCATTATTGGAGGTGCGGCAGCTGTAATTATCAAGTGGATTACTCCGGCATTCCGACTTAATAAGCGAGTAGAAACACTGGAAGAACATGACAAGCGAGATTATGAAAGTCTTCAGAGAATTGCAGAACGTGATTCATTGATTCTGGAAGTGTTATCAACCATGTTGGACAGTCAGATTAGCGGGAATAACGTTGAGGAATTAAAAAAAACAAAACAGAAGCTTACAAATTATCTTGCACAAAATCAGCGTTAATTGCAATAATAAGAGGTATGCTCATGAAATTATATGTATTCACGAAGAAAGATATAGACAGATTCTTGTTAGAGTGTAATTTCACACCGGACGAAGAAAAACTATTCCTGCTAAGATGCAAGGAATACACGCTTGAATACTGCGCTGAACAGATGAATGTGAGCATGTCCACGGCAAAGCGATTAAGCCGCCGTGTGAACAACAAAATAATCAGAGTATGCTGATACTTTTCAGATACTTATTAGAGCCAGAAACGACCTGTTGACGGCTCTTTTTTTGTGCAAAAATATAATCATAGAAATCCATAGGAGGTGTGCTATGTCACCATATATAATAGATCCACAGCAGTTTGCTAATGAACAGGCAATGCTGCAAGCAAAAATAAATCAATTAGAACAGCAGAGAAATCAGCAGATGGGAATATATTCCGGACAGAACCAGCAAATGCAGCCACAAGTACCGGCATCGAATGTCAACTGGATACAGGTTGCCGGAATTGAGGGAGCACGAAATCAGATTGTTCAGCCGGGACATACTGCATGGATGATGGACAATAACAGCCCGGTCTTTTACGTCAAATCGGTTGACGGAATGGGAAGTGTGACATTCAAAGTATTCCAGTTTACAGAAATACTGCCAGAACCCCCTGCTCCTGCTCAAAATCAGCAGAACACACCAAGTCCTGATTATGTTACAAGAGCAGAGTTTAATGCCTTATTGAAGCGATTAGGTGACGTACCGAAAAAGGAGGAATCTGAATGAATCCATTAATGAGTATGATCGGGAACATGGGTGGCAGTAAAAATCCGATGTCCGCAATGATGCAGGCAATGCAGGTAATTAATCAGATCAGGAAATCTGGAAACCCACAGGCAGCTCTTAACCAGATTGCACAGTCTAATCCAGATATCAAACAGGCTATGGATATGTGCAAGGGGAAGAACCCACAGCAGATTTTTGAAAATAGATGCAGGCAAAACGGAATTGATCCGGCACAGTTTACCGGGATGTTGAAATAGTTATTAAGGCAAGCATGCAGCCTTAAAATATAAGAAAAAAGGAGACTACTACTATGACAGATGGAACAATGCTCAGTGCGGCAGATGTAGCAGCCGTAACGAGAAATAATGATGGTTGCAATGATATGTGGGGCGGAGGAGGCTGGTGGATCTGGATCATCCTTATCGCTTTCTTATTCCCTATGATGGGCAACTGGAACCGTGGTGGTGTTGAGACAGGTGTACAGGATAATTTTATCAGCGATGAATTTGTAAAACGTGACATTTTCAACACAAACCAGAATGTTTCCAACACAGCTTGCCAGACACAGAGAGATGTACTGGAAAGCCGGTACACAAACCAGCTTGGCTTACAGCAGTTGCAGGCATCTCAGCAGAACTGTTGTTGCGAAACTCAGAAAGAAATCTTACAGAGCCGTTACGATGCCGCTCTGATGGCCCAGAATATGCAGGCTCAGATGGCACAGTGCTGCTGCGACATCAAAGAGAGTATTCTCGCTGATGGCAACGCAACCAGACAGCTTATGCAGGAAAATACTATCCAGAATCTCAGGGATAAGCTGGCAGACCGTGACAGAGATCTCCAGACTGCATACTGGCAGATTTCCCAGGTCAACCAGACAAAGAACATCGTGGATGCTGTTCGCCCGACTCCGATACCTACATATCTTACCTGTTCGCCGTACTTTGCGTACAATATGAACGGACTTGTTGGTGGATGCTGTGGAAATGGTAACGTCCTCTAATGAGTAACAGAGAGTTGTCCGCTTTGGATCTTCTGAACCTGTTCGGGGTGTTTTTGCAGGCGATGAACTATCAGAGCGATCTGTCGCAGGCTAGCAATGCGGATATAGCAAAACACCTGCATGAGCAGGACAGGAAGTATCTGGATAGGATCTTGGAAAATCAAAACAAAATAATCAGCATGTTGGAAGAATCCATTGCTACAAAGTAGTCTTGCAATAACACAGGGGGTAGGCATGGAGCTTGCCCCTTTTTTATCAGAAAAGGAGAATTATTATGCTTAATGTTATAAACGTACCAACTCAGGAAGTAGCAGCTAATCAGAATATCATTTTTAATAGCACCCGTGTAAAATCTCGTAGATGTGGATGCCAAAGTGGATGGCTCAATCATATCGAGGGCAGCGGATTGTTTACGATCACAAACAGGGGTAACCAGCCGATGGCAGTAGAATTGCAGTTTAATGCGAACGTTACCGCAGCCGCCGCAGGAGCAACAGCACTGGTACTTAAGCTGAACGGAGAAGCAATTGGTGGAACAGAAATGGACTATACAGTAGTTACAGCGAATGTATATCAGAGCGTGAGCGCAGACACCCTTATTCCTGTGCCCGCTGGAACATCTCTAACCGTATCTGCCGGAAACATTTCTGCCGGTGCTGTTCTGGTTAAGGATGCGAACCTAATTATCAAAAAGGTAGCATGAGGAGGTGATCTGAATGATTACCTTCAAGAGTAATAGAGATGTGAACAGTGTGGAATCTATTTTTTCAGAGATTAATGCCCGGATGATTGCGGCCCTGATGTTTCATGATCAGATGTCAGATTATTTCGACTTCCTTGGAATGAAAGGATATAAGAGACTGCATGAATACCAGTATTTTGCGGAATCTCTGGAAAGAAAGAAACTTAATCAGTATTATATCAACCATCACAACAAACTGATACCGGATATCTATTCTGGACAGGTCGCAATGATACCGGAGAACTGGCAGACAGCGAACCGGATCAGCGTAGGCAAGTCCACTAAGCAGAAAGGCATCGAGGACAGATTCAATCAATATCATGAATGGGAAGCTGAGACTAAATCCCTGTACGAACATTATTCCTCACGACTTCGTGAGATGGGAGCGGTTGCGGATGCAATTATGGTAGAAAAACTGGTGGAAGATGTGGATAACGAATTGAAGAAGTTGGAAAGAATCATTGTTGATCTGATTTCTTCCGGCTACGATATGGTGTACATCACAGAATCCCAGCAGTGTATCCATGATAAATACAAAGCAAAAATGTGTGAGATATTCAGGTAGGCGGTGATAATATGAAAGATATGATTAAAATTTTGGAGAATCAACTGAAAATCGAAGAAGAGAACGTAAAGAACCAGCTCACGAACAGCAATCTTGATGTGATTTTTAAGCTTACCACAACTATCTGCAATCTTAAAAAGATGTGCGGTGACTGGGAAGCTTCCGGGACGGTTGCAGAAGTGGCAGAAGATGTGATTAAAAAGTACAGTAACGGGCGGTACGATCATAATATTGATGCCTTGTATGATGGCTATATTGCCGCGAAACAGGCATATCAAACCAATGGTGATCAGCAGCATAAAGATAAGCTGATGGAAGCTCTTGGGCGGCTCATGGTAGAAATCTACGATATGCTTTCCGCTATGATGGTGGACTCTGATTTTCGTGATGAAAAAGAAGAGATAATGCGAAGAATCAAGATGCTTTCGGACTAAAATGTGGGGACAAATTTTTTTCCACTATATGATACTATAATCTTGCAAGGGGTAGCGCCCTTGTGAGGGCTTGTTGGCTGAGAGTTTTTACTTTTTTTTCATTATTTCCTCCTTTCTCCGGATGTGCCCTTAAATAGAAACAGGCTTTGAGCGGCCTGGAGGTTGAAAAGCGGATGCAATTTCCGGCACATCCTTTACCAGTAATGGCAGGCTGGTAACACCTCCTTGTGAAATGGGTAATAAAAAAACAGGTAAAACCTTCCGTGAAAGTCGGATAGTGGCAGGCATAACACGAAAAATACCTTGCTAACCCGGGAATCCGGGTTATGTGGAATGTACGTCAATGGTAGACTGACAGGGTCGCTCCCTGGGTTCCGGTTCGATTCCGGGCGTTCCGCTTACCTTGCCAGTGGTCTAACTGGCTTAATCCATTTACCTGCGGCGGCAGGTCAATAAACACGACCAGGAGGATATTATGCAGAAACTTATTGACACTCTTAAATCATTTGGAATTGAGATCCCGGAAGACAAACAGGCAGATGTAAAGAAAGCACTCTCTGAGCATTATAAGAATGCAAAAGAAGTTGCAAAAACCCTGTCAAAAGTCGAGGGAGAACGTGACAACTGGAAAGAACGTGCTGAGACAGCAGAAGAAACCTTAAAAGGTTTTGACGGTATAGACCCGGCAAATATTCAGACAGAGCTTGCTGGATGGAAAAAGAAAGCCGAGGATGCAGAGAAAGAATTCAATGCAAAAATCTATGACCGTGATTTCTCAGATGCGCTCAAAGCGGCACTTGATGATGTTAAGTTTTCCAGTGAAGCGGCGAAGAAATCAGTCATGGCAGACATTAAAGAAGCCGGATTAAAGCTGAAAGACGGTAAAATCCTTGGACTAAACGACCTGATTGAGCAGATGAAGCAGTCTGACACATCCGCTTTTGTGGATGAATCTCAGCAGCAGGCTCAGCAGAATCAGGCAAGATTTACTACTCACGTTGGGCAGCAGCAGACACCGGGGAACATGACAAAGAAAGATATCGAAGCAATCAAAGACCCGTCCGAAAGACAGGCTGCAATTGCTCAGAATATCCAGTTATTCCAGTGATTTTTTTACACCGACTATACACCAGAGTATAGTCGCTAACCCAATACCTTAATAATTATGGGTAGAAAGGATTTTTTATATGGCGGCAAAAACAAATCTTATTATGACTAATGATATCCAGGTCAAAGCACGTGAGATTGACTTTGTTACCAGATTCGAAAGAAACTGGCAGCACTTACGTGACATTCTTGGTATCATGAGACCTATCAGAAAACAGCCGGGTGCTGTACTCAAGTCCAAGTACGCAGAGGGTACTTTACAGAGCGGAAATGTTGGTGAGGGCGAGGAAATCCCTTACAGCAAGTTTACTGTAAAAGAAAAGAACTATGCGGAAATGACCATTGAGAAGTACGCAAAGGCTGTATCTATCGAAGCAATCAAGGATCACGGTTATGAGAACGCCGTTCAGATGACCGATGATGAATTCCTTTTCCAGCTTCAGACTGACGTTACCGGCAGATTTTACGATTATCTGAAAACCGGTACACTTACTTCCACAGAAACAACATTCCAGATGGCTCTGGCGATGGCCAAGGGTCGAGTAGAAAACAAATTCAAACAGATGCATAGGAATGTGACTGGCGTTGTTGGATTTGTCAATATTCTGGACGTATATGAATACCTTGGAGCAGCTGAGATTACTATTCAGAATCAGTTCGGTTTCCAGTACATGAAAGATTTCATGGGATTCAACACAATCTTTTTACTGTCTGACAGCGAAATCCCGAGAGGACAGGTTATCGCTACCCCTGTTGAGAACATCGTACTTTACTATGTTGACCCGAACGAATCTGACTTTGCGAGAGCTGGTCTGGTGTATACCGTTTCCGGCGAGACAAACCTGATCGGATTCCACACTCAGGGTAACTACCACACAGCAGTATCCGAAGCATTTGCGGTCATGGGGCTTACTCTTTTCGCAGAGTACATTGACGCAATCGCAGTAATTACCATTGACGAGACACCTGCACTCGGTGCTCTGACAGTAACTTCCGTAGCAGGTTCAACAACTGGAAATACAAAAATCACTGTAAATCCGGCTAAGGAAAATGCTAACAACGTATATAAATACAAAGTTGCAACAGACGCAGTAACTGTTGGATATGGACAGAACCTCAGAAACTGGACTACATGGGACGGAAAAGCTGACATTAAGGCAGCAACCGGACAGAAGATTACAGTGGTTGAGTGCGATGGAACATACAAGGCACTGAACGCCGGAAGTGCAAGCGTAACAGCAAAATGATAAGGAGCAGCTATGGAGATCGATATGAAAGATTTTAAAGAAGCCATGAAAACAGCGGTTGAATGGTTTCAGAAAAACTGCAATCCACACCAGAAGATTATCATTTCTGGTGATGACGTGGAAATGGTATCGGGAGAAATGGCTTTTCCCGTGGAACCTGTGGATTAACTAGGAGGTAACTGGCATGGCTTATGCAGATTATGATTTTTACACAACTTCATATTTCGGTTCAGCCGTGCCAGAAACCGACTTTCCGCGACTGGCAGAAAGAGCCGGTGATTTTGTAGATTTAATGACATCCGACAGGTTGGTGGACGGACTGCCAACAAACGAACGCTCGCAGAAGCGTATCAAAAAGGCGGTCTGTTCACTGGCTGAATTAATGTATCAGATTGAGCTTGCTGAAAAGAATGCTACCAATGCCGCCGTGAGTGGAACATCAACCACAATCGGGTCCGGTGGTAGCACTACAGGCGTTGTAACCTCTGTATCCTCAGGCAGTGAATCTATCTCTTATGCTACGCCACAGCAAAAAGCATCAGGTGCGAAGGAATGGAGTGCAGTGTATGCCGCTGTTGGAGATGTACAGAAAACGAACGACTTACTCTTAAAAACTGCTTTGCCGCTTTTGATGGGAGTAAGGACAGATGATGGAATACCAGTATTATATGCAGGAGTGTAATTGATATGAAAAAGTTATTTATTTCTCAGCCCATGAGGGGCAAGACAGATGAAGAAATCCTTGCGGTAAGAGAAAAAGCAATTAAGAGTGCAAAGAAGCAGGTAGGTGAGCCTGTAGAAGTAATTGATTCTTTCTTCCAGTCAGCACCAGTGGACGCAAAGCCACTCTGGTATTTGGGCGAATCCCTCAAACTTCTGGCAGAAGCTGATGTGGCGTATTTCGCTAAAGGATGGGACGAAGCCAGAGGGTGCAAGATTGAGAATACTTGTGCTATCGAATATGGCATTGAGACCATTATCGAAGATTATACGGAGGATAAATAATGGACATTTCAACATTAGGCTCATGTATCGCAATCGTTATGATTTGCTACATCGTAGGAATGGGCTGCAAAGCATCAAAAAGAATCTCCGATGAATGGATTCCAGTAATCATGGCGGTTATTGGTGGAATTCTCGGAGCGGTCGGAATGGGAGTCATCCCAGATTTTCCGGCAACGGATTACATCACAGCAGTTGCAGTCGGTATGTTTAATGGATTGTCGGCTACTGGCGTGAATCAGGTTATTAAACAGACAGTGCAGAAAGAGTGATCCTATGGGCGGACGTGGTGGAAGTAGTGGAATTGGTTCCGGTGGAAGCAGCGGTTTCGATGTGACTAGAAATGGTGAAACAACGAGGTATTATTTTTCGAGTAAAAACGGTCAGCATTACTATCAGGTTGGGATTGGCGGTACGCCACAGCCCACTCCGCTGAATATGTCAGCAAGTGAGTTTAAGAAAAGGGTAATGTCCAATGGGGCGACCGTAAAAAATCTTTCTGCATCTGAGAGAAGAAAAGACCAAAAAGCGTATAAGGCTGACCGTAAGGCAACTAATGAATTTTTAAATGCTGCTGAATTTAACCGTACGGCAGCTAAAGGTAGCAGAAGTGATCGCACAAATAACCGTGCAAACCGCCGCAGACGTCGAAAAAAATAATTTATGGCAAATAAAGAAACAAGCATAGCATACGAAAATCTAAACCGCCGTATATTTCCCGGAGTTGGTGAATACGGCATACCGCAGATAGAGTCTGAGACATTCGAAGGCAATTGTGAATTTGTCGGTTTCAATTATGCCAGAGGTAAGTGCAGTAATCCGGAAGGGAAAGCCGTTCACTTCTTCTTGGATGATTACCAGTTTGATGCACTATGGAGAAATCCGGACAGGTACATGGACAAGTTGAGCAGATTCCGGTATGTTCTGACACCGGATTTCAGCACCTACACCGATTTCCCGAAAGCTATTCAGATATACAACCATTACCGAAAACATTGGATCGGTGCATATCTGCAAGAATACGGTTGCCGCGTGATTCCAACAATCTCATGGAGTACGCCGGATTCTTACGACTGGTGCTTTGACGGAGAGCCAGAGGGCGGAACGGTGGCGGTCAGTTCAGTAGGCTGTATGAACAGCAAGGGCAAAAAGTGCCTATTCTTGTCAGGGTATAACGCCATGATTGAACAGTTGCATCCAGAAAGCATTATTTTCTATGGAAAAGTACCAGAAGAGTGCAAAGGCAACATTGTTCGAATAAAATCATTCTCTGACAGATTTTCAAAAGCAATATGTGAAGGATAGGAGGGTACCATGTATAGCAAAACTGTGACGATTTTTAACTATTACGAATCAGCCACGACAGGAGATGCGTACTGGTATCCTCATGTACTATCTGGCGTTGACCTGATTACAGACAAGGGAGCAATTCTCAAAAAGTACGGGCCAGACGCAACCGACAACGCACAGTTGCACATCCGCTATACTGTCCAGAATGGCGATATAACCATTGCTGACAAGGATGGTAAGATTCTCCCATGGGTGCCGCCAAAAGAATGGCAAAAACAAACAAACGATCTTTTGCCTGAAACTCTCACATTCTCACCGAAAGATGACTTTTTCTGGGAGGGCAAATGGGATAAGGGTATTGTGAATGATGCTGATTATCATAGCGGATTTTATCAGTACATGAACCAGAGCCGGGATAATGTGTTCAAAATTACCAGTGTGGGCGGCCCGTACAGTCTGATACCACACTTTGAAATTTTGGCAAAATAAGGAGTAGATATGGAAGATAATAAGCCAATAGGAAAAGATGCAGATGGAAAGGACATTCTGGCAGATGCCATGAAATCACTGCTTAATCAGTATCCTGGATTGCATGATGGTGAAAAAATCAAATACGAGGAGCTGGGAGCTGACAGCGGAATTGCCTTTTATGCGGATGCCGGAGCACTGATCTATTCCGAAAAAGAGGATGTTTGCGGCACGATGCACCAAGTGTGCCAGTATCCGTTTATCGTGGTGTACCGCACAGCTTCAGACAAGGAACGGCAGAAGCTTTCCGTACAGAGATTCCTGGATAATCTAGGCAAGTGGATATGCCGTGAACCGGTTGCAATAGATGGCGTTGAGACACGCTTATCCGCTTTTCCTGAGCTTTCACAGGGGAGAGTGATAAAACGTATCACCCGTGATAATTCCTACGGCACAGAACCGCAGGAGAACGGTGTTCAGGACTGGTTGCTTCCTGTTACAGTCAAATACGAATATGACTGGGAAAAATGGTGATTACATCACTCAAATATAACAATTAACCGGCTATCAATCGGAGATAGTCGCTAACCTACAAAGCCTTTTAAAAATTATAGGCAGAAAGGACATTTTTATGATTGAAAGAAAATATCTTGCGCACTATATTGACGCAGCATTTAGTTCTTCCACTCCAACCTATGTAAGACTCGGAAAAACGCTTGAGGAATACAGTGAAGAGCTTAATCCGGACGTGGAGATCCAGGAAAACATTTTTAACGAACAGTCCGTGAAGCATTCCGGCTATAAGGCGCAGGCAGATGTAAGCTCCTACTACTACGAGGATTATGATGATTCACTTTCCAACAAGATTATGGATTTGGCAAACAACAGATCCACGGGAGATAAATGTAAAACCACTATGGTTGATGTACTTCTCAAACCGGGTGAATCGGAAAGTGCGGCTCCTACAGTAGTATGGGCATGGAGAGAGGACGTATACCTGATTCCCAACAGTGTAGGTGGTGATACCTCAGGCGTACAGACTCCATTTACGCTATATAAAGCCGGTAATCGTGTAAAAGGCACCTGGGATATGAGTAAGAAAACATTTACTCCATCTTCCAGCTTGGCGGAATAATAAGTTATTAGAGAAAGGAGAAAATAAATGGCAAAGCAGATACAGACCAGCGTAAAGCAGGCCGAATATGAGTTTCTTGATTCTGATGGAGGAATCCTTTTTACTCTCCGATTCAACCCAGATCTCGATATTGCAAGGAGATACGAAAAAACAGTCGACTTTCTGAACAACATGTTTGAGGGGCAGGATGAGAAAGACGTTGATGCTTTTTTTGCGAAGAGTGACGAGCTGAAAGAGCAATTAAATGAGATGTTTGGCTCAGATATTTCCACACCGATCTTCTCGGTGATGAATCCGTTTACGCCACTCGAAAACGGAAAATTCTATGTGGAGGAGATCATTGAAAAACTGGGGCAGATCGTAGAATCAGAACTTGATGTGCGTGTTAAAAAGGTACAGAGCCGCCAGAGCAAATATACGGCAAAGTACCATAATTAATGAACCCGTGGGAACTTCCCACTTCGGTCAATGTTGATGGAACTGAATATGCTATAAGAACGGATTTCCGGGCTGTTTTGGACGTGCTGACGGCCACAAGCGACCCGGATTTGTTTTTGCCAGATGCTTCCGAAAAGGAAAAATCATGGGTAAAAATGGACACCATTTTAAAGATCATGGTGATTGATTATGATAATCTCCCGATAGCAAAATACGGGGAAGCATGCGAGAAAATCATAGAATTTATCGACTGTGGAATGCGTGATGATGGGATTAAAAAGCCGCATACTATGGACTGGCAACAGGATGCACAGATTATCATTCCGGCAATCAACCGTGTGCAGGGAACGGAGATCCGTTCTCTGAAATACCTGCACTGGTGGACTTTCTTTGGGGCATATATGGAGATCGGGGAATGCCTGTTTTCACAGGTGATACATATCCGGCAGAAGAAGATGAAGCATCAAAAGTTAGAGAAGTGGGAAAATGATTTTTACAACTCAAATAAAAATATTATAGATCTCAAAAAGCAACTCAGCGAAGAGCAAAAAGAAGAGATTGCGAACCTTGAGAAGTGGCTGTAGGAGGTGATTACATGGCCGACGGAAGTGTTGTTATTGATACCAAGATTGATACGAGTGGTGTGGAAAAGGGGATAGGTGATATTGAAAAAACCTTAGCAAACATAGCAGAAAATGTAAAATCCATTTCAGAAAATTTTGAAAAAATGATAAATGGATTAGCAAGCGGATCAGGAACTGCAAATAATTTCGTATCAAATCTTAACAAAAATCTTGAGAAAACAGCAGATTCCGGGGAAAAAGCAGCCAAAGAAGTAAAAAAGGCTTTTGATCCGAAAGATATATCCAGATTAAAAATACACAGATGGACAGATAATCTTCCTCCCGTTAATGAAGATGAAGAGATGACGGATGATGAGAGAAAGGCTCTGCGAGAAAAGGGAGAGTTATCAAGAAAAGCAGCGAAAGAAAGCGCTGATGCTATAAATGAAGAGAAAGAAAAAGTAAATGAATTATACGAATCCATCAAAAAAACGAAAGAAGAGTTAAAATCTCTTGAAAAATCAGGTAAATGGTGGGGAGATAACGAATATGATGAAGCTGCGATAAAACTCCAAGATCTTACAGATAAGGTAAAGCAGTATAAAGCTGTGACATTATTTCCGAAAGAAGAAAAAGAAGAATTAGAAGAGACTTCGGAAGAATTAGAAGAAGTTTCAAAGTCCGTAAGCAGACTTGGGCAAAAAATGGAATCCCTTGCAAAAAAACTCAGAGCATCCGGTATTGCTGGGCTGAAGAAAAAAGTCCGTGATATCGGCAATGCTATATCGGCTCTGTACAGAAAACTTGCCCAGCTTGCAGCCGGGGCAATAGTGGCAGGGTTAAAGAAAATATCAGGCGGTATTTTTGGAATCCATAAATCAGCCAATAAAAGCACGATATCACTTAAAAATATGCTCAGGTATGCGTTCGGTATCCGTTCTTTATTTGCATTGCTTAATAGATTACGTAGTGCCGCAGCGGAGGGAATGCAAAATCTTGCCAAGTATGATCTAGCCACTGGTGCTGATAACATCAATCGGAGTATTTCTGAGTTACAATCTGCGCTTACTCAGCTTAAGAACAGTTTTGCAACAGCATTTGCGCCGATTCTCACAGTAGTCTCACCTATTCTAGTGCGCTTTATTAACCTGATTTCTCAGGCAGTGACCCGTGTAGGTATGTTGATTGCAGCGCTTACCGGGCAAAAAACATTTACCAAGGCAATTGCAGTACAAGAGAATTATGCAGCCAGCCTGGACAATACGGCCAACAGTGCCAAGAAAGCCGCCAAAGCATTACAGGGATATCTCAGCCCAATAGATGAGATCAACCGATATGATGACGGAAGTAGTTCTGATTCTGGAATTGGATCCGGTGGAAAGTATACTGGCCCATCTGCAGGAGATATGTTTGAGGAGGTTCCGATTGAAAGCTCTCTTAAGGGGATTGCGGACAAAATCAAGGAACTGATCAAGAATGAGGACTGGGAAGGCCTTGGTGCCTACATGGCAGACGGTATCAATAAGGGACTGCAGAAAGTATATGATGCAATAAGCTGGGACAATGTAGGGCCGAAGGTTACGGCATTTATTACGGCATTTACTACAACCTTTAACAGTTTGATGGATCACATCGACTGGGATCTGATGGGATATACCCTTGGTGCCGGAATCAATACGGCAGTAAGTACCCTTAACCTCCTGATCGGAAACGGCGGTATTGATTTTATCCAGATAGGATCTAGCATTGCGAAATCCTTAAGGGGTGCAATCCGAGAAATCAATTGGAAATCCCTTGGACAGTTACTTGGAAATAAGTTTATGATTTCCTGGAAAATGCTTTCCGGGTTTGTGCAGGAAATGTCCAGGAAAAATGATGCCGGGATTACTGGCTGGACGGAGCTTGGAAAATCCATTGGTACGGCAATGACTGGAATGTTTGATGTAATAAGCCTTACAGACATTGCTGATGCAATTGTAGGAGTTATCAATGGCGCATTCGATATTCTGGCCGGATTTGACAAGGAATTTGATTGGGATTCTTTTCAGGAAAATTTAAAATCTGGTATTGAAAGCACAATAAACGGGATTGAATGGAAAAAGAATGGAGAAGCATTTGGAAGTTTTCTTAAGAATTTATGTCGCACTCTCCGAAAATCTCTTACAAGAGATACATTCTATGAATTCGGAGAAGGCGTTGGAACATTTCTGGGCGAATTGCCGTGGGGCGAAATCCTTGGTACTGCTGCTAGTTTAATTATTGGTGGCTTATCAGTTGCTTTTAACGGATTAGTGGACGGAATAAAAGAAAATCATCCTATTGTCGGAAGTCTTGTTGATATTCTTACAAGAGCTTTTCTCGTTGTGAAAATCGCAAATATTACAGGGATAAGCAGTCTTGTAAAATTGATTGTTGGAGAGATTGCAAAGAAGTTGGTTACTGTTGAGAGCGTGTCTACAGTTTCTAATGGAATTACAAGTATGATGAATAGCGCAACCGGAAGTGTAAGTACTTTTGGTGGTACATTGGGAAAAGTTTTTGGTACTGCTGGAATTGTTTTTGCGGCTACAGAAGCCGCTGTCGGCCTTGCGCATGGAGCGGCAAGCATCACAGAAGCTATCCAGGGCGGAAATGGCGAACTGTCTCAGGCTGGTGGATATCTGCACAGTTATACCGGTGCATTGGAAAATGCGAAAGCAATCACACAAGATCAGGCGGAAGAGTTGTGGAGGCTGATTGAAGCAAATGAAGATTCTTCAGATCTGTATGATATCGTTACACAGAAGTTGAAAGATTATGGAATATCTACTGAAAAGGCAACAGGGATTCTCGAACAGTATGGCGCACAGGCTGGTGTATCGGCTGATTTTGTGGAAGAAATGACAGATAAGCTGGCATTGCTAGGAGATGGATTTTCAGAAAGTTCGGGAAAAATCGATACATCTTCCCTTACAACGCAGGAGGCGATTAAAGGGATCCATGATACATTATGGGATTTGAGTATGACGAGTAGTGATTATGCAGGAACGTATCAGGGAATCTTGAATGTATTTGATAATACGAGCCTTTCAGCCGAAAACGCCAAGGATGCTTTTGATATTGTTTATAATGCGTTGAAAGATGCAGGAGTTCCGCTAGATGAATTTGACGAAGCACTGAAAACTGAATTCCCAGAAGCAGTTACAACAGCACAGACATCTGCTGCAACCGGGATGAGCGCTGCATCTACAGCGGTAAAAAATGGCATGGCGGCCATTAAGAGAAATACAGAAAACGCCATGAGCGCAGCCAGCAAATCTGTTACAGATAATTCTAAAGATATTGCAACCGCCTCAAAGGATAACTGGGATGATTCTGCAAGTTCTGTGTCAACGGCACTAGGTACTATGGACACTGATACCAAAGACATAATGAGTAAGGTTATGACTACTATTCAAAGTTATTGGTCTTCCGTTCTTATCAACACCAATCAGATATGGGAGGCAGTCGCAAAGAAGATCGAGAAAGAACTTGGAAATGCCCTTACTGCGGCTGAAAGAATCAGCTCTGAGATCATTGGTACCATGAATAATGTGATTTCAAAGGTTAATGGATCTATTGGAAACATTAATAATGCATTATCTGGAATTGAAAGGAGCTTTACGTTCACGTACAACTACACGAACCCAATCACAAAAAGGTCAGGTACGTATCGCTCATGGTTGAACCTTCCAAGCGTAAATACAGTGCCTTATCTGGCAACCGGAGCTGTTATTCCGCCACGGAGCGAGTTCCTTGCTGTGCTTGGAGATCAGAAGAATGGTAGGAACCTGGAAGCTCCGGAAAGTTTGCTTAGACAGATTGCCCGGGAGGAGTCTGGTGGTAAACAGGGAAACAATATCTACAACGTATCCGTATCTGCTTCCGGAAGGAATCTCTTGGATATCATCCTGGAAGAGGGAGAACTGCGGAGAAATCGTAATGGCGGAAGAAACCCATTCAAACTTGATGAGTAGGAGGTGATTTTGCATGCAGCAGGAACAATTCAGAATTGATGGAGTCGTTATAGCGGCTCCTAGCACCTATAAACCTACACTTTCAACTACCAGCACGAAAAGCACGAAGCGAGATCAGGCGTTGACCATGCATAATTCTGTTATGGGTACGATTTCCGGGTATGATCTTACTTGGGGCGAGCTTACATGGGAAGAAATTTCAGTAATTTTGAATGCTCTTATTGATAAGAAGAGTTTTATATTCCACCATAAGGATCCACGAATTCCTGGAAAATGGATTGATGCAGAATTCTATTGCTCCAACTATACCATGGCGGCTCAGTCGTTAAAAGACGGATACGAGAAATGGACGGACTTATCTATTAATGTCAGGAGGAAGAAAAAACTGTGATAAATGTATCAGATCAGCTCCTGGAGGAATCAAAGGAGAACCAGGACTACTATATAACAGCCAATGTTGTTCTGGCAGACGGAACACATCTGTCGCTACAGAAAGAGGATTTCTATCTGGATGGGAATGGAATTGTAGATTCCGCTGATAGCAGTGATTTTCCGGTTGGTGTAGCTATTGAGAAAACAGCATCTATATCCCTTGTGAATGATGAAAATCAATTTTCGGGCTATAGTTTCAACCGGGCCGTGTTTGAAATCTACATGAACTTGGAGTTATCAGATGGAAAAATAGAATCATTCAAACGAGGTTCCTTTGTGGTAGCGAAGAAGCCTGCGATTGATGATGAAATAACTCTTACATTGCTAGACGGCATGTGTAAAACGGATCGGGATTATGATACCAACATCACATTTCCGTGTACAGCTGGAGAACTTCTCCGGGACTCCTGCCAATCTTGCGGAATTGTCTTAGGGGATGCCGCATTCAAAAATGATGACTTCCAGGTAATGAAAAAGCCAAGCGGTACCACACACAGGGCTGTGATCGGAATGATTGCGGCTCTGGCTGGTGGAAATGCCAGGCTTGATGAAAATGATATGCTGCGGATCGTTACTTATCAGAAGATTGATAAGGATAACTTTTCTGGCATTGAGCTAATCGGCGTAGATGATATCGAAACAGATGTAGATACGATTGTGGTAACCGGTGTGAAGTATACAGCCGATAAGCAGGATTATATATACGGCACAGAAGGATATATGATCAACTTGAAAAACAATCAGCTGCTATCCGGTAACGAGCAGGATGGTGTGAACCGGATTGGAGAGATCCTTACAGGTTTTGAAATCCTCCCGTTTTCTGCCAGTGCTGTTCCAATGGGATATGTAACTTTTGGCGATCCGGTGAAGTTTGAGGATTATCGTGGAAATACGTACTATTCCTATGCAACAGATGCGGACTTCGCATTTGCGGATTCCACAAACTTTTCCTGCAAGGCAAAAAGCATTGAGAATCAGGATTCCACATATCCAAGTGAGAGCCGTGTACTGGTGGAGCAGGCCAAACGTGAGATATTGGAGAATATGAGTGCTTATGATGCCAAACTGAAACAGCTAAATGATATGGCTGCCAACACCCTGGGATTTTACTCCACACAGGAAACACTGGCTGATGGCTCTGCAATCACTTACAGGCACGATAAGCCGACTCTGGCAGAGTCCAAGATCATATACAAAACAGGGATTGATGGCTTCTTTCTATCAGTTGATGGTGGAGAAACTTGGAAGTCCGGGTTCGATGCCAATGGAGATGCTGTGTTGAACATCTTGTATGCCATCGGCATCCAGGCTGAGTGGATCAACACCAGGGGACTCACAGCCAGGGATAATGATGGGAATATTACCTTCCGGGTGAATGCGGATACCGGGGAAGTAGAAATTAATGCTGAGAGTATGAAAATACAGGGGAAAGGTGTAGACAAAATTGCTCAGGAGAAAGTAATTGAGGAAATGCAGAATACACCTGGAAATCTACTGAAAGGGTATTACCTGGATGAAGATTCCATTGAAAAATATTGGGATGTAACCGGAGAGTACACCTGTGGAGTGGCAGATCCGGCTGGTGGGAACAGAGCTTTAAAAATTAAGATGACAGGAAGTAGTGTCGGTCTATTTGCAAAGATGGATTCCAATAATCCTATTAAGAAAACCGGTAATTACATAGGTACTGTATGGGTGAAGGCAAATAGCAGTACGTTTGTAAATATAGTGGTAAATGGAAAAAGTATCGGGCAGCAGAGTGTATCAAGTACTTGGAAAAGAATTTCATTTTTTCACGAAGCAACAGAAATCCCTAGTGAAAATGCTTTTTATATTTCAATTAATGGCGGTGCTAATTACGAATTGTATATCTACGCACCAGAAATGAATTATGCATATACAACTGCACAAGTATTCAATATGCTTACAAATAACGGTGCGTTGAAGGGGATATACATGAAAAATAGAGAATTGTATATTTCTTTCTCGTACGCACAAGGTGGAATATTAACTTTGGGTGGAAAAAACAATGGATACGGAAAGTTGGAAATGTTGGATACCTATGGAAGGAAAAGGCTTGTTTCTGACGGGGACACGCTCTATTTATATTCCTCGTATACAAACGAAAATAATTGGAATGGCGTGGTTATAGATATCGGAACAGGGCAGATATCTCTTGAAAGAAAAGTGAATGGATCGCGGTACATAGATGTGATACCTCTTATTACTTCACTGAATAGTGGAAAATTATGCTGGGATGCAGAATTTAATGAATTAACAACTCGTGGAGAAAACAATTTTTATGGAAATTTGTTTGCACGTGGAAATTCCTCTTTTATGAAAGCTCCAAAGTTTTACAATATTACCCGTGTTACGTCAGGAAGTCCATTAGTTTTCTATTCAGATGGTGCCACAATGGCTTATACATCAGCATCTTCAATGAGGTACAAAACAATCAGCAAATCTATTACAGAAGCTGATTTAGAGAATGTTTATAAGATAAAAACCGTTTGGGCCAGGTATAAAGATGATTATCTGGATACATCAGATGAGCGTTATGGCAAGGAAATGCCGATGTTTCTGGCAGAGGACATTGATCGCAGATTTCCACTGGCTGTTGATCACGATGAGAAAGGCAGGGCAGAGAACTGGAATTACCGTATTATGATTCCTCTCATGTTTGCAATGCTCAAGAATGATCACAGCAAACTCACAGAGCTGCAGGCAGAGAATCAAGAATTAAGAAAAGAAATGCAGAAAATTAGAAACGAATTGGTTGAAATCAGAAAGTACATAAAATGAGGTGGACAATATGAACCAACCCAGGGCAAGACCAGTTAAATGTGAGGATGCTAAAAAATTATAAAAAATGTATCCTAAAATCAAAAAAGGAGATTATAAATGAGTAAATTACAGGAATTTATAAATCTTGGCGACTACTACGCAAGCAATGGTGGGTATCTGGAAAAGAAAACGGTTGAGTATCTGGATGATTTTAAAAAGAACGCTGGATATAACAATTATACGAAATTTGCCCGTGATGTAAACTCATTGGGGCAGCCTGGATGCCAGGGGCAGCCTTGGTGTGCGGAATACCAGTTCTGGAAATTAGTAAAAATCCTTGGAATTACCAAAGCACTGCAGATCATGGGCGGAGGATTTTACAACTGTGTATCTATCACAAATCATGCTAAAGCAAACGGAATTTGGCATAACGCTCCAAAAGTCGGAGCGCTTGTGATCTTCCGCAATGGCTCTCATGTTGGAAGTGTGCAAAGTTTTGATAATTCGAGAATCTATACAAACGAAGGAAATACTTCTAGTGTAGCTGGTGTGGTGGCGAATGGCGGAGCAGTTCGTAACAAGTCCTATTTAATCAGCGATTCTTCCATTGATGGATATGTTTGGATTGACTGGGACGAAACAGTACAGGAAACTTGGAAAAAAACAGGAACCAGAGTGGCAACCGTGAATGATCTGTACGTCCGTGAGAAACCGAATGGCTATATTATGGGATCTATCAACAAGGGAACAGTTGTTGAAATTGACGGACAGACAAGCGGTAAATGGACACATGTAAAAGTTTCCGGTATCGGAACTGGTTGGATCTGGACTGGATACCTGGCAAAAAAGGCAACCTCTGCATCTACTGGCATTACAAATAAGCAGGATAAGACGCAGGTGCTTTTCAAAGGGAATGTAACCGCAACGGTACTTAATGTGCGTACCTGGGCAGGAACTGAGTACCCGAACATCAAAAAATATCCAACTCTTAATCAGGGAAATGAAGTAGAAGTTATGAACTATACCCAGAAAGCCAAGGACGGAAGCAGCTGGTACTACATCCGCATTGCTGGAAAATATTATGGCTTCGTATCTGCGAAATATATCAAGAAACAGTAAAAAATTCCCCCCAGAAATCACAGCCTGGGGGGATGCTTATGCTAAGAATATTGTATCTTTTTCGGGGGTTAGATTGATTTAAGTAGTCACAAGGTAGTCACAAATTGATTTATTTTGTGCTTTTCTGAATCCTTGAAAACCCTTGATTTTACTGGATTTTTTATAAAATATCAGTATTATTTCCTATTAATAAGACATACAATTAAAGTATTAACTTTGAAGTAGTGCAAAGCCTTGCAAAATCGTGGAAACGCTTGATTTTACTGGGCTTGCGGCACTTTTATATTTTGTTTTGTTTGGTCTTTTTTGTGACTTTTTAGGGTTCAATTAGTCACAAGTAGTCACAAACGGGACTTTTATCTTTTCAATTTCAGCCCGAAGTTCCTCAAGGGTTCTGTGCCCGTATACGGCGTTGGTAACGTCCCCAGCGAATGAGTGGCCGAGCATTCTTTTCCGATCGTTCTCCCGGACACCGTACCTCTCACACAGCATTGAAAATGTGTGTCTGCAGTCGTGAGGGGTATGCTTGGGGCTTCCGACTATTTTAAGCTTTTCCAGTGTAGGGTAAAAGAATTTATCCCGGTGGTACTTCTGGGTGTACATCAGCAGCTTACCTTGTGATTCCATTTTTGATCGAACGAAATCGTACACGGCCGGATGGATGGGGACAATCCTGTCTTTTCCGGCTTTTGTCTTGGATCCACCCTGGTAAGATTTCTGTTTAAGATCGACTACCAAATTGGCAACCTCTCCGATTCTCCATCCAGAGTAACACATGATAAGGATTAGTTGCACCTCTGGATCTTCTGTGTTACTCCACAGGATCTGAAGCTCTCGATCGGAAAATGGAGTTCCATGCTCGGTATCATCTGGTGTGTTAATCCGAACATGCAGAGCTTTATTCTCCGCTACAATCTCTGCATAGATCGCATATTTGTACATCTGCTTAAAAAGCGTCAGAATGCCTGTTAAACTCTCTTTTTTTAGCGGGCAATCATCAATAACTTTTTGCAGATCAGGAGCCTTTAAATCCTCAAATACGCAGTTATAGAGTGGTTTGCTGTTAACGTATGCGGAATGGTAGGATTGCCTTGAACTTTTTGAAAGGGTGCTTCCCTCTGGAAATTTCCATTCCATAAACTGCTCATATACCTCCGAAAACGTCAATTTCTTGATTTCCGGGTGTTTATCCTCTACGCCCTTAATTGTATTGTAGTCTGCAATTATGCGGCTTAAAAGGGCATCTGCGTCCATTGTGGGGGCAATCTCCAATTCTCGTTCCATTCCAGGTTGATACGTTCCAGCTTTGTAAGCTGTGAGGACTGCAAAGCCCTTTACATAGTCATCCACGTAGCAGATTGCAGGTGGACGGACAGTTTTGCCAAGCTCATTGACTGTTGCTGGTGGATGTACGGCATAGCAGTTCCTTCTTCCGGATCCTAAATATCTGATTGTGCCGAAACCTGCTGGTAGATTGGGGTATTTCTTTCTTTTCTTCTTCGCCATTTCTATTCCTTCTTCCTTGAGTGGTAAAGTGTAGGTATAAAAATAACAGTCGAACAAATTTTCTGACTTGCCGACCGTCCCCGAAGATGATACAATATTTTTACCCTAAAAGATATAGCTCTTCGGAGCGGCAACCGTCCCGGTGTTGGTAACACTGGGGCGGTTTTTTATTTACAATCTTATACGATTAATAATTATATCTTACTATTCTATTCTGCATATAAATTTTAGGCCAAGTAGATAGAGTAATTAAGACAATGGCTATAACGACTATCGTCCAGATTATTCTCGCTTTTTCAGAAAAGTGTTTATACTTATACATTGTGTATAGACCGACAGGCCAAAAAAACAATAACATTGCTATTGTAAATTGTTCAGAAGCAAAAAAGGATTCTTCTTTTTGTAGTTCAATAGGATGCGACATATCTTCGATTTTCCTGATTTCCTTATCTGTTGATTTGGAAGAGGCACTAGCATTTTCTCTGACATGGTTATTGACAAGATACCACTCATTTACGAGATCTGGAACAAAATACTTTTTAGCTATATTTTCCACGAAATCTTTGGCCGCATTGTAGCTTTGCGCATTTGCATTTATACAGGCCTTGAACGGCTCTTGATATTCTGGATTTGAAAACGCTACTTTAAGCTGCATTCTTCCAACATCGTCCGTCTCTTCTGCGCAATAATTTAATTTGAAATTTTCTGTTTCTGAATCCAATATCAAGTTTTCTTTAAAAAACACCTTTACCGACTTTTCAGTGCCAATAGCACGCATAGAATTATTAAGCTCTAAAGTATATTCTTTCTCCTTTTCCTCATTTCCTTGAATATTTATAGGAAATCCGCAATGCATACACTTTTCCGCTTTATCACTTATTTCCTTTCCACATTCAGGACATTTTATCAATGCCATACTTACCCCTCCTTATATGATTCGTTTAATCTGATTGTACCACAGCATAAAACAAAATAAAACATAATAATTTATAACAACTTGACAGATTTCGACAAAAATAATGCTTGACTTCTAAATGACTTCATGCTATATTGAACATAAGAAGTCAATACGACTTCGCAAAAAGAAAGGAGAAACCAATGAGTATCAAAACATTTACGTTAAGACTCACAGAGGAACAAATTGATTTTGTTGGTGAAAAGGCAAAGGAAATGGGGGTGAGCAAAAACGACTATATCCGAAGATTAATTGATGGAGACATTCATGCAGATAAGGAAGATAGAATTTTGCAGGAAATTATCGAAATCAAGAATATGCTTGAAAAGAGCATGAAATAAGAAAATGGTGCCTGCATAAAAGCGGGCACCTAACCAATTACAATAATTTATATACTTAGAGTAAATTGACATTTAGTTGTCATTACAATAAAATGGAATTTACGACAGAAAGGAGAACTATGGGTAGACCTAAAAAAGAGATTACAAAAAACGCATACTTCCAAATCAGAATGGAACAGGAAATTTATGATTTGCTTGTTACCACAGCGCGCAAACATGGCGTATCTAAAGCCGAAATTGTGCGCCGTGGAATTGTCGAACAAGCAAAACTTACCAAGGCATAGACCCAATATGCCATTATGGAAAGTTGTGTTATTTTATACATTGCTTTTCGGAAGCGTGTACATGATAACACACTTTCTGTAAAAAATCAATATTTTTTTATAGAAAGGATAAAAAATTATGAACGAAATTATTGAAAAGACAAATATTATCACATCTATGGAAGTGGCTGAAATGATTGGAAAAGACCACAGCAAATTACTTAGAGACATCAGAAATTATACTGCACAATTATCCGAAGCCAAAATTGGATTGGGCGACTTTTTCACAGAAAACACATATCTTGACGCAAATAATCAAAGCAGACCTTGTTTTGATGTTACAAAGAAAGGCTGTGAATTTATCGCAAATAAGCTGACAGGTGCTAAAGGTGCCGTTTTTACAGCTAGATATATCAACCGTTTTCACGACATGGAGGACGCAATCGAGAATCCTCTTTCTGGCATTTCCAAGGAATTACAGGCTGTTATCGTAGTAGACAAGAGAGTAACCCAGGTTGAAAAGAAAGTGGATATTGTACGCCAGGAACTTGAACGCCTGGAATTTGACTTGCCAATCCTCCCGATCGAAGCTGATCGTATCACGGAAGCAGTCCGCAAGCGTGGCGTGGATATCCTGGGTGGAAAAGGCTCGAACGCATACCAAGACAGGTCAATGAGACAGCGAGTATACAGTAACATCTATGCAGACTTAAAAGCGAACTTCCGTGTGCGCTCCTACAAGTCCATCAAACGGAACCAATGCGACTCTGCCTTGAACGTGATCGCACGATATGACGCACCCCTGTATCTCCAGGACGAAATCTATATGATAAACGGACAGCGCTCAATCTGGGACGACTGAACGAAAAATGTAGAATTTTCTCGATTTTCGTCAAATATCGTATTAATGTACGAAAATTTGTGCAAGATTAAGATATTGTATGACTGTTATATTTGGAGTATAATATAAACTAATTTTGGAGGGATTTTATGAAAGGAATAAAAAAGCTGGTTATATTTTTTCTGTTTGGGATAATGCTCACATTTTCTGTACGTGCGCCGTTATGTGAGAGCATTGATCCAACAGATTCAGAAGTGATTATTAAGGCAAGTGCCAATAATCAATATGTGATACATAATTATACACGGGCAGTTGTATCTGAAGCAGAGCAGCAGCCGTTTGTTGTGAATAAAAGTAACAATACTTCTGCGGAATGTACATGCCATTTCTTTTTCAATCGTTCAAGGCAAAGGGAGGGAGCGCTGTTTAAGCAGAGGGCGAGAAGTATGATCCAGTCCGTTCTATATCACTGAGATGGTGGTATAATGAGAAAAAAAGAGAACGAATGTTCTTATTTATGTATTGTCAGGGGGACGGATATATGGATTACAAGAAGGAAATTATTGAGATGATAGAGAATACTGAAAATGAGGGCAAGTTAAAATTTGTCTATACGATTCTTATTAAATATCTGAAATCAAAGGAGCAAGGGGATTAACCCTTGCTCCTTTTGTTTAGCGATGAAACTATTTGTTTTATTGCTTTCTTATCTTCTTTATCGAGTGTTTTGTATTCCTCGATAAAATCTAAGATGTCAGGTTCCGACATAAGATTTCCAATTATGGTTGCATAATCGTCATCGCTTTTAGAACCCATGAGGTATGTCGGTGTTACTTCCAAAACGCCACATAGAAGCTCAATAGTGTCCATGTCTGGCTTACACTTATCTTTTTCCCAGTCGCTAATTGAATTATGCTTTGCATTGATTTTTTCTGCAAGTTGCTTCTGAGTCAGCTTCTTTGCCGTTCTGGCTTGCTTGATTTTCTCACCAAATGTCATTATCGGTTCCTCCCTTCATAACTAATAATAATATAGAAATTTCGAATTGTCAATAAAATAATTTCGATTATTTCGAAATTTATTCTTGACATTCGGATATTTCGAAGTTATACTATAATTGTTCGATGGGAACGAAATTCAAGTAGAAAGGAGAAATGAAAAATGTGCGTTGGTAAGAAAATCAAGTCATACCTTGAAAGCAACGGCATAACACAGACATTTGTTGCCAACAAAACCGGTATTCCTGTTCAGAAGCTCAATCTTTCTCTCAATGGAAATCGCAGATTAGATTTCGATGAATATGAATTAATTTGCGGGGCGTTATCTGTTGGGACTGACAAGTTTCTTGAACCAAAGTTGCCAGAAGTTAAGTAGAAAGGAGTGTATGAAGATGGAAAGAAAATCAATCGCCGGACTTACCGACAGTGCTTTAGAGATGCTTGGATATGATAAAGAAAAGATTCTCAAGGCAGTAGAAAATTGCGTAATAGCAATGGGAGGATTGACAATCGCAGAAAGCAAAGTTGCCCGTAAGCATCTGGACTCTGTTATAGAAGAAATGTATAAGCGGAGTCCAGACACATTAATAAATACTATTCAGCCTCGTTTATAATCTTATTTTCATGAACGATAAAATTATAAGCATAGTTATAGGCTTGCACATACTGGTTGGACAGTGACAGTACATCAGAAGAATCAACTTCATCTTCGCTGTTTGATTTGGTAACTTGTGCAGCTGCTTGGATATAAACTAAAGCAATATTGTGTGCTGCCAGTTCTGGATTGATAGTACGGATTTCTGAAAGTTCACTGTAACTTAAACCAAAATTATCGGGCATGGCAAATTCCTCCTTTCCAAAGGAGAGTATATCACAAGAAAGGAGTGAGCGCATGTCAGAGAAAGAAAAAAGAATCGTCGAAAAGCTGAAAGATGCGATTCCTAATATGTCGGAATTTGACAAGGGATACATTCTTGGCAAGACAGAAAGTTTTTCTGAGAATAAGTCGGATGATTCTGACCAGAAGCAAAAAGAAAGTTCATAAAGGAGTAAATGATGTTCGATTGTATAGAATACAAAAACGTTCTCGGGCAAATGACCGTCAAGATAAATACAACAACAAAGGACTGGAACAGATTGCTTGAAACAGGTCTCTGGGACAATGTTGTGGATGTCCTTAACAATGAACCTAAGTCACTGGAAGAAAGAGCCTCTAATCTGGAAGAAGAGATTAAGCAGTTAAAAGAAAAATAATACTTATACAAGGAGGAAAACCAATCAATGAAGAAATTCGAGCTGACAGCAGAGTCAAAAATCAACATTTTCGGAAAGAAACTTTTCCGCATTAAGGCACTTATATCTTTCGGATCAGTGAAAGAGGGAGAGACTGGCGGATGGATTGAGAAAGAGGAGAATCTTGACCAGTCCTCCGGCAATGCATGGGTCTACGGCGATGCAGAGGTCTCCGGCAATGCAAGGGTCTCCGGCAATGCATGGGTCTACGGCGATGCAGAGGTCTCCGGCAATGCAAGGGTCTCCGGCAATGCATGGGTCTACGGCGATGCAGAGGTCTCCGGCAATGCAAGG
>ERZ1034913.271-NODE-271-length-46989-cov-33.207525_pt1 | contig 46989 bp, 60 predicted proteins | sample MGYA00520697_ERZ1034913 | MGnify/ENA primary metagenome ERZ1034913 (study PRJEB33766, sample SAMN09781786) | gut metagenome | biome: gut microbiome | host: Homo sapiens | place: Madagascar | study: EMG produced TPA metagenomics assembly of the PRJNA485056 data...
AATACAAAAAAGGAGGCTGTGAATAAAAATGATTTCTCATTTTTTCACAGCCCCAGTTCATTTTCTCTTTTCGGCTGGCGTTCTTGAAACTCTGGAGTCAGCTATCCTTTCTGCAACATGGTAACTGTACCGGACCGCTGATACAGCTGCCTACTATCATAAATTCACGATGTCTTTCTTCGGCGGCATGTTGTGACACGCATGTCACCATTCTTTCAACATCGTGAAGCTACCTCCCGGAGAATCGGCATAGTTGTGGCTATGCCGATTTTTCGTTGTCAAAATAGCGTCGTTTTATAAAGAAAGGAATTTTCATTGTTAAAAAGGCCGGTTTTTGCAATCGAACCTATAAATGTTTTTTGTGGGGAAATGTGTGGGGAAAATCGGTGAATATTAGACTGTAAAACGTCTAAACTGCTAGTATTTGTCGAATAAAATAAATATAAGAGTATCTATGTATATAGTAGTGGAATATATTTCAATTCTTTTAAAATCTATAAAATTGTGTTACTGGAAACACTCGATTTTATCGAATAAGATAGAGAACTTTCTTTCATTACTTTAACATCTTATGACATTCTGTTATGTTTTATAAAATGCATTTACGGGGCACTTCGTGGGGAAAAAATGGGGAAAACTAGAAGGCAAGATTTTTCATCGACTCTGCCTTCCTATCTTCGTATACGTGGGAATAGAGATCAGCCGTCATTTGATAAGAGGAATGGCCCAGTATTTCTTTCAAGACGTTCATATCCATCCCGGATTCAGCTGCACGGGTGGCAAACGTTACACGCATGGAATGTGATGAAAATCTTTTAAACTCAATACCATCCTTCTGTATATTCCTCACGACATACCTTATGTGCAAGTTTGCCGCCTGGATAGTGATTATGTTTCCATTGACGGTAAAAAATACACGGGAGTGAATATCTTCTGTTTTTGAACCGTAAAAATCAAGAAATAATTCCCTCTGTTTGCCAATTATCTTCATGATTTCATCGTTTATGGGGATATCTCTTGCAGATTTTGCCGTTTTGGGCGTCTCGCTAACCATGACTTCACCATTTACACCACGGGTAAGCGTCCTCCTTACGTGGATAACCCCTTTTGAAACGTCAATGTCTCTCCATTCAAGGGCGCCAGCTTCCCCTGCACGAAGTCCCGTATTTAACATCAATCTGAAATAGTTATTATACAATGCGTTTTTCTCATATTTAAAATAAATATTCGTTTCTTCACGTGTCAGCGCCCTATGAACCTTCTCATGTATAGATGAAGGCTCTGATTTCAAGTTTTTAATATCAGAAACAGGGTTTTTATCAATAATTTCATCTGCGGCAGCCGACTTAAACAGAAGTTTTAACACTTTAAGGGCGTTATTTGCAGCGTACACGCTCTTTTCTTTTGAAATCCGTTCAATTAACAGTTTAATGGTGCGCCTTTCCACGTCAATAACCTTAAAATCACCAATTTTTTCACGGATATAATTATTAAATGATGATTTGTAAGCGAAAATAGTGTTCGGCTTCACCGTTTCAGCATGAAATCTGATGTATTCATCATCAAAATATTGCGAAACAGTTATTTTATTTGAAGGCTTATAGTTACCGCTTTTGATTTCAGCCTTTCTTTTATCTGCTAGTTCTTCCGCTTTTTTCTGCGTCTCCGCACATACGGAGTACCTTTTACCATTAATCGTAAAACGTTTTTCCCAACTACCGTTGGCTTTCTTTCTCATTCCTGCATAACGGCCCATAGTTATTCGTCCTTCCTTTAAAAATAAGGCCGTTCGTGCTAAAATAAGACAGAGAACGACCTATACCGTGGTGGTTCTTATCCGGCTCTTTCTGTCTCGCACACAGAAGGGGCCTTTTAAGTTACTTAATAAGCGACTGTTTGAATATTGCCAGTCCGAGCACCGTCACACTCTCACAATTTGATTCGTCAAACACCATTGGAGCATAGTCAGGGTTTTCAGATACCAAAGTAACCTTGTCTTTGTCCTTGTAAAATCGTTTCAAGCATACTTTGTCATTATCAATTCGGACAAGTGCTATTCTCCCATTAGGAACAGTAGGCATTTTTCTTACAAACACGATATCCCCATCGTTGATACCGGCATTGATCATACTATTCCCCGACACCGTGATACAGAAGTCAACGTTGTACCTATTATCAACGTCATAATAAATGGTGTCTTGATTCACATCCTCAAGGGGTTTCCCTGCGGCGGCATATCCAAGCATAGGTACCCGCTTGAACCCATCAGGCAGCTCATCTTCAGTATCTTCTACATAGTTCTTGAGTGATGGCAGGTCTTTCACGTCTGTATTCTCATAGAACTTACTGACGGCGAGGTCAAGCTTATCCGCCAGCTTTCCGATAATGTCATCCCGTGGGTACCGCTTCGCACTTTCATACATACTGATGGTGCTTTTGGTTACTCCGGCCTTCTCGGCAAGTTCACTCTGCGTTAAATTGGCAGCTTCACGAAACTTTTTCAGATTCTTTGCCACCGTGATTCTAGGGTCTTCTTTTTCTTCCGTTTTGCACACCTCCCTTCTGTAAGTATTATATCACGAAACGTGAGGAAAGTACACAAAAATCTTCACGAAACGTGTTGACACATTTCACGCAACGTGATATACTCTATACAGTTCACGAAACGTGAATATAAATGATAGGAAGCGAGGTGATATAATGCCTAGTAACAAGGAAATCGGAAACCGTCTCAAGGAACTTCGTGGACAGAAAACAGTGGATGAAGTAGCCAAGGATTGTGGAATCAGTGCTTCTGCCCTTTCCATGTATGAGAACGGGTACAGGGTACCTAGAGACGATGTAAAAATCAAGCTTGCAAAGTACTATGGAACTTCCGTTGGCTCTATTTTTTTTAATGAATAGTTCACATAACGTGAACGAATGTGAGGTGAAGTGAGATGGAAAGTTCTGAACGCAAGCTTCTGAGTTTGAAAGAAGCTTTGGCAACCTACTCCATGAGTAGACCCACACTTACTAGGATTGCCAAAGAAGCAGGTGCGTTGGTCAAAATCGGATGTAAGTATTTTGTCATCGTCAAGAAAATGGACGACGAACTTAACCGGAGGGCGAAAGCGAATGAAGCCGTTGGTTAAAAGGATTCGCTGGAATCGAATTGGGTACGTTTTTGTGGGAATCTTGGTTGTTTGTTCGGTTAGCTACGGTTACTACCGGGATACCGTAGAAACGGAGCTTGTGGAGTACCATGAGACCGTTTCAGAGGGCGACACCCTTTGGGGAATCGTCGGGAAGGTAGCCACCAACAAAGACGACATGGGGAAACTCATGTGGCAGGTCATGAAAGACAACAAGATTGAGGACCCCGGTAATCTGCAGCCGGGAACAGTTATTGTAATTCGTGCCAAGAAGGCACGGGAATTGTGAGGTAAGAAATGGAAGAAAGAAAACTGATTATCACCATGCATAATCCCGGTGATAGTAAAGTAGCCCCAAGAATCAGCGACGAAGGAGAAATTACGTCCTTCGAACTGCTTATGGCAATCTCGGCATTGACAGAACGTTTTGTCAATGTTGAACCCGATGCCCTTAAAGACAAAGACTCAGAGGACTCTGCCTTAGATCTTTTCGGCGCCGCAGTGTCTATGGGGCTCGAAAACAAATCAGAAGAGTACGCAAAACAGGTAGTGATAGGCCTTAAGAAACTCTTGGTAAAAAAGTTCGTTGAGAAAAAGGCAAAAGAAGTCATGCGGGATGCAGGAATTGACTTCGGAGATATCGACGACGATAAGGAGGATGACAAAGATGAAGGCTAACTTTAGCGAGTATCAGTCTATTGTGCCGGTTGAACCAAAGGTAGTTTCCACTGCTGCCTTCCAGTGGAACTTTGATGAAGTAAAAGACTACATCAAGGCCATCACGGAAAAATATGAAGGGCTTCTCGTGACGGACGAGAATGTAGCCGACATGAGAAAGGCAAAGTCAGAATTAGTCTCCCTCAGAACAAGCATTACGAAGTTCGGAAAGAAGGAGAAGGCCGAACTCAAGGCCCCGTATGAACAGTTCGCAAAGGAAATCGGCGAACTTGAAGAAATCGTGAGGGGCCGTGAACAGGGGCTTGACGAGCAGCTCGCCAAGTACGATGAAGCCCGGAAAAATGAAGTCCTTTCCAAAATCAAAGCCGCCTATTCCAAAGAAGCTGAGAAACAGGGGCTTCCCTATGAAAACTATCACCTCATTGTGGAACCGAAGTGGTTCAACAAGACCGCTAAATGGGCTGACATTGAAAAGGCCATCTCCGAACAGGTGGCTGAACAGGTAAAGGCTCTCCACGAAGAGGAGATGGCAAAGAAACTTAGAGCGGCGCAGGAAGCGTCTGCCGGACTGTACTGTGAGCTGGCTTCCCTCAAGGCAAAGCTCAAGACACCCATCACCATTGCCGATATCACCCTTACAGGCGACACCAAGGCAGACTGGGCCGTGATTGATAAAGCAGTAGAGGAGAGGAAAAAGATTGAAGAAAAGGCAGTTGAAGAAAAGAAACCGGGAGCTGAAAAAGATGCTCCGGGAAAAGAGAAGAAAGACAAAATTCCTCAGAAGGACGATGTGGCACCTGCTCCAACTCATGACGGCAAAACCGCCAATCGTGAATATACCTTCAGAATCTTTGGAACCGAAGCCACACGGGAAAAGGTAATCCAGTGGCTCGAAAGCAACTGTATTTTCTTTAAGGAGGTAGACGAAAGATGAAAATCACAAGTGGAATTAAGTCCCGTCCCGTAAAGACATGCATTTATGGGGTAGAGGGTATCGGCAAGAGTACCTTTGCCAGTCAGTTTCCATCACCACTCTTCATTGACCTGGATAACGGCACCAGCCAGCTGAATGTTAACCGTGTGACGGACGTTGCGGACTGGGCTGAACTGAAAAAAATCGTAGATCAGTTCGGCACAGATGAAGATTTCAAAGGCTACAAAACCCTTGTTATCGATACGGCAGATGCAGCGGCGGCCATGTGCGAACGCTACATCATCGCCAATAAGGCACCGGGTAAGTCCTCAATCGAGGACATTCCCTATGGCAAGGGATACAAGATGCTTGCCGAAGAGTTCAGCGTTTTCCTCTGTAAACTGGAAGCACTGATTCTCGAGGGAAAGAACGTAGTAGTCCTTGCTCATGCCATTCTTCGGAGTGTGAATGACCCAGAACTCTCTCAGCCATACGACCACTGGGAAATGAAGCTTCCGGGCATGTCCACGAATAAGTTGGCACCGCTTATCAAGGAATGGTCTGACATCCTGCTCTTTGCCTTCTATGACATCGATGTCGTGAAGGTGAACAACAAGAACAAGGCCCGTGGCGGCAAACGGATGATGCGCACCACTCATACGCCATTCGCAGATGCAAAGAACAGGTTCAACCTGGCAGACATTCTGCCGTTTGAGTACAAGCAGATTTCTAAAATCATTCCTTCTGACACCTCCGCACCGACTGAAATTCAGAAGATGATTGACGACAAGAGAGTAGAGAAGGAAATCGACAAGAATAAAAGCAAGGCCAAGGCCGCTCAGCCCAAATCCGGGCCCAGTGAAGAACCTGCTAAAGAATCTGAACCCAAGGGCTCCGCTGCTTATAAGAAGCTCAAGGGGCTCATGGCCACCGGGGTGTATTCAGACAAAACCCCTGTGACTGATGAAGAAGTGGAGCAGGCGGTTTCAGACCTTGACCCTTCCATGAAGGGGAAAAAGCTCATCGCCTATGGAGACGATGACCTTGAGAGTCTCGCAAAACAGTGGGACGGGATTGTGAATTTCATCAATAACAATATCCGTGCCCCGTTTTAATAAATCATAAAGGAGTAAAAAAACTATGAACGCAAACTTTGGAAGATTCGGTGAAGCCAAGAAGGATGAAAATCTGGGCTTTAATTACAAGCTGACTGATGAAGATATCAAGGCGGCTAACGAAAACGGTGACCTGTTCCGACTCCTGCCGGAAGGGGAATACAGATTCCGTGTGAAGGAAACCAGTGAAAGCACGTCCAAGGCAGGAAACGACCAGTTTGTAGTCAACCTCAGAATCCTTGATGATGCAGGTGAAGTCGCCGTCACAGACTGGCTTCCATGCACCAAGAAGGCCATGTGGAAAGTCGCTACATTCCTTAAGTCAGTCGGGACTACCGACATCGCTCAGTCGCAGGGTATCGGCAAGGCCGTTGACCAGTCCATTGGACTTGAGGGCCGTCTCGAACTGACCCATGAGGAATACAACGGAAAAGAAAGAAACCGTATCAAGCGGTATATCGGGAAGAATGAAGTAAAAGCAGTACGGTGAGGCAGTCATGAGTAGGATGAACCTTATTCCCCTCTTAAGGTTTATCAACCCGGACGAAGACTACAATATCTGGATTAACGTCGGAATGGCCCTCAAGCATGAGGGCTATCCGATGAAGGTCTGGGAAGAATGGTCAAGCAAGGGTTCTAAATTTCACGAGGGCGAATGCGAAAAGAAGTGGAATAGTTTCAACGAGAACACGTCTGAAATCGTTACAGGTGCCACCATAACCCAGCTTGCCAAAGAGCGTGGGTGGAAATCAGAAGATTATGATGAACCGATACCTTTTGACTACCGCCTTACAGATGAGGATTTGAAGATTGTGGAACCTGACTACGTAAGTGATGAATTAATCGTTGAACCTACAAATGACGAATGGAACCAGGTTGATGATGCCATTAACTACCTGAACGCCTTGTTCAAGAAGGATGACAGGGTAAATTTCGTGGTTGACACATACCAGGATTCTGACGGCAGGTGGAAACCCAAAGGGTATGGTTCTTCTGCCTTCACCGCAGGGGAGCTCATCGCAAGACTCAAAAAATACAAGGACATTTACAAGGCCGTGGGACACCCGATGCGGAAAGGTGAAAACGGAAACGAGTTTCCCACTGATGAAGCCGGGGCATGGATTCGGTTCAACCCCGTGTCTGATGGAGGTTCAAACGATGCGTCTATCGCTGAATACAGATACGCCCTTGTAGAATCAGACACCCTGCCTATCGGCAAGCAGTTATCCCTTATCAAGAAACTGAATCTCCCGATAGCTGCCCTAGTCGCTTCCGGCGGCAAGTCAATCCATGCCATCGTAAAGATTTTTGCAGACACGGAGCGAGAATACCGTGACAAGGTAGACAGGCTCTACAAAATCTGCCAAAAGAACGGTTTGGACGTTGACTACAAGAACAAGAACCCGTCAAGGCTCTCAAGGTTTCCGGGGTATTACCGTGGAGAGAGAAAACAGTATCTCATCGCTACAAACATAGGCGCAAAAAGCTATGAGGAATGGCTTGACTGGGTACAGGACATGGCAGATGACCTTCCGGCGTTCAGTGACTTTGATGAGGTCTCCAAAGACCTCCCTGAGCTTGCTCCTCCGCTTATCAATGGAGTGCTGAGGCAGGGTCATAAGCTGCTGATTTCCGGCCCGTCCAAGGCGGGCAAGTCCTTCCTTCTGATTGAGCTTGCCCTTGCCGTGAAGGAAGGGGCGAAATGGATTGACTTTGACTGCGCCGAGGGAAACGTCCTCTACGTGAATCTTGAAATCGATCCGGCCAGTTTCTTCCATCGTGTAGCTGATGTGTATGAGAAACTTGACATCCCTCACACCGACAGGAACCACCTCTATATCTGGAACCTCAGAGGTGATTCAATCCCCATGGATAAACTTGCCCCCATCATCATCAGAAGGGCGAAGGATGAAAAACTCAAGCTTGTTATCATCGACCCGATTTACAAAGTCATTACCGGCGATGAGAACTCGGCAGGAGACATGGCAAAGTTCTGCAATAACTTTGACAGAATCTGCAAGAACCTGGGCGTGTCTGTAGCCTATGTGCATCACCATAGCAAGGGTTCAAAGGGGAATGTCAATGTCATGGACAGGGCAAGCGGTTCCGGTGTGTTTGCAAGAGACCCGGATGCCCTTCTTGATATTGAACCCCTTGAAACCGCTTTTGATTCATCAGAAGCCGACCCGCCGTTCCGGGTGCAGGGAGTCTTGAGAGAGTTTCCATCAATCAAGCCAATCAATATGTGGTTCAGATGGCCCATACATACCGTAGACCATGACGGAATACTCAAAGACTATCACGAACAGGGCAGCGCAGAGCTCGGACTTGCCAAAGGGCATAAAACCCAGTCGGAGAAAAAAATGACTGCGGTTGATGCCCTGAGAAAGCTCATGGAAGGTATGGTAACCGAAAAATCGGAAGGAATTACCAAGGAAGTTGTCATTGCGAGGTACGAAGATGTTTCCGGCGTCAAGATATCAAAAAGCACGTTCGACAACTACCTGACAAAAATCAACGAGTCTGAAAAAAAGAACGGGTTCAAATTTGTAGGGGGCAGAAAAGGGTACAGAAAAGTACCGTTGGAAGCTGCCATGGATGAGCCCCAAAAAGGGTGAAAATTTTTGCACCCACCCAAGTGGGCCTTATATAACCAAAGTACATGTATACGGTTACACCATTTTAAAAAAGACATTCCTATATGGGGGTGTCTACCCCCCCCATATAAGGAATGACTTTTTTGTAAAAATGGATAAGACCCAAGTGTATTGAATACAGAGAATGAAATGAAGGAGGTGAAAACTGATGGAAAGTAAAATTCCCACTTTTGAAGAAGTCAGGGCGAAATACCCAAGTCCTGCTACCGAAATGAACTCAATGCAGTTGTGGACGCTTTTGTGAACATCAGACTTTTTGAACTCGAAGACATCATCGCCTTCATTGACAGAGTTCGTGGTGAACTCGGTATCGCCGAGAACGGCAAGTATTTGAAAGGAGAAAAATAATCATGGCAAAAATCAACAGGACAGAACTCATCAGACAGACAGTCGAATGCACGGGAATGAAACAGAAGGATGTGGAAACGGCGGTTAATGGGCTCATCCATGTCATCAGCAAGAACATCATCACTGGAAACGATGTAGCCATTTCCGGCTTGCTCCGTACCACAATTTGCAGTGTCGGCGAGCGGACTTACCACTTGAACGGCGGTACGTCCATCGTCCCGGCCCACAAGAAAGTTGTGGTTCATATCAGCAAGCTGCTTGCAAAGTCAATGAACCTTAATATCTAAAATGTTCAAGAAGTAGTCCATATTGGCCTGTATTGTGTTTGCGTATCGTGGACGAGTAATTTACCGTTGACGTTGCGTGAACGCAAGGGAAGGCCGTTTAAAGCAATTTGAAGGAAGTATGAGAATTGGCATTATGGATGCGGACTTGATTTACAGGAGACGGCACAGGTTCCCGAATCTTGTCTGCATGAAACTTGCAGGATATCACAAACAAATCGGGAATGAAGTAGTCCTTCATACACGAGAAGATGTTTCCCCTGCTGATGGCTATGATTTCCTGTATGTAGCAAAGGTATTCACTGATACGCCGCTTGACATCAATTGGGTTGTGGAAAGTCTGAAAAACACCAAAGTGATATACAATGGCACAGGATTTTTCTTTGACAATGCCATACCGCTGCCAAGAGAAATTGAGCATACCATGCCCGACTACCACCTGTATGACAACTGGCTCAAGGGGAAGGTTGGCGGGAAGGGAAACGATAATATCGCCAAGTGGTATCAGGACTACTCAATCGGTTTCCTTACAAGAGGGTGCTTTAGACACTGCCCCTTCTGTGTAAATCAAAGGTTTAACAAGGTCGAGAAGGCAAGCCCGCTTATGGAGACAAAATAGGTGTTGATTTCCTGCAACAGGATAAAACACCTATCCCGAACTGTGATATTATTACCAATCCGCCATATTCCCTTGCCCTTGAATTTGCAGAGCACGCAATGGATATTTTGGGTGAGGGGCACAAACTGGCTATGTTTTTGAAACTGCAATTCCTTGAGGGCAAGAAAAGGAAACAGTTCTACATAAAATATCCGCCTGTATGTGTCTATGTTTCTTCATCAAGGCTTCATTGCGGAAGGAACGGCGTGTTCGATTTCAAGTCAAATGCCGTAGCATATGCGTGGTATGTATGGCAAAAGGGCTTTAGTGGATCAACAGTTATTCGCTGGGTGAATTGAAAGATTATTGAAATGTTTGAGGAAGCTGATGATGAAACATGACGAAGAAAAAGGGGCCAAGAAAGGGCACCTGCCCCGTCTGTGGAAAGGTGTTTGAGAAAACGCCTGGTAACAGGGTTTACTGTTCGAAAGAATGCTCAATAGTGGGGTACAGAAGAAAGGCCGTTGAGGCCCATAGGAAACAAAGGCACGCTGAACGTGGGCTTAAGCCTATCACACACATCTGCACCGTTTGTGGGAAAGAGTACACAAGTTACCGCAAAAAGTCGGCGAGATGCCCGGAATGCCTTGCCGCAGGACTCAGTACTCCATCTAAACATGACAGGGGCCTTGGCATTCAGAAGTGCATTATCTGCGGAAAAGAGGGTGTTGAATCCGCTCTGCTGGTGTGCAGGGAATGCCTTCAAAAACTTCTGTATGAATGGGCACGGACGTGTGAACCGGGTCACAGGAAGTGCCTTGTCTGCGGCAAAGACTTTATCCCGAACTCAGTGGAGTGGGACGCCGACTACCACATCCATGTGGCCGGGCAGCTTACGTGTTCAATTCAGTGTACAGATGAGCTATATGCCGGCGTTTTGGATAAAAAGAATAGACGGGCACACACCCGTGGCGATTAAAAGGGTAAAAAGGAGGTAAGAGTGATGGTTGTAGTAAAAACGGATACTGAAATTTTTTTGAACGTCGAGGAGTTCTGTGCAAGAGGTGGCGACGATTTTCATAGTCCTGGACTTTACATCAAGACTACAGGTTATGACAAATATGTTTCTGTAGTTTACTGTGATGTAGAAAAGGCGAGAGATATGTTGTGTGATATTGCAAGTGAAATCGGCCGTTATCGTGCGGATGGGCTTGTTCTTGAAATTCATGGTGGTAAAATCAGCCGTTTATAAGAAAGGGATGTAACAGAATGAAAATTTCAGACGGTCAGATTGGTGCTTATGAAATGATTGAAGATACCATCAAGTGCAGGGACAACCTCAGACGCTTGTTCCTTATCGGGAAGAAGGCCAACGGCTATGGCGATGAGAGGGAGAAGGCGTTCAGCTATGATTCCATGATGGAAATCAGACACGCCATTGCCCACTTGAATAAAATCATCGTTATCCTCAAGGAGGCAAACGGAATTTTCGTTAGGTCAAAGGACAGGGAACTGCCGGATGTTGATGTAGGTGATTACGAAAACAATTTAGGTGATGACAGTGCTTCTGTGGTTGAGATGAAGGGATGACATCTATGGTGATTGATGGACTGAGAGTCGAGGTAGCAGAACAGAGCAGCTATATCCATGATTGTCGTGTCACGTATTGCGAAATCTGTGGTGACTCCAGCAAGGCAAATCTTGTTGCTATCGGTTTAAAGAATGCCGACACCCCGGTAGTTCTGTGCAGACATTGCTTACAGACGATTACAAGATTTATGACAGGAAAGAAGATTGCGCCTTCTGTAAAACCTGCTCCGGACAATGAATCTTTCAAAGCCGGTTATCGGGAAGGCTACCGTGATGGGTTCAGAGACAATTATGAACTGAAAGACTAGGGGTAGTGAAAATGAATAGGCAGGAAAGACGCAGACTGGGTATCAAGAAGAAGGATCCAATGATATCCATAAAACAGTCAGACATTGACCGGATGAAGGAGGAAGCGACGGAGAAAGGGTGCAAGCTCGCATTCACGCTCATGCTGGTTCTTCCGGCCATGGTTATCCATGACCACTATGGTGAGCTAATGAAGAAAGATGGCAGAGTAAGCAGATTCGTAGACCTTTGTCTTGAGCAATACAGGTGCTATGAAGAAGGGTATATTACCCTTGAGGAACTGGCTAAATGTCTCAAAGATGAAGCCGGTGTTGAAGTCGATTGTTGGTAATGAAAGGAAGGTTTAACATGAGAAAATTTGAAGTCGTAAAGAATTGTCCGTTTCCAGTGAAGCTGCCGAAGAGAAGCACTTCCGGTAGTGCAGGGTATGATTTCTTTGCTCTCTATCCTTTTGTGATTGCCCCCGGGCAAACCTTATTCGTGAAAACATGGGTGAAAGCTCAGATGCCGAAAGATACGGTTCTGCTTCTCTTTGAACGCTCTTCATGGGGATTCAAGAAGCAGATTTCAATCCCAAACTCAGTTGGCGTGATCGATTCAGACTACTATGGGAACGCAGACAACGATGGGAACATCGCCTTTGCTTTTACGAACCATGGCAGTGAACCATTGCAGGTGAATGTAGGTGATAAAATCGGGCAGGGCATTTTCCTCCCGTTCCTGCTGACTGACGATGACAAGGCAGATGGAGAGCGTGTTGGTGGTATGGGAAGCACTGGTGAATGAAATGGCAACAAATCACACCAAGAGGCACATTCCTGATGGGCTCCATCCATCGCTCGCCATCCCTGCTAGTGACAGGTTCAGCGAGATGATGGTATCCGCCGTGCGATATGCACTTGGCAGAAGAACCTACATCGTGCATGACACAGTGCGTTACATCAAGAGCGTACTGCCTTACCTCAGACGGAATGACATCCATGTTATCTATACCGACATCATTGAAGCGGAAGGAGAGCACCGCCTTGGAGATGAATGTGATGTCCATGATTGGATCTCGCTTAAAGAGTACATTGAAGACTATGTGACAGGGGTGATTGACGATGATAAACAGTAAGGCGAAAGGCGCAGTCGGAGAAAGGGAAGCAGTCAGACTTTGCAGGTCAGAAGGGTTCGACTGCCATAGGACGGCGCAGTACTGTGGCAACGTCCCGGAAGGTTCCGCCGACATCGTGGGCCTTCCCCTCATTCATGTTGAGGTGAAACGCAATGAACACCTCAACATTGATGACGCACTCTCTCAGAGCACGAGGGACAGCGGAAAGACAGACCATGGGATTCCAATCGTCCTTCACAGGAAGAACAACACCAAGTGGAAAGTGACCATGGACGCTCATGATTGGTTTACACTTTACAGGGAATGGCTTGCAGGGCAGGAGGTGAAAGAGAAATGACAGTTGTGGTTATGCTTGTTATCATCTGCACCATAATGACTACGGTGTTCGGGTTCCTCATCTATGCACGGATTAATGACCTTGAAGACGAACTTGAATGGGAACGCTCCTACAATAGTGACATCATGAACCAGCTCAAGGACACAAGGTATGAGGTTGAGGAAATGAAAAGGAAGGCTGACAAATGGACGGTAAGGAAGATTTAAAGTCTTTGGATGCATTGCAGATTGGGTTCAATAAGAATGGTGACAGGTCGGGCATGGCTATCGCTCAGTCCCATTACAATCAATGTGACGTAGAACCTATTGAAATCATGCAGATGTATTTCACACCGCAGGAGATGTATGGTTTCTGCAAAGGCAACGCCTTAAAGTATGTTCTCCGCTCAAGGTTCAAAGGGCATGAGCTCCAGGATATGGAGAAGGCCCTGCAATATACTAAATGGGCGGTTGACGTTCTGAAGGGCGAGAAGATTGACCCACGGAAGTGAGGTGGATGTATGACTGCTGATGAATATCTTTCTCAAATACGCCGGATTGACAAAAGGATTGAGGCACTGTCCCGTGATGAGGAAAAAACCCGCTCAAGGCTATACAACATCAGCGGTATTGATTACTCAAAAGACCGTGTGGACGGCGGCGGATACGGTGACATTTCTTCACGGCTTATCTGCGTTTACAACATCTTGACCGGCATAACCAAGAAGAAAATCTACCTCATTGAGGCAAGGGAGACGGCACGGCAGAGAATCAATGCCATGTCGGATGACCGATATATCCCCATACTCACCGACTATTACATCTCCGCACTTCCCATCGAAGCCATCATGAGGGCTGAGAACTATGAACAGGCGCAAATATACAGGCTCCGTAAACGAGGGGTTGAATGCTTCGGGCACGAATACTATCGTTGGTTAATGTCCATGACAAATGCCTATTAGTCATAGTAATTATGATTGAAAATGATAGTTATTGATGTGCTAAAATAGTATCGTAAGAATTTAAAGAGGACACAATGTGTCCTCTTTTTTTGTGCGGGGAAAGGTGATGCCATGCCAAGGACGCCATTAATCGAACTCAGTGAAACCAAGCACATCCTTTGCTCGGTGACTGTGGCGGCTACGAATCTCGGTGTAACACAGAGAGCCTTGCAGGACTGGATTAATAATCACGATTTCCCGATTGAAAAATCAAGAGTTGATTTCAAGAACCTTATCGCTGCCCGGAATGACACATTGCAGACAGGTAAGACCGCCATGTCGGACAGTGCGAGGAAACTGAAAGCCGAAGCCGACTACAAGTCAGAAAAGGCGAAGCAGGAAGAAATGGTCACCCTTCAGATGATGGGCGACCTTATCCCGCAGGAACAAGTCAAAGACGCTCTTGAAATGGAATACCTTGATATCCGGCAGAAGCTCCTTCAGCTTCCCGAAGAAGTCAAGGCAAGGATTTACACGATTTCCCCGGAGGTGGCACAGGATTGTAGTGAGGTGGTAGCAGATGCTGTTAGCGGGTGCCTCGAAAGACTTGCAAAAGGCGGTAACTCCGACAGTCAGAAAGATGTGGGAGAAAAACCTAAACGACACTATAAGAAACGCAAGACAGGCGTTTCTGCCCCCGCCGCCGGAGACGGTAAGTGAATGGGCAGACCATCACAGAATCCTTACCCGTGAAGAATCCCCTTCCGCAGGTTTATGGAAAACAAGCAACACCCCTTACCTGCAAGCCATTATGGATTCATTCACGGACAAGACCACGCAGGTGACAACATTTCTTAAACCTTCACAGGTAGGGGCTACCGAAGCCGGTATTAACATCTGTGGTTACACCATTGACAGGAACCCATGCCGCATCCTGTACGTAATGCCGGATGAGGATTTAGCCAAGGACTTTTCCGTAGATCGTCTCCAAAAGGCCCTCAAGAACACGCCGTCGGTCGCCAAGAAGATTTCAAATGCTGACCGGAGCAAGGCTTTGATGGTTAGATTCACCGGCGGATTTATCCGCCTTACAGGCGCCAATTCACCGGCGAAACTCGCATCGTGGCCTATCCCAAGGGTAATTATGGATGAAGTTGATAAGTATCCGTTGTGGACCGGCCGTGAAGCCAATCCAATTTCCCTTGTAAAGGAACGTACTAAAAACTGGCCGTGGAGAAAGATTCTTGTCATGTCCACGCCGACAACCGAATACGGTTATGTGTACAAAGCCTATCAGGAAAGTGAGGCCCACTACCGATTCTATGTCCCATGCCCCGAATGCGGGCATTTTCAAGTGCTCGAGTTTAAAAACCTCAAGTTCCCAAACACGGACGACGAATACAGATTGTCTCACGAAACCTACTACATGTGCGAGAAGTGCAAGCACCATATCCACGACCGTGACAAAATCGGGATGCTCCGCAAAGGCAAGTGGATAGCGGATGAGAAACTTTCTTTCATACCCAAGACCGTGGGTTTCAGATTGAACACCCTTTATTCCCCATGGGTACAGTTTTATGAGTGTGCCCGTGAGTTTCTTAAGTCCAAGGACGACCCGACTCAGCTCATGAACTTCGTGAACTCATGGTTAGGCGAGCCGTGGAAATCAAAGACCGCTCAGGTGAAGGCAAGGCAGGTGCTTGATAAAAAGACCGATGTTCCTGCCGGTATCGTTCCACGGTGGGCGCAGATGCTGACTGCCGGTGTTGACTGTCAGAAAGGCTACTATTACTGGGTTATCCGTGCATGGGGCCCCGGTATGAGGTCACAGAAAATAGCGAACGGCGATGCACAGACCTTTGATGACATCATCAACATCATGAATACGCAGTGGCCTATAGAAGGCTCTGACAAGATTCTCATGGTAAGGTTATGCGCCGTTGACTCAGGTTTTGAATCTGAACGCATTTATGACCTCTGCTATGAGAATTATCCATTGACCATACCTGTTAAAGGCTTGAACCATAAGATTTCAAAGTATTACCAGGTTAAGCAGCTCAATCCCGGCGACCACGGTTCACGGTGGGTGCAGTCCCAACTTCTGTACGAAGTCGATACGAACAAGTACAAAGACCTCATCTACTACCGCATGAACAAGCCGGTGGGAAACGCAGGTTCATGGGACGTGGATGCCGATACCGATGAAGAATACGCAGATATGATTACTGCCGAACAGAAGGTACTTGATGGGAACGAAGAAGTGTGGAGAGAGATTTCTTCCGCACGGCCTAACCACTACCTTGACTGCGAGGTATATGCCTACGTTGCCGCCGATGTGTGCAACGTCAGATTGTTACAGGAACAGAAAATAGAGGTTCCGCAGGTTAGGCAGGAAAGCTCCGGCGGATTTACCTACAGTCCCTTTGGAAGGTGATGAAACATGACTCTTGAAGAACTGAAAGAAGAAAAGGCCCTTCTCGAACAGACAAGGAAGAACATCCTTGAGGGCGGGCAGGAATTTCAGACCCATGACGGCAGGGTGAAGCAGGTTGACTTGAACACTGTGCTTTCCCGTCTTGCCGCAGTAGATCAGGCCATTGCTTCCTATGGCGGAACTCGTGGGAATACCGATACTGTCCTGCTTAAGTTTGGAGGCATGGGATGAGTAAAAAACCACTACTGGCCCGAATCGGGGACTATATGGACGATGTAAAGTCCGTGTTCAGCCCACGCCGGGCCGCTATCAGCAAGGCAGAAAGGGCCAGCTACTTTGGCTATGCCGCCGCTCATGAGACACGAAAGGACGCAGGGATTTCCTTGATGGACAATGCCTACGCAGACGCCGTGGACAGGGTGAGCCGTGATGTCTTGAGGGCAAGGGCGAGAAACCTTGAACGAAACTCCATCACCGCCGGCAGCATTGAAAGGGCTTTCGCAAACAACGTCATTGGAGTGGGGTTCAATATGCAGGCTGAGTCGCCTTCCGACGCTTTCAATGACCGTATCGAGAAGCTGTGGGACATATGGTGCCACCATGAAAACTGTGACTGGACTAAGCAGCAGTCGCTTGACGATTTAATCGAGCTGATTCTCCGCCGGATGCTTTATGACGGCGGAATTATGGCGACATTCCCGCTTGACCCGAAACGGAAAATTCCCCTTACCATTCAGCTCCATGAAGTGGATGAACTTGATGAATCCATGGTGGTAGCCGAGAACGGGAACATTATCGTGAACGGTGTGGAAATGACTGAATCGGCCGTCCCTGTTGCCTACTGGCTATCTCAGACAACGCCGGACGGGTATACGCCACTTCCTCCGGTAAGGTACAGGGCAGAAGATGTCCTATTCCTGTGGAAACGTGGAAGGGTAACACAGTTCCGTGAAATTACTCCTTTCCACTCGGCTATTGGCCCTGCACAGGACTTAAAGGACTACAACGACGCTATTTCCTTTCAACAGAAAACCGCCGCCTGTACGTCCGTATATATTGAAACGGATAACACCATCAATGCTCCAGGGCGTGCAATCAATACCGGCGACAACCGCCGTATCGAACACATCGAAGGCGGTTCGGTGAAATACCTGAACAATGGTGAACACGCCAAATTCCTGCTTCCTACCGGACAGGCTAACGAAGCTGACAACCACATCGCTACTCAGCAGAGAGGTATTGCTTCCGTGTTTGGGCTTTCCCTTGAAAGTACAAGCAGGAACGTGGAAAGAGTCAACTACTCTTCCGCAAGGCAGAACCTTGTTATGGATAATGTCACCTATGGCCGTGTGAAAGTTTATCTCGAAGAGTATTTTTTGAGACCGTTGTATAAGCGGTTCATTCAAGTCTGCTACCTCAAGGGCCTTTTGGACGGCACGGGATTTGATATCAATAACGATGACTTCTACGAAGCCAAATGGCTGACTTCCTCCGCAGGTTGGATTGACCCGCTGAAGGAAGCACAGGCAGATACAATCCTGCTTTCTAATGGCGGCGTTTCCTTCCAGGACTATGTGGCAAGACACGGACAGGACTGGAAAGAACGGATTGATGAGATGGCGGACGTACAGGCTTATGCCAGGAAAAAAGGCGTTAATCTTTCATTCTCCATGGAAGATTTAAATAACAATGTCAATGGAAAGGAGGAGAACAATGGAGAAGAAAACAAAAATCAAACTTAACGCATTTAGAAGTACGGCTCTTAGAGCCAACGACGATAAGGAATGCCGTACATTCTCTTTCCCTTTCATGACCGACGCTCCGTGTGACAACTGGTTTGTCCCGGAACGGTGCCTCTGCAACAGGGAAAATGTAGACCTTACCCGGTTCGATGCCGGTGTGATGCCTGTCCTGTTTAACCACAACAGAGACAAGGTTATCGGCAAAGTTGAATCCATCAGCTTCGATGAAACGGGCATGGTTCGGGCAACCATCACTATTGATGATGATGAAGAATCAAATAAGATTCTCGGAAAAATCAATAGCGGCTCTATCCGTGGTATCAGCGTTGGCTATGAACGCCAGCACACGGTACGGGTGGAGAAGGGTAATGAATACAGGGGTGAAACTTATGACACCGACATGGACGTTACCGATAGATGGGCACCGTTTGAAATCAGTGTTGTTTCCCTTCCGGCTGACCCCGGATGCGCCGTAGGCAGGGACATGAACGCTGAAAAAGAAATCAATATTTTTTGTAAGAGCAAAGGAGAACCAGTAATGGATCCAAAAAACAAACAGAATCCTTCCGTGCCGGAACCGGCAGCGCCGAATGACGATTCCGCAGTACAGGCCGCAGCCGCAAGAGCAAGAAAGGAAGAACACGAACGAATCACCGCTATTTCCAGTGTGTGCCGCCAGTTCGACATGACCGAAGAATTTGAACGCTCCCTTGTGGACGATGTGAACTGCACCGTTGCCGATGCAAACAAGAAAGTCCTTGACGAACTTTCTAAACGCAATCAGGCAGCTAAAGTCAATATCCGCATGGGTGAAGACGACAAAGAAAAATTCCATAACAAGGCAGTGGACGGCCTTGCACTTCACTATGGTGTGATTGAACGTGCCAACGCTTGTGAAGGCGCAGACGCATTCTCTCATGCTTCCCTCAGAAGCCTTGCAGAAGTCTGCCTGTCTCGTTCCGCAGGTTATGGCGACATTTCCGACTATGACCTCCGACTCATGACCCCCGGCGGTATCTTTGAAAAGATGTTCGGCGGCTATTCCCGTGCCATGGGTACTGAACAGTTCGTATCCATCGTTGATGGCTTCGCAAACAAGACTATGCTGAAAGGCTATACCGAACAGCCGACCATTTACCAGAACTTTGTGACCAAAGGCTCCAATTCCGATTTCAAACCGGCATACAAATACCGCATCGGCCTTGACGGTGAACCAGAACTCATGAGCCCTGAATCTGATGAATTTGCTTATCAGACCATGAAGGATGAACGAGTACAGACCAGCATTTCCACCTATGGTAAGGCTATTGCTCTGACCCGTGAAATCTTCATCAACGACGACATGGGAACCGTTGCCCGTGCTATTGCCGCACAGTCCGCAGGTTTCGCACGTCTCAAGGAAAAGATGTTCTTCGACCTGCTTCTGAACAAGGTACCGTTCGACAAGAAACATGGCAACATCTGCTCCGCCGCACTGTCTATCTCCGTGGAAGGCTATGCAGAAGCAAGAAAGCTCATGCATCAGCAGAAGGACTCCGAAGGCAAGGCATTTATCGGCGTATATCCGGCTTATATCCTTGCTTCCGACGACGCAAGTGTGAAACATGAACAGTTACTCCATTCCACTTCTGACCCGGCCGCTACCCACAACGGCGTGGCTAACCCGATGCAGAACCGCATGACCCTGTTCACCTCTCCTTACCTCTCCGGCAATGCATTCTATGCTATTGGCCGTCCGCAGGAAATGGAAGGTATCGAACTGACCACTCTGAATGGCGTTGACCGTCCGATGACAAGAACTGTCATTCCTCAGACCCATCTCGGTATTGAATATCAGATGTGGACAGATTTCGGCTTCAATCTGATTGACTACAGACCGTTCGTTAAGAACCCGGTAGCGTAAGAGAAGGGGTGAATAATAATGACTGGCGTATTCTACAAAGCAGGTACAATCATTGACTATGTAGCATCCAAGGCCGTTGGCTATGGTGAACTTGTACAGATTGGCGGTATTGTGGGCGTGACTTCCCACTCTGCCGACGTGGGCGAAGCCGTGGCTTGCTCCGTTGAAGGCGTGTATAAGTTCCCGAAGAAGGCTTCTGAAAAGATTACCGCAGGAACCAAGGTATACATGGTGTCTGACGCAGTAACCGCTACACAGGGCACTTCCGGCGTGGCTCTCGGCACCGTATGGGCTGACGCTTCCGCAGACGATGCCGAAGTGCAGGTACGCATTAACTTTTAAGGAGTGACATCACATGGGAATGTTGGATGCGCAGCGGCGAATCAGCCGACAGGCTTTTTTCTCAGCCGACAGGCTCGGCGAGACAATCACCTACAACGGACGTGACATCGTGGCGCTCGTTTACATCGGCGCATCCATGTCCCGCAGTGACTGGAACGCCGTGCATACGCAGGTTGAAAATGCGAATATCGCAGACCTTGCCTTGTTCTCTGTCTGTGACGATGAAAGTGACCCGAATGGCGTGACACCGCACGAAGGCGATTCCATCGTCTACCATGGAGACAGCTACTCCGTGGCGCAGGTGGTTGAACACGATGTACCGGGTTCCCACTACCTTGTTATGGCAACGAAGGACGAAAGAGGGTGGAGATAACATGGACATGATTGAAATCGGCGTGTCTGATGAACTCTCCCCCACCGTCCAACACACCCTTGAGCGGAACAAGAAGTTTGTAAGCTCTGTTTCCAAGTCCATTGGTTTCCATGTACAGAAGTACATCAAACAGACCGTAAGAAGCGGCGATCTGGCTTCCGAATCTGCCGGTTGGCAGAGGAAGTGGTTTACCGAAGGCGCAAGGCCCCCAAGGCGTGAGCTCCAGGGCGGCCATGCGTCCACCTTCCTTTATGGGCAGATGGCAAGGGCTATCGGCTATGCGTACAACCAGGACGCATCGGCAGTCGATATCGGTTGGACATCAAGAACATCTGCCATGTACGGACGGTATAACGAAGAAGGCGGCGTTCAGCTTGTCACCAAGTCAATTCGTGACAGGTGGTTTGCGGTTTACAAGGCCGAGATTGCCAAGTACGGCAAAGAAGCTCTTGCAAGCCACGACTTCTCCAAATTCCTCTATCCGCTTTCCAAAAAGAAAACGGAACTGGAAACCCCGTCCCGTCCTATATTTTTGCCGACAATGCAGAAAGTGGAGCCGAAACTTCCTGCCTTCATCGACAAGAAGGTTGAGGATTACATGAATGGCAATGTTGAGTTCGGTAAAAAGAACCGAAGAAAGTATAGGATTTACAGGGCATGATGCAGAATCTTGATATTTCGGACGCTCTTATCAAGCTGGGCAGAAAACTCAAGAACGATAAAGACATTGAGGACTTCTGCAATGAGCAGTTCAAAAAGTCCGTGACGGTTTTTGTCGGCGATACACTTCGTTCACAGGAACCTACTCTCGATAAGACACCTTACATCGTCATAACCGATTTTCAAAAACAGGAAGGGCAGAACGTGGAGTTTTGCTCTTATTCCTTCACCATATATGTTGGCGTGGGCGGCGAAAAGTCTGAACTCGTTGAGGACGAAAATGGCCTTCTCATGCCGGATTTGTTTGATGTAGGGGCCAAGTTCATGACGCTCATTGAGAACGTCTTGAACGACCCGAAAAAGAATCTGCGTCCATGCTCTAAAGTGGGCACCGCAGGTCCTTTCCCATTAGACCCTGCCGGTAAGCACTGGCTGGGCAAGATGCAGATTTCCAAACGAATCTATCAGCACATTGGTACAAGCTACCAAGAAGATTTTGATTTATAAGGAGGACTTTCTATGTCTCAGGCTATGGGCGTGTATTCGGAAACCCGAATCTACCCGGAAACTTCTCTTAAAACGCTTCCGACTGCGATTAAAGGGTATAAGATTCCATTCAATTCCAATACCTTTTCTTCCTCTCAGAACACCACGGAACCTGCTACCATCACCGGCAGACGTGATGCCGTGCAGCCGATTTTAGGCAACGTGGACACTACCGGCGACCTCACGATTCCGCTTGACCTCACCGCTACCGGCTATCTGCTTGCCGCCGCTTTCGGTAAACCGAAAAGCGCCGCCGCAGGTGACTCCACCGGCCTTTACACTCACACCTTTAAAGCAGGTAAGACTCAGCCGTCTTTCACTGTGGAAAAGGCATTTTCCAACGGACTGTACTCCATCATCAAAGGGACTAAAGTCAACCGGCTTGAAACCTCTTTCGGCGGTGACGGCGAACTGACTCTCCGTGCCGGACTTCTCGGATGTGATGAAACCATTGGCAAAGACCCTGTAACTACTACGGGAATTACCGAAGTCGGTTTCAACAGACTGAACAACTTCCAGTCCTCTATCCTGATTGACGGTGTGGAAAGTGCAGTCGTAACCGAATTGTCTCTTGCCATTGCCTTTGGCCTTGATGACAGCGGCTACGCAATCGGTTCCAAGGGATACAGAACCCGGATCAATGAAGGACTCATTTCCCCGACTGGCAAGCTCACTGCCTTCTTCGATGATGAATCCTTTGTAGACCGGGCAATCAATGCGACCTCTACCGCTATTCAGATTAAACTGGCAAACGCCGATGGCAAGCAGTCCCTTGTGATTGACCTGCCGGAAGTCCAGTTTGCCCGTAAGACCCCGTCCATTGACGGTACCAAGGGTATTACGCAGGAACTTGATTTCAGTGCTTTCTACAAAGCTGCTAAACAGGGAACCTGCATTCAGTTTACTCTGACCAACGACACCCCGTCTTACGACTTTTAATCATTCATATGAAGAACTGCCATGCCACGGGGCATGGCTTTTCTTTGTATTAAAAAAAAGGAGAATTACCATGAAAATTACCCCGAAGGCTATGAATTTTGAACAGTTTGAAGAATATGCGGATTTCCTTGCAGGAATGGAAAAAGACAAGGTGTCCAACTTTAAAAAGACCCTTGAATCCGCAAAATGGGTAGCAGAAAAGATTTACAACATTGACGTAAAGATTGCCAAAGTGACACCCGGCACCATCCTTGACCTGCTTGTAAAGACCAAAGACCTCACCGAAACCTCTCAGCTCGAAGAAGAAAAAAACTAAAAGATATCTGGGGATGGAGAATGAACGGCGGCCCCAGATATTGCGAGACCTGCCGTAAGGCCGCCAAGCAGAGAGGGGAAGTGCTTGACTGTAGGAACTGCCCCGACAGATGCCCTGATGCACTGCCGGGAAACGTCAAAGCACTTGACTTCTATTTTAGGGTGGCTAATTGTGTGCATTATGTCTCCACCATGGAAAGACCGTTCATCAGCGGGCTCAACTGGCAGGACATAAAGGCATTTTCTGAAATGTACGGGGAACGGCTCACACGTCCCATGCTTATGAAACTAAGGACTATTGAATCATTGCTTATAAAGGAGAGTATCGGAAATGGCAGTAACGGAAACAAGGGCTAGAATTACGGTGGTGGACAACGCCACCTCCGGGCTTAATCAGATAGCTCGTGCCAATGAAAAAATGATGAGCTCCCTCAGCAATGGGGGCCGTTCGCTTGCACAGTTCAATACCGAATTATCCAAACTGAACTCCGCTTCTTCAAAAGGAGTCTCCAACATGGCGGACTCCTTTGATGGGGCGGCTAAGTCAGTTTCCAACATGGATAAGATGGTAAACCGACTGATTTACTCGGTGATGCGCTACACCGTCATTTATGAAGGCATTAAGAAGATGGGCGATCTGTGGGGAACCATCGTAGGCGGTGCCTATGACTATGCCAACATGATTGAAACGAATCAAATTGGTATGGCAGGTATTCTTTCTTCCATGACCAAGATTGACGGCAAGCAAACTACCTGGAACCAAGCCATGGCTGTTTCCAAGCAGGTAATGAAGGACTTGCAGTCTGAATCCCTCAAGACCGCTGCGACGGCGCAGGAACTGATTGATACATTCCGTGCCCTGTTAGGCCCCGGACTTGCAAGCGGAATGACTATCAAGCAGATTGAAAAGCTGGCCACCGTAGGCACGAACGCTGTTAAATCACTGGGTTTACCATCTAATCAGATTATTCAGGAACTTCGTGACCTTGTGGCAGGTGGTATCAGACCATCTTCCTCCACACTGGCAACGTCTTTGGGCATTACTGACGCTGACATCAAGGCGGCTAAACAGTCTTCCGAAGGCCTGTACAACTTCCTCATCAATAAGATGAAAGGTTTCGAGATGGCTACCACGCAGACTTCCAACACGGTAGCCGGTAAGCTCGACCAAATCAAGGAAGGTTTGCAGAGAGGTATTGCCGAAGGTATGGCTCCCCTCCGTGACGTTTACTCTAACGTTTTAGGGGATATTGCCAAGAAACTTGTGGTAATCGACAAGACCACGTACCAGTGGAAGATTAACCCCGCTTTTACATCTGCACTGACTGACGTTTCAGTAACCATCATGCGGATTGGTGAAAGCCTCAAGAATATTTGGGAAACCTCTTCGCCCTATCTTTCCATCTTCGCAAACGGCGCCAAGGGCGTATTTGGAAGCATTGTCAATAACTTGGGGCTTGTGGTAGCAGGTTTTGCGGCTTTCAAGACCAAGGACGTATTGAAAGACCTTGTGCAGATTGCCACCATGAACAGGTTTGACTACAATGCTCAGACCTCTATTGGCAAGGCAATACAGGGTATCCGTGATAAGATTACAGGCCGTATCGAAAAGCATAAAGAGGAACTTGCCTTACAGGAACGGGAGAAAGCTCTTGTAGATGGTGCAGTAGAATCTTATGCCCGTATGCTTCATACCGCCGAGGACGCCTATGCGTCTGTAAAGACCTTGAATGCCATGGCAAATACTCCGGGTTCCATTACGAACCTTGCCGCCAAGTGGCAGGGTATGGGAATGTCCGAAGCCGAAGCCGTGGCCCGTCAGAATAATATCGTAGGCCTTGCCAATAAATATGGCATGGAGGGATACGATAAATACATCAAACAGGCTATTGAAGCCGGTGACAGGGCCGCTGAACAGATTAAGGCACAGAATGACCTTCTGAAGGCGCAGGAAGCAGAGCAGGAACGGATTCTCAAGCTCTACGATGAGCAGATGAAGGCTATCGACAAGATTGTCTCTGCCGAACGTGACCGCAAGTTACAGGTGAAAGATACTGCAAACGCCGAACTTGCCGCTATCGACAAGATGGCTAAGGCCGTTACTCATACCGCCACCCGTGGAGACAGGGCAAAATCTAATGTGGATGCCTATTTATCCCTTGATACCTCCAATGGCCCGTATAAGACCAAGGAAGGAAAATACATCTATGCATGGGAACAGGATGCAGTAGACAAGCTCCGCACGGCCCTTGAAAAACTCGGTTACCAGTACGAAGTAGTACAGGTAACGTCTGAGCGTTTCATGGACAGTCTCCATGCAAGCATGAAGGGCAAAGTCAACCCTGTGTTTGAACAGGCTATCAATTCTGCACGCCTTTGGAATGAGACGTTGACAAAAGCATATCAGGGCGTGAATATGTCCGCTTCTGAAATCAATTTCAAAGCGTTCATGGGAATGGGGAACGAGCTTGTTCCTGCTGCGCAGAAGAACACTGCTAAAGCCCTTTTGCAGGAAATCTCTGATGAATTTAAGCAGGTGGGAATGTCTGCACAGGAAGCACAGGCAAAAGCCCTGGACTTCGTGAACCAGTTCATTCTCTCCCTTCAGAAAATCGACCCGAAGAACATCTTCTCCGTTACACAGGTTATTGCCGAGACACAGGATGCGGCACAGAGATACGCCGAAAACTTCCGCCTTGTAGCTGAACACACCGAAGAAGTAAAACAGGCGAGTGCGGAAGCTGCTATCGAAATCAACGCCCTCAAGAACGCCTTTAAGATTGGCGGGGAAGAATCCTATCAAGTAGTCAGACGGGTAGTCGAAGAATCCAAGAATCTGCAACAGGCTCTCATGGATAGGGGCGCCGAGGAACAGGCGATTGAAGTTCACAAAGAGCTGGCTAACTACCTCACGCAGGTGGCAGAAGCTACCGACAAAGCGGTTATTGCTACCAAAGACCATATGGACGTAACTGCGCAGGCTACCGAAGCCATTACTGCTCATACGCAGGTGGTTAAAGAACACGAAACTTCTCTTGAATCTGTCACTAATGGAACTATTACATGGATGAATAAGATTTCCGGGCTTGCAATGAGTTTAGGGATTCTTATGCATATTGTCGCCGAAAACTCTGATGAGAATAAACAGTTTGCGAATACCATGGCTGATGTGGCAGATAAAGTGTTTATTGGAACCATGGCCGTCAGCGCATTACTTGATGTGTTCAAGGAACTTGTAAAGAATGGCCCGGCCATTATCAAGACCCTTGAGGGTATCGGTAAGGCAAGACTCTTTGCTGAACACCCCTTCCTTACCGGCGTCGGCCTTGCAGGTATCGCAGTCGGCGGATTGACATGGAAAATGCTGGATAACGGCCATGACCAGTACAACAGCAAGAGCGGCATAGGCCTTGATTACTTTGAACAGCAGGGCCTTGATTTCAGCGGACTTTCTGATTCTGCGAAACAGTACAGGGCCTATGGGGACGGTTCATACGACAATGGTGAAAACAGCGGATGGGATTACTACTCTGATGAATCGTCCAACTACGCCAAAGGACAGGCGATTGCCAATGAAGCCAATGCAGGGAACATTGCTGACCGCATGACAACCGATGTCAATCCGGGCGGTGGTTCTTCCGGCGGCGGCAGGGCAGGTGGCAGTGGTAAAGCTCCTCTTGCTACGGTTGAACTTACGGACGCCCTGTATAATGCCATGTCCTACATGGAAAGAGGCATGAATATCTATGCCGCTTCCGCTCTGGCCGGAAGTCAGATGCAGGAGTCTGGTGGCATTAACGGAAGTAAGGAAATGCTTGACTATGCTGCTGATAATGGGCTCGGTTACCATGGCTCCGTACAATGGGGCGGCCAGCGGTTTACTGATTTGCGGGAATTTGCAAAGGCTACGACGGGAAGTGCTGAAAATTGGGTGAATGGTGATGTTCAGAATGCTTTTGTTATGCATGAACTTACTAACGGCAGTTACCGTACTACGGGCGAAAAGCTCAAAGGAGCATCTTCCCTTGAGGAAGCTAATGACATCGTATTTGGTGAATATGAAGCACCGGGTGACGATACCAAGGGCGTGCGGCTTGCTTATTCGCAGGAAATCTACAACAAGCTCGCTCAGCTTGCCAGTGGTACTGCCGTACTCGACGATGGCACGAACCCGATTAAGGGTAAGAAGTTTAATGCGTCGTCTGCCGCCGCTGCGAAGGAAAAGCTCTTTAATGACATTCAGAATGCACAGAAAAAAACCTTACAGGATATTGCCGACTTAAACCTCTCCACTGAGCAGGTGACCAATGAAAATAAGGGCATTTCCGGTGCTTTCAATGAAGTCATGAAGTCTGCCAATAACAAGATTTCCCAGTATCAGAAGGACATGGAAACCGACAAGGCGTTAGGGATCAGTACTGATGGACTTGCACAAGCCATGGACGAATACAAGAAGGCTATGCTTGAAAAAGCCAATAAGGCTCAGCATATGGAGGATATTAAGACCAATCTCAATAACTTCCAAACCGACATTTCCTTCTATAAGAATATGTCCCTTGCTACCAATGGCGAAACCTCTTTCATCGAGTCCAAGGCATATCTTGAAGAGAACCTTGAGAACTACAGGGACTATCTGAGACAGTTATACCAGGACACTGCCCTCAATGCCAAGCAGAGAGCTGACGTATGGCAGAAACTGGCCGATACGCAGAGACAGATTACAGAGACCCAGACTTACGACTGGAGACATCAGTGGGAGTCGGCTCTTGATTCCCTCAAGCAGGAAGGCATTAACTTCGGCAAACTTGCTAAAGACATCGTGCAGGAAGCGCAGAACTCTGTTACTACTTTCTTCACAACTACCGGCAATCTGTCTAAACGGCTCAAGGCCTCTCTAAAGAATCTCGCATCATCTGTCCTCAACAGTCTGGCTCAGATTGCCTCCAGTATGCTCATACACAAGTGGATGGGCATTCCATTCAATATGTCTTTAGGGGCTCGTGCTTCCGGCGGCGATGTGCTTGCAGGCAATTCCTACATCGTAGGTGAAAGAGGGCCGGAACTCTTAACCATGGGCCGAAATGACGGCCATGTGTTTACAAGCGTTCCCACTGCAAATACTCAGACCGCTCAGCCGATTCAGATTGTAGTGAACAACAACACCGGCACCAAGATGAAGGCAGAATCCACAACCACGGTAAATCACGGGCAGATGCTTAAAACCATCGTCCTTACCACAGTGGAGGAAGCTCTTTCAACGAATGAAGCCGGACTTCGCGACATGGTAACAGGATTGAGGTGATAGCATGGCGAATACTTTCCCTACGATTCAGACACCCGATTACCCGTTGCAGGAAACCAAGACTGACCATACCTTGAAAATGCAGGTGGATAACGAAACCATTCTGACACGCCCACGGTTCACGAAGATTCCAAGGGCGTTCAAGCTGACGTGGAGCAAGCTCCCGACAAAGGACTACAACATTCTCCGCTCATTCTATGACTCCATGCACGGAGGTGCCCTTGCTTTTCAGTGGACGTACCCAAACGATCCGGGCAATGATTATTCGGGCAAGACCTTCACCGTCCGTTTTGATAATGAGAGCCTTGATTTCCAGTTGGTCGAGATGAGCTACTGGAACGGCTCAGTAACTTTGAAAGAGGTGTAAATCATGCTCAGTCTTTCTACTGCGTCCATCATCGAGAAAAACAAAGTGGCAACGGACGGCGTGTATTTGCAGCTCTTGACAATCAAGTACAAGGACGAAGACCCGATTCGGCTTGTGTATAACACCGAGAACATCACTTTCAATGGAAATCTGTACCACGCCTACGACTTCAACCTGTCAGACGTGAAGCAGAACTCAAGTGAGATTCCTTCTTGCAACTTGACCGTTTCCAATGTGACGGGCACCATACAGGCTCTTTTGGAACAGTATGACGGGGCAGGTGGTGCCAAGGTGAATATTTCCATCATCAATACCAACATTTCGGATGTAGTACTTGAGCAGGAGAATTTTGTGGTAATTTCCGCTACCACAAACAGGGATAAGGCCACGTTCAAACTGGGGCCGGGCTTTTCCATGTACAGAAGGTTTCCACTTACAAGAAACATGAAAGACTTCTGTCCGTTCAAGTTCAAGGGTATCGAGTGTGGCTACAGTGGTACAGGAACCTGCAATAAGACATTGAACAACTGCCGTAAACTCGGCAACAGTGAACGATTTGGCGGCACGCCTACTGTGCCGCAGGGAGGGTTGTATGCTAGAAAATAAGGACTTCACAGACCTTTTGGGAACTCCCTTCACCAAGATGCAGTGTTGGGAACTTGTCCAGGAAGTCTATAAAAGAAACCATATCAGCCTTCCGGGCTACAAAGAAATTCCCTGTGCGGACAACGGCTACAGGGGATTTATTACTGAAAGCGAACCACAGGAAGGCGACATCTGCGTGTATGACCTTTCCGGCCACGGCGTAGACCATGCCGCCGTATATCTCGGTAATAACATGATTATCCACGCCACAGCCCCGAATGGCGTCTGCATTGAACGGTTTAGCCGTTATCGTCCACGTTTGAAAGGAGTCTACAGGTATGGCAATACACGTCATTGAAGTTAAGAACCCTTTTGAACGCAAGATTGATAACCAGTACTATCAAACCTACGTAGGCGGGCCTGTGACAGATTATGTCACTCATGCCGATTACGAAAGGGTATTCGCAGTCAATGGGGTTCCGGTTGATGAGACCTATATCCCCGATGACGGTGATGAAATATTGGTAGCGCCCAAAGTAGGCAAGAAAGCGTTCAAGTGGATTCTTCCTGTCACTTTGGTTCTCGTCGGTGCAGCATTAGGAGCTGGGATTATCGGTGGACAGATGCTTATCGGGTGGCGTATCGGGCTTGCCCTTGCCGCTACCATGATTGGCAACCACATGATAGAGAAGATGACGAAACCCGCCGTCGACCTCACCAACACCGAACAATCCAATACTTACGGATGGGGCTCCCCTACAACCCTTACCGGGCAGGGGTATGTGCTTCCCGTCCTCTATGGCACAGTAAAGACCGCAGGGCTTATGCTTCAGCGTCATGTTGTTTCGGACGGCGATAAACAGTATCTGTCCATTCTCTATTGCCTTGCACAGGGGCCGATTGACAGTATCACCGATATCAAGCTCAACGGGAACCCTTTGACCAACTATCAGAACTGTGAGATAGAGACACGGATGGGAACCAACACCCAAACCGTGATGAAAAATTTCAACGATTCCTACGCCGACACCGCACTTGCCTATGAATTGAACAATGATTCGGTATGGCACACGGTTCAGTGTGACGGCAATGATGCACAGGGGCTTGAAATCACACTGTCCTTCCCGCAGGGGCTTTACCATTCCAACGACCAAGGCAACCCTGACTGGACGGGAGTCACCATAGAAGCGCAGTATCGCAAGGTTGGCGCCACTGACTGGACGAAGATTCCTGTATGGAATGAAAACTACACATGGGAACCGATTGTACCTCATGGAAGCTCATGGAGCAGAAGGTACCAGCGTTTATATGGCACCGTTGCATGGTGGTATACGCACTGGCGGCAGGATTGCGGAACATTCCAGGGCTATGAAGTTGACTATACCTACACAAGGCGTGGAAAGACCCATACCGTTTATAAGACTGACGAGAACGGAAACAAGATTGAGAAATGGACATATTCTATGTCTCTCGATGATTACAAGAAGAAAGTCATTGCTTCTCACAACGGTGACGGCGTTATTCGCCAGAAGAAAACTGATGCTTTCTATCGTGTCTATGATGTGTACGGACTTGAACCCGGACAGTATGAGGTGCGTGTAAGATGTACCCACAAGGACGATACATCTACCCGGACGGCAAACAAGATTCAGTGGGTAGGGGTTACGCAGATTATCCTTGATGACTTTTCGTATCCGGGGAAAGCGCTTCTGGGGCTCAAGGCTCTTGCGACAGACCAGCTTTCCGGCTCTGACCCACAGTTGACGTGCACTGTTACAAGAAACTTCGTATGGGTATGGAACCCGGACACGAACGCTTATGAACAAAAACCGGCAATGAATCCAGCGTGGGCAGCTTACGACATTATCCACCAGTGCAGGAAACTTACCACGGTAGACGGGAAAGAACAGTATATCGTGAACGGCGTTCCGCACGAAAATATTGACTATGACGCTTTCAATGCATGGGCAAACATGTGCGATTCTAATAAGATCGATTTCAACTACATCTACGATTCAGCGATGAAGTTGTATGACGCCCTGCAGTACCCATGCCGTGTCGGATACGGGGCTATCGTGTTGATTGGCACCAAAGTTTCATGCATTTTCGATTCCGCTTCTGAACCGGTTCAGCTCTTTACCGTGGCGAATATCAAGAAGGATTCATTCTCGAACGAATACCAGTCAACTGATGACAGGGCCAACTGCATTGAAATTTCCTTTATAAATAAGGATAAAGACTATGAACGTGATGTTCTTGCGGTGTATTCAGATACTTACAACGACTCCGATGTTCCACAACAGCCTACACAGGTTGAACTGATGGGGTGCACGGACGTTGAACAGGCTTACAGGTATGGTCAATATAAACTCCGTTCAAACAAGTACGAAATAAGAACTGTATCCTTTGAAGCCTTTGCCGACGCTATCGCCTGTCAGATTGGTGATGTAATCCTTGTCCAGGAAGATGTCACTTCATGGGGCATTGGAGGACGTATTCAAGCAGTTGACGGCAATGTGGTGACTATTGACCGTGATGCAACGGCCGAAGGTTCAGACTTTACAACACTGCTTGTGAGAGAAAACTCGACGGATAAACTCACTTATTACAAAGTCACATCGGTTGACGGCGACAAGGTAACACTGGCCGACGCTCCGGCTAATACTGAACCCGGATGCATTTATGCACTTGGGTTTAAAGGGCACGAAGCCAAGAAGTTCAGAGTGCTTTCAATTAGTACTGGGCATAGCGATGAGACCAGAACGATTCAAGCGATTGAGTATTACCCGGAACTCTATAGCATGGACACTTCCGAAGTCCCTGTTATTGAAAGGTATGACGATAAAGTTGACCCGCCAAAGAACCTTGTCCTTTCGACTGAAAAATACTGTGAAGCAGACGGAACGATTACGAACCTTGTCCATGCAAACTGGATTAATCCACGGACGCTGAACCCCGTTATCATGGAAACCTCTACAGATGGTGAAAACTGGACCTATGAGAAAAAGTTCATTTCCGGGGAAATGGCCTATACGTTTACCGCACTTTCATTACAAACGTATTATGTCCGTATCTGTGCAGTGAATGATATCGGGATTAAGTCAGAATATTGTACAAGCAACATATTCACCAACGGGTCTGATAAATTGCCGCCCGACGTTAATACGATTAATGTTGAAAAAATGGCGTCTGGGCTGCGCCGTTACTGGTGGGATTTTGACTATCCTTTCCCGAACGATATCAAAGGATTCAGAATCAAGTACACACAGGGCAGTGAACTGAACTGGGAAGCCGGTATTCCGGTGCAGGAAGGATTGATCACCACACAACCGTATGAAACACAGACTGTAAGGCAAGGCACGCATGCAGTCATGATAAAGGCCGTAGATAATGCCGGAAATGAATCAGAAAACTTTGCTTATTGTGTTCTCGATTTAGGTGATTTGCTTGAACAGAATGTTCTTGTAGAGACCGACTTCAAAGAAAACAACTGGGCGGGTCTGCTTGAGAACACCGGTAAAATAATGCATGACGGATACATTCATGCAGTCAATGACGTATACATGTGGCCCACGCCAACGGGATACAGGTGGTCAACTCCCAATGATTTTGCGTGGAAATCCAATTTCAAATCATACGAAATCATAACAAGAATGAAGGCACCGGCTACAGGGCAATTCTGGCTTGAGTACGATATAGACGGCCCGGCTATCGTGTATTACAGAAAAGACCTTGCGTCGCCCTTCTGGCGTAAAATTGATTACAACCGTGCTATCTGGCAAAAGGACAGGGCAAACAACACCGTTTATCCCATCCAAAACGACTTGTGGAAACAGTATTCAGACCGCCTGTACGTAAACAAGAATGATTGGATTGAGATTAAAATCGTGGCATTGAATAATACGTCGCAGGAAACTGTCATTAAGTCCTTGAAGGCGTTTATTGATGTGCCGGATAGGAATGAACACTTTGAAGATTTGCAGGTTCCTAAAGAGGGAATTGCACTTCCCATTGTTACACCAAACTACAAGACGGTTGTTTGCCACCTTGATGCTATTCAAGATAGTGGAAGTGCCGTGGGACTTAAAATTCTTTCACGGACTCCGTGTGTGATTCAGCTTATTGATTTAAATGGTAATGCCGTTGCCGGTGTTGCCGATGTTTCTTGGCAGGGATATGAGGATGATACAGAATGAGTAATATCGAAAAATTTAAGGCGAATATTGAAGATTATCTTCACTTTTCTACGGAAGCAGGAGATAAGGGCACAAAAATTCAAGATTGGCAGGATTATCAGAGAAATGTAAATGCTACAATTCAAAATCTCATTAAATCCTGTATCCTTTGGCAGCCTAACATGACTCTTTCTGCTGATAATGTGGTTAGAAGCCCAAACATGAAGCCCGGTACTTACGCCCGTGTAACGAAAGCCGGGACCACTGCCGGTGCCGAGCCTGTGTGGACAGCTGTAGGCACAACCATTACCGATGGTACTGTAACCTACGTTATCTATCCACAGAACCTTGACTTTGCGACTGATACGGAAATTGCAAGCGGTACTGCGAAAAACAAGATGGTAACGCCAGCCCAGCTGAAATCGGTAAAAGATTCAGTGACAGGCACATCGAATACGAATTTCATCAGCCGCAACAATGCAAATACGGCGGACATTGATAAAGAGACGGTTACCCGTTCTACGGGGATTGCCTTGGCTGATTCAACAACACTTGATGATATCAAAGCCCAGTATGGCAACCTTATGACATTCAGAAATACCCTTGGTGCCTTGGGAAGTTTAGGAGATCTAATCGCCCAGCTTCTCTTCACATCAAATAATGGGCAGGTGCTTACACGTGCTTCAAGCAATGGTGGGGCCTGGGGGGCGTGGAAAAGGCTTCTAAACACCGATGATAAAACGGCGCTTGTGAATCAGCTGAATAGCATGAACACAAATCTTAATGCCAATATCAACGACGTCAAATCGCAGGCAGGCGTAGTCGCAGGGGATGTGTCAAATGCGAATTCCTGGTGGGTGAAGCTCGGGGGAACAATACCGCTAATTATACAGGGTGGATATACACAATACCAAGGATGGGCCGCCTATCCGATTTCTTTCCCGTCTGCCTGCCTGTACGCTAACTCTGCCGCATACTCAGGCGACTGGGATTATCACTCTTCGATGCGTGACAAAACAGGATTACAAATCCATGGCGATGGTGAAAACAAACTGTATATTGCAGTAGGCTATTAACCTATTCCAAAAGCAACCCAAAGAATTGCATAGTCATTGTTATAGCAGTTAAATCCGCTGTTTGAATACGAATTGATATGTAAGTTGTTTTGCGTTTTTAAGTTATTCATGGCGGTAATAAGCGGAGTAAACACCCTTGAAAAGGCAATGGGGAAAGTTACGTTTGTGCTGGCTTTTCCACCCTGTACAGATAATGATTGGCTTGCTGTCTGATATCAATAGCCAATTACTGTGAAAAAAGTATCGGCGCCATAGCTTGCTCCACCGGCACCTTTACTTGTCCACTGCATATAGGATTTTTGCAAATTGGTTATTGTTGGGGACACTTCATGGGCTGAGTAGGCCCTTCCTAAAAGGGCTCCTATGGCGGCAGATGGGAAGGAAACAGGATAGGTAAAGGTAGCTGTTTGGTCGGTCCCTACGCTACCATATCCACCCTGTAGAAATGTATTCCCCGCCAAGCCTGATGCACACGATTTTATCGAATATCTCAAAAAACCTATCCGACGAATTACTCGCTTTTTTCTGGGTAACATATCAGTATCACAATTCTCTCCGTTTTTACCGCACAGCTCAGACTATGTCCTCCGCCAGTCAGTAACAGGTTAGTATCACAGGGACTCGATGGCTTTCCGGAGCTGGCGGAGCGTCTTATGGGTGTACACGCTATTTGTAATACCCTGCCTTGCGTGGCCGAGAATCATCTTTCTTGCATTTTCGTTCACTTCTGCAGCATCAAGTAAAGTTGCACAAGTATGGCGTGTGTCATGGGGCTTATGCTTATCACCGTGGACTAGCCTCATCACCCGCTTAAACGTGCGGGCGAACCGGCTGTAGTCCATAGGCTTACCGTGGACGTTCACAAGGTAGGGGCCTTCTGATTCGAGCCTTTTTTCAACCAAAGGCCAGATGAGATGGTGGATGGGGACGATGCGGATACCGGCGGCAGTCTTGGCCTTAGTGACACGCAGAAACTTTTGGCGTTTGTTGATATCTGATTTCAAAAGCGCTCGGAGTTCACCGTTGCGAGGCCCCGTGTAGATGAGGATCAGCACTAAATCAACGTCCGGCACTGTATCAGCCAATTTCCATAACTGATTGATTTTCCGTTTGCTAAGGGCCTGATGCGGATTGATCGGTTTGTTCCTCCCTATACGAATAAGCCCTGTAAAGTCACGGTTAGTGTATTCCATCTTCCGTGCATAGGCGAAAGTTAAAGAAAGCAGGTTCTTTACCTTCTTTTTCGACGCATAAGATAGGCCCTGCATGGAGTCTATGACGCCCTGCAAGTTTTTGTACCTTATGCTCTCAACCGGCACGTCATAGAGTGATGAACAGTGTTTGTACGCTGATTCATAGCCTTTAACCGTGGATTCTGATACACGGAAGTATTCTACATGTTTCGGTTTCCACCTCAAGTACAGCTCAGCAAAAGTGATTTTTGAAAGGCGGTGCTTGTCATGCGACTTATTCCAATCTACTTGAAACGCAAGGGCTTCCAGCTTAGTAGGGAAGTAGCCTTTTGCCCTTTGCTTTCCATTTTCCGTAACTACAAACGCCCAAGGGTTCCGCCTTGAGCCGCTTAGATGTTTGATGCACCCATAACCGTTCGGATTTTTCATAATAATATCAGCTCCCTTCATGGGAGCTATTTTAGTATAAGGAGCACACTAAATGGACAGTACAGATACCACCCTTCATTACCTGTCAATCTATAATGCCGACACCGGCGAACGTGAAACATCTTACGTCGTCGGTATCCATGGGGACAGCATGGATGAATTAAAAGCCCTTGCCGCTAAGAACTACCCACAGGGCGTGGCCATTGAACAGGACGGGGCGGCGTGGAATGAAGCCGTACAGAATGACCTCATTTACAAGAACGGGCAGTTGGTTGAACGACCTGCACCTACTGAAGATGAACTCCGCCAGCAGAAACTGGCCGCACTGGATTCTGAATACAGCCGGAAGATTTCAGACGTGGAAACCGAAATGGCTAAAGCTAATGCCATCGGTGATACAGAATACCTTGAAGAACTCAAGTCTGAACGTGAGTCCCTAGTAAGCGAGTACACCACCAAGAGAGGGGAGATTTAACCATGGAAAGATGTTTCCTTTGCCATCGCAAGATGGATAACAAGACTGGACTTTGCACAAATCCTAAATGTGTGAGGAGTAAGCCCCTGCCTGAAAAGAAGGAAGAAAAGAAGGACGGTGAAAAAGCATGACCATTGAGAAATGCAAGGATCTTGTGAAGGACGGCTACGGCACATGGGACGATACGTCCAAGCCGACTACCTATGCCAATATGTACGACTTCATGAAGAACCAAAACAACATCGTCATGAACCTTGCCAGTGGCATTTGGCAGCCGTCAACGACCTACACCGTCGGCGCCATCATCCGAAGCCCGAACCTGCCGGCCGGATGCGTTGCCACCTGCACCACTGCAGGGACAAGCGGAACCACGGAACCAAAATGGACTACCTACGGCACGACTGTGGCCGATGGTTCCTGTAAGTGGAAGGTTAATACTGACTCTCAAGATACCATGGTTAGCGAAATGAACAATGCTATCACAAGCGCCATTAATTCTCTGCATAACACAATCAAATCCGAAATGAAAACCGCCATGCTGGCCATCTTCCCGGTTGGCACTATCCTTGAGACTACCAACAGTGCTAATCCATCCACCTACATCGGTGGTACGTGGGAATTGCTGCTTGCAGGTTTGACCACTATATCCGCCGGCACTTACGAAGAAACGCATAACGTCAACGGCACGAACGTGACAGATACGTACGTGTTCACTGCAGGGAGCAGTGAATTTACAGTAAATGGTACGAAGACACAGGGCGAAGCAAAGCATCAAATCACCGAAGGGGAATTAGCGGCGCATGGGCATTCTTTTATAGCCCCGCCAAGGCTATTTAATGAGCGAGACACTAATCAGGATACAATCATCTGCCCGAACGGCAACGAAAGTGCTCAGTCAATGACTTACAACACAAGCATTGCTGGAAATAACATCCCACATAACAACCTATCGCCCCTGTACGGTGTATATCGCTTTAGAAGACTTACTTAATTCTCCGAAACTTGTACACGCCATATACTGGTGGCAGGTTGTTGTGGGGATTGTCCCCACCGCTGGTATTAGTGCTTATATCGTATTCATATTTTCCTTCCCATTGAGTTAGATAGAGGAATTGAGTATATACTGCAGGATTACTTTCATTCCCTTTCCCTTTGCCAACATAGTGTGAATGTTTAGCTAATTCCCCTTCGGTTCTTTAGAAAAGGGGTGATACCAATGTACATCAAATACCTTATTTTTTCTCTCTGCCAGCTCTTTTGCATGCTCATCTGCTACCTTACCAACCCACTTATGGTGCTCTTTGCAGACAAGGAAGGCGAGCTCCCAAAGATTTTCCGGCTTTGGCAGACGTGGGACAGTGCACTGGACAACCGGCAGTATGTACTGTATGACTGCCCAAGGTGGCTTTCCTATGACTTTGACGACTACTATGAGTGTAGGAATGTGGTCGATGCTCTGATTATTGCCTATGGCAGGACACGCAAGGTGGTAACCCTCAAAAAGCCCTTCCCACGTCGGTTATGGCTCAAGCACTACCTCAACCGTGTCTTTTGGCTCTATCGTAACTGCGGCTATGGTTTTGCGTTCTACCTATTCGGGATGGACACTAATCCGGAGACTATCCGCCGGAAAGGCGAACATTTTTCTATTTGTTCCAACGCTTTCCGTTACAAAAACGATAGTCCCATCAACAAACATTTGAAATGGTGTATTTATCTAGGTTGGAAGTATGATTTTTATGACCCATGCAGGGCCATGATTGCGACCCGATTTACTGTCCGCTGGAGGTATAAATAATGGACTATCAGAAAATTGCAAGAAAAATCGTTTTGGACTATGCAAACGAACATATTGACAAAACAGATAATGTGCAGATTACATTGGATAATGTGTTTATTGTTTGGTTCTGCAAGACGCTTCAGAATTGGAAAGCATTGGTTTCCACTACTCTTCCCGATGGTATGTATTATGAAGTGACTTACAACGGCGACAAGAAAGAAGCATACCTTGATGCATACAAGAAGTTTGAGAATCGGAAGATTGACAAATTTCCGTATTGACGGAGGTGAATAATGGACATTCTTTCAATCGCTACATCCGTGGCTTCCCCGACAGTCAATCAAAAGGAGGTCCATATATGGACTTTAACCAACTTTATTATTATTCTGAAAAAGCGGTCAATCACCTATCCGAAGATTGGCCTGCAAAGCTGCTTGCGGGGGGAGTCCTCGCAGGGCTCCAGTTTCATGTACAGCTCTTGACCATCTTTTCGATTCTCGTCATTATGGACCTCGCCAGTAAATGGCTGGCCCTCGCATACAACTACATCAAGACCCCAGACACCTCGCCGACGGTAATCGACGCTCTCCATGCTATCCCATCGGCCCACCGGGCAGGGATTATCTCGAGCCGGGCGATGAAAACCCAGTTTGCGTGTAAGATTTTTATTTACATGGTGGTGACCTTTGCGGCGGCCATGGTGGACCTCGCCTTTGCCGTCCTACACACAAGACCCGTATTCGTGACACTCTGCGTGGGGTACCTGTCGGCGACGGAACTTCTCTCGATCGTGGAGAACCTCAACGACGCAGGGGTATCTGTCATGGGCGGTTTGTTAGAAAAAATAAAGAGGGTAAGATAATATGGACATGGACGCAATAAAGAATCTTCTCAGGGCGAAGCGGCCCTCTTTTTATCGGTACCCAGAACCGGTTATTGTTTATCTGCACTGGACTGCTGGACACTATGGGCAGGATTATCCGGAGTACCATTTCTGCATCGACGAAGACGGCACCATAACGAACACAAGGAACCTCGAGGAAATCCCCGCCGCCACTTATGGCCGGAACGAGGGGAGTATCGCTATCGCTCTTGACGCCGGTTACAAAGCCGCCGCCTACAAGGGAGACCCATACAGGGTGGATCTCGGGGAAGAGGCGCCGACCGACGACCAGATTGAGGCGATGGCAATGCTCATGGCGGCTATCTCCGAAACCTTCAACATCCCCATTGACATTCAGCACTTCATGACTCATGCCGAAGCCGCAGACAACATGGACGGGCGAAATATGACCGCACCATACGGACCGGCGACGACTTGCGAAAGATGGGACCTCGCCGTCCTGAGTAACGATGACGACTGGATGAGCGGCGGCGATACGCTACGGGGGAAAGCCGAATATTATAAGGAGCAGGACGAAAATGGTTAGTAGGGACGAAGTGATGAGGGTTATCGGCATCGGCGGTGCCGCTCTCGCTATCGCCCTGCTGGGTGCCCTGTGTTATAAGTGGTATACAGTCGAGCAGGACGAAAAGCCGAAAGTCATGACTCAAGAACAGGTAAAGGACCCGGGAGAGGTGGCGAAGGAGATACACGTTACAACCCCTGCCGCCCAGACTATCGTCCGTGAGATAGAGCGGAGCGGCTCCGAATCCCCCGCCGTGACCTATTACATCCAGTCACCGACAGTCGAAAAAGCCGCCGAGACTACCGCAAAGCAGATACAGACCGGGGATAAGTCCTTACCGGCAAAAGCCATCGAAAAATCCGACCGGACTATCGTCACGCCGGACAATAAGTTGAATAAAGTTGACGTCTACAAAATAAGCCTCCGTAAGGCTCACAAGCTCAAGGGCGGTCTGACCTACGTTGATGACCACGCCTACTGGTCCGCAGGTTACCAAGCAGGCAGGTGGGAAGGACTCGCACACTTCGATGGAAACGGCTTCCAGGGCGCAACGGTAATGTATACGCTTAAAGAGTGGTGATTCAGTTGGTTAAGAGACGACGGCTAACGAAAGCTCAGAGACTGCAGGTTTATGAAAAATACGGCGGAAAATGCGCTTATTGTGGTAACCACATCAGCCTTGCTGAAATGCAGGTAGATCACATCAAACCTCTGGCGTTAGGTGGCGCAGATGATATTTCAAACTTTGCCCCTGCGTGCCGTATGTGCAACTACTATAAGTCAACGCTTTCCATTGAAAAGTTTCGTGAACAGTTGGGACTTTTAAAGGGGCGGCTTGAAAAAGATTCCACCTACAGGCTCGCATTGAAATACGGCCTTATACGTGAATGTAATAAGCCCGTAGGCTTCTTCTTCGAGCGACACCGGGATGAGGAAGCCGAACTGGCGGAACGGACGCTTAGGCTTAAAATCGAAAACGGGTAAAATGAATGATTTTATCAATAATTCTATTTACATTTTGTCCGTTATGTGCTATTATAAAGACGTACCAAGGCAACTCCATTCGCCAAGGTACACAACCAACTAACCAAACGAGAAATCCTCTGTCCTGCTAGACAGGGGATTTTTCGTGTAGGTACTACTTTTTATGGAAATCATATGTAATCCGGGCGTTAAGGGAGATTTCAAGGTACTTCTTATAATTCTATGCGTATGTAATTCCGGCGTTAAGGAGATTTTCAGAAGCGAATGCGAATACGAACACGATACCTTTATTTAAAGCCAGAAAATAAAGGTGTGTGACGAATATGCTTATGCGATAACGATGTCGATTGCGATTGCGACTTCGCTTCTTATGCGATAAAGAGATAGCTATGACTTAAACGCATTGTCTATTATGATAGTAAATGAGAGCTTCCGACTTCGTGTGGCTATGCTATAATAGGATTTGACAACATGACACAGCAGAGGTTCATACTTTATTAATCGGCTCTGCGATTATGGCGTTTACCGATTGTCGTGTACATTGTCGTGCGATGTTGCATTCCGTCTCACTCATTGCTACCCACATTGGCAAGCCGCACAAGGGGAAGGGGACAAGCTCTATGGCTTGTCCTCTTTTTCTGTGCCCTGTTTACGCAAGGCAGGGCAGGGTGTATAATATAGACCAAACAAAAAAGGCGGCTGAAGCCAGACCTTTTAGAGGGATTCTTATCCATGGTGATTGCACGGCATGGATAAGCGTCCCTTTTTTTCGTGCTCATTTCAACGCTTTCAACAAGCCGCTGCATGGCCCGTTTTACACTTTTGCGGCTTGGAGCACTTTTGTAAAATGCATGAAGTTGTTTGCGGACCAATGCATGAAGGCGTTTACGGTCGTTTCCACCGATTTTTCTATGCATGAGGTCGTTTACCATTGCACGGGGCCGTTTACGTCCGCATGTCGAATCCAATGCACGAGGTCGTTTACGCTTATTTTTAAAAACCAATGCACGAGGTCGTTTACGACTTTTTCGAGGTTCCGGCGGCCGTTCGCAATAGGTCGTATAGAGGGGAAAAGGGGATAAAACAGGGGCAGAAACAGGCCCTGGAATGGCCATAAAAACGCCTGGAAAGTGGCCTGTATTGGCTTGTATTGCGTCCTGTTGCGTGTGGTATATGATTTTATACCCATATGCCGTGCACGCCTGTAAAGCTATTTTAAAGTGGTTTATGGTGATGTGTGCTAAATCATCATTAAATTAGTTGATATTATTGTGCCGCTGGCTCAAGATAATATCGATCTAATGATTTATGTTTTATCTCGAGATGATCGGCGCCCCGGATCGATCGGCGCACCGGCCCCAGGCGAATCCCCAGGCGCCCCCAATGGTAACAGATCGATCGGCGCACCGGCCCCAGGCGAATCCCCAGGCGCCCACGGTGACGGCGTGAAGAACCTTCCACCACTGGAACGGCTGGCACGACTGGCAACGATCCGCACCACCACCAGCCCGGCCCCCCCGGCTGAAGAAAAACAGACAACCAAAAAGGCGGCACAATGTGCCGCCCTTTTATAGCTGCTATCCCCTTATTAAATCTCTTTGATATTGCTAAAATAATAATTGCGTCCGTTATGGTCTACAATAAACGCCCTATAGCTATCATTTTTAGTATTGTGCATGGTACCAACTTTATTAAGTCGAAACTATCAATATTATATCATCGTTCTGATAATCCAATCTTTCAGGTCATCGGCTTCATCGTCATCAAACTCTTCGACCATGGCGTCCTTGATGTCCTGTTCAACGCTATCGCCAAGGACTACATAATAGTCCCAGTCGTGATTTTCAGCCCAGGCGTCAATCTCACTTGGGGATGTGCCAGCGAAAGCGTAAAGTACAATGCCATTGGGATCGTGCGGCACATATTCGTTTTGAGATTTGTGACGATGTTGTAGCCGTCTTTTACCTGGCAGATACTGACTTCATAGTCTTCAGGAGTGTCAAGGCTTACCCGGAAACCGTCAACGAGTGCCTCTCTCAAATCATTTGCTTTACCCATGATGTCAATCATATTAGTTACCTCCCGTTAAAAATACGATACTATCAATACTATCTAAATTATATCATCTCCTGGGGCAGCCGTGGTGACTGCCCCAGGAAATGAAAAATCATTTATTTATGCGTCTTTTTCCAGGTATCCCGCTTTTTCAACATCGTACCATGTCCACGGCGTGCCGTCTTTTTCATAGCCTTCGATTTCCGCTAAACCTTCCCATTCGTCGATAAAATCGTCTGAATCCTTATATTCGCATTCTTTTCTAAAATCGTCTTCAATGAGTGCGAAAAAGATAGACCAAAAATCATAGACAGAAATATTTTTATTAGTTCTTAAAACCTTGATAAACCTTTTGCGGGCCTCATAAATTTCATTGTCATACCACCATGTTCCAGTGAATGGCCCATCCTTGAATGAACCATCAACGCCGGTGATTTTTTCGTACCCCTCAGCGGGGAATGTGGACATAATAATTTTAGGTTTTACCCTCAAATCATTAAAAATGTTATTTTCAAGCCATGTATAAGCCCGTGCTCCCTTAATGTCTTCCCATTCACATTCCCCGCTATTGCGTTTGATGTAAATATCTCTTTCAAGTTCATCATATTTATCGATGCTTCCATAATCAAAGCCGTATTTTTCAGAAACGGCCCGGACAACATCCCAAAATTCATCATCAAACCAGGGATTCCCGCCAAAAAGATATTCATGCTTGCATTCCCGTACATGTTCTTTTGCGTCTTCTGTCAATTCGTCAAAATCGTAAAGTTTTAATTCTTTTGTATGCGCCGGTACAAATTTATTAAATCTTCTCATTTTAATCTCTCCATTCATTTCTTTAAAATCAACCAACATAGCAACACCCATAAAATTATAGCAAGATAGATAGGTGGCATTATAACCACCTCTATTATTTATGATCCCCACGTGCTACAAATTTAGCACGTTTCCCGGGGGCAAATGTCCACAGGCCCGGATCCTTGATATGCCGGAAATTTACAAAAATATATTTTTGCCGATAGGTTACTGTATGATTTTCCATTTCTGAAATCATTTCATCTTTTTCACTTTCATATAAATACGCCGCAACCCTTTTCTGTTCGAGCGGTGTTAACACGTCATAGTATTTAACGCCGCTGCTGTACTCCCATTCAAAAGCCCGCTGCACTACCGGCAGAAAATATTTAATTGCCTTTTCTCCCGTCAATGTGCCTTTAATGGCAGCGTTGGCGCACGCATGGCACGCCGTCAGGAAAATGGCATAGACTTCATCTATATTTGTGGCTACTAATGCAATTTCTTTTTCTGTATCATTCAATGCTTCCCAGTCCATTTTAATCACCTCTCAATTATGAAAATATACTTTTTTGATTTTATTCCCATAGACTTTCCTATATTCACGAGGGAGAGAATTATACAAGCGGCCCACAATATCCATATATGCGTTGATCTGATTGATAATTCCCTTTCCGTACATCAGCGCATATTTAAGAGACTCAATTTTCTTTTCCAGTGCAAAAATGTTATTTGTCATTTGTGCATTGGCAGCCGCCCCGAAGAATACCGGGCGGGCTTTCCCCTCTGGAACATTAAAGAGCATTTTATAATCTTTGCCCCATACGTTAATAATATCAATACGCATGTATTCATTATCATTGCTAAAATATTTTTCTGATTCCAGATAAAGCTCGAAATTGTGATATTCCTTGTCATGTATTAACCGTACACATAAGCCAACGCTAGCGGTATTTAAATTTTCGGTTACAATTTTAATAAGTTTCTTCTCGATCGTGCTATTCCAGGCTTTCCGGTCAATCCCCGGGACAGAGAACATAGTTTCATTTTCTCTGCTATTCATCTTTCCCGCAATGTAGGAATAAACGTTGATTTTATCTACAATGCAAGTTTTAAGCGTGTCGCACTCGCTTAAATAATCTACATATTTATAAGCGGCGTGGCGTGTCTCAAAGTCACATTTACAAACGCTTACATCTTTATAAGCCTTTTGAATTTCTTCATACCCAGCTCCTACCGCTGGCAGGTTAACACCGTATTTTTTCATTTCACTAATGATTTTTTCCATTTTTCTTTTCTCCATTTCTTTTTAAAACTAACCAACAAACAACAACCAAAATCAAATATCCACTCTTAAAAAATCATCGAGGTAATATCGCCAGCGGTGGATATTAATATAACCACGGCCCGATTTGAAATCGGTATGAATCCGGCACCAATGTGCATTATACAAGTGCCCATCTAAGTCCTCATAAGCTACCAAAATAGACTCATCTACATCATATTTGATAGAGTCCATAAGGCACCAGCCGCCGCCCCAATTACTATTACAGGGGCCAACTGCAGCAATCTTTGCAGTCCCTTTATATGGTCTCATTTCTTTCACCTCTTTTCTTTTTTTGATTTATGGATGGGGGTCGATGTAGCCCGACCCCCCGGGGGCTTTTATTCAACAACCAACTAATAATCTGTGTCTTTCATTTTTCCCACCTCCTTTTTTTTACAACAACCAACCAACTAGTAATCTGTTGCTTTCATTCTTTCACCTCCCTTCTCTGCCGTAACAACAACCAACCAACTAGTAATCTGTTGCTTTCATTCTTTCGCCTCCTTCCTTTTTTTGATTTATGGATGGGGGTCGATGTAGCCCGACCCCCCGGGGGCTTTTATCTCATGCTTGTTACCATGGTAACCAACAAGCCCGCAAGCAGGATACCGATTCCCAGCGCAATGATGTCAGGGCAGTTAATAGTATCACCAAATCCCATTACCATGATGCCCGCATTCAATCCAATCATTTTTTTCATTTTTACTATCTCCTTTCTTTGACTCTTGTGTATTTCCTTTATCTGTATATTATTATAAATGATTCTATTGATTTTGTCAATATCTTTTTTGATTAAACATTATTATTCTTTTATCAAATCAATTATAATATTGATTTCCTTCCCGCCAACTGCTACACTTGTAAGCAGATAACCAATTATTTTCAGATCCAGGAAGGTGTATATCTATGACAATGACAAATAAAAAAATGCTTGCCATCTTGCTTACAAGTGCAGACAAGACGCAAGCCCAGGCAGCTGAGATTCTTCACAAGTTCCCACAGTCTTTAAACCTGACTATCAACAACAATAATTTTAAGGTGTGCGATCTGCTGACAGTGTGCGACGCTTTCAATATTTCCATTGATTTTAAAGATTCAAATAATAACATCGTTTTATCTATTCAACCTACCCAGGGAGACGACAGGGCGAGCACGGCACCGGCGGACGGCGGCACCGGCGGAAAGGACAACACGCCCGCCGATTAATGGCCATTGGCTACATGCCGGCGCCAGGCCACCGGCGGCTGCTATTTCCTTCAGTTGTGGGGACGTTCCAGGCGGATGGCGTCGGGGGCCATTCCCGGCCTACTGCCTACAGTCATAAAGCGGTTAATCTGTTATCTTGTTTCCTGTTTCCTTTTTTCTGTTTCCCGGTTTCCCGGTCTCAAGTTGGTGGCAAGCATGCCCCAGGACATGCCACGGACGTGACAGGTGGTTGACAATGCCCCCAAAATCGCCAAAAAAAGGAACTAAAAGGTACTACACCCCTACGGGGTGGTAGTAGTGGTCGACCACCCCTCGGCCGGTCGTCACATTTAAGATTTTAAATATGACCTCATTCTACAATGAGATTGATGCATGAGTTCTATGCATTTTACTCATAACGCATGTTAGTACTATCATTCTCTATCATGAATCGGGTGCACTACTCATAGACGTTGTATAATAAAGTTGAACGGTCTAGCAATCTTCCGTTCCGTGGTTTACAAGGCTTTAATCCATGTAACCCAAAAAGGGGCTGTGAAATAATTGAATTAAAACAGTCTCCAAAAAGGTGTCTAACTCAA
>ERZ1034913.274-NODE-274-length-45940-cov-632.270284_pt1 | contig 45940 bp, 82 predicted proteins | sample MGYA00520697_ERZ1034913 | MGnify/ENA primary metagenome ERZ1034913 (study PRJEB33766, sample SAMN09781786) | gut metagenome | biome: gut microbiome | host: Homo sapiens | place: Madagascar | study: EMG produced TPA metagenomics assembly of the PRJNA485056 data...
TTTTTTGTGAATCCTAATTTTATAAACATTTCTTCAGCAGTCATTAAATCCACCCTAATTCTTTGCATTGTTGAATAATTGCTTGTAACTCATTTAAGCTAATAGTATGAAAGATTTTACTGACTATGATATTTTTACCATTCAAATCAAATATAATTGAATCGATCCTGAAACATTTATTGTATCTGTAAGTATCATTCACTCCATCACTGGTATATTCTTTTTCAAATTCATACCCTAATCGTTCAAACATCTCTTTAGCACTCATTAAATCCACCCCAATTCCTTCATTTGCTGCTCAACCGCTCTTAATAACTCAACATCAAACCCATTAAATGCTCCATACGAATAATTACGTTCTTTTCCATATTCATATTTTCCTCCAACATGACTGTAGATAGAAATATATTCGTGGTTAAGCACAAATTGTAAGCCTAGATAATGCGGAACATCTGGAATGCTAACGTCCGTTTCGTAGCAAAGAATATTAGTATAACCGACATCTTTTTCATAATAACCTAGCTTTTCAAACATCTCTTTTGCATTCATTAAATCCACCCCAATTCTTTTAATTGTTGTTGAATTGCTTTGAATTCATTCAATGATACATCTCTATCAGATGTTTCAATATGCATACTCTTACGGACGAGATCAAATCGTATGTACTGTGGATAGAAATAACGTTTATTTGGATGCAATTCCATTCCAGACACTTCGACCACTTTTTCATCTACTTTATATTTAAAGTAATACCAATTCAAAGCTTTAAACATTTCTTCAGCAGTCTTCATTTTAAATTACCTCACAATTGTCTATGATATCATGCACCTTGGTGAAAGGATCAATGCCCTTGAAGTACCCTTTTTCACTTAATTTTTTTAAACATTCGATTTCATTCAGAAGACAACATTCTTTGCAACGATCAAATGCATTGATTAAGTCGTATTCAAACTGACTCAATTTGTATGTTGGCTTTTTGTAATGACTTGCCAACCATTTAAATCTTTTTACACCACAATCACCGCAAAACACACATTTACTACACATCACACTATTACAGCTTTCGATTTTTCCATTCATAAAAGTAAAACGATTACCTACTTTTAACAAATCTTCAAAATAATATTCAAGATTCGTTTCTTGTTTTGCTTCTTGCTTTTCTTCTTCAAGCCAGCCTAATTCTTTGCATTGTTGGATGATTGCTTTTAGTTCTGATTCTTTGATATCTACACAATCAAAAACTCCTCTTGCTTTTCTGAATTGTTTCTTTTTAATATAAAATTCAATCGTAATATTTTTTTACCATCAAAATAAGATATAAGTGTGTCTTCGCTATATGCTTCGGATAGCTTATATCCGATTCCTTCAAACATCTCTTTAGCAGTTTTCATCTTCTCTTACCTCACAATTTAGCAATATTTCACCAATCTGCTTTTCTATATTCACATCTCTAAAATGGCCTTGCTTTTTCAGCCTCATCAAATGATCAAAACATTTAAAATACCACTCATGAATTTCTTTATCTTCATTCAATAAATCATATTCAAATTTTGTAAGGTGATATATAGCTTTACGTTCTGAATCTAGCCAACCAAGTTCTTCCATTTGCTTGTAAATAGCCTTCATGAGTTTCCCGTCTATGTTATATACATAATTTGCCAATTCAGTAACACGAACCATTCCATGTAAGAATCTCACATATAACACATCTCTACCATCACATATTGTTTTTTCATAAAGCAGCGTTTCACCTTCTCTGTATACACCATCACATTTTATGAAACCTAATTGAGTAAACATTTCTTCAGCAACCATATTCTTCTCCTAATTTACTTATAGCCAAAAATTCAACATTTTGTTGACCTTCATACCAATCATTTAACCAACATACAGCATCCCTGCAACAATCATATGATGCACATTCAATCGAATAATCCCATTCTTTTTCAAAGTCATATTTGTATCTCAAATAAACTAAAAAACCACCATCATCATTTTCTGCCATGTAATCATATAATTCTTCTTCTGTGATTCCCTTTTTCAATCGAACAAATTCAATTGAAGGTATTTTAATATCGTTCATTTTCTTTCTCCTTATAAGGTTCAGGGAATGGCTTCCAAGCCACAACCTTACATTTATTCAATTCTGTCATACTTCCACCTCTTAACACTCATAATAAACTTTCAAATACTTACCATTGTCTAATGGATAGTAGTAATGACCCCAATAATTGTCATAACCATCTGTGCTTTGACTACAATATTCTCCATTATCCTGCTCCGTTCCTTGAGGTTTATCGACAATCTCTGCGCATTCCCAAAAGATTTCACCATATTGCACGCAAGAATTTTCACTAAGCCATTCTTTGATTTCTTTATCAATTTTTAGCTTTAGTTCAATTTTTTCTCTTATCTCTTTTGGAATCATATTTCTACCTCATCATCATCTGGCATTCTATAAACTCGAATGCCTGTATTCAATGTGTACATTCCATGTCCATTGTTCTCAATCTCGTAATACTGAGTGTCATTAAGTTCATTTCTAATTTCATCTAATACTTTTAAAGCTTTTTCGCGACTTGAATAAGCACCTAAATGACAACCATCACCTAGTATTGTTGTATATTTTTCACCATCAAATTTAATAATTTCAATGCTATTAACATTCCTTAACACTTCTTTGTCTTGACTTCTAATCCACATACTTATTTCTCCTTTTCTGTAACCAATCTCATATTTATTTCCGTTAATTCTTGGATTCTCTTTTTAGTTTCTAATTCCATGTATGTTTCTAAATCTAACGAATTAAAATAATCATCCATATTGCTTAATCCGTATTTTTCTTGTTCTTCTTTAGTGAACGTAAGGTTGCTTTGATTGTGTCCTTGTTCATCAAGTACAAATTCGTAATCTCCTTCAGTTGTTCCACCATTCTGTAAATTCATATATTGGATGTTTCCGTCATCATCTAAATACAATCTGTCGTGTTGGTCAGTTCCTACAGTGTGTATATATCCTGTTTCTTTATCCTTTACGTAAATAAGGATTGCTTTTAAATAGGTTGGATTGTACATCTTAATACCCACTTTCTAGTCTTTGATAATTCACTTTGTTTTTGTCACAATATGCTTTGTGCACATCTTCAATCGTGAAACCCAGATATTCAGTGATTGCGATCAGTCTTTCAAGCTTTTCTGATTTAATGCTCGGTACATCTGCAAGTAAACAAATAATTCCAGTTTTAAAAACTTTAATTTCACGAAACAATGTTCTAGCATGGTCTATCATTTGTTCTTCTGCTCTCAATCCCTCTTCACCACTACCGAAATGATTTTGATAACTTAAAACAAAATGCCAAACATCAACTAATTCGCCTAGCACCTTGCTTTTATCAACTTTTGGTTGTGTTTTCTTCCACCAACACCAATTACCTTTTAATTCGTGTGTTAATTCTCCAACTTCGTCTAGAATTGCGAAACTAAGTTTTGTTTCGTCAATTTCAGTCAATCCGTATTCTTTCATAATTGCTTCATCTAGTTTAGCTTGCATTTGAAGCATTTCTTTTATTAAATCAATATCTTTACTTGTCATTTGTTTCTTCTTTTATTCATCTATGAAATTTATGATATATGTTAATTCTTTCATTCTTTCTACCGCTTCTTCTTTAATGAATTGCAAAGCAGCTCTCTTTGCTACTTCAAAACTTTTAAACGGATGAACAATGCTTATTGTTTCTCCAAAATACAATGTGAAATATATATAAAACAATTTTGGCTCATTCTCGTTAAGTTGGTGCTCTTCAATTGTTGCGATTGCTCTGTTTTCATTGTAGGCATCAGTCAATACAAGTCGTGTTATTTTTTGCCCGTCAAATCTATTTTTTTTCCATATCAATTTCATATTTTTCTCTTCGGCAACAACTTCAGATTTTTTATCTTTTGTTATTCTATGTTTTACATGATCTTTACCGGTTAATAATCTATATAAGCAAGTTTTTCCACCAAAAAATTCAAGATTTCTAGAATCAAGTTCCATTGATCGTACCTCTAAATCTTCATTAAAATACAGCGGGTTGCATTGCTTAAAATCACCATCCACATCAAATGCATCATATGGCTCTAAGCCATTATCTTCCATGAATTTTTCAATCACTTTTGATTCAATCATTCTATTTCCTCCAATTCCAATTCTTCACATATTTTTACGATTATAAATCCATTCCTTGAATGCTTTATTTTCCCTTTTTTTTGCTTGGAACACATGGATCTAAATGTATTAATTGTTGTTTCTAAAAACAACGCGCATTCATATTCTGTTCCAACGCATACAGGAAGATCATCCTTGTATATTCCATATATTTTTCGTGCCATCAATTCAACCTGTAATTCTTTCCAGGTTCTTTCTCGATTTCAAAGAAGAAACCATTGCACTTTTCAACAATTCGGCCAACTACCGCTTCATTTATATCAATCATTTCCTGGCTTGTTCTTTCGCAAGATATGATTGTCTGCATGTTGTTGTTATAGCGATAATCAATCAAATCAAAGATTGCTTTATCATCTAACCGATTGGCAGATGATTTAAACAAATCATCTAGATACAAGATTTGAGCGTGTTTAGCACGTTCTAGAAGCGAATAATCAAAGTTGCTAATAGAATTACTCAATTCAATGTATCTGACGTACAGAACACGTTTATTTTGTTCTAACAACCAATTACTGATTCCTGAACATAGATGTGTTTTCCCACATCCACTCTGTCCTAAAAACATCAACCAATTGCAAGGCATGTGATCTTTAAAATTGTTTTTACAATCGGCAATGTAATTCACTGCCATTTTTTTGATTGCTTCCTGCCAAGGATCAGATGCAACAAAATCATTGATTCGTTTGTTTAACAAATCGCCTAGACAACTGTTCTTTTTGTTCTTCTCAATCCATTCGCTGCGATAGCTTGATAATTTCTCACAGTCATTTCTTTTTGAACAGAACACCTTTGTTGCAGCCACCAAGTATTTCCCGTCATAATACGCTGGCTTTTCCCAAATACCACAAGCGCCTGCTGCCATGCATTTGTCACAATCACTTTGGCAATGTTTGCTTTTAAGATATTTCTCATTGTTCGCATCATTTTGTTTTTGGATTATTTCACTAACTGACTGCATTACATCTTCATTCCTTTCGTGATCACAAAATTATTTGTTTTTTGTTTAGGTGCTACACTGTTCAGATAAATTTCAAACTTAGATCCAAACAACGTGTCAGGCCTTAGATACTTGTTCATTTTTGTATCGTTTAACCAATCATAAGCTTTAACATCAATCACAAGCTTAAAGTCTTCTAATCTGAATCCTTCATTCCATCTAGCCCGAATCTTCTCTCTAGCAATGCGATTATTGTGTTTGTAACGCTTTGAACATTTAGAATTCAAGTAGTCAATAATTTCAACATAAGGGATTGTTTCTGATGCTGATAAATCAGTGTCGTCGGAACTTTCTTTTATATTTCTTTTATTAACTGTGTTACTAACTGTGTATATAACTGTCTTAGATTGGTCATTTTTGACCATTGTACATTGGTCATTTTTGACTATTCTACAATTGCTATTTTCGACCGTTCGATTAGTCACTTTTGACCAATCTATAGATAAAGCATTTTTTAACTTTTGTCCTACTTCTCCAAACGCATACCAAGTTGTATGATTCCATGGATTTTCGTTATAGTTTCCCTTGACTAACAAGCCAAGTTCGACCATTTTTTTTAAGATTCTTTTTATCTTTTGAACATTCCAATAAGGAAACATTTTATGCAATCCTTCATATGTATTAAACGTCCAATATTTCCCGTCCTGGAAGTTGTAATTATTTGCTTCGTTCTTGCTGATCCAAAAACAAAACATATCGAACATGATAGCTATTTCAACTCCATATTCATTCGCAATTTCTGCATCAAAACTGTGTTTCATTTTCTATCCTCAGAATAAAGATATTTCCTTTATTCTCTTTCTATTTCTTGTATTACTTTTAGGTAGAATCACAAGCTCATAAAGCCTTCCATCCACCTGATAAAAACGATATGCTGCACCCATGCAAGAAATGTTTTTTCTTTGTACAAGTGCAGCTGTTATTCCATATTCTTCAAACATATAAACTGCATCAGGAACTACCTGTAGAACCTCATATGATGCATTTTGAACCTGGATAACATCACCTGTATTAACATTAGTAGCTTCTTTCATTTGTTTCTCCCGTCTTGTATAATTACCTCGAAAAGAGGTATATTTATGAATTTAAATGTAAAAATAAATCAAAACACAATGTCTACAATCATTTCTGTTGTTTCTGTCACCGCTTCACTTATAACAGCTTTAGTTGCTCAATGGCATTCAAGAAAAATGCGTAAAATAGATATTGAAGAATCTCATTACCAGGACAACATAGCTTTCAAAAGAAATTTATATATGAATTATCTAAAGTACACCGGAACATATTTATCCAAAAGAGATCCAAATGATAAACATTTATATCAAGAAAGCTATTATCAGCTTCTTGGATATGCACCACAAGATATTTGTTCCATTTTAATTGAAATCAATGATGACATTGATAAAAAAGGTTCACAATGTACCGTTGCAAAACAAAAGCTGCCTAAAGTTGCATCTTTAATCAAAAGAGAACTTCAATCCTTTGACTAGAAACTAATATGTATTGTTAGAGGTCCGTTTGGATTTGAAGTGTAATAAGCGTTTATAAACGGATATACAAAACACATGAATATCGTCCACCATGTTTGTATTTTGCAATTTTCATAATGCAATAACATATAAATCAAAGATGGAATTGCGACACCGTAAAATATAAACATATAATTCCAAGTAAACATCTTTCCCTACTTTCTTTTCGCATAACTCAATGATTCAAGATTTTGCTTTTTCATTTTCCGTGTTGTACGAACATAGATTCTTGTGGTTTCTAAACTAGAATGTCCAAGAATATCCGCAAGTTCTGCAATCGCATTTTCACCATTCTGCATCAAATACTGAATGGCAAACAAATGTCTAAATGCATGAGGATGTACTTTACCAAGCTTAATTCCTCTGCATTTACCAGCAATCATTTTTAGATCCCTGGATAACACACGAGCGTTTACAGGACTTTTCTTATCAGAAGATGTAAATATACATCCTTCTTCAATTTTGTTGTCCTTGCAGTATTTAAGGAGTTCCCTTCGCAAGTCAGAACGAAGAATGATTCCTCTACCTTTTCCTTTGTTCATAACATACACATTGTCATCCGTTACTGCTTCTACAGTAAAGAACTGTAATTCGCTCAATCGAATGCCCGTATACCCAAAAACCTTCATGATCTCGTATAAGTCCATACGATTGATTTCACGTGCTTTTTTCAATAGTCTTTGAAATTCATTAGGCTCTAGAATATCATCCAAAGAATCGTCTTTCTGGACTCTTACGTTCTTCAATAAATTCTTCGAATAATATTTCTTTAGCTTAAGAAAATTAAAATCATCATCAGAATCAATGATTTCGCTATATTTAATAAATTTATTAATAATCACAATATAGTTGTTTACTGTACTGATTTTATAATCATGCAGCAGTTTATCTTTAACACCAACTATATCGCTCTTTTGTATTTCACCATCAGGCAATGAGTTAACAAACAAAGTAGCAACATGCTTGTATTTACGAATGGTATTCTTACTTTTCTCATCCGCTGTTTCTTCTTCAATAAACCCGTCAATTTTTGTTTGTAACTCATCCTTAGTCATATTACTTAGCTACCTGTATGATTGTAGTTACCAAAATCTTAGTAGATAAGAACACACATACATTCAATGCAAATAAAGCAATGTTAATTAATGTACATGCTACTACATAATTCTTTTGTTTTGGTTTCTCATTAATAACAAGTTTGTCATCTAATTTATAGATGTCATACTTATCGAAATTTGGAATCTCCCAAGTTTCTTTTTCTTTTTCTTTTGCCATTTTATTTCTCCTTATATAATAGTGATTGGAGGTGAAAAGAAATGTCTGATTTAGCAATTCAAATTCATAAATTTGTCCTAGCAAACAAATATGGTGACGAAGATTTTAGCAACTTCGATGATGTAAAAGAAGCATTCCAAACTCATTCAGAAATGCAAATAAAGAAAGCACTTCATGAATTAGCAAATGCTGGTTACATAGATTCAGTCGCAAAAGCTGATGGATGTGATTACTACGTTTTCCATGTCTTAGGCTAAATCACTTACAAGTGGAGCTTTTATAAGCTCCGCTTTTTTCTCATTTCATTGGCTTGTCTCATCGAAAATGCCTTATTCATTTTTTCTTTTCTTTTCACTAAAATCCAATCCTTAGCCAATGCATCTTGTGGATTAATATACCAGCAGATCATTACATCCCCTGGAATATAACAACCATAACCATACTTCAATTCTTCAAACGGGACTAAATAACCATTAAATTGATTAATACGTGATTTCTTACGTACCATTCCCATTTTTCTTTTCTTTGCCAGCTTAGTGGCTTTAATAATATTCATTTTTTATTTCTCCTTTTAGAAACTGTGGTATAATAATCATGTGGTTAATTTATGCAGGGCTGCTGCCCTAGCACTCTTGTCCAAGAGTGCTTTTTATTTGTTCCTTCCAAATGTCATTAAGCGCACTTTTAGTCTCAGGAAAATGCTCAACAAATATTGGAGTGGGAACTGCAAGAACCTTTCCAAGCATAGTAGCGCGATATGATCCTTCAAATATTTCACCCTTTTTATTTTTTTGTTTGCGTAGATTATGTAAAATCTTTCTAGCTTGTGTATCCTTTACAGGTAAAACAAGCATCACATCTCTAACAGTCACATATGCTTTCATTTCTCTTCGTTCTCCTTTCCGTTATGTTCATGTGTATAATTGATATGGAGGTATAACACATGAAATTACTAAATACTTTTAAATCACTACTCGATATCGCCAATAAAATTATTCCTAGTTTTAGAATCATACATTTTAACTCAAAAGTAATTGATTATGAATTACAAAATAAGACTGCTTTGCTCTATATTCACCTTATAAACGATTCAAACTGTGATATAGAAATAAGAAACATTTCCATTGTCGATAACGATAAAGAATATCCTGTTCTCTTAGAACCGACCCTCATTAAAGTTGAAGGCGGTAAAGCTCAATATTCTTCTGCACTTCCTTTTCAAATGAATCCAAGGACGTCAAATTACGTTTATTTAATATTCCGTAATTATGAAGGAAGGCCTTTAGAGATTGATAGTCTTCTCTCTTTGAAATTTCAAATAAATCGTAAGGAGTTAGTGATAAATCAATTCCTACCTCGTAAATCTTATTATCTGCATAATAAGCGGAGGTAATTACATTTCCTTTTTCCATAACATTCTCCATAAAATATAAAAAGCCTTGTGTAAACCTAAATAGTGGAATTTTACACAAGGCCTAAATTTACATTTGTTTTGTACGTATAAAACATGGTATACTACTAGTGGCCTTGTGCCTTGATGATGATGTGAATTTGTCGCAAACAATGAAACACATCAACATCCGATTTTATAGGGTTCGTGTTCGGTCGCCAAACTAAATCACGTTCCCTATTTTTATTTTACTTTGTTAATGAGCATTCTGACATATTCAGAACGGCTCATTTTTTCTTTTTTACAGAGTTCATCAAGTTTATTTAAAGTTGATTTATCAAACCGAATCTCTGTTCTAACATTTTTTGGTTCTCCTATTACAGGTCTGCCCATCTTAGACTTTGCGACTTCATTCATACCGCTCCTTTCCCAATGAACAACATACTTTTGTACGTTGATTTGTCGCACATATATAATGACATATGTACGTAGTTATGTCAAACGGATTATGACGAAAATTTCCACTATTCAGTTTTCAAAGAACTATCGGACTCGGGATGTTCATCTGAGTCCGTTTCTGAGCCTTTTCTTTTGCTCTGAGTCAAAATACACGCAATATATCCTTGGTCATATTCTTCGATGTCGTATCCCATCTTTTTAATCTTCTCCAAGGTTTCTTTGACATTTTCATCAGCTGACATCACATCCCTCCTTTCATAATACATTTTATGTATTAAATGTATTATCTGTAAACATTATAGCATTATCATAATACATTTCAATGGACAAATAATATTTTTTTGTATTATTTATATACATTTGAAAGCTAAAACGCTATAATACATTTAGATTGAGGTGATGTAATAATGGATGATAATATCGGTTCAAGAGTCAAAGAGATTCGACAAGAATTGAATTTAAGCATGGAAAAATTTGGTGCTCCTATCGGAGTTTCAAGAAGTTCTATTAATAACATCGAAAAAGGACTTCATCATCCATCAGAAATCGTTATTAGATCCATATGTCGTGAATATAATATTGACTATGCTTGGTTAACAGAAGGTATTGGTAAAAATAAATTTATTTCCATTCCTGAGTCAAAGATAGATCAAATCATGGAAGATTATGGCTTAACTGAAAAAGAACGGCCACTTGTTCGAGGATATTTGGAAGCGCCTGAAGAAGTCAGACAACAAGTTGCCGATTATTTAAATTCAATTGTCGAAAGAGAAATAGCAAGAAGAGAAAAAGAAAAGAACAACAAATAGGTTGTTCTTTTTTGGTTAGATTTATTGTATGATTAATATAGAAAATGGAAAGCGTTTACTTGACGTAAACAAAAGAGGGTTAAAAAAATGAAATTATTCAAAACTATTGGGATTGCTATGCTTGCACTATCTATGTGTACAGGATGTACAAGCTACAAAGAAAGGGTTAAAGCCAACAATCAAACAGAAGAAATAACTGACAGAGAATCAGATGATTTAAAAGCAAATTCTTTTGAAATTGGTGATTTTACTATATACTTACCTGAGTATTTTCAAAATGTCGTAAGTACAAAAGAAGGGCTATCATTCAGGGCGGATGAAGGATATCCTATTTTAACCATCACTTTAATGGATATGGAATTGAATAGTGAAGCAGCGGATGCCTTTATGGATGCTTTAAAAGACAGAGATGATTTCATGGAAGATACTGATACAAGTTATGGAATAAGAACATTAAAAAGAGCTGGTCGTACTGTATATTATTCAGAAACAACAGGAAATTTGACGTTAAATGATGATGACAGTGACAACGATACAAGCACACCGTCAAAATGCTTTATATATCTTTTATCAAATAACAATAAAACATCATTTATCAGTATGATATTAATTCAGCCTAACGAAGGATTGAAATACGATTACGAAAATGAATTTGATAATATTGTTGATAATGTAGTTGTTAACGATAAAAAAGAGGAAGAAGAACAAAGCAATACAAATTCAACTACTTCAAGTTCTTCTTCAACTACTACTCCAAGTACAAGTTCAAATGCATCTACTCCATCTCCAACAACAGGAGAAAAAAATGCACTAAGAACTGCAAGAGAATATTTAAGTATTTCTGCATTCTCTTATTCAGGATTAATTCATCAACTAGAATATGAAGGTTACTCAACAGAGGAAGCCACTTATGCAGCTGACAATTGCAACGCAAACTGGAACGAGCAGGCCGCTAAATCAGCAAAAGAATATTTAGACATATCGTCATTCTCTCGACAAGGATTAATAGATCAATTAATTTATGAAGGTTATACACAAGAACAAGCGGAATACGGTGTAACACAAAACGGATATTAAAAATATAAGCTAGGGTAAATTCCCTAGCTTATATTTCTTCTTTGCCAACTACTTCATCAGACCAAATTTCTTCTTGCTTAGTTTCGCCTTCATAGCCTTCAAATCGTTCTGCAATTGAGATTCTCTTTTGTTCTTCCATTTGGTATCCTTCCTTTAAAATTTGCGCGTAAATACCTATAGGTATTAGTGTTATTCATTTTTAGATGATAACAGCAGTCTTTGTGCATGATTATACAGAATTTGCAAATCATCCTCGTTAAGTTTTTCTGCTAGGATAATTAATTTCGTTATCCATAAATTCCTTTCCATAAGATCATCCCTTTCCATTCATTTTCTATGAATAAAAAGAAAAACGTTTTCCTTATTCTAATATAATAAGTCTTAAATTTTATATGTCAATGTCTGTTTTGTATTAAATTGTACAAATATAATACTAAAAAGTGCAAGTGGTTATATATCACATTGCCAGTCTCAAATTTTTTTCGGGGGGGGGGTAGAATTTTTAATTTGCTTTTGGTTATATTTTTAACAACCAAATAATTTTATAAATTTCTATTAATATTTTTTCTTTTTCATTACTCTTTTTAAAATGTGATGTTATTATTCTTGTGTACATGATAAATATTTTAGGCTTTTTTCTATTCCCTCAAGAAAAGATTAGCAGAGAAAAACGAATGAGCAAAGAATGAAAAACAGATAGTGGTATTGAGCAGTATACACTATCTGTTTTTCTTTTTATATTCATTCATAGCTTGTTTAATATCTTCACCAACTATATTCCAATCATTAGATAATGATATATAGTCATCATAAAACGATCCTATTTTTATCTCAACCTTTGGAAACAAGTTTATATTTTTAAGTCCTTTTATTACATAATCGATTATCTTCATACACACCTCTAACCATTTTAGTTTATAAACAATAAAAGGCCTTGTCAAATGACAAGGCCCGATTCAGTGACATCCGCTTTTGCGTTGCCAAGGTTCATTTTGTGTATATGGTGGGGCGATAGTTCCCACATCTCATCAGAATTTACATTCCTACCTTTGACACTTTCGTGCGCGATAGCCATCTTTCTATCCTCACATACACAATCAGAATGTTTTCTTTCAGCCAATAGACCTATCCAGTTCGAGGCGAACACAAACAACCCTACGGAAGCTATAAGCACTATGCATGCTGGAACACAGTACTTAATCATAGCTTAACAGAACCTAATCTGTAAAAGTCTCAGTCACCACATATTCCCTTATAATGGGTGTGCTAGCTAAGACATACCTATATTAACATTATTTATGTCAGTTTCACAACAATTTATTCATTAAATACATTGCATCAATTTGAAGCATTGTCATTGCTAATTGATGCACTTTAGATGGTAAATCCTCCTCAGATGATAAAACAGTCATTTCATTATCATCGCTTAAAGAAACCCCGGACAACATACAAATTTGTTCAATGGTTTTTCTTCCGCTGGATTTCTTACCAATGTTCATGCCTGTATCTATAAGATTATTTATAATATATCCGTCATCAGAAACCAAAAACATACCGTTTTCTTTTTTATCATATACATAGCAAACTATTGAATCTCCTATGTGATCTTCAAAAGGAAGGACTATTTCATGTGCAGTTTCTATCTTTTTAACAGATAAATTAGATTTTAAAAAATTCAAATAATTCTTTTCAAAGTCTTTTAAATTTTCCATAGCATCACTTCTCCATTCTATATTGACATTATTTATGTCTATTTATAACAACTTATTCATCATATCTACAATACTCTTATCTTTTGTATCAAACCAGTGTGCATATGTATTATGCAATGTTTCAACTGTATCTCCTAAGCGCTTGGCTATGTCAAAATCTGAGAATCCAGCGCCTGCCATGTTATTAATTAGAAATGATGCGTGTGAATGTCTAAAATCATGAATTCTTATTTTAGGCAATCCATCATCTTTTTCTTTTGCCTTGTTATAAGCTTCATCAAATCTTCTTTGTACTGTCTGAGGTGATATTGGTTTATAGTATCCAAACACAAATTTATCTTTTGTGAAATCATCCCATTTAGAACATTCTAAAAACCATTCTCGAAGCATTTTAGACAATGTATTAGGCATTGTGATAGTTCTATAGCTATTGTTTGTTTTTGGCGGTGTAAGCCATTTATTAGGATCTTTCTCTTTGTATCTATATGTTTTATTTATGTCTATAGTTTGCTTCCTAAAATCAATATCCTTCCATTGTAGGGCCATTGCTTCACCTTTTCGTAATCCCATGTAGAATAAAACAGAATAAAAACATTTCATCATTTGTTCATCTACTTCTTCAATAAACAAATCAAAATCGTATTGCTGCCATATTGTCATTTCTTCTTTTCTTTCATTCAATCTGAGATCTCGTTTTACATATGTCATTGGATTGGTTGGAATGTATTCAGAAGTAACACCAAATTTATATAGCTTATTTAAAAAGAAATATATTCTTGATACATATGCCTTTGAATATTTCTCATCAAATTTGTTGATCAATTTTTGCATTTGCCTTTTATCTAGAAAATCAATATCTTTCATTTCCTTAGAAAGAACATTATACAAATATTCATCTGATTTTAGTGTTGATTCTTTTACGTACTTTTTATTATATTCTTTAAAAGCTTTATACAGTCTGTCAAAATTCATATCTGATGGAAGCATAAAGAAATCTTTTCTGAATTCAACCTCAGCTTTTTGTGCTTCCCATTTAGAATCAAAACCACGCTTACGATATCTCTTTATACATTTACCATCTTTATATATTTTTCCGGCAAACATATATTTTCCTGTCTTCTTATCTAATTCCACTGCCATTTTTTGTGCCCTCTTATATGTCCATAATATGCAAAAAAAGGGTATAATTCAATATTTTAATATCAAATTATACCCCAATATACCCCAAGACAAATAAAAAAGCCTTTAAATAAAGGCTTAAATTTCAATGGAGCAGATGAGGGGATTATATAAATACCTCATATCTATTAATATTTGATGTTATTTGCATCATTATCTGCGTATTTTGATAACACTTTGTTGTTCTGTACCCCAAAATGTACCTCACTGCTTCACGCAAGAAAGATAATACAGTATAAACTATATTATGTCAAGCGTTTTTATAAATTTTATTTTTTATAAATTTCATCCTTAAACAAATCTGCCGTATGGATTAGTATTGTATCCTTTCGAATTTAACGCGCCAGCTTTCATCCAACGACGTTCACCTGTTGAAGCACTAATCCAACTAATCCAAACGAATCCTTCACGTCTTACATACCCATCATAATGTACAGACATACCTGAAACATAGATCAGACCGGTATCCACACCATTTTCTGTAGGCGCTTTTCTAATTTTCAAAGTTGTATTTGGATAGAATGTAGCACTTTCTCTAATAAAATCAGAAGGAACACTGTTTAATACAGTCGGTGTCGATTGAGCACTTCCTCCAGGAACATGAGGGTCTGAATCAATACCTGTATCATTTGTCCATCCAATCGCTACTCCATTTCTATCAACACGATATGGATATTTAGCGCCTTTAATTACTCTACCAATCGTACCATTCCAATCTCCTGTATAAACTTTACCCGTTCCATTACAATTGACGCTTAATGTGTTAGTGCAAATTGGTAATCCTGTTGAGTATTTTTCTCCATTTGAAGTGTTTGGAGTGCTTGGTGAACTTGCTGAACTTGAAGTAGTTTGCCCTAATTCTACTTGAATCATATTTAGAAATCGTTGCCATCCTTTATCTAAAGTACGATGTGGACAGTATTTATTGGAGTAGTCCTGATGTTTAGTTACCTTGTCAATTCCCCATCCTTTTTCCTTCAATTTAGATGCAATGAATTTAGCAGCTAATGCTTCAGCAGCATCAAATCTTGCACCTCCTGATTTTGAGTAGCAGATTTCAATAGCAATACCTTGTCTGTTTCCTACTCCATTTCCACCATCACCAGCATGCCAAGCGTTACGATTTTCAGGAATACCTTGAACAATTTCTTTATCATCAACCGCATAGTGAAAAGAAACCTCATTTCGATTGTTAATCATGTACTGAATTTCGTTTCTAGCAGAAGCGTCATTAGCAGTATTATGTACAACGATTCTAGTCGGATTCATTGAATAAGGACATTTACAATAATATAAACTTGTACTCACTAAATTTTTAACAATATTCATCATTATTCCTCCTCTGGCACACTAATTTCAGGCAATCCACCAATACTAGTTAATAACGAAACAACACCCGACAAAACAGCAGACGAAATTACAACTCGCCAATCAACGGCTTCCAATAATGCAGATGCTCCAATAACACCAACAGCAGTTTGAGCAATTGTCTTTAATGCTCTAATACTTGCGTAATAGCCATATTGGATCCACCATTCTTTACTATATTTTTTCATTTACAAATACCTCCTATACTAATAATAGTATTTAAATCATTTGTACACTGTACAAAATAAAAGACCGTATTTAACGGCCTTATTGATACATATTAAACATGTCTCGTATATGTGTCTTAATCATTGTTTTTTCTTCATCTGAATCAACGCATTCATGAATCATAGTTACGATTTGTTGCATACATTTCATAGTCTTATCTAATTCACGATGAGACTTTTCTAAATCCATATCACCTTTTGTACGCTCATATTCTTCTTTGAACGCTTTATATTTTTTCAAATGTTCAGCAAGCTTATAAACAATATCTTCTGTTTCTGGATCATGAATATTATATCCATCATTATCTTCTTTTAATCTTGCAACAGTTGAAACTCCATCTTTTCCTATCTCAATTTGATATTTATTTCTCATTGCTTCTATCGTTTCAATGTCTTTAATATTATCCAAAGCTTGAGACAATGCATGAAAATAAGATTCTGAATAACCATGTTTCTCTAACATATTTGCTGACTCATGCATTATCTTCTCATTAACTTCCATTGCTTTGTGCATATTTTTCACCTACGCAATCTTCTTAATAATGATGTTTGCATTTTGAACAGATAAATCCAAACCACTGTTATTTCCTAGTGTAATCGTGTAAGAAGCTCCACAAGGTACTTGAATCAATGTAGCTCCACTTACATTTCCATATGCGCTTGCAGTTGCAACAGTATAAATAGATTGTGTTCCTCCAATTACTTCTCCATTTAGTTCAAGCACTAGAGAAGCTTGTCCTGCCGCTGCACTCGTAATATCCGCAGTATAAGTTACTTCATAGATTCCTTGCTTTGTTAGTGTAAACAATCCACTTCCTAGATCATGTGCCAACCATCCTTTACATGGACACTGGCATGATTTGCTTCTTACACGATCTGTAGGAAACAATACATTATTTGAATTATTGACTGTCTGAACAGCCGTAGCAATACTATTAATCATTTCTTTTATCCTCCTATTAAAATAGGGATAGCCTTTTGACTATCCCATTAAATCCAAAGGCAATTGCCTAATCACATATGTGCTAGATTATAAGTTGTTGTAGCCATTACATCCACATCCGTTGTTATAAGCGTAATATGGTGAACATGTAATGTAAGCTGGTTTTGGTGTTGGTTGCAAAGTATTAATGATGTTTGCTGACTGTGCCTGTTGACTTAATTGGAAATTAGCTGTCAATAATTCACGGTCACGATCAGCTAAACGATCACGTAATTCTTGCATAGTGTTTGCATTAATCAACGCACGTGTAGCTTCACCTTCTGAATGAATTGCTGTTGTAATGTCACAAGTGTTTTTGAAACTTTGAGCATTTACATTATCAATTGCACGTTGTGTGTTGCAGCAACATTCTTGTTGCTGAGCTTGCAAGTTTTGAAGTCCTAACTGATTAGTATAGCGACTTTCTAGTACGTCTCGTTGAGTTTGGCAACCTGTTTGAGATACATTTGTGTTTGTGTTAAAAATATCTCGTTTAATGAATTCTTCATTTAATAAAGAATCATTTGCTAGGTTTCCGTTGCCATATCCTCCATATCCTCCATATCCAAATAATACAAAGATTAGCAAGATCCAAATCCACCAACCTCCGCCGTTTCCTAAGCCGTCATCTCTTTCAGCTAAGTTGTAAGTTGGTTGAATTCCCATTCCATTTTCCATCATATATGTTCTCCTTTCTTTCTATAATAACGGTTTATCCGTTGTTACCTGATTCCAAACTGTTTTGCCATTTGTTCCAGTTGTTGTTTCTGTTGGGGATTTAAATTACCCATCATCTGATTTAAAATCACTTGTGGATTTTGACCACTGTTCATAAGCATTTGAAATTGTTGAAATGCTTGTGGATTTTTCTGTGATAGCATATTCATTAACATTTGTTGGGGATTTCCCATATTCATCATATTCATTGGATTCATATTTCCCATAATACTTTTTAAAGGATTCATTTTGTTTGTGCTCCTTTCTTTGTTTGCTCATTAGCTTGTCTTGGCGGTTTACTTAATGCACCTATTAATTCATCTAATTTCTTTTCAATTCCGTCAACACGATTTTCAATGCTGTTAGAATTATCTTCCGTGATTTCTTCAAATTTAAATTTTTTAAATGTTCCATCTAAAGATTTCATATAAAAAATAGACTTATTGTTATCAAATAAAATCGTTGGTAAATTTGCATTCGCAAAGTTTCTAGCTTCCTGTTCGTCATTCACCCATTTTCCATTAAAATCAAAATTACCTTGTTGTTGTGGTGTAATCTGATTATTAATATTGATAGGTGGAATATTTGCATACTGTTGTACTTGCTGAATTTGTTGATCTATCATTTGTCTTTGTTGCATCAAACTGTCAATTCGTGCTTGTGCTGGATTATAATTGTTATACATTTCAACCACCTCTTTACACTTTAATTATATGGTTACGTAATAAATAATTTAATACTCGAATAATACTCATAAAATACCCAAAATAAAATGAGCAACCATTATAGATTGCTCACATATTTATCGAACATTTTTCTTGCTTTGCATACTCTGTTCCTTATGGTTTGTACTTCCACACATAATGCATCTGCAATTTCGGTACATGACATGTCATATACGTATCTCATAATCAAAACCTGTTCATATTTCTTTCTTAATCCAACAGATTTGATAAGTATTAATGCATCATTAGGACGTATCTCTTTTAATCTGTTAGCTTTGTTAATATAAACCACCGCCTTAAATTCGTTGGTTTGAATTAGCTTCGCAAGAACAATTATTCACATGATCATCTTTCCAATAACCACGACAAACAATAGTAGAATAAAGAACAATAATTACTAAGATTAAAACCGTTATAATCGTTCTACTTGTTTTATAGTTTCTATCAATTAATTTTGAGCAAAAACCATAAATGTTATCTACTTTTTCTTCTACATTCTGAAGTTTCTTGTTTGCATCTTTAATATCCATTTTTATTACGATCCTCCAACGCTTCTACACGTTTAAACAAAGTAATTATTTGTTGTTTTAATTCTGAAAGCTCCACTTCCATTGAATTGCTTCCTTTTTTTATTTCTGAAATTGAATCCTTTATATCACTTAAATCCGATTTAATATGTTCTAATTCATTCTTCAAAAATGCCATATTGGATATTTGCTCTCCATCCATCTTACGTGTGCCACGATTATACGTAATAAATGCAATTACAAGCATGCATGCAGAAATAACTATACTAAGATATTCACCATTCATATTTGTTTTCCTTTCAAGTTTTCATCCTATTTAAATGCAATAATTCACTTAATTATCATATTTCTAGACTATAAATATCTTTAACTGCTACATCCATTAATTCATTGTATTGTTCTTCTGTGATTCTTCCAACTGCAAAAAACACATCAATTTTGTTCTTTAAATCATCAGTTAATCCTTTTCTTTCTTTTAGTTTTAATAAAGTTTTAAATAACATCTTTATACCTCCAATTCTGTTAATGTTACTGCGTACTCTGAATTTACATACGCTTCTGCGGATTGCAAATCCATATCGTAAATATAATCACGATTATCATTTAATTGTTGTTTCACGTAATTCCAACCGTTAGCCATTGATACAGGGTAATTAAACACTGCGTACCCGTCTAACTCTTCTGAACCAACTGTGATATTGGTAACTGGGTAATAGGTTGATAACATTTTTAAGGCTTCAACTTGTTCTGATGTTAAATCTTCTTCAACTTGCGCTTGTAATTCAAAAATCACATAAGTATCTTTTATCAATCCAATTGCCGTTTGTTTGTCTGTGAATCTATCATCTACGAATACAATTGATTTACCATTAGGTATATACACACGTCCATTTTCCATTGTCCATGAAGAACTTTTATATTGATTCGATATTGCTATTCCGTTAGCATTCTCATTTAGAATATTAATTGACAAATAGCCGTTACCGTTGGAATGGAATCCGTGTGATATATTTGAACTATCAACATCTTTCAAATTTAATCGCTTTACTTTTCGGTGTAACTTTCCTTTTTCCACATCCACATAATCTGCAATATACTGTTGTCCATCGATTGTGACGTTGCCACCACTTGATACTGGAATTGCATTTAGTGTGATAGGTAAAGCAATTGATTGTTCTTTGTATGGTTCATAATTACTAGCCTGTGTTCCGTATTCGACTTGGGGATATAGTAATACATCATATGTTTCTCCCTTTATGAATGTTATGAATACACCAACAACATCTATCGCTTTTTCAAACGTTTTAGTTTCATTAATATTTATTGATGAAACTATTTCCCAGTTATCGTCTTTCGCTTCTGCGACAACTAAGGATGCAATACACTCATCTTTAGTCTTTAAAGAAATTGTATATTTGTTCTTGTTCCATTTGATTATTTCTTTGCTCGGGTCAATAATACGAATATTACCATCACCTGTAGCGGTACCAGTCATTCTTATTCCACCTTTTTCGTAAATCATAGTAATTCCGAATTGCTCACCATTGAAGCTTTCATCAAATTTAATTAAGTTCTTACCAATAAACTTGATTGTTGGATTAACAACATTCTTAATCTCAACTGGACTTTCGGGGGAGGGTGTTCCATCCTGTGATGATTTGCCATATATCATCATATCTTGAATCAATCCTTTGTCAGAATCTGTTATATGCGTTTCTCCTTGATTACTAGCATAGAATTTAGTAATCTTTTTGTCTGCTAATTCAGAAATAGCTTTTGTGTTCTGAGAAATTGCATCTGTACTTTCTTTCAAGTCATCCGCAATTTGTGTTGCTTTATCTTCTGAAGCTTTCGCATTTACTGCACTTGTTTTAGCGTCATCTTTCAATCCGCTTGTATCAGTTTTGATTTGATTCAATTCCGTTTTTGTTTGGTTTACAAATGCTTTCGTATCATCCAAGGCCTTCTGAGCGTTTGATGCACTAACTTGTGCATTTGTAGCACTAACTTGTGCACTTGTAGCACTAACTTGTGCACTTGTAGCACTCTCTTGTGCACTTGTAGCACTCTGACTTGCATTTGTAGCACTCTCTTGTGCACTTGTAGCACTGGCTTGAGCGTTTACGGCACTTGTATTAGCTTCATCTTTCAATGCTCTCGTATCAGTTTTGATTTGATTCAATTCTGTTTTTGTTTGATTTACAAAGTCTTTCGTATCATCCAAAGCTTTTTGAGCATTTGTCGCACTAACTTGTGCATTTGTAGCACTTGTCTGAGCGTCTGATGCGTTCTGTGCGATTTGGCTAGCTAGATTTCTATATTCCTCTGTCACATCACCGGGTTCACCTTTTGGACCTTGAGGGCCGATATATTTTCCATCAGCTAAATCTTTTTCAATATTCTTCTTTAAAGTGATCAAATCATCATAGACAATTTGTAATTCTCTAGGCAATTCTTGTTCATTAAGTGCTTTTGCATTAATTTGATTTTCGTTAACATAAGCATTGATTGTATCAGATACAAATATAGTGTTCGAACTCTCAAGTTGATCAGTTATTTTTTCATCTGTAACAACAACATTCATTTGATAGAATCCACGTTTCCAAGTTAAAACATATTCAATTTTAAATTCTCCATCATCAATGCTATATGGCCACGTATGCTTTTTTCTCGATACTAATAAATAGATATTCCCGTTTGGCCATTTTTCTTTCAATTCAGACAAGTCAAAATCAATTGCATTTACTCCACTTTCATATTGATTGCCAATCGTGATCTGTGTCTCGCTTACTTTTCTATTTAGATATACTTTTATCATGATTCCTCCTTATAAGGTATTGCTTGATGCCATTCCAAACCATCATATGCACTTAACCTAACAAGACTATAAGTATCTCTACTGCCTACACCGGAAGAATGTGCGCTTATTCCGCTATCTAACTTCGGTTTATTTATTCTTCCAAGTGCATAAGAGTACCCACGCTTCCACTTTCCATTAACAAACACCCACGTTTCCATGTAAGTGAATGTTGTGTTAAATCTAAAATTAAACGGTTTGCTTGTTCGTCCAAGTGTATCTTCTACCGTTACATCAAAATATAATTCCAAGTTTTTTTTCAGATTATTATATGTTATGCTTGTTCCTTCAGCTCCTTTGTAAGATCCACCTTCTCCCCACGTACTAGATTTTACATGAGCATCATCTGTAGTGTGCACAGTAAGTGTTACGTTGTCATAATCTGAATCAACTTCCGTTATTACAAAATCAACACTTTCGATACTTATTTCAGGATAATTCTCTAGTGTTGTTGCAGTCAAAATTTTTTGACTTACATACGATCCACTTAAATCAGCTTTCCATACCTCAACATGATATTCATACTGTGTTTTTTGCGTTAATCCATCAATAGTAATAGATCCATTTAAATTGTTTGTAATAAATTCATCTTTAGTTTTTGACCATACTCTTAAACAATATAAATTGTATGGATTGCTTTTTAATTTTCCATTGATAACTAAAGATTCTACATCAATATCAGATATGGATGCATCAAATTCAGGTGATGAAATCAAAGGTGTTGTTGCGCTGGCCGTTCCGCTTAAATTTGGCCATCCACTAATACTACAATTCCAAGAAAAACTACGTTGCCTATTACATCCCATAGCTTCATTTATTTCGCCAGGGATGTTTATCCACCCTGTATCTTGTGTATAATACCCATAATTCATGTATCCTGACCATGTTAATCCACCAAATTTAACAGTATTCGATGCCTGGATAGAGAATTTGCCAGTAATCTTAAAGCGAACATTAGCTTTGTATCTTAAGTTAGGATACGCGTCTTCGTATCGTTCGTTGTACACATCAAATGAAACGCGTAAGTATTGGTTATAGTCTAAATTCGCTACATTAGAATATGCAGACACATCATAATCTATCGCTGGCATTTGTGAACCATCTTCGATAATTGACAGATTGTCTAGCAATACATCAAGATCGAAATCGGTTTCGTTGTAATCTAATTCACATACAACTCCCATAATTTACTCCTTGTATTTGATATAAATATCACCCTGCTTGTCCGTTGATAAAACAGTAGGATCACTTGTTCCATAACGCACATTTACAGTCAATTTTAACTGTTCTTGAAATTGACTAACATAATCTTCTAAAACTCTGATGTATTCTCTTTGTTTTGCCAACAATTCAATAGCGTTTCTAAATTCTTCTTTAGATTCCAATTCAAATGATTCTGTAATATTTTCAATTACATTAATTTTAATAGGAAAAGACGTTACGAATTCACCACTCATCAGAACATTGATTTGGCATTGTACTATGCCAACCTCAGCAATAATCTGTTGGAATATTTTTGAATCTGAAAATTTAATTTCGTAAGCATTCGAATTTTGAAATCTAGATACAGATGTAGCATCCATACTAACCATTAATCCACTAGGCTTAGAAGCCCATAACGTAGCAGTTAAGCTATCATCAGTATACGCCACTTCGTCCGTAATAATATCGTCACTGACGAATACATCCAATCCCCGTCCTGTATCACCTTGTACCATTTCAACTATAGGTACAGATGTTTGCTTAGTTAAGCTTACAGTTACATTTGAATATACAATTGCCATGTTATACCTCCGTTTCCAATATAAGAGTAAGTTCATCTGGCATTTCTTTGATTAAATCATATGTCATTTTATTTAAATAAAATTTTTCTCTTTCCCCTGAATTATTTGTGTCTACATAAATAACATCATTCAATTTTAATTGATTTGCATTAGGAATGTTTGATCCAAATAATTTTTCAAATTTTATAGTTGTTTCCGTATCCGAATTTTGCAATTCATTTTTTAAATCTTTGCCTGCTATGTATCTTAAATATGCTTGCAAATTAGATTCATTTTTAAATACGCCAAACATATATTTTGTAGCCGACGAATCATCAGCCATTAATTTAACATCCGCATACTCTTTCACTTCAATGCGGTGTATTTCATTCTCATCCCATTTACTAGATTTAACTATCTCGTTATTTGGCAAAATTCTTCCATTGTATGCCTTTGGAATTATTCCAGTAACAACATTTTCCATAGATACTTTTTTTGTGTAGTCAACAATTTCTTTATAACCAACATAAAACTCTTTAGGTTTTAATGTTGGTTTATAACTATCAGGTTTACCAAAATAACAATCATAATTATCAAACATCGCAACATATCTACGTTCTTTACATTCCGGCCATCTGTTCATCATTGAATTTTCTTCACTTCCAAACAAACATTGAATTAAATTATAGCGAACCCAATAGGCTGTCTGTGTTGATTCCTTATCTTCAAATTGCCAACAAAGACTAGGTGATAAATTATCAATTCCATGCGCGTATAATTGTATTTTTGTACCTGTTACTAATGCACTACCCTCACCTCCTGGCCACCAATTGTAGTTTTTGTTAGTTGGTCTAACAATTTTATATCCTTTCGTTTCAGGACTATATATAAGTCCCCAATAATCCTCCCAATGCATATTTGTATTTGATGGATCATTTCTAAGCCAATATGTTTCAATTTTAGAATAATTCCTGTCTACATAATCATCAGCACGTACCCATCTGCATGAAGTCATTGACATAAAAGACCATATATCAGAAATACCATTAATTTCAATTGGATATTTTTTCAAAATAAACGTTTGGGCCGGGCTATAATTAGTTGTATACATTTGTAATTGTGTAGCTATATCCTCGTTTGATGATGGAACATCTACACACAAATCCGTTTTATAAGCATTGTGAATATGTACTTCTCTACCTTCTTCTGGCTTTATATTTTTGTAATCTTCGTACCACCTATCACCATAAACATGATAAGGATATTTAGATTTTGATTTTTCGATAATATCATTGGCAGTTTTAATAGCGCCATCCCACGTTGAATTCACTGTACGATCATCAAATACAAATATTTCTTTTTGAGAGTCAAAGAATATATGCGTTGCATAACATACATAAGTATCAGAAATTCTATTTTCTTTAAAATAAACTATTCTAAATAGTTGCGCTTTTTCAAAGTTTAAATCAACTTTAAAAACAGATTCTTCTGAAATATCCATTCCCAATAATTCACTCTTTGGAAATTCAATTTCCACATACCAGATTGAGTTTCTTTCAAAAGTTGCTTTTGCGCTTTTACAGTTCTTAAAAACAATATCTCCATTTCGCTCAATCATTTGTTGATATGTTGTATTTTTTTTAGACAAAAATAAATGTATCATTGTCAAATCTCCTTGAAATTTCTAAATATTTCAGTACGAATTAAACCAATTTCTGTATTAATAACTATGTTGTTTGAGCCATATTCAATTTTTAAATCTTCAAATGATCCTTCTGTTTTTAATGTCGTATATTCGAAATATCCATTTTCATAAACAGTTTTCATATATGCATTTTCAGAATTTATTTCTATGTATTTAACCACCAATTCATTGTTATCGCTAACAGTTTTTCTTTCAAAAGGATTGTGAATCTTAAAACTATGGTTATTGTTTTCGGAATAAATTGAAATCCACCCTGTTTTTTCTGATGTATTGTAGAACTTATAAGTAGGATAAGCTGGCTCATAAAGATTCATGATTGTCGTGGGATTTAATGATTCCATTTGCATTGGCCTAGCGTATTTATCAATATATCTATATCCATCAACAGTGAATTTGATAGTCAATGAAAACATGAAACCATGCCATCTTTCTGAAATGTTATATTCTATGTTCTTCACTTTCCAGAAATGGTCAGAATCTTCATCTGGGAATTTTAATAATCCTTTTCCACCTGCAAAATATTTTTTAATATCATACAATCTTTCATTAGTTTCTTTTTTGTTTTGAACTACAAAATTACAAGGAACCTCAATCATTTTATCTTTAAGAACATTGGTGTGACGGTACGATGTTGTACCATCTCCCATTTCTGATGTTTCTACAATTTCTTCCGAAAAAGGGATAATTGGAGCACTAGTTATCTTCACCAAATTCATAATATTTTTGTAAATTGTATATGGTTGATTTTCCGGTGTGAATTGTAATGTATACATATTCTAAGCTACTCCTTTCCCTATATTTTTTAGCATATCTCGAATTGATACAATTTCTTGTACAGTATCTGTAACAACATTTCCGTCCAATTGCATAGGTTGTAGATTAATTGTTAAATCACAATTTCCAATTGCATTAATCATTCGGTCCAATCTGTTTGTGATTGCGCTCAAATTTACATTACCTACACTTCCAACACTACGTGATGTAGATCCACTCATAATAGCTGTTGTAGCATTCGCAACAGAAGCATACGGACTGATATCAGAATAAGTAGCAATTGCATCTTCACTCATTGGCATAATATCTGTGTCAACTACAGGTCTATCCGTATTGAACAAAGATTGTTGGCTATATTTTTTATTGTTATCGCCTTCAACAACTTTTGTCTTTTTTATAGTTGTATGTGTAACTGTGATAGGATGACTGTCTGCATAACTTTGAGCTTTATCAATATTTGATTTAATATCTGAATAAGCTTTAGCAGAGCTTGTAACCATACCGTCTAAATGAGGTTGCAAAGATTTTTCCATCTTTCCGCCCATTTTTCCAACTGCCGATGATGTTGTACCATCATTCGCAAATACATCCGCAATACCGGTAACCGAATTCTGAGATTCTTTTTTCATCTGTTCTCCGGCTTTTTTAAGTTTAGGGTCAGTTTCTGACATCATCTCTAGTACTGCTTCACCTAAAGTTGATTGACCACTTATAAATTCTTGAGCAATTTTCGGTGGAATTGCTTGACCTTCCATTCCGGCAGATTTAACAGCTTGTGCCAATGTGATCAAACTATTCATCGCATTTGTAGCTTCTGTGATACTTCCACAGTTTGCCAAAATTCCATTCGCAACATCCATTGGTATTGACCCGCCAATCATACCTGCTTGATCCACAAGTTGATTCATATTCATTAAAGTAGCCATATAGTTAGCTGCTTCTACCGCATTTGCAGTTCCATTTGTGATTCCTTCTTGAATACCAATTGGAATTTGAATACCTGCTTGAGCGGCCTGTGCTGCAATGTCGGTCAACTGTGCCTTCATGGTTGTTCCCATCTGTTCAAACGACTGTGTTTCTAAGTAGTTTGATTGAAGAATGGATTGTGTCTGCGTTTCGTGCAATTTCGTATAAGAATCTGCTAAATCCGTACATAATGTATTAATTGATTCTTTCAATGCACTCGATTGATTCATGTAATCTTGCATTGAAATATGGCCTGCTGCAAATTGTAAACTTAATTTTCTTAATGAATCCGTTGTAGTATTTATACTTTCCGTAAGCTCTGCATTCTTTAATTCCGCTTTTAATTGAGCAGCAGCATTTTTCTTTGCAATAGTTGCCAATGCTTCTTGTTTTGCTTCTTCTTGAATCTGAGTGATTCTTTCTTTGATTGCATCGATACTTTTATAGTGCGCATCATCATTAAGATTTAGCTTGCCAGTATTCTCATCAATTTCTACCCCTAAATCAGGATAAAGTTGATTTAACTCCCTAACCGCTTCTGCAAGCATAGTCTTTTGTGTAGCATTTAAAGATTCTTTTGCGTTAAGATCTTCAATTGTTTTCATCAAATGACTTGCAGTTTTGTTGTTTTGCGTATACTGAGTTACAATTTCACCCATGCTATTTTTCGTTTTAGTCATTGACTTTGCGTACTTATCATAACCATCAATAACTTTTAACGTAACTGCATAGTCTGTATCCTTATACGCAAGCTCTTTATTTGCAGTTTCCATCGCTTCCTTGCGTTTTTTATCGGCCCAAACAACAGCACCTGCGAAAGCACCAAGTGCAACTGTAACAGCGGTAATTGCTGGATGTGTTAACACAAAACCTTTTCCTAACGAAATGATAGAAGTATTTGCTAACTCTCCTGCTTTTGCAGCATCACCAAATCCATCAGCTACCTTTTGTAAACTTGGATGGGCTTTAGTAAAGAATTTAACAGCACCTTGCATAGATCCAGATACTTTGCTTACACCTTTTGCAGTTGGATAAGCGGCTGCCGTCAACAATAACATCTTTGCGATTGTCTGTTGCGTTCCTTCATCTAAATTAGAGAATGCGTTAGCTGCCTTTTTTACTATCTTTAATAGATCGGTTAATGTAGGTGCAAATGCTTGACCTAATTCATCACCAGCTTGTTTAATTGCTTCCCATGTTTGAGATAATTGAGATTTTAATGTCGCATAGCGCTTTTCTGCTTCGTTTGCCATTGCAGTGTTACTATTCCATGCATTTTTAGAAACATTTAATGCACTAGCCAATACATCCGAACTTTGGGCCAAAGCACCCATTGACTGTGCTTGTTTAATTTCTGTAATGCCTAAATCATTAAGAGTTTTTGTAATATCACTTGATTTACCAATACCTTGAACAAACTTTAAGAATGTTCCCGCTGCATCTTCTCCCCAAGATTTTTGGAATTGTTGAGAAGTCATGCCTGATACTTCTGCAAACTTTGATAGGTTTTCATCTCCTGTAGAAACTGCTAAATCAATTTTCTTTAACATTTTAGAAACGGAACTACCACCAGCGGCCGCTTCAATACCTAATGAAGATAATGCAGTAGATAATCCTAATACTTGGTTCGAATTCAAACCAACCATTTTTCCTGCAACACCTAACCTAGTAGCCATATCCATAATATCCGATTCAGTAGTAGAGAACTTATTTCCCAAATCTACGATTGTAGAACCTAAACGAGAATAATATGTATTCGTCTTTTTAGACTGCGAAACCATTACATTTGAGAACTTGGCAATACTTTGTGCTGCTTCTTCACCAACAAGATTTGTAGTATCACCCAATTCTGTAATAGTTTTAGTAAATCCAACAATAGAATCTGTAGGGATACCCATTTGTCCTGCTAGTTCTGCATAATGTGCAATATCTTGATAAGTACTCGATGTTGTCTGTGCTAAATTCTTTAATCCATCGTCGATTTTAGCAAGTTGTTGAGGTGTTCCATCTACTGTTTTTGTAACACCAGCCCACGCATCCTCAAACTCAATAGCCGTCTTTGTAGCAGCTGCAATGCCAGCAAAAGATAACATAGAATACGGCTTTACTGTATTCGCAAACTGTAATGATTTTGAGCTTACTTTTCCTAACGTATCATACAGTCTTAACAAAGTTTCATTGCTTGAAATGAATTCATTTGACATACTGGCCAATTCATTCTTAAGCCCTAAAGCACCTGCTTTTAATCCTAGATATGTACGTTGAGAATCTTCATACGTACTGCCTAAATCAACCAATGATTTTTTCTGCTCAGCAATGCCTGTGGTGCAGTCGTCCATTGCTTCTTTTAAAGTGACATTTCGTGAAGCTAATCTTTGGATAGCATTTTCGCCTTGTTCAGTAGAACGCGTACCATTTGATATTGCTTCTTTCCACGCGTTGATTTGTTTGCTGTTATCTGCATATTCTTTATTCAAAGAATTAAATGTATGATTGTAATTATCAATAGACTTTGAAGCGGCATCAACAGCACTTGCCCACTGCTTCTGTGTCTTCGGATAATTCATCAGTTTCTTGTTATAGACTTCTAATTGCTTAGTTGTGCTTTGAATCTTATCTTTTAACAGATTTTGATATGTCGCAAATGACTGAAAATCTCCTTCGTTGAATTTCATAGAAGATTTCAGTTTTGACATTGTTTTATCTAATCCTGCTGTTTCGGATTTTATTTTATTGATTGCTTTTTGAAAGCCTGTAGTATCTCCATCAATTTTTACGGAGATACCTCTTACTTGACTGTAACCTGACAATTTTAGTACCTCCTAAAATCTGTCAAAGTCGCTTTGGACTGCTTTACGAATACGAATTTTGTTTTTTGAATTATTTGCTTTGGACTGCATATTTCCACGTGCAATAATCAAATCAAACAATCTTCCTATGCCCATATCCTCTATTTCATCTATTTTTAATCCTAAATTTAATCCGCCTAATACTAAATCAGTGTAGCTTACACTTCTTTTTTTTTATCATCTGTAATCACTTCATCTGATTCATTTTGTACAGTTGCTTTATTCGCATTAATAATTTGCTCTAGAATAACAACTCCGCTCATTACATAGGTTTGATAATCTTCAATTTCATCCACAAAATCTTGGAACGCTTTTGTTTCTTTTCCATGATATGTGTCATATGTCTTGATACATACCCAAACTAATCTTTCAAAAAATAAAGATCCGTTTGCTTGCAATAAAACGAAATAAGGATCTCGATCAGGATTACCCTCATGCACATTTTTTTCGATAGCTTCACCAAATTTGATTTGCACTTCCTGAATATCCACTAACAAATCTCTATTGAAACAATCTCTATAAATGCTAGCCGTTTTGCCTTTATACAATAAATTATATTTTTTACCATCAATACTTAATGTCTGTTCCATATAACCTCACAAAGAGGGGGTTGCCCCTCTTATAATGTGCTCACTTTCTTGCCATCATCACTTTGTACTTCTACTGGTGTGCCTTCTTCTTGGCTCATTTCACTAGCTTTTGGACTAGGTAATGTTGGAGCAGTTGAAAAGAAACTCTCATAATTTGTATCACCTTTACGACATTTTGACTTTACCCATTGATGATCATCTTTCTCAACGGGGATAGCCGTGATATCCATTGATGTTGTTTTTGGATCAGTGCTTTCTTCTTTTGTTTCACCTTCTACACTTGGTCGAGCAAATACAACCTTATAGAAGATATGTTTTGTAGCACTTACATCACCTTCAAATTGGAACATTAACGCAACGTTGTTAGGTAATACGTTTGCATCTTCAGCTAAGTTACCTTCTTCAGTTACCACTGTATTGAAGATCATCTTTTCAATTTCTTCAGGAATTTCAGACATCTCTAAACTACCTGAATATCCATTGTTTGTGTTCGTTGTGAAATACGCAATATTATCTGCATAATATTTATTTGTTTCACCTTCTGGATCTAATGTTAATGATTTAGCACCTTTCCATGCAGTAGGCTTATCATATGTAATTGCTCCTGCATCTTCCGTAATAGAACATACATGAACATTTTTTAGCCCGAATCGTACTTTGTTTTTATCTGCCATAGTTTTTATCCTTTCAAATATTTTTCGATTAAACTTGGCAGTTCTTTGATTGTGTTTGTTTCTCCATCTTTCCAGTGCTTAAATGCACGTGTACGTCTAGGAGAATTCCATAAATTATGTCCGTTTTCTAGTAAATGAGCCAAAGAGTATTCATGGCCACTCGCATAAATAACACCACGTGTATGTGCTAATTCACGTTCTATCTTATATGTTATAGACCTTTTATATTTGCCCTTTCTGCGTGTGTTTCTATGGTCTACATTGGCCTTAGCTTTAATAATATCTTTAGAATCTTTTGTAGTTTCTTCTACTGCTCTATCAATCTGCGCCAAAGAATGCTCTTTATATTCTTGAATAATCTTTCTGATTTCAGGCCCAAGCTGCGACATATCGCAATATACATCATTGACGGCCAACTAATGTCACCGTCCATTCTGTACAATGTACTTTTTGAGCTTTTATATCTTCATCTGTGATAGTTTGGTATGGTATTTCTAATTCATCGAACATATCTTCGATTTTAGCTTCTAATTCAAAATCTTTTTGATCAGTCACTAATCTATATATGTAAGTTCCAATTTTGCAATACGTTCTATTGTCTGCAAAGTAATTATTTGTATAATCCAATGCATAATTCCCATAGGGGGTATGGGGCTTTGACTTGAAACTGCCATATACAAATTGTCCTTCACCTAAAAGTTCAGTGAATTTAGCAACGATTTGTTTTCTTACTGTTTCCATTCTCCAGCATCCTGTTGAACATAGAGTTCAATCGTATCTCCGGATGGAAACGTACGATAAACCGCATACTTTTTGTCGTTGTATTTCACTGTTGTCTCATCATTGTAATCAATAGTAGGAATAACAAGCTTATACGCTAACTGTATGCCTGCCTGGTAGGCTTCATTAAATTCTTTTGAATAAATTCCACCAACTCGACAAAATACTTCCTTCTCCGTTTCGTTAACATGTTCCACACCATCTTCATCAACATATCTTTCTTTTTCAATCAGATATGCCACATCGTAGTAAAGGTTATTCTCACGAGTATATTCATATGCCATACTATTTCACCTTCTTATGGGATTTATCTGTCATAAGAACCTGTCTTAAGTCCTCATAGGTTTTAGCCATTGATTCTTTATGAGAAGAATCTGCTGTACCAAATTTTGACATAACATATGCTATTACCGCTACTACAATTTCATCTTCTAAATCATCCTCATCAAATAAGATATTTAATCTATCCAAATCGTATAAACATGCATTGATATACGTTTTGATTTCATCATCATATGCGCGCGATTTAGCTCTTGTAGCAGCAGTTCTAACACGTTCTAGAAGGCTTTCAGAAATATTGAACGCCATTATCTATCACCTAAGCTTTCTTCGCACTGCTTTTTCGAGTGGTTCTCTTAGGCTCATCATCTAATACAATAGGTTCTTCATCATTTAATGATTGTGTTCCTGTTTGGCTTTCATCTGCTTTAACATCTCCATTGCTTAAGCTACTTTTTTTTTTAACAAGAAGATGTATTGAGGATCTAATACTTTACCATCATTGATAACTAATGCCTGAGTTACTTCCTCATTCTTTTCATAATCCCAGTACTTTTTCACACCAAACTGCATATTTGAGTTGATCGCATAGGCTTCTTTTCCTACCCAATACATTCCGAAATATTCACCGTTTTTTGCTTCATCAAAATCTTTGAATGTATCATTTTCAACGAAATTAACTGTTCTAGCTTTGAATGTTGCACGTTCTGCACCATCAATAGGATTATATGTTTCTGCATAAACAGGACGATTATTATCATCGGCCAATGTTTTAATGTTTGCTTCATATGTAGCAGGAGTCATAACAAACTCTGGCTTTAATTTACGCATTGACAAAGGAATCTTCGCAAATAATTTTGTTTGCCATGATTTCCAATCTTTCATTTCTGCTTCCGTAAATTCAATAATGTGATCGGCTTTAATACGTCCTCCACTTACTTTATTAGCTTCTGTTAAGATACCTTCACACTCATTGTTTTCAGATTGACCTGTTAAAATTTCACGATCCATAGCTTCCAAATAAGCTTCTACAATAACTTTTGCTAATTCAGTTTCGAACGCATTTACAGTCAATACTGTTTGTAGTAATGTACGTGCTAAACGAATTTCACCAATCAAATATCCAAATTGTACAAATTCTGTAACAGAACCGGCCTTTTGACGATCAGATACTGTTGTTTCAGTGATACGTTTAAATGTAGCCTTGAACGAACCGATAGGATATTTAACACCACCACGGAAATTAGTATGTAATACCGCATTGTATAAGTAACCACGTGATTTACTTAATTCAGTCATTACTTTCTGAACAATTGTTTCAGGAATTAAAATACCTAGATCAGCTGCTACACCTGCTTCTGCACTACGTTGTCTTAAGATTTCTGACTGTTTTCCTTTTTGAACGAATTCCATGAACGCACTACGATACTCCATATCGTCTTCCATTCCTTTTTTACGTTCTGACAATCCTTTTGGCATTGATGGATGTGCTTTGCTACGAGCTTGTGCTTGTTGTGCAACAAAAGTTTCTTCTTCATCTTCAATAGATTTTGCCATAGTATCTAAGAACGCTTGACGTTGTGCTGCCTTGTCTTGTAACTCTTTGTCACGTTTTTGTAAGATATCAAATTCCGCCTGTAACATTTCCAAGTTTGAATTAGGATCGTTTCTATTGACTTCATCTTGAATTTCTTTAAATCTTTTTTGAATCTGTTCGTGATTCATTGCATTGAATGCTGCTAGTTGTTGCTCTGTAAACATTAATTAATAGCCTCCTTAATCTGCAACAACAAACTCAGTCTTTCTCGTTTCTTTTCATTTTCTTTTTTAACCCGTTCCTCATCCATTAAAGATTTTGCCCTTGCTTCAATAGATGTTTGATCATTTGCAGGAATCGACACTGCTGAAACATCATAAATTTTTGATACTTTACGTGTTGTCCACATTTTTTTATCTCTATCATATGATTCCTCATCCACCATGTATCTCCATGACATCTGATTCACCATTCCTGCCTGAATACTGTCGTACAAACGTTTTGCAGCTTCTGTTCTTCCTAAATCTGCTGCAACAAACAATCCATGTTCATCTACTTCAACAATGAGTGAACCATTGCTTGTACGTGCATATACCATTCCTCCATGATCAAATTGGAAGATGATATCACTCATATCAGCGTTATCCAAACTTGAACGCTCAATCAATTCATATACATCATTACCTTCGTAATCTCGATAAAGCACATAAGGCTTGAATGTAGTAGCATATCCCTCAACATAGTATTGAGTATCAATCCGTTTATTCTCCGTCACCGGATTCATCTGAAACGGAATTGAGCGCATTTGGATTTTGCTGTGGTTCGGTTTCGCCACTGTAACTAATACCTCCTTGATTTGATTTAGTTACCTGGATATATTCACCTCGAATAAAACGTTTCTTACCTTCATCATCTGGTAAAGGCGCTTTGTTCATAATATTTAATGCCCCGTTCGTATCAATCATTCCTCTATCGAACATTTGAGTCGCAACATTCAGCTTTGTCTGTGTTGAATCATACTGTAAACGATCGCTTGTAAGAATGATTTCACTACCATCCATAATCTGATTTATGGAATATAACATTCCACTCAATACTTCTCCAACTTCAATAAAGAATGGTTCAATAATTGATTCATAAAATGCATTCCATTCATCAGGTTTATATTTATTTTGTAAAATAGCTTCACTAATCCCAAAATAGCTGTATACACTATTTTCAATGGCTTGCTTCTGCTTGGCATCCACTAATAGTGGTTTACTTTCAATCGGTTTTACTTCATCAAAACGATTATCAATAAGAAATACACCTGTTTCATTCTTGTTCAGGTTATTTCTCAAGATTTGGTTCTGTTGTTCTTTGTAATCCTCATCATCATCAATCGGTGTTGAAATTTTAGCTAAGAATCGAACAATTGAACTCGACTTAATCGCATTGATTGCTCCTTCTTCTTGAGCAAGCATTAATTTAGCTGTTGTATCAAATGCATCATTAGTATCACCAAAGTAATCATTTTTATACTGCATTTGTCTTAGATGTCCTACTTTGCTGTATTCAATCAATTTTGTTTCGCCATAGATGAAATTAAAATAAATATAAACTACACCATTGATTTCTTTTAACTGACACTGACTTGGTACTGCGGGCCACAATCCCTTTATCATTCCATATTCATCTTCAATTGGAATAATGAAAGCATTGTTTTCTGCAAAATATATGGTTGCCAGCCTTTTGTAAAATTGACTAGCTGTCATATAAGGATTTGGCTTTTTCTTAACCAAATAGTTATATATCTTGCATTTGTATTCTTGATTTGTCAGTTCAGGTGAAGCCTTTCCACATGATGTAGCAATTCGATTGATACATGCTCTGCATAGTCCAATCTCATATATTCCACCATCATATGATGAATACACTGGTGAATATCCACCTAAGCTTGCAAACATTGAGTGTAATTGATTTTGTTTAGGTGCTGGCTTATTTAGTCCTAATAGACTTCCTAGCAAACCAAATCTTTTTCTTGTGCTTTTAGCCACTAATTCACCTTCCTTTTCTTGTTTTCAAGGCGGTATTTAAATGTATCCCACCATTTTTGTCTTACTGTATATGCATCAATAACAGATGCATATCCGTCAATATGTTTTCTTGGATCAGTTTTAATCATGCGAACACGATTGTCCTCCGCAACTTTCTTTAATGCCACACTAGACATATGTGCTTGTAAAAGTCCATTCGTTCCTGTATGAACAAATCCGTCTCTTACATATCCTGTAAATTCATTAATAACAGGTGTAAGGTTAGTTCCCTGAATGACATCATCCATCTTGTATCCATATTTCTTCATATCATCCACAAGATACTGAGCTGAATAACGGTCATATCCAACGACTACACAATAAATCTTGTATTTCTTACGCAACATTTCAAACCATTCCGTAACATCCTCATACCGTACAAAGTTTTCCCCACTTGGACTTAAATATCCCAATTGAATAAATCTTGTATATGGTATTTTGTCTCTTTCCTCTAGCTCCTTGATTTTTAATGTTGGAAGCCAGAAATGAGTAAATATGTAGTCCTGCTCTTGAATTCGTATAACTACAGATGCGGCTGTTAAATCTGTTGTTTGCGACAAGTCAATTCCACCAACTGCATATGTATGTGCAAAATTTTCAAATCTAAGTTCTTCACCTTTAACTTTGTTAATATCTTCTGCACTAAATAATGCTTCCGTTGAATTCTGTTTGATATTCGCATATTTTGTTATAAACTCCGCCTTATATGTAGGTGAGCTATGTGCTTTTAAAATTTCATTCTGCAAATATTCATAAGAAACAGATATTCCAAGGTTTGGCATTGCCTTCCTCAATTCAATAGGATCATCCCATTTTTGAATATCATCAATCATGTAAAAGAAAGGCAACATTTGTTTTTCATCAGACGTACCAAGTAAAACAGATGTTCCACGAACAAATAGTTCATCATATAATCCTTCATCAATATAGTTTGCGGTACTTACAGGAATATAAAGTGGATCAGGTCTTGCACCACCTGCCGACAACATAACGTTGTACATTTTCATACCCGCTTCACCTTCCCAGGCTGCAAACTCATCAAAGATTGTCAAATATGGGTTAAATCCATCTGACTTTTTAGATGCAAAGGCAATTGGTTCCCACCTACAGTTGTTCTGTTTCATGTAGATATCTGTTCTACGTTTTTTTACTCTTTGACTCAACGCTTTAGAGTGTTCCATCATTTGATACAGAACGTTGTAAATGATCTGCGCTTGTTTTAACTTTGGCGCTATATTGTATATCTGCATACCTGCTTCATCAGATGTAAATCCAACATCAAGTTCAATACCTGCACAAAGAAATGATTTTCCTTGTTTTCGGCCCATGACCGTAGGGATTTCACGGAACTGCCTTTTCCCATTCTTATCAACAAGTCCGAATATGCACGCAATATAGTATTTTTGCCAAGGCTCAAGCTTCACTTTTGTTGTTTTTCCTTCTACGTGGTGACAAAACGTTTCAATAAACGCTATATGCATTTCCGCTTTTTTCTCATCATAGAAGAAATCTCCATTTGCTAAACCTCTTTCAACATATTGAAGATTAAGCTTTATCCACTTACCGACTACATCTTCACCCGATTTAATACGTTCTTTATAAATGTCTAGATATTTCATTTAAATCTGCTCATGAACTCATCCAATTCATCACCTTTTTTTCCGGATACTTCTGTTGTTTTTGAAAGTGAAGTAGGTGACAAGCCAAGTTCTTTGCAGTATTTCATAATTTGATCACGTAATTGAACGGTAATAATGTAATATGGTGAGCGTGATAAATTCGTTGCACCAGCCTTGTTCGTGTATTCAACAACCATCTGTAATGTTTTGAAACCATTTGCTTTACTTGAATCTCTCCATTGCTTCATTGTTGAATCGTATTGAGCTAGAGCATCTGCGAGTGAATCAATCGCAACTGAATATTCAGGGGAATATGTACCTAAATTTTCTAGTTGAGAATTTATTCTTTTTTTCCATGCTCCTTTTTGCATTCATCATCCTCCCTTCCACATCCTATAAGCATTCCATTTTCATCAAATTCAAAAGACGGTTTGCGTTTGGAATGTTCCTCTGCATGACATAAATCACACAACGCTTCCAAATTAGAATCACCAAATAGAATGTGTATATCTCTATAGTTATCCTGGTCAATGTGCACTTTGTGATGCACACAAGTCGACCTGGTATAGATACCTTTTTTTAAACATCTTTCACAAAGCGGATGCGCCTTTCTATACGCTTTACTTTTCTTTTCCCAAGCCTTGCTTGAGTAGAATTTTCTAGCATAATTTCTAGCGCCCGTTTTTGTTGCTTCTGAACCATAATATTTTTTCATATCGCTACATTCAAAGTTTTAGTTAACAGATTTAAAGGACGACAATATGAACAGTAAACACTTTGAATGCAGTGATATGAAAAAAACCCGTGTTTCCACAGGTCTTTTTCAAACGGGCACAATATGAAACAATCCAAGAACTACCTTGTTTGTTCTAGAAGATGTTTTCCAATCTTCACAACTACAGAATATCACGGTTTTTCTTTGTACACTGTACAAAATGAAGAAATTCAGATTTTACCCCCTCTCGTACGCGCATGACCGAGTTTTTTTAAACTCCCCCACGCCGTTCCCCGAAACGCAAAAAACTTTTGAAAGATAGGGGGGTATCTGCTGATCTGATCCCAGCCCTGGGCGCTTTCAGGGTTCAAAACTTGAATCATGCAGCAACCACCGCACCGCACCGTTAACGGCTTCAATCATATGACTTTCACATTTTTATTGACGTGTTGAAAGCGTTGTTTCATACCATGGCCATGACTACATTAATAGAACACGCGCGCACGTTCTTATATATGCAATAAACATTTCATCACTCCAATGCATTGAATCATGCGCACCCGTTCCATATGTTTTAGTATGTCAATTGTCTTCCTTGATCTGGTGCAAACGCACCAAAAAAAGGACGCTCACCACGTCCATACATGTATATATTACTAGTCTGTTAACTATATGTTATAAGACTAGAACCGAACACGCTTAAAAGCCTTTTAAATAGGCGCTTGCGTGCACGTTTCAAAAACAAAAAGCTTTTTGAAAAAACGAACATAAAAAAAGACGGGTTTATATTTTCGTGCCGTCTTTATTTACAAATTGAATAACTAATTTTGTTTCAGTAAACTCCGCAACCTTTTCAAGGTCCGAAACGTTCCATGTGTTTCTTTTCATCTTACCGGCTAGACTTTGTGGACTTGTGCCCATAGCCTCCGCAAGTTGTCTTGCATTTGTATTATTGTATGCAAGAATCGCTTTTATTTTTTTTGTTGTGTCCATCCTTTTTACCTCCGTATTAATTATAACATTGATATTTTAAATTGCAAAATGTGTTATTTTCATTTTAAAATTAATTTTGTTATTGACAATATTAATTTTAAAGTGTATATTGTAAATGTCTTAAATGACAACTGAAAAAGATCATTAATAAATAAGGAGGTTAAGGATATGTTATCTATTTATGAAACTACAGTTAAACACGTGGCTTATATGGCTACACAATACGACGATTTTGCACATTCTACAGACGGTGCAATTATGGAAGCGCTTGGCGATGAAATTTTAGAAAATATGTATGATGATGAACTTCTTTCATTATGGTTTGAATTTAGAAGTGAAAGATATAACGAGGATTATTTTGAATTAGATGACGATAATCTTGATACATGTTTATCGGGTTATGATCCACACGAAATTGTAAGAATGACTTTATGCGGTGACTTTCATTATATTGACGACTATTTCATGATAAATGATTATGATAATTTAGAAAGTTTTTCCGATTATAGACTAGTGAAAGAAGCTAGAGAAGATAACGAGTTTAAAGCTTGGCTTACTGATGAAAAAAGTGACTGGGATATGGAATGGTTGGAAGAAACTCGAGAAAAGTATTTATCATATTTAAAAGAAGGCTTCTAGTATGTTAACCCGCAAAAATCTTGACAAGATGAGCACCGTCAAGGTGCTCATACTTGCATTTTTAAAATTATATTTAGCAGCATGTACATCTACTTTAATTATTGGCATAATATTGGGCCTTTTAAATATCATGTTACCACTTATTTATTAATTGCAGGAGGTTAAACAATGGAACTTTTAGAAATTAAATTATTGCATAAATATGCAAGAATAAGATCATATATGAATGATCTTATTTCTGGTAATTTTGTCGTGTATGATTTTCTTTATGAGTGTTTAGCGGATCATCTTGAATCATTTGTTTATGATCTTGCTTATATCGAAAATGAAAAAGTTATACGCGTTTATTATGATCAACTTTTAGTTGATTCTAAACAAGTAAGCAAAAAACTTTATACATTTGTTATAAATATTTTTGAAGATAATGAATGGAGGTTTTAAAAATGAATAACAACGAATATATTGAACTAGTAGAAAAAAAGCTGGATCAGCTCAACGCAAATAGTCTAAAGGCAAATAGTATAATGCCTTTTTCATTAAACAGACATTTAAATGGGCTATATGATCTCAATTATGGCATGGATGTAATTGCATGGATGCTAGAACCGCGTGAACTTTGGCAGCTTGTAAATACTTTATGTATTTTAGACATTTTAGGAGGGCTAAAAAATGACAATGTGGAAGCGTGAGCGAAAACATTTTCGCTATTATGTTACAAATGAGCGGAAACAACCGCACATTTATGTTGAAGCGTTAGGAACTCCCAGCGCTTCAACTGAAAAAATTTTAAATGATCGAGGTTTTAAGTTCGATCATAATAAATGCATGTATGCAGCAGTTCAAACAAATGAATTAAGGCTTTTCGTCGCTCATGATCTTGACAAGCTTTTCAATTATGATATTCAATTGTTTTTCAATACTGAAGCAAAGAAAGAGTTATATACACCAGATATTCAAGAAATAAAAGATATCTGTTATCATTTTAAAATATACAAGTGTTATATTGATATTTTAAATAAGGATCTTTTTAAGATCTGTAAGCCTGGATCAAAAAGCTTGCTAGCAACTTATAATACTAATTCAAAAACTATAGATGTATTTAATAGAAACAAATTACAAGAAAGTTATATATACAATGATGGAAAAATCGAAAAAATGAGCGTTGAAAAAGCTGCACCAAAAAAGAAAAAGAAAGCAGCACTTACAGAACAACAAAAAATCAATAAAATGCTTGAAGAGTTTGAATTTCCATTTTAAAAGGACTTGCGAAAAGTCCTTTTTTTATGTCTTCCTTCTCAATTGGATCAGCTGCAAAAAGTTTTTCTTGTTTCTTTTGTTTGAATATAAAAAAGGCCTTAAAAGCTTACTGAAAGCAATTAAAACCCTAATTAATTAACCATCTATATTATAAACCGTGTTTTTCACTTTTTCAATTTAAGAAGTTCCTCATTTGTCTAGGATCTAGAATACTAAACACTTTCATTAAGTTTGATCTTGAATTAATATAAAAATATTTTGAATCCTTTTTGAGACCATTTCCAATTTCTTTATTCAATAACTTTACAACCAAACTATCAAACTTTTCTTTATTGACTTCGAAATACCATACTTCTTTAGAACCATCTGTTTCTAAAGAAATAATTTCTGCATCATCCGAACATACAACAACTATTGTTATATCTTTATATCTTATATAAATATCAGTAAATAAAAACATATCTTCAAGCATTCAAACACCCCCAGAAGCTTATTTATCCAGGATCATAAAAACTTTTTCAAGTTGTTCTTGAGACGTTGGAAAAAACTTTTGAGATTCTTTTTCGTGTTTGCATAGAATCGAACCGTCAAAAAACTTTTCCAGCAACCGAGAAAACTTTTCTTTCTTCACATAATAAACATAATTCACAGCCACATCTTCATCATCATGCGCATTGTATTCAAAAACTTTTTCAACCATCTTAGAACAAACAACACCAATTTGTACATTATCATATCTCACAAAAACTTCTTTGTAAGGAAACTTATTTTCATCCATTTCATCACTCCTAAAAAACTTTCTACATATCAATCAACGCTCTTAAAAACTTTTTATAATCTTCATCTGAATTTAGATAAAACTTATTGCAACCATTCATTACGTCTTCATAGTTTAAGCAATCAATTTCATTATCTAAAAACTTTCTATATAAACTTTTGAATTGCGGTTCACAAATATAATGCTTAATAACGAGTATACCATTCTTATCATAATTACACCTATAAAACTTTTCATCTGCCATATAAACACATACAACACGATCTCCGTATTGTACAAATAAACTTTGTGTATTATTGATCATAAACAGCTTATTAAGCTCATCACCTATATTTATATGTTTTTCTGTTAAAAACTTTGGTAATTTGTGTTTCATTTTCTTTACTCCTTAAACTTTTCTAATAAACTTATTTCTGTATAATTATCGTGGAGGATAACAAAATGACAGAAAATGAAAAAAGTAATGATGGTGTTCAATCTAGAACTAAAGGCACAGTCAAGAAAGAAATACCATCAGAAGGCGGAAAATAACCTCCATAGTCACTATCGTTGTTCGATAGTGACTATTTTCATTTCATCATTAATAAAAACTTTTGCTCCTGGCAATGCACAAGCTTCTGAAAAACTTTTCTCAGATACGCTTTTTCTTGGTGCTATAGTAAATTCACCAGTTCTTTCTGAATGCATTTCAATATATCCACACGCAATAAAACTTCCTTCTCTAGTATAGAAATATCCAATTGTCATGTTATCACTTTCAAAAACATCTTCCTGAATAGTTCCAAAAGTCATTTCAGACAATCCTTTGCCTTTTCTAATCAAATTAACTAATGTTCTAAAAAAATTAATAACATAATCATGTACAGTAAACGAACTTATTAATGTTAATAAAAATGTAATCAAAACGCTTTTATAAATATTCCATTTCAAATAATCACTAAAGAAAAAGCAAACAAGAATATTAAACAAGGATAAGATCATCAAATACAATCTTTCTTTATCTGCTCGGTCTTGTTCTTCAATCACATTTGTGCATGTTAAAACGTAATAATTTAAATATCCACATCCACCAGCTGCAACAAATGCTAGTAAAACATCTTTTATGAAATCTTCCACAATATAACTCCTATTTGTCTGCAATCGTTTCTACAAAACAATTATAATAAACATATCTTTTTCCATCATAATCAAATTTTACATATCCACCATCATTTGTTTCAATATCAATTCTACCTTCATAGCTTGCTATAATTTTTCCATCTGCTGTATACACATTAATTATTCTATTCAATCCGCCATTCAAATCTGATTTAACATCAGTGCCAAAACGATCCATAGAAGCACATCCAAACAAGGAAATGCCAATCATTCCAACCATTAATAATTTGTATATTTTATTCATTTTAATCCTCTTTTCTATGTCCGATAACTATATATTATCAGACTAACTACAAACCTTTTAAAAGCCTAGTAAATAGGCTACTTTGTAACACTTTTATAAAATAAAAACTTTATGAATTTTTGAGCCATGTTATAATGGACTCATGATATCAACTAAGAAACTTTTAAAGTACATAAACAGACATCCAAAATGCAATTCTATTCAAATAGCAAATAAGTTCTTCAAAGGAGACGAAAGAACATTAAAAATAGAGTTAAAGAAAATAAATCAATATTTTCATTGCGAACCGTATAAAGATCAAAACGGCATACAGCATTTGTACGATTTTGATCTTTCATTTGAAGGAAAACAATATCTGAGCACCAATTTTTCAGAGTGGTTTAGATTTTGGTTTCCTGTAGGTGTATCTATTCTTGCACTAGGTGTATCTATTGTCGCTCTTATTTTAAAGTCTCAAAATTAACGATGACTATATACACATATCAAAACAATTATCGATATAATCAAACTTACAGTAGAAATCGTTGATGATAAATAAAAGCAGATGCTTTCTCTATCTGTCTGTAAATGCATTTTTTTTAATATCTTTTTCATTTGTCAAAATCTCCCATATAATTAATAACATCTTGTTATTGGAATTAAAGTGGTGTATCTTCCATTATAAACAGGTATAAACGTAGTGCCGCAATGTGATGATGCATTAGACGATGTATCATTTGAACCATCAGAAGCAACAATCGCATATAACACACATAAAACAAATATAGTAATAATAAAACCAGATAATATCATTTCATCAATATGATCTCCAACCCATTCCCTTATTCTTTTTAATATCTCTATCATTTGCTTAAATCTCCCATAACGAGCTTTTTAAGCTCTTTTTTCATTGCGTAATACATTTTCATTCTGCTACAGAACTTTTCTCCTGAAAGCTTTTCAAACGACTCTCCATTGATATAATGACGTTTCATATATAAACGAATATCATCATTTGGAATAAGATCAATAATTGTTTCAACTTCCCTCATCTTTCCGAAGATAAGATTCTTATCATCTTCAAGTGTTTTTTCTTTTGAAATAAATTTTACCAGAACATCATTTGTAATATCCTTGTTTTTCTTTGAATCCAACCTTTGTTCAAATGATGGAGATTTTGGATCTGAAAATTCTTTTTTTCGAACCTCCAAATCCTTTAAAATTCCATCCAACGATTTAAACTTTCTTTCATAGATCTTGAACATTTCAAGCTTTTTAATTAATGCATCCACTTGAACATCTACATATTCTTCATAATCCGTTTTACTCATTTTCTCTCCTATGCAATCTCTTCAATTTCCTCAATGCTGCATGATGGATGTTTCATATAGAACTTATACATCGCCATACTTTTTGATTCCTCCTGAACTTCCATCACACAAATATTATTGTCTTTGATATATTTAATTCTGTATTTTTTTAACATCTTTATATCCTAACCTTTCTAATTCTTTTTTTCTTTCTTCATTTTCTCCTACTTTCAGCCATGTACATCCTTCAACAAACCAATCATCTCCATATATGTCAAAAATCCGTTTCATAGTATAATAGCAAACATCTTCATCGCATAAGTGATCTACAATAAAAGCTAATTCTTCTCTTGGTATGAATTTCATTTTGTTTCCTCAAACCCATCATACAAATATTATTTATTCACCTTATTTTTTAAATCCATAATTTCCATTTTTTGTGCTGCAATCATATTTTCTAAACTTGTAATATGTGATACCATTGCACAACTACATACAATCAATCCGCATATAGCACCTAACATCAATCCTATTGTAAACCACATATTAGAAACCACTTTCCAACGGATTACCTGATGGTGCGTTCAATCCATATAATGTTGCATATACAATAACTGCATATACAACATAAAGTACTGTACAAGTAATAATAAGATCCAGGTTCTTAATAATTGCTTTTTTAATTCTATTCATCATCATTTAAATATTTAAACTCTTTCATTAACTCATCCTTTGTTCTTTCAAACTCTGATTCGATTTGTTTCTGTACATCAATCTTAGTTTGTTTAAACCATTTCTTTTTAAATTCAGTAACCGCCCTTCGGTAAGTATCTTCTCCAGTGTCACACGACTTCCACCACTCATTAGTTAATCTCCTTTTCAATCTATAATCTTACTTCCGCAATTTGGACAGTATTTTGGTCTGTAACCATAATAGGATTCTACTCTATTATCTTCGTCGATTTTAAGTCCTGTATGGTGTACTGATATGAATCCACAATTAGAACATTTAAATACATCCCTTGAATCATATTCTGATTCGTTGGTGCAAGTTTCTTCTTCTAACCATCCGAGTTCTATGCATTGTTGGATAATCGCCATTAATTCATTTGCCGATATGTCGCTTTTTGTTATTAATTTATCTCCTAATACATCTTTAGCTGCTATACGTCTAGATACTTTATCAAACACAATATCTCGTGATGCAGTAGTATTTACGC
>ERZ1034913.275-NODE-275-length-45714-cov-56.980223_pt1 | contig 45714 bp, 33 predicted proteins | sample MGYA00520697_ERZ1034913 | MGnify/ENA primary metagenome ERZ1034913 (study PRJEB33766, sample SAMN09781786) | gut metagenome | biome: gut microbiome | host: Homo sapiens | place: Madagascar | study: EMG produced TPA metagenomics assembly of the PRJNA485056 data...
CGGCGCCCTGGAAATCGTTGATGGACAGGAACTGGTCAAAGCCAAAGTCCTTGTAGACGTTCTCGCGGTTCCAGTTGGTCGCGTGGTTGGGGTGCATGGCCGTGGTGGAATAGCCGAGCGATTTGAACTGCTCTGCCAGGTTCCCGGTCGTTTCCATGTTGTAGATGGTGTAGGGGTACACGCCCGAGCCCAGATTGGCCATGGAGTTGCCGGTCATAAACTCAAACTCGGTATTGGCGGTACCACCGCCGTAGGCGCTCACGTAGAGCTTGCCGCGGCTGAGGCAGTTGGACAGGTTCTTAAAGTACTGCGGGCCCTCGTAGCCGGCGCGCATGTTCTGGTAGATCGACAGGTCCGAGAACGTCTCGTTCATGATGGCGATGACCGTGGGCTTCTCGCTGTCGAACTGCTCCTGGGCGGCGGCGCGCTCGTCGCTCTTGGCCGCGTCGGACTTGTCGTAGGCCTTGGCATACTTTTTGAGCGTGGCCTTGGCGTCATCGACAGAATAGTCGGCGGGTTTGGGCGGCTTGATGGACTGTGCCGCGCTAATAAAGGCAGGCAGGTAGCCCTCGCGCCAGTAGCTCTCGAGCGGGCGCCAGGTGTAGACGGTGATGCCGAGGGTGTTGTAGTAGTCGATGAGCGTGACATGCGCGGTCACGCCGCCCAGGCACAGCACCGCCACGAGCAGATTGGTGAGCAGCATGCGCTTGGCGTTGGCGGCGCCCTTCTGACGGTGCGGCGCGACCAGGCCGGCGTACTCGCACAGCAGCATGGCGATGGCGGTAAAGCCCATGGATAGCACGCAGAACAGCGAGATCGAGAAGGTGTAGCCGGTGCCGGCGACTGCGGCGGCGGTGGAGATGGCCGAAAGGTCGCCCGGCTGGATGGGCATGGATTTAAACGTGATGACGAAGAACTCGGCAATGCCCAGGACAAAGAGGGCAAAGGCCAGGACCGCGGGAGCTGCGCCGTGGCGCTGGAATAGGAAGAACAAGCCGACCATGAGCGTGGTGATGATGGCCCACTCGAGCAGGATGCACAGGGGGTAGACCCAGGTAAAGTCGTGGTTGGACGAGACCTCCATGCCCAGCAGCGCAAAGACGCCGGCGAGCAGCAGGCACAAGACGGCGGCGACGAGCGGTTTGCCCACAAAGGCTCCGCGCAGGCGGGCGAGCTTGCCGGTGGGGGCGGGGGTGTCGGGCGCGGCGAACGCAAAGACGCGCGGGGCGATGCGGTCGCGGGCGATGCTGGCCCAAGCGCAGCCGGTGAGGATGGCGTTGGTCAGGATGAGCATCACAAAGGCGAGCGGCTCGTTTTGGGCGACGAGGCCAATGGCGCCCCAAATGGTCAAAAAGAGCTGGAACAGGCCGAAGGCGACGCTCCAGGCGATGGCACCTTTGGCAACGGTGCCCGACTGTGCGCGAATGGCCTTGGCCTCGCGCAAGACAAGGTAGACGGTCGCCGCAAGGCCGACGAGCGAGATGGCGGCAGCGAACATGCTGAGACTCCTCACAAACTTAAAACCTACGAAAGCGGGGATTAACCCGATTGTTACCAAGATATGCGCTGCAATTGGTGGCTGCGCACAACAACCAGCCATATTAACGCGCACGTGTGGCGGTGTGGCGCAATGTAGTGGCGACCTGCGCGATAATGGACGGGAATTACACGGAAACGTAAAGGCTTCTTAAAGAAATGGCGAGGGTAGGGCGATGAGCGAGCAGGCTTGCAAGGCGGACATGGGCGGCGATGGAGCGGCGGTCGATACGTGCGGCTATCCGGTCGAGACTACGGGCAACGCGGTGCTGGACATCTTGGAGCACCGTTCGTCTACGCGCGCCTTCGCGCACGATGACAGTGACCGTCCCGTGGCGGTGACCGACGAACAGCGGGCGGCGATTCTGCATGCGGCGAGTCGCGCGCCGTCGGCAGGCGCCATGATGATGTACTCCATCGTGAGCATTCGCGAGCAGGCTACGCTGGATCGTCTGGCCGACCTGTGCGACCACCAGCCCATGATCGCCAAGGCGCCCTGGGCACTTATATTTGTGGTCGATTATGCCAAGTGGATTGATTTGTTTGAGCACGTGGGCTGCTTTGAGCCCGAGTTTGTCGAGCGCACGGGCAAGGCGCCCCGCCGTGCGCCGGGTTTGGGCGACTTTGCGATCGCGGCCCAGGATGCCGTGATCGCCGCGCAAAACGCCGTGGTTGCCGCCGAGGCCCTGGGGCTGGGGAGCTGCTACATCGGTGATATCGTCGAGAATGCCGAGGAAGTTGCCGAGCTGCTCGATCTGCCGCCCTATACCATGCCGCTGTCGATGCTCATCATCGGCACGCCCCGTAAGGAGCGCCCGGCCATTGCGCATCCCGTGGTGAACCTGGTGCACGAGGAACGCTACTGCCGTGCGGATGCCGCGACCATGGACGCGCAGGTGGCCGAGATGGACGCGATGTTTCGCCCGCATGCCCGCGAGGTGGGGGAGCGCGTCGTGGATATCTACACCCGCAAGCACACGAGCCCCTTTATGGCCGAGATGAGCCGCTCCATGGAGTGGTGGTTCAAAAACTGGCTCGGAAAATGACGAACGTGGCAAAGGGACAGTCCCTTTGCCACGTTCCATATCGCGCGATGGGATAAAGGCCGTATAAATGTTTATCTAGCTGGGAAAACAGCGCCATTCAAACGTGGGCCGATTGCCTATAATCCCTTCGAACATTAAAGTTGGGAGGAAACCGGCTTATGGAACAAAAGGCCAAGGAGGCAGCCTCGCACGCTGCGATTCCTGTGAGCATCTCGGCGATGCTCGTCACGCTGGGCGTGGTGTACGGCGATATCGGCACCAGCCCCATGTATGTAACCAAGGCACTCGTTGCCGGCAACGGCGGCATCGGAAGCGTGACGGAGGAGTTCGTGCTCGGCGCGCTCTCCCTTGTCGTGTGGACGGTCACGCTGCTGACCACCATCAAGTATGTGCTCATTTCGCTGCGCGCCGATAACCATGGTGAGGGCGGCATCTTTGCCCTGTACAGCCTGGTCAAGCGCTGCGGCAAGTGGCTTATCATCCCCGCCATGCTGGGCGGGGCGGCGCTCCTCGCCGACGGCATCCTGACGCCGGCCGTTACCGTTACCACGGCCATCGAGGGCCTGCGCACCATCCCGGCGGTCCATGCCGTGCTGGGCGATGACCAGGGCCGCGTCGTCGCCATTACGCTCGCCATCATCATCGTGCTCTTCTTGGTGCAGCGCATCGGTACGGCCAAGATCGGTCACGCCTTTGGCCCCATCATGACGCTGTGGTTCCTGTTCCTGGGCGGCACGGGTCTGTTCTTTGTCTGCCAGTATCCCGCGGTGCTGCTGTGCCTCAACCCGGTGCGCGGCATCGCCTTTTTGCTGAGCCCCAACAACCACGCGGGCATCATGATTCTGGGCAGCTGCTTCCTCGCCACCACCGGTGCCGAGGCGCTCTACTCCGACATGGGCCATGTGGGTCGCGGCAACATTTACGCCACCTGGCCGTTCGTTAAGTGCTGCTTGCTGCTGTCCTATATGGGCCAGGGCGCTTGGCTTATGAACAACGCTGCCAACCCCGAGCTCATGGGCATTGCCGATCTTAACCCGTTCTACCAGATGCTCGCCCCGGGCCTGCGTCCGTTTGCCGTCGGCCTTTCAACCATCGCGGCCATCATTGCCTCGCAGGCGCTCATTACCGGCGCGTTCTCGCTGGTGTCCGAGGCCAGTCGCCTGGACCTCATGCCGCACATGCAGGTCTTCTATCCGGCCGAGACCAAAGGCCAGCTCTACATCCCCATGGTCAACAACGTCATGCTTGTCGGCTGCGTCATCGTGGTGTTGCTGTTCCAGAACTCGGCACACATGGAGGCCGCTTACGGCCTTGCCATTACGCTGACTATGATGTGCACCACGCTGCTGCTCTTCTTCTACCTGCACGAGGAGCGCAAGCTCAAGGTTGCTCCGTGGATCTTCGCGGCCTTCTTCCTTTTGCTCGAGGGCTTCTTCTTTGTGAGCTCGCTCACCAAGTTCTTCCACGGCGGCTACTTCACCATCCTCATGGCTGCACTCATCATGGGCATTATGGTGTGCTGGTACAACGGCACGGCGGTCGAGCAGCGCCAGTTTACGCTGCTGCCGCTGCGTAGCTACCTGCCGCAGCTCAAGCGCCTGCGCGATGACGATCGCTACGAGCTTATGAGCGACAACATCGTGTACCTGACCAAGGACACCCATACCGATTACATCGACCGTGATATCGTCTACTCGATCTTGGACAAGCATCCCAAGCGCGCTCGCGCCTGGTGGCTCGTGAATGTCGAGACCATGGACGAACCGCATACCTTTGCCTATTCGGTCGAGACGTTCGGCACCGACTACGTGTTCCGCGTGCATCTGTACCTGGGCTACAAGATCAACCAGCGCGTCAATGCCTACCTGCGTCAGGTCGTTCAGGACCTGGCTGCCACCGGCGAGCTGCCGGCGCAGACGCATGACTACTCGGTCTACAAGGATCCGGGCAACATCGGCACGTTCAAGTTCGTCATGATCCGCAAGCTTCTGGCGCCCGAGAGTGACGTGGAGCCGAGCGAGCGCACGGCCATCACGCTCAAGTACATCATCCGCCGCGCCGCCGGTACGCCGGCGCGCTGGTATGGCCTGGAGAACTCCAACGTGAGCTTTGAGTATGTGCCGCTGTTCACCAAGTTCAAGGCTGTGAACAAGATGCAGCGCCTGGCCCCCAACGAGCGCCCGTAGGCGCCGACGGGTTGCATGGAGTTGGTTTTCGATGGACAAGATTGAGGCCGGAGGGGCAAACATGGATGCAAAGATACTCGATAGCCGCGAGGTGGTTGCCGAGCTGGTGCGTGAGGCGCGCGCCGATGCTGACGAAGATCGTTTTTTGACGAACCGTGCCAACATGGACATGGCCGATCGCGTGATTTCGATCGTGGCACTGGTATTTGGAGCGGTGTGCGTGTGTGCCCTGCTCGCGCACGTGCTGTTTGTCTAGCGGCTGCCGGTCGTAGAAGGCTTTACACTTAGAACCACCACGAGGGGAAACCACCACAAAGGTGCCTGTCCCCTTTGTGGTGGTTTTTGTTTTTAAGAGAGGGGCGGTGCGCTGATGGACGTCCATGCGGACGGCGATATTGCCGAGAACTTCTGGTGGCGGCGCACGACGCTGACGCGTCGCGGCCCTCTGTATGACGCCTGCGTATCGGTGGGGCTGCTGGTCGCCGCGACGATTGTGGGCGTGCTGCTCGACCATCCGGGTCTCGCGCCGAGCATCATGATCGTCTATGTGTCCGCCGTGCAGCTGTGCGCGTTCTTTACCTGGAGCCGCCTGTATTGCTTGCTGAGTTCGGCTGCCGCCGTGGCGCTCTACAACTTCTTGTTTGTCGAGCCCCGCTACTCGCTGTCTTTTATCGACCGTGTCTATCCCGGCATGTTCTTCATCATGTTTGCGGTCTCGCTCGTGTCGAGCTCGATTGCGCTGGCCCTGCGCCGCGCCTTGGCGCAGGCCGCCGCCAGCGACCGCCGCACGCAGATGGTGCTCGAGACCAACCGCATGTTGCAGCGCTGCGCCGATCAGCAGCAGATTGTGCACGCCATGGCAACGCAGCTGGCGCGTCTTTCGGGCTGTCCGGTCGTGTGGTACAGCGATGATGTCGATGATGATGACCTGCTGCCGCGCGCGACGTATACGGCCGTGGGCGATGCCGTGCCGGTGCACGAGCTGGCGTCGCAGATGCCGCCGCGGCTCTCGGCGTCCGCCTATGTGGGAACACCGCTCGATGCCACCTATGGCGGCTCGGCGTTCTTTGGCATCTACTTGACCGTACGCTCGGGCGATACCATGGTGCGCGCGGGCGACCCCGCCTCGGTTGTGGGCGTGCTGGCTATCGTTGCCGAGTCCGACGTGCTGACGCACGAGGAGCGGACACTTGCCGATGCCATCGTGAGCGAAGGCGAGCTGGCACTCGATCGCGCCCGCGCCATGGAGGCCCGCGAAGAGGCGGCGGTGCTCGCCAAAAACGAGCAGCTGCGCGCCAACCTGCTGCGCTCCATCTCGCACGACCTGCGCACGCCGCTCACCAGTATTTCGGGCAATGCCGACGTACTGCTCGACCAGGGCTCGACCGGCACCGCCGAGCTCGACGACCAGACGCGCCGCGGCATGCTCCTGTCCATTCGCTCGGACGCGCAATGGCTCAACGCCACCGTCGAGAACCTGCTTGCCATCACCAAGCTCGAGGGCGGCGGTATGCATCTGGCGACTACGCTCGAGCTCATGGACGATATCGTCGAGGAGGCGCTGCGCCACGTAAGTCCGGCCGTGCGCGAGCACGACCTTAAGGTGGTGGCGTGCGATGAGCCGGCGCTCGTTAACGTCGACGCGCGTCTGATGGTACAGCTCGTGGTGAATCTGGTGAACAACGCCATCACGTATACGCCCGCGGGTTCGCATATCGTGATTTCGATTGGCGTCGACGATGGGCACGTGACGTGCTCGGTGGCCGATGACGGGCCGGGCATTGCGCCCGAGGACCGCGAGCGAATCTTTGAGTCGTTCTACACCGCCAACCACGGTCTTGCCGACAGCCATCGCAGCGTGGGCCTGGGTCTTTCGCTCTGCCGCTCCATTGCGTTGGCGCATGGCGGTAGCATAGAGGCTGCCGCGGCGGACCCGCACGGCTCGGTCTTTACGATTGAGCTTCCCGTCGCCGATGTTTCGTTTGATAAGGAGTAGCGCCGTGCCGAACTCTGCTGTAAAACCGCTCATCTTGGTCGTTGAGGACGACCCCGCCGTTCGCAACCTTATCGTTGCCGCGCTCGAGGCGCACGGCCTGCGTCATATGGCTGCGGAGACCGCCCATGCCGCCATCGCCGCCGCCTCGTCGCAGGCACCGAGCATTGTGCTGCTCGATCTGGGCCTACCCGATATGGATGGCGTTAAGGTGGTGGAGTCGGTGCGCGCATGGTCGGGCATGCCGATCATTGTGGTCTCGGCGCGCAGCGAAGACGCGGACAAGATCCGCGCACTCGATGCCGGTGCCGACGACTACCTGACCAAGCCGTTTTCGGTCGAGGAGCTGCTCGCGCGCATTCGCACGACGCTCAGGCGTCTTTCGTATGCGCAAACGGGCGGCGTTGTCTCCGAGGGCTCGTTCGATACCGGCGAGCTGCATATCGACTTTGATGCCGGCATCGCCACGATGGATGGCGAGGAGCTGCATCTGACGCCGATCGAGTACAAGTTGCTCTGCTTGCTGGCACACAACGCCGACAAGGTGCTGACGCACCAGTTTATATTGCACGAGATTTGGGGTACGGCGACCAAGAGCGATCTGGCGAGCCTGCGCGTCTTTATGGGCACGTTGCGTAAGAAGATCGAGTCCGACCCCGCGCATCCGCGCTATATCCAAACGCACGTGGGCATTGGCTACCGCCTAGTCATCCAAGGCTAGATCGCCAACCACCATCCCAATATGAGTTGCGGTGAAATACGGTCTAAATTTGCCTAATTCCAGGCAAAACAGTCCGTATTCCACCGCAACTTTGTTATTTGCCCTTGGGCTTGCTGGCGTAGAACTTCTTCTTTTTGGGCTTGCCGGCGGGGGAGGGTTTGCCGGCAAAGTTGGACTTGCCGTTGCCGGCCTGCGCGTGCGCGGGTACTGTCACACGGGGCTTGCGGGCCTCGGGGTTGCGCAGTTCCTCGACGCGCTCGGCAATTTCCTCGGCGCTAAAGCCGACCTCGGCCATGGCGTCCTCGATGGGCAGGCGGCGCACGATATAGCAGTGGTGCACCTTCTGGTTGCGTGCGAAGTCCTCGGGGATGGTCTGCGCCGTAATGTCCTCCAACACCACGCCCGCGCGGGCGAGCTTGCGCGTCTCGGGGCGGAAGCCACGCAGGTTGCAGCTAAAGATGGCATGGCCGCCCTGCGCGAGCAGGCGCGATACGCCGGCCAACAGCTCAACATGGTCGCGCTGAACATCCCAGGTGCGACGGCCCATCTTGGACGAGTTCGAGAACGTGGGCGGGTCGACAAAGATCAGGTCCCAGCGGTTGCGCGTCTGGCGCTGGTCACGAATCCAGGCGAGCACGTCGTCGCGCACAAAGTGATGCTGCGGCCCCACAAAGCCATTCTGGCGCATGTTGCGCTCGGCCCAGTCCAGATAGGTGTTGGAGAGGTCGACCGTCACGGTCTCCTCGACGCCGCCGTCGGCCGCATAGCAGGTGGCGGTTCCGGTGTAGGCGAACAGGTTGAGGAAGCGGCGCGCCTGCTTGGCGTGCTCACGCACCAGGTTGCGCGTGACGCGGTGATCCAGGAAGATGCCCACATCCAGATAGTCGTCAAAGTTGACGGCAAAGGTGAGCCCGCCCTCCTCGATGAGCGGCAGGCGACGGCGCGCGATGTTGGCGCGCTCGCCCGAGCCGCCCTTACCGGCGCCTTGCTTGCCGTACTGCGAGCCGCCGCGCGAACGCATGCGGGCCTTGGCATGCACATGTTCGGCGGGAACGTCTAGGATGCGCGGCGCGATGGCCAGAATGTCGAGCATGCGGGCCTGGGCCAGTGCGGGGTCGATGGTCTTGGGCGCGGCGTATTCGGCGATGACGAGCCAGCGGCCCGGCGTCTGCAGGCAACCCTCGTACAGATCGATGGCGGCGGAGTAGTCGGGCAGGTCGGCATCGTAGACGCGGTAGCAGCTCACGCCCTCGCGCTTTGCCCACTTGCGACGCAGGCGGGCGTTTTTGCGCAGGCGGTTGGCGAACTGCTCCGACTCGGGGATGAGCACGGGCAGCGGCTTGCCGTCGCCCAGGTCGAGCATGGCGGCAGTCTCGGGCATGGGGATATTGGCGGCTTCGTCTTGGGCAGCTGCGGCCTGCTCCTCGGCATTCGCACTGGTCGCAGCTTCGAATGCCGCGGCGGCGTGGTCGAGAGAAGGCCAGACTTCGACGGTCGCCTCTTCGTTGTTGGGCATGACGGCGATGGAGCGCTCGGGCTCGGCGTGGAGCGCGCGAGCCATCAATCCGTCGCGGGTGAGCGCGGCGACCGGTGCCGCGGCAAGCTCGGGCGCGCGGCGCAGCTCGCCGATGAGCGTCATGGCATCGTGCATGAGCGAAAGCGGCGTCTCGGTCGTATCCGCGACCACGGCGGCACCGGCGACGGCGCCCGCGTGGTCCAGTACGGTGGCGGACTTAGCGGCGCAAAAATCGACAAAGCGCTTGTAGCCGGCACATTTAACCATGCGCTCGGCGGTCTTGCGTGCGGCGGGGTCAACATCCACGGCAACGATGCGCGCCTGGCGCTCGCGCGCCGCCGCCTCGCGCTCGCGCGCCTCGGCAAGCAGCTGCTCCCACAGGGCAGCGTCATGCAGCTGCCACCCCTCAAAGCCCCAGTGCTCGCGGGCGGCGCCCGGGGCGCGGTCGGTTAGGATATTCACTGCCTCCAGCAGCAGACCGCCGCCGGCGCACGAGGCATCGATCAGCGTGGGAAGGGCTTCGTTCTCGTAATCGTCGGCCGTCAGCTCGCGCTCGCATAGTGCGGTCCAGCCGACCTGCGCCAGCACCAGGGCGGCGTAGTCGGGGCGCAACACGTGTGCGCCCTCGCCGGCACGAGTCGCAGCGGGCGGCAGGCGTTTGAACAGCGGGTCGCCCGAAAGGTCTAGGCTTATGCTCGCGCGGCGCTGGCGCAGCGAAAGCAGTAGGTGAACATCGGGGTCGGCGGCATCGACATCGGCGCGACGTCCCGTGGTCTCGGCCAGGCGGTCGCACAGCGCGTCTTTGGCACGCAGGGCCGAGAAGCGCGTGTTGCGCAGCTGCTCGGTCACGCCGCGGGCGGTAATGGCGATGGTGGCGCCGGGGCGGACGATGTACTCCCAGGCGATGTCGTAAACGCTGTCGTACAACTCATCGGCATCCTGTGCCCCAAAGCGCCCGAGCACCACAAACACGCGGCTGGCCAGGCGCGACCACAGGCAGGCGCGGTAGCCTTCTTCGAGCTCGCCCTCAAATGTAGCGCGGCCCTTCAGGCGGCGGACATGCGAAAGCCCGAGGCGTTTAAGCTCATCGGCGAGTGCGGACTCAAAGCCCTCGGGGCAGCTTGCGTAAAATTCCATGGGTGACCTCTCTGGTTGCGTCGCTCCATTATATGATGGATGCTTCGTTTGCCCTTATCCTCGAAAGGAACCCATATGATTGATGCGTGCCCCGATTCCGCCGTGCTCTTTTTTGACGTGGACGGCACGCTAACGTCGTTTGACCCCGACAACATGACCGATAAGGATTTTTCGGCGGTGCGTCCCTCGCAGGCAGTCATCGAGGCGTTTCACCGTCTGCGCCACGCGGGGCACAAGGCGTTTATCTGCACGGGACGTCCCCTGTGGCTCATCGCCGATAGTCTGCGTGCGCTCGACCCCGCGGGCGTCGTTGCCATGGCGGGCGCCACGCTTGAGGTCGAGGGCAGCGTGGTGCATGAGGACTGCTTTGACGAAGACATTGTTGAGGAGCTCGCACGTCGTATTACTGTGGCGGGCGGCGAGGCTTTTTTCGAGGCCAACGCTGCGACCTTTGCGCTGGAGCCCGCGGGCGCTGAGCAGTCGTCTTTGATCGGTGCCTCTGTGGTGCATAGCGCCGGGGAAATGCACGTCGACGGTCGCCTGCGCGTGGGCAAGGTGTGCCTTAATGCGCCCAACCTGGCTCGCGTGGCCAACGACGACGGCTTTATCGAACGCAACTTTGAGCTGTGTAACACCGGCGGCCAGAATCGCGAGCTGAGCCCCAAGGGCATCGACAAGGGCGTGGGCGTGGCGCGAGCACTGGCGTATCTGGGCCGCGAGGGAAATGCGCGCACCTTTGGCTTTGGCGATTCAGGCAACGACCTGGGCATGCTCGCTGCCGTCGAGACGGCCGTGGCCATGGGCAACGCCATGCCCGAGGTCAAGGCGCTCGCCGACTACGTGACCGACGATGTCGCCCACGACGGCACCGTCACGGCGATGCAACATTTCGGCCTCATCTAATGAATCTCGCCTTCTGACGTTTGCTCAAACTGCGACTCTTTGCTTTTGCATGCTCAATCGATTAATCAATCCAAACACTGAGGTGTTTATACCGTTCGCCGAGAAGATAAAAACCTGCAGTTCACGCCTTGATAAACATAGGTAAAGTGTTTAGCAGTTTATCGGCCGTATGCTAACGAAAGGAATCAGGCAGATGGCAATCAAGGTGTTCGCTGACGGTGCAAACCTCGAGGGCATGCTCGACATGTACGAGAACGGCAACGTTCAGGGTTTCACGACCAACCCGTCCCTTATGAAGAAGGGCGGCGTGACGGATTACCGCGCGTTTGCCAAGGAGGTCCTGGCCCACATCACCGATGTGTCTGTCTCGTTTGAGGTCTTTGCCGATGACGTCGAGACCATGGAGGTCGAGGCGCGCGAGATTGCTACCTGGGCCGAGAACGTCTACGTCAAGATTCCGTGCGTGACTACCAAGGGTGAGTCCACCGCCGAGCTGGTGCGCAAGCTTTCTGCCGACGGCATCAAGGTCAACGTCACCACCATCTTTACGCCCGAGCAGGTCGATGAGATGGTCGAGGCCGTTGACGCCGAGACGCCGTCCATCATCTCGCTCTTTGCCGGCCGCATCGCCGACACCGGCGTCGATCCCATTCCGTTTATGACGGAGTCGGTCAAGAAGGCTGCCGCCAAGCCCAACTGCGAGGTCCTGTGGGCGTCCACGCGCGAGCTCATCAACATTTACCAGGCCGAGGCCTGCGGTTGCCAGATTATCACGGTGCCAAACAGTATCCTGGCCAAGCGCAAGAACATCGGTCGCGACCCGTACGAGGTCTCGCTCGATACCGTCCGCGGCTTTGCCAAGGATATCGCGGCACTCGGGTTCCATATCCTGCCGTAGGGCGAATGCTGACTGCGCCGCGGGCTGTTCGCCCCGGCCTTTCCTTTCCCTATCGCTCACGCGCTTCGCGAGGGTCGCGCTAGGCAAAGGAAAGGCCGGGGCTGCCGACACGAACTTGCCGGTAGGTTGGTGATTGGCTTCCATATCCTGCCGTTGACAAGGGTACCCCCTGCAGCGACGTGCAAAATCGCGAGTATTCAGCAAGGTAAAGGCTTTTACCAGCTAGCTGAAGCACGGAACAGCCCCCGTTTTGGCTCTAATGTCACTAAAACGGGGGCTGTTTTTGACGTTATTGTCTCTGTGGGGCGTTCGGAACGGCGGAAATTGCAGAATACTCGCGATTTTGCACATCGCGAGAGGGGGTACCTTTGCTTTGGCGGTTACTTCCCCTGCACCATGGTGAGGGAGATCTTCTTGCGGTCGCGATCGACCTTTTCGACCCATACCTTGACCGTGTCGCCGACGCGTACCACGTCGCTGGGGTGCTTGACGAAGCGGTTGGCGAGCTTGGAGATGTGCACGAGGCCGTCCTGGTGTACGCCCACGTCGACGAAGGCGCCAAAGTCCACAACGTTGCGCACCGTGCCCTTGAGCTCCATGCCGGGCTCCAGGTCGTCAATAGAAAGTGCCGAGCGGCTAAAGACCACCTCGGGCGCGTCGTCGCGCGGGTCGCGGCCGGGCTTCTTGAGCTCGTTAACGATGTCGATGAGCGTGAGAGTGCCGCAGTCCAAGTCGCTTGCCAGCGCCGAGATGCTGCCCAGACGGCGCTCGATATCGGGCACGCCGCCGCGGCTGAGCTCGCTGGCCGCCACGCCGGCGCGCTCCAGGACGGCCGTGGTCACCTCGTAGCTTTCGGGGTGGACGCTCGTCGCGTCAAGCGGGTTCTTGCCGCCGCTGATGCGCAGGAAGCCCGCGGCGTTGAGGTATGCCTTGGGTCCCAGCTTGGGGACCTTCTTGAGTTGGCGGCGATCGGTAAAGGCGCCGTTTTCCTCGCGGTACGCCACGATGTTCTTAGCCACGCTCGGCGTGATGCCCGATACGTATCCCAGCAGGCTCGCGCTCGCGGTGTTGACGTCGACGCCCACGCGGTTGACGACGTCCTCCACCACGTGGCCCAGGGTGCGCGAGAGCTCGGCCTGGTCGAGGTCGTGCTGGTACTGGCCCACGCCGATGGACTGGGGCGGAATCTTGACGAGCTCTGCCAGCGGGTCTTGCAGGCGGCGGCCCAGGCTCATGGCGCCACGTACGGTGACGTCAAGGTCGGGATATTCCTGGCTGGCGAGCTCGGAGGCGGAGTACACCGACGCGCCGGCCTCGTTGACGATGGTGTATCGCAGCCCAGGCGCCTGCTCGGCAATGAACTCCGAGACGACTTCCTCGGTCTCGCGGCTGGCGGTGCCGTTGCCGATGACGATGGTGTTGACGCCATCCTTTTTGACGAGGCGGGCGAGCTCGCGTTTGGTGCCGGCGACGTCATGGCGCGGCTTGGTGGGGTAGACCACGCCGTGGTCAAGTAGCTTGCCGGTCTCGTCCATGACGGCGACCTTGCAGCCGGTGCGGTAGCCCGGATCGAGCGCGAGTACGCGGGCGCCACGGACGGGGCGTGCCGAGAGCAGGCCTTCGAGATTCTTGGCAAAGACGTTGATGGCCTCGGTCTGGGCGCGAACGGTGAGTTTGGCGCGGGCCTCGCGCTCCAGCGAGGGGGCCATCAGGCGCTTGTAGCCGTCGGCGATGGCAGCATCGAAGATGGGAGCAAACACGCCCTGGCGACGGGGCCAACGGCCGCCGAGGCGTGCCGTGGCGGCAGCGCCGTCGACGTTCACGCGCACGCGGAGCTTGCCCTCGCGCTCACCGCGGTCGATAGCCAGCACGCGGTGGTTAGGAATGCGGCGCAGCGGCTCGTCAAAGTTGTAGTAAGGCTCGTAGGGAGTCTTCTCCGCGGGGTCGGTCGCCTCGACGACGATATCGGCGGTGTTTTGCGTAAAGGCGCGCAGGTCGGCGACGTTCTCAGGGTCCTCGGCCACCGTCTCGGCAACGATGTCGGCGGCGCCGGCGAGCGCCTTCTCGGGCGTGTCGAAGCCGGCCTCCTCGTTGACGTATGCCGCGGCGGCGTCGAGTGCGCTGCCCTTGGCCGAGGCCTGCATGATGATCATGTTGGCGAGCGGCTCCAGGCCGGCCTCGCGGGCCTTCTGCGCGCGGGTCATGCGCTTTTTGCGGTAGGGCTTGTAGAGGTCCTCGACACGCTGGAGCTGCGTGGCCTCGCGGATCTGCTGCTCGAGCTCGGGCGTGAGCTTACCCTGGGCGTCGATGAGCAGGATAACGTCCTCTTTGCGCTGCTCAAGATTGCGCAGGTATGACAGGCGCTCGTCGAGGGCGCGCAGGGCGACGTCGTCCATGCCGCCCGTGGCCTCCTTGCGGTAGCGCGAGATAAAGGGGATGGTGTTGCCCTCGTCGATGAGCTTGACGGCCGCTTCGATGTTGGCGGCCTTAAGGTTGAGCTCGCGGGCGAGCTGGGCGATAAGATCCATGGGACTCCTTGCGTTTAAGGTGCGTTTGCAGCACAGGGCTACCAAGGATACCACCTGCCACTTCGCCCAAAAAAGACTGTTTTGGCGCGGAACCACGAAAGCGGCCTATCTACTACGTTTGAACCGTGTGGGTCGACCATCCCCCGGTTTTCCGAAAATGCGCAAGCCGTTTACCTGCGGTTTTTATTTCGCGAAATTCGGTATGGATGAGGGTGATTGGTTAAACGTAGTAGATAGGCACATTTCGTGGCGAACGAATCAAGCTAAGGTGCAAAAAGTCCCCCGTCCCAGAAAAATCATTGGAAACGTAGCAAAATGCCCCGCGGGCAGGAGGCTGCTCGCGGGGCAAAGAAGAGGGGCTTATTTGTGGCGGACCGAGGGGCTCGGCATGGGGTTTCTGCCGTGGCCGCTCTTAAGGCATTACAACTCGACGAGCTGGCCGGTCTCGGCGGCCTCCTTGATGGCGTTGAGAAGCGTGAGCGTCTTGACGTTATCGGCGGGGGTTACGACGGGCTCAACTTCGCGGCGGACGACCTTCACAAAGTGCTTGAGCTGCATCTTGTGCGGCAGCGCCGGGTCGACGGCCGGAATCTCCATCTGCAGCGGCTTGTGCCAGTTGGAGGCGCCGTCGTAGGAGAACTGATGCAGGCGGGGCAGCGAAAGGGCACCCAAGGTTCCGCCGATAAAGTAGGCGTCGGCGTCGAAGGGGCGGTACTGCGGATCCTCGCGAGCGGTGGCCTCCCAGTTCCAGGGGCTGGCGGTGGCGTCGGAGATGGTCATGCTTGCAAGCGAGCCATCGGCAAAGCGGACGTTGACCACGGCGGAGTCCTCGGTCTCAAAACCGCGGGCGGCGCTGGACTGCATGCCCTGGACGGCGACGGGCTCGCCCAGCAGGTAGCGGAGCAGGTCGACGTCGTGCACCAGGTTGACCAGGATCGGGCCGGCACCCTTCTTGCGGCGCCACTCGACATCGAAGTACTCGTCATTCTTATAGATCATGTAGTGGAAGCTCGACACGGTGAGCTTGCCCAGTTCGCCGGACTCGATGATCTCCTTGGCCTTGTTGACGAAGGGGTTGTGGCGACGGTGCTGGCCCACGAGCACGGGCACGCCGGCGGTCTCGGCCTCGGCGGCGAAGGCCTGGGCATCCTCGAGGTCGTTGGAGATCGGCTTTTCGACCAACGGCACGATGTTGCGCTTCACGGCCTCGCGGGCAACGCCCAGATGCAGGTCGTTGGGGGTGGCGATGATGACGGCCTCGGGCTTGACCTCGTCCATCATCTGGGCGGGATCGGTGTAAAACGGCACGCCGGCGGCCTCGGCCGTGGCGCGGGCGCCCTCAAAGGCGTCGGCGATGGCGACGAGCTCGGCCTCGGGCTCCTCGGTGACAAAGCGGATGTGGTTGCGGCCCATGGCGCCGGCGCCGATAACGGCAATGCGGACGGGGTTGAGCTCAGACATTTCGACTCCTTAATACTGGTGACCGGTGGAATGCGACAAAGGGACAGTCCCTTTGTCGCATCGGTAAAACTAGGCGGACTTCTTCTTGCTGTCGGAGACCATCATGTAGACGGTGAGCACGACGGCGATGGCGGCAATCACGATGGCGCCGTAGAAGGACTGCTGGTAGGCGGCGCTGCCGGCCTCGGCGTGATACAGCACGGCGGTGATGGGCTGGCTGATCCAGGTAGAAGCGGCGTAGCCCAGGAACATGATGCCGTAGTTGACGCCGATGTTGCTGGTACCAAAGGCGCCGCCGGTGAGCGGCGGGTAGATGACGAGCAGGGCGCCAAAGCTAAAGCCGAGCAGGGAGAGCGCCACAAAGAACATGCTCTGCGTAAAGCTCATCGACATGATGACGAGCGCGACGATGGTGACGACAAGGCTGATGAGCAGCGACTTGTAGGCGCCGAGCTTGTCGATGATCTGGCCAAAGGACAGACGGCCGACCAGGTTTGCGCAGGTGTTGACGGAGACCACCACGCCGCCGAGGGCGACGGCAGCGGCGCTCGTGGGGTCGGCGAAGAGCTGGACGGCGGCGATGGAGGCAACCTTGCCCACGAGCAGGGTGCCTGCGGTGGCGGCAAAAGCGAAGGTGAGGATGAGGACCCAGAAGCGCGGGGTCTTGACCATCTCGCCCGGGGTGAGGTCACCGAAGGTGCCGGCGTGTGCGCCGCCCTTGGGGGCCTCGAAGCCCTCGGGCAGCCAGCCGGTCTCGGGGGCCTTCAGGAACAGGGCGGAGGCGGCGATCATCACAAAGAAGATGACGCCGAGTGCCTTGAGGGCGCCAAAGATGCCCAGGCTCGGGATGAGCAGCGAGGCGAGCACCGGGGACAGCACGGCGGGGCCGGCGGTCGAAGCGGCCAGGGTGATGCCGGAGGCGAGGCCCTTCTTGTCGATGAACCACTTTTGGCCGGTGGTGAGCGCGGGGTTGTAGCCCAGGCCGTTGCCGATGGCGGCGACGAGCGAGAACCACAGGTAGAACTGCCACGGCTCGGTGACGGTGCCGGACATGAACCAGCCCACGCCGTAGCACACGGCGGCGGCGATCACGACGTTGCGGGGGCCGATCTTGTCGGAGATACGGCCGGCGAAGATGCCCGTCACGGCCATGATGGTCTGGAAGACCGGGAAAGCCCAGGTAAGTGCGCTGGACCACTCGGGGTAGACGGCGAGCAGGTTCTTGGACACGACGGAGTACAGCGCGATGGAACTGATGAAGAACATGGTGACGCACGCGGCGGAAAGCACGACGGCGCGACCCTTGTTGGAGTTGGTGGAAACCATGGGACTCTTTCTAATCGATGCGGGGGGAGGGGAGGGGCAAACGCCGCTGAGGTGCTTGCCCCGCGCCCCTTTCTACCGGGCTGGTTTACTGGTCAGTCGGCTTTGCGACGCCGGACTCATCGGACCAGAGCTCGACGCCCTTGTTCTTGAGGTAGTTGTCGGCAAAGGCGCGGCGGCCGCCGGGCTTGGCGGTGAGGTCGCCCATCATGTTGGAGAAGCCGCCGTCGACCTTGATGGCGTCGCCGGTGGTAAAGTCCGAGCGCTTGGACGCCAGGAACATGACGGCGTTGGCGATATCGCTGACCTCGCCGATGCGGCGCGTGGCGATCAGGCGGCTGCGGCTCTTCTCGACCTCGGGGTCGGCGTAAAAGCTTGCCGACATGGGGGTCTTGACGAAGCAGGGCTCGACGCAGTTGGAGCGCACGCCGTAAGGGCCCCACTCGGCAGCGAGCATCTTGGACATCATGTTGACGCCCGCCTTGGTGGAGCTGTACACGCCCGAGAACGTTTCGGGGGAGTGACTGGCGACGGTGGAGATGTGAACCAGGCGGCCCTGGCCGGCCTTGATCATCTCGCGACCAAAGCGCTGCGAGGTGATGAAGTAGCCGGTGAGGTTGACGTTGATGACCTCGTTCCAGTCGGAGAGCGGCAGGTCCTCCATGGCTGCGAAGCGCAGGATGCCGGCGGTGTTGACGAGGACGTCGACGCGGCCGAAGTTGGCGATGGTGGCGTCGACGGCGGCCTGAACCTCGGCCTCGTCGGTGGCGTTCATCTTGTAGCCCTCGGCGTGGATGCCAAACTCGGCAGCGAGGTCGGCGGCAGCGGCCTTGACCTTCTCCTCGTCCAGGTCGAGCAGGACGACGTTGGCGCCATTGCGGGCGAACTCGCGGCAAATCTCGACGCCCATGCCGCCGAGCGCGCCGGTCACGGCGCAAACATCGCCCTCGAGCTTAAGCCAATTGCTCATAGGAACTTCCCTTCTTGTGCCTCCCGGTGGGTCGCTCCCATTAACCGACCCACGTGGTTTTCGCTGGTTATCGTATGCTTAGCGTTCGCGCAGGTGAATTGCATATTTGTTAGAATGACGTTAACCGTAGGTTTACACTGTACATTGAGGTTTGTTCTCAATTGAGCGCGTGACCTGCGAAAACGACCCCCTGCGGTGCTGTGGGCCCGCGCGTGCGAAAACGGGAGATTGACGTGTACGATCGACGACTTGACGCTATTTCGGCCGCCGCGGAGCTGGGAAGTTTCTCACGTGCCGCGGCAAAGCTGCGCGTGTCGACGCCGGCACTCGTCAAGCAGGTTTCGGGCTTCGAGGCCGAGTTCGGCATCACGCTGTTCGAGCGCTCGCATTCGGGCGTCAAGGTGACGCCGGCGGGTGCTCTGCTGGTGGACGACGCGCGCTCGATCATGCGCCAGTCCGAGGACGCACTGCGTCGTGCCCGACGCGCGGCGGGCGATGGCGGCGCCGTGCGCCTGGGTGTGTCGATGATGTGCCCGGGGCGCCATACACTCGCGCTATGGCCGCAGCTGCACGACATGGAACCGCGTTTGCGTTTTGAGATTGTGCCGGTGGGGGACCTTTACGATGAGCACGAGACCGTTATGCGCAGTCTGGGACGCGAGGTCGACGTGGTGCAGTCGAGTTTTTCGACCCCGCGCTGGGGAGACGCCTGCCAAAAGCTTCGCATCGTTACCGTGCCGTTTTATATCGACGTGCCGCGCACAAGCCGACTCGCGCGCAAGACGCGCATCACGGTTGCCGACCTGGAGGGTATGCGCCTGCGCGTGCTTCGTCACGGCAACGACGCCATGGACAGCCTGCGTATCGATCTTTTGGCCGACGGCGGCGTGGACGTGATCGACGTGGACAGCTTTGACTTTGCGCTTTTTAACGAGGCGGAGGAAAAGGGCGACGCGGTGCTCACCTGCGGAGCGTGGTCGGGCGTGCACCCGGCCTTTGTGGGCGTACCGTTTTTGTGCGGCCGCGAGGTGCCGGTCTATTTGCACTACCCGCTCGAGCCCACCCTCCAAGTCCAAAAATTCGTCAACGCCATTGCCCAACTCCTCAAGTAGCTCACACAAAACGAGGCCCTGGCCAAACGGCCAGGGCCTCACTAACCTTTATTCCGTTTTAAACGACGGGCTGATCACGCGTAGGAGGGTGCCCCGTGGACGGCGGTGTATTTCCTCCGCGCGCAGTTTCGCAGCGCAGCGAGAATGTTTGAGCACGGAGGAGTTACCCCGCCGCCCCGGGGAACCCTCCGTCAGTAATCGTTCCTACTCCAGCTCAAACGCACCCGTGTAGAGCTGGTAGTAATACCCGCGCTTGGCGATCAGTTCGTCGTGGTTGCCGCGCTCGATGATGCGGCCGTGGTCCAGGCAGATGATTGCGTCGGAGTTGCGCACGGTGGAGAGGCGGTGCGCGATGACAAACGTCGTGCGGCCCTCCATGAGCTTATCCATGCCCGCCTGAACGATGGCCTCGGTGCGGGTGTCGATGCTCGACGTTGCCTCGTCCAGAATCATTGCCGGCGGATCGGCGACGGCGGCGCGGGCGATCGAAATCAGCTGGCGCTGGCCCTGCGACAGCTGGGCGCCGTTGCCGGTGAGCATGGTGTCGTAGCCGTCGGGCAGGCGGGTGATAAAGTCGTCCGCGCCCGCGAGCTTGGCCGCCGCGATGCACTCCTCGTCGGTGGCATCCAGGTTGCCGTAGCGGATGTTATCCATCACGGTGCCGGTGAACAGGTTCACGTCCTGCAGCACGACGCCCAGGCTTCGGCGCAGGTCGGCCTTGCGGATCTTGTTGACGTTGATGCCGTCGTAGCGGATCTTGCCGTCGGCGATGTCGTAGAAGCGGTTGATGAGGTTGGTGATGGTCGTCTTGCCGGCTCCGGTGGCGCCGACAAACGCGATCTTCTGGCCCGGCTTGGCAAACACGGACACGCCGTGCAGCACTTCGTGGTCGGGCGTGTAGCCAAAGTCGACGTTGTCCATGACCAGGTCGCCACGCAGCGGCACGTACTCGATCTCGCCGGTTGCGCGGTGCGGATGTTTCCACGCCCACATGCCGGTGTGGTGGTCAGCCTCCTCGAGCTGCCAGGTATCGGGGTTGACCTGCGCGTTGACGAGCGTCACATAGCCTTCGTCGGCTTCGGGCTTCTCGTCGATGAGCTCAAAGATACGGTCGGCGCCGGCGAGGCCCATGACCACGGCGTTGATCTGCTGCGAGATCTGGCCGATCTGTCCGCAGAACTGCTTGGTCATGTTGAGGAACGGCACCACGACGGCGATCGACAGCGCCATGCCCGAGATGCTCAGGTTGGGCACGCCCAGCGCCAGGAAAATGCCGCCGGCAAGGGCCACCAGCACGTAGAGCAAGTTGCCCAGGTTCATAAGGATGGGCATGAGGATGTTGGCGTACATGTTGGCCTTCTGTGAGACCTCGAAGAGCTTTTCGTTGCGCTCGTCAAAATCGGCCTCGGCGGCAGACTCGTGGCAGAACGCCTTGACGACCTTCTGGCCGTTCATGACCTCCTCGATATGGCCCTCGACCACGCCGAGCTCGGTCTGCTGCGCAATGAAGAAGCGCGCGGAGTTGGAGCCGAGCAGCTTGGTCATAAAGGTCATAAAGGCGACGCCGGCCACAATGACCAGGCACATCCACGCGCTGTAGTACAGCATGATAAAGAACACCGTGACGATGATGATGATCGTCATGAGCAGGTTGGGCAGCGACTGGCTGATCATCTGGCGCAGCGTGTCGATGTCGTTGGTGTAGTGGCTCATGATATCGCCGCGCTGGTGCGTGTCGAAGTAGCGGATCGGCAGGTCCTGCATGCGGTTGAACATCATCTCGCGCAGCTTCTCGAGCGAGCCCTGCGTGACGATAGCCATGGCGCGGTTCCAGAAGAGCGAGGACAGGACACCGACGCCGTAGATGCAGGCGAGGGTGGTCACGAGCTGCAGAATCTTGGGCTGTGCGGCTTCCCAATCGCCCGACTGCCACGATTCGCCAATAATTTGCAGGGCGCTCTGCAGGAAGGTCGCGCCGATGGAGTTGATGATGGCGCAGAGCACCACGCCGGCGACGACAAGGGGCAAAAGCACGGGATAGAAGCCAAAGAGCGTCTTGATGAGGCGCGACATGGTGCCGCCCTTACGGTTGAGCGCGCGCTCGGCGGTCGTTGCCTTACTCATGTGCCTCGCCTCCTTCCTGGGTCTGAGCTTGCGATGCGGATGCCTCGGTGTCGGCTTCGACGGCCCCTTCGCCCTCGGCAGACATCTTGTTTTGCGAGGTAAAGGTCTCGCGGTAGATCTCGCTCGTCTTGAGTAGCTCGTCATGGTTGCCGATCTGCGCGATACGGCCGCCCTCCATGACGATGATGCGGTCTGCGTCCTGCACGGAGCTGATGCGCTGGGCGATGATGAGTTTGGTCGTGTTGGGCAGATAGCTTGCCAGCCCTGCGCGGATTTTGGCGTCGGTCTTGGTGTCGACGGCGCTGGTGGAGTCGTCCAGGATCAAGATCTTGGGGCGACGCAACAGGGCGCGTGCAATGCACAGGCGCTGCTTCTGACCGCCCGAAACATTAGAGCCGCCCTGTTCGATCCAGGTGTCGTAGCCCTTGGGGAAACCGTCGACAAACTCGTCGGCGCAGGCCAGATGCGCTGCCTCGCGGATTTCCTCGTCGGTGGCGTTCGGGTCGCCCCAACGCAGGTTCTCGGCGATGGTGCCGCTAAACAGCACGTTTTTCTGCAGCACCATGGCGACCTGGTGACGCAGCGCGTCCAGGTCGTAGTCGCGCACGTCCACGCCGCCCACGCGCACAGCGCCTTCGGTGGTGTCGTACAGGCGGGCGATGAGGTTAACGAGCGTGGACTTGGCCGAGCCAGTTCCGCCGATAATACCGATGGTCTCGCCGCTCGTAATGTGCAGGTCGATATCGTCGAGCGCCTGGCGTTTCGCATGCGCGGAATACTTAAAGCTCACGTGGTCAAAGTCGATGGAACCGTCGGCAACCTCGAGCACGGGCTCGGCGGGATCGGCGATCGTGGGCTCGGCGGCCAGCACCTCGGCAATGCGGTGTGCCGATTCGTCGGCCATGGTCACCATGACAAAGATCATCGACAGCTGCATCAGGCTCATGAGGATCTGGAAACCATAGGTAAAGGTCGAGGAGAGCTGGCCCACGTCGAACAGCGTTCCTTGGCTCGTGATGATGAGCTTGGAGCCCAGGTAGATGATGACGACAAACGCGCCGTTGACGCAGATGTTCATCATGGGGTTGTTAAAGGCGAGCAGCTTCTCGGCGCGGGTGAAGTCCATCTGGACGTCGCGCGCGGCGGTTGCGAACTTCTCCTTCTCAAAGTCTTCGCGCACATAGCTCTTGACCACGCGCATGCCGGTGACGTTTTCCTCGACGGACTCGTTAAGTGCATCGTACTTGTGGAACACGCGCGAGAAGATGGGGCGCACCTTAAAGATGATAAAGAACAGCCCAAAGCCCAGCAGCGGAATGATGACCAGGTAGACCATGGCGACGCTGCCGCCCATGATAAACGCCATGGTAAAGGCGAAGATCAATACCAGCGGCGCGCGCACGGCGATACGGATGATCATCATAAAGGCCTGCTGCACGTTGTTGATATCGGTGGTCAGGCGCGTGACGAGCGAGGAGCTCGAGAACTCATCGATGTTGGCAAAGCTGAACGTCTGGATCTTGTAGAACAGGTCGTGACGCAGGTTCTTGGCGAATCCGCAGCTCGCATGGCTGCAGGTGACACCAGCCGCGGCGCCAAAAGCAAGCGACGTCAGCGCGATGAGCACCAAAAAGCCTGCGGTGGGAAGCATCTCGGCTACGGTGGCGCCGTCTTTGATAGCGTCGATCAGGTTGGCGGTGATAAATGGAATCAGCATCTCGCAGAGCACCTCGCCAAGCACGAGCAGCGGCGTGGCAACAGTGACTTTCATATAGTCGCGGATGCTTCCCATGAGGGTTTTAATCATCCAGTTCCTCCCAGGTTACGCGGATTTTATCGAGCATTTCGGCGAGGTCCTCGCGCTCGTCGTGGGTGAGCGCGCTAAAGGCCTGCTCTCTAAAGCGAATGCGGGCCGCCTGCTCTACGTGGGCCTTTTCCCATCCCGCTTCGGTCAGGCGAATGGTGAGCTGCCGCCGGTCTTTGGGATTGCGGCTGCGCTCGATAAGGCCGGCGCATTCGATCTTGGAGAGAATCTCGGAAAGCGAACCGGGCTTAAGATCAAAGTGCAGGCCTAGTTCCTGCTGTGACATCTCGCCGTTTGGCTGCTTGGCGAGCAAGCAGACGATGGGGGCCTTTCCCGAGGCGCCGCCGCCGTGAAAGTGCAGAAAGTGGCCGCAGAAGCCCAGCCCGTTTAGGATGTGCTTGGCGAGCGCGTCTGATTGGGACTGTGCCGCGGGCGCATCTGCGGGTTCATGGGGGTCGCCGCCCGGCGTGTGGGGGCAGAGGCCGATGTGGTCATCGCACATGGTGTCGCTCCTTTCTTTAGTTAGGTAGTGCAATTGTTTTGTGCCTAACTAATTTAGGAGTGCAAGAAATAAATGTCAAGGTACCAAACTTATTAAGTTACGGCGTTTTACCAAACGCCGTAACCGCTCGATGCTGCAAACGCTCCTAAGCGGCAATCTGATCCCTTGGGGACGAAGGAAAAGGTATCGTTTTGGGCTGCGATGATGCCTTTCGAAGCGGCCTTGCCAAAAACCATGCCTAATTACTACGATGAATCCAGCATCGCTGACCACAACAGCTGTTTCTGAAAAAACGCAAGCTATCTACCTGCGGTTTTGTTGGAGAGAAATTCGTTGTGGTTGGAGGCGGGCGGTTAAACGTAGTAAATAGGCATAGTTTTGAAATGGCGCTATATGAGTAGCATCAACTAGGCCGCTATGGAGCAAACAGCCCCCATTTCCGAAACCTTTCCGCAACAATTTGCCCTTCGTACCGCTCGCCTCCGCCCACAACGCCTCCTGCGCTACACTTAGTCGCACTGTGGCGCTGCTGCGCTGTGCCCGAAACAAGGGAGACCCTCATGAAGAACACTCAGCTGCTGCTGATTAACGATATGTGCGGTTACGGCAAGGTCGCGCTTTCCGCCATGCTGCCGGTGCTGTCGCACATGGGCTACCGTATCCATAACCTGCCGACGGCGCTCGTTTCCGACACGCTCAACTACCCCAAGTTCTACATCCACGACACCACGGAGTACGTGCGTCAGAGTCTTGCCATCTGGGAGGAGCTCGGCTTTGAGTTCGACGCCATCTCGACCGGCTTTATCGTGACCGAGGAAGAGACGCGCATCATCTCGGACTTTTGCCACCGCCGCGCGCAAAAGGGCACCAAGGTGTTCGTCGACCCCATCATGGGCGACAACGGCAAGCTCTATGCGGGCGTGCCCGAGTCCACGATTGGCCTTATGCGGCATCTTCTGGAGTGCGCAGACTACGCGGTGCCTAACTATACCGAGGCGTGCCTGCTTGCCGATAGGCCTATTGCCGAGGAAATTACGCCCGATGAGGGCCGCGCCCTTGTGGACGCCGTGCGCGAGCTGGGTGCCAAGTCGGTGGTCATTACGAGCGCCGTGGTCAATGGCACGAACGCGGTTATCGGTTACGACCATGTAGCGGGGGAGTACTTTATGATTCCCTTTGAGCTCATTCCGGTCTATTTCCCGGGCACGGGCGACACGTTCTCGGCGGTGCTCGTCGGCCGCGTTATGGCTGGTTGGAGTCTGCAGCGCGCGACGTCCGATGCCATGCGTGTGGTGGCTGAGCTTATCGAGCGCAATGCCGACCAGGAGGACAAGTCGGCCGGCCTTCCCATCGAAGCCTGCCTGGATGTGATTGACCATGAGTAACGCTGGCGAGGGCGGCGCCAAGCCTGCGGGCGGGGGCAAGCCGCTCGGCGCGCCGCGGGGCAAACGTCCGCGTATCCGCGTGAGCTGCGTGGACCAGCTGGGAACGTGCCGCTGCCATCATGGTCACAAGCCGGGCGACGTTTTTGACTTCGACCGAGACCGCGGCAAGATGTGCGCCATGGCCTGCCATGTGGGCTTTCCCTATATCGATATCCTGCGCTATGGCGGAACCGTGCCTGGCAACGAGCCCGGCACGGCAAAGTTCTGCTGTCCCGAGGTCGACACGTTGAACGTCTGGCTTGCCGAGATCGTCGACGAATAGCCGGATGTGACAAAGGGGCGGGCCCTTTGTCGCATCCGCCGATGGTGCCCCTTCTTTTTTGCCTATAATCCTAAATCTCTGCATTTCATCCGATATTAGGTTCTAAAAACTCTGCATTTCATCGATAATCAAGCATATAAACCTTGCATTTCATTTGATGACACTGAGGGGAGAGCCTATGCTGCGTAGGAAAATAGCGGCAGAGCTGGAGCGTTGGCTGAAGTCTGCCGAGCAAAAGGCCTTATTCATTACGGGTTCTCGCCAGATCGGCAAAAGTTATTCGATTCGCGCATTTGGCAAAGCCAGCCATGCAACCTACATCGAACTCAACCTCATGGAAAATCGCCAGGCAAAAGATGCTCTTCTCGAGGCACGGGATGCCGACGATTTCATCAGCAGGGTGACGCTTCTCTCGGGAAAGCCGATAGCACCGGGCAAAACGCTCGTGTTTATCGATGAGGTCCAAGAGGCCCCCGACATCATGACGATGGCAAAGTTCCTTGTTGAGGACGGGAGGTGCCGCTGGGCGTTTTCGGGGTCAATGCTCGGGACCCAGTTCAAGGTCGTTAGGTCCTATCCCGTGGGATATGTTCACGAGCTTAGGATGTTCCCGCTCGATTTCGAGGAGTTTTGCTGGGCGATCGGGGTGAGCGAGGGAGCTCGCCAAACGATACGCGACGCGTGTATCAGCGAGAAGCCCATTCCTGATTATATTCACGACGCGATGATGGCAAACTTCAGGACCTATACCGTTGTCGGTGGAATGCCAGAGGTCGTGCAGCGTTTCCTTGACACGCGGGGCGACCTTGCCTCTGTTCGTCAGCTACAGTCAGAGCTCAACGAACAGTACCGGCGGGATATCTCCAAGTATGCAAGCGGGCGAGCCCTTCAGGTGCAGAGCATTTACGATCAGCTCCCTATTATGCTCGAGGGCGAAAACAAACGCTTCGTGCTCAATTCCATTGACCTCAAGGCGCATTACGACAAGTACCAGCGAGATTTTGTCTGGCTTGTCGATGCCGGCGTTGCTCTCAAGGCGGATATCGTAACCGAGCCAAAGTCGCCCCTGCTCAAGACGGCACGGCCATCGCAGTTCAAGCTATACCAATCGGATACGGGCATGTTGATGGCGCGCTACCCCGTTGGCGTCGCCCAGGCGGCGTATCTTGATAGCAAGGAACCCAATCTGGGCGGTATTTACGAAAACGTGGTGGCCCAGCAGCTGACTGCCCAAAATCGCCAGCTTTACTACTATCAGACAAAGAAGCGCGGCGAAGTGGACTTTGTGGTCGACGGACCGGATGGAACGGCTGTTCCGATCGAGGTTAAATCGGGTTCCTATTACCACGCGCACGCCGCGCTCGGTCATGTGCTTGATACGGCCGAATATGGTGTAAGGCTCGGGATTGTTTTCTCGAGAGGCAACGTTGAACGCAGCGGAGCTGTTCTTTATTTGCCGCTATATGCGACCTGGGCCCTTTCGGATGTTTTGGGTGACTCCTGTGCCGAGGGGATAAAGCTGGAGGTCAAGCCGGTCTAGGGACAGTCCCCGATGCGACAAAGGGATAGTGCCTTTGTCGCATCCGCTATCCGAGATAATGAGCGTGGATTTTCTCCCGTCTAGAGCGCACTTGAATGCTCAAAGTGGGAGAAAATCCACGCTCGATCTGTATGCCGATGACGCGGCTCGCGAGGTTCGTGCGTCCGCGAACCTACAGCTGCTCGAGCATAGCGGTGCAGCCGGCGAGCACGTCGCGGTAGGTGGCATCGAAGTTGCCGGTGTACCAGGGATCGGCCACGTCGCCGGGGCGATCGGTCCAATCGAGCAGGCGCGAAATCTTGCCATCGGGGTCGTCGCCGAAGATGCGGCGCAGGCCGCGCGCGTTCTCGGCATCCATATAGACGATGTAATCCCAGTCGCCATACTCCGCGCGGCGCACTTGGCGGGCACGGTGCGCAACCACGGGAATCCCAACCTCGCGCAGCTTGGCAACCGTGCCATGATGCGGCGGGTTGCCAATCTCCTCGGTCGAGGTCGCAGCAGAATCAATGACGAACTCCGCCTCGCGCCCAGCACGACGCACCAGCTCGGTAAACACCGACTCAGCCATCGTCGAGCGGCAGATATTCCCATGGCAGATAAAAAGAATGCGTTGCATAGAACGATACCTTTCATATAAGAAGGCTGCTAAAGAGTCGAAGCCGGGCGTATGCCAAGTTTTATTTCTTGGCCAGTTTGAAGTAGCGCTCAAATATCAATCTCTACCTGCGATAATAACAGGATAAGACCTTCATCCCCAACACTTCTACTGCATTCAATAAGTTGAATGGTTCTAAAAATTAGTTTCCGATATGGGGAAGGAAATCCACTTTATTAAGGCCAGAAATCAGTCAAAAGTAAAAGCAAAAGTAGTAAAAACGTAGTACGGCTCAAATTTTTACTACCAATGTCTACCTGCGGTTTTGTTCAATAGCAAGCATCTCGTCTTGAATATCTTCAAAACCAAGATGGGTGTAAACGTTGTAGGTGGTGTTGATATCTGAGTGCCCCATAATGTATCTGAGCTTTGCTGGACTCATGCCAGCGCGTGCCATTCGGCTACAAAAAGTGTGTCTGAGCTGGTGCGGAGTTATATGAGGCAGTTCTTCCTTATAGATGCGGTTGTGCTTAATGACGGCGTGTTTGAGCCTATGCTCCCAATGCAGAGCAACGCATGGCATCTCATTCTTGTCTAGGCAGATGAAGCCTCTAACCCCATCAATAACAGGCTCTTCTTTTGGCTGCGCCCTCTGTCCGATGAGGCTGTGGAAGGCCTTTTCGACAGAAACGGTCATAGGGATATACCTCATACCAGATTTCGTCTTGGGTTCTTCAATGTAATACTGCATATCTCTCGCACGATGGAGTTGCTTTTGAACGCATATGCAGTGATTTTCGAAGTCAATGTCATCAAGGGTTAGCCCGCAGTATTCAGAAATTCTGAGTCCAGTGTTCAGCAAGATGAAGTAAGTCTCAAAGTAGCGCGAGAAGTGATGATCTGAGCGCATAAATTCAAGGAATAGTCGTTCCTGCCTAACGCTTAACGATTCTCTGGATACCGTATCGTTGACCAGCACATTTATAAGCTCGAAGTTAAAGGGGTTGCGTCTTATAATTCCGCATTCTTCGGCCAGTTGGAAAGCTGGCCTGAGTACGCCTCGGATGCTACAGACGCTGCTATAGCCCTTTCCAACATCTTGCTGAAGGTGGATAAGCCATTTCTTTGCGTCCAATACCGTAATGTTTGATATTTTGGCTTTGCTGAAGCTGTCTGTTTTCAGGTAATTGGTGACGGTTTTATAGGCGCTAACGGTTGTCTTTCGTACCGCAACCTTGGTCGCAAGGTAGTTCTCAACCAGAGTCATGACGTTCATGTTCTCAGGTGCGATGTGGTCGAAGAGGTCTTTTTGAACCTGCTGCTCTTTTTGTCTTAAGCAGAGGTCTCTCTTTTTGCCGTGCGGCGTTTGGTCGTGAATTGTCAAAGTCCACGAATAGACAAAGCAGGTTTTTCCCATCCAATTGGTGTATTTGAACGAGTAGCGACCGTCTGGGCGCTGGCCTTCTCCGCGATGGAGAACTCGACCCTTGTTATCTTTCCTATTCGACATAGCTTGGATCTCCTTTCAGAGACTCAAGCACGACAACATGATTGTAGCTATGGAGTTGTCTATGTCATGGTAAAAGGGTTCGTTTATTGGGTTAAATCAAAGGAAATAAGGCCTATTTGCCCCGTTGAGGCTGGGGTTGGAGTAAGTGCCCATCGGCGCAATTCCAAGCCTGAATTTCGCTCTCAGCGTGCATTTTTGCTATAGGCTGAGCGGACATCAATTGAAATCGTAGTTTGATTGATTGTGGTGTAATGGCATTTTGGTAATAAGCGTTTCGCAACATTATCAGCGCCGGTGTGGGTATAGCGCGTGCAACAACCATTGGTTTACCTGCTGTAACCGATGATACTGATTTCGCAAACATTGAATTCACAGCATGAGATGGGATCGGAAGGCCAAGCCTAATAGGATTCGGAAACGCAAGTTATCAAGGAGAAAACCCGTTGGCGGATTTGGTGTTCAGGCAAAGGTTTGCGCATTGGGTTCGATGTTAAGATTTAAATCACCACAACCGCAATCATGTTCTGCATGAGTGCACTCACAACTTAAGAGAAACGAACCAGTGACTGGGAGGACATCTGTCCTTCTCTCAGGCTGGTTCGCTATACCGAGTGCTGAGCGGTTGTGGTGACTGTGGACGGATGTCCTCCCAACCGCTGCAACAAGAGGCATCTTTCCATCTTTATCGTGCTGTGGAGAAGGGTGCTTGTATGTATTGCAGATATTGTGGGGCAGAGGTGGATGAAGACTCCGTTTTTTGCGCGAGTTGCGGAAAACAAGTCGAAGAGCCCTCAGGCGCATCGGATACGGTTGCTCAAGATGGAGAGGCTGTTCCTGAGGCGAAGAAATCGTCTCCTGCCCATAAAAGAAAATGTAAACAGCTTCTCATTCTTGTTGCTATCTTAGCTGTAATTATCGCAATGGCCCTGATGGTGTTTCCGATGGTTCAAAAGGCTGTCGACCCGTGTTCTGTTGCATTTGCAGAGGTTAGCCGGAGAGTTGAGCTTGACCACGTCGATGGATCCGATACTCCGCTGCCTTCGTTGACGCAGTATGGACGAGAGGTCACGTCCCTTCGGAAGTCCCCATTTTCACTAAAGGATAAGGGGAGGGGCAGCAAATATATTTGCAAGGGCGCATCCGTGGTCGGAGCCGTCCAGCTTAAAGGTAATACGATGACAATCATCGTGAAGCAGGGCCGCAAAAGCTCCGAGAGGTATTTCAATCAGCTCGTGGCAGCGGCAATTGTGGCCTGCAATTCAGATGTGACTGAAAATACCGCTATCCGAGACGCCAAAGACATCATCAAATATGGTTTCAACGGCTCCTATGTTTACGGGATGCAAAGCTACCACGTTCTATCTGTCAATGATGATGGCGGTGTCGGAGAAGACTATTTTGCCTGCCTGATTGAGAGCTGACTCCAATTACAAAGTGTGTGGGGCTGCTGAGTTGAATGTTTGCTCGCATTAACGGATTTACGAGATGTCGCTTATCCGTTTATGAATAAAGGAAGAGTGCGACCATGTACTGCAAATACTGCGGAACCAAAGTAAATGATGCTGCTGTTTTCTGCACTAACTGCGGAAAGCAGATAAGGAAGTTGAGAGCTGAGTCTGGCTCGATGACGAACGGTAGGCCTGCTACCGCATCCGAAAAAGATGTATGTGAAAAACCCGAAGTTGAAGATACAGTCGAAAGCATTCCAACGTACTTCCGCCCAGAGTGCGGTGCCAGATGCTCGGATAGCCACAATTCAAGACGTTGCACGAAAGACGATATGGAGCTTAGGACTCTAGATTGCAATGATTCGTCAAAAGAAATCAGGCAACAGGAGGAAGCCAAAAAGGTTCTCGTAGAGAAAAGCGACGGGGATGACTTATCGGATAAGGTAGACTGGCCTGTCATTGAGCCCTCTCAGCGCCGTGGAGTCCTTGAGGGAGAATTCAAAGGGGCTTTGTTGGGTTGTGGCAACGACGGCCTTTATTTATTTGAATGCGATGGGTGTACGGGGCTAACGCTCTCTAAAGACACCGTTGCAGGTTTTAATCCCATCGGCAATTTACCGGAAAACTCCGATGTTAGTAGAGACGTTGTTATTCGCTGGAAACACGGTGAAACATCGCTGATGCTAATGGATGAAGAGACGTTTTCTATTCTTGAAGCATGTTGTGAACGTAATGATGATTTAGACAGGGACGATGTAAAGAAAGGTATTAGCGGCCTGATTGTCAAAGGACTACATATCACTGCGGCTCTGTCGATAATTCCACTTACAATTTGGATGTACGGGGATGCTGATTCTATATTTGTGCTTGCGGCGTTTTTGGCTTTTTTCCCTTGGGTAATCTGCATTGCTGCCGCTTACGTTTTGGGCAACATAGTTGAATGGTATTTCCAATTTCAGCTCGATAAGCGCTATTTCACTCCTGAGGAGCGACGCGAAAGAGAGTGTCAAAGATATGCGTTTAAGCAGCGAAATGAAGCTGCCAAAAGGGAGAAAGAGGCTTCCGAACGCGCAAAGAAGCAAGCCGATAAAAAGCGCGAGGAGCAGGAGAGGCAAGCTGAGATAGCAAAGAATCTCAAATGCCCTATCTGTGGATCACATGATGTTGAACGAATCGGCACGGGTAGTAGGGTTGCGTCTGTCGCAATGGTGGGCCTCGCATCGGGAAAGATTGGTAAGCAATATCGATGCAAGGACTGCAAGCATATGTGGTAAATCCCTTTAGATAAGGCTTTTTTATAAGATGCGGCGTTTTCCGTAAAGCGCCTTATTCCAGAGCCGTTTCCTATTCAAATAACGGACGGGCGAATTTCAACTACACGTGATGTTGAGTCCAACTACATAGTGATTACATGGGAAGGCGTAAACACGTTCTAGGTGTAAATACGCCCCCCCAATGGCCTGTTATGCATGGAAAGTTTCCGCTAGTTGATTTAGAACACGTAGCACGGCTCTAAGCTAACTGTTCATGCCCCTACTGGTCTCCTAGCAGGGGCATCTTTTTATTTGGATAATTATTATTTTAATAGCTAATAAAATAGTGTGCTAAACGTTCTATATAGTTATATACCAGCGAAAATAATAAACCATGTATATATTAAATAAATGATACAATAGTGGTCTAATGTGTTCGCGCGACGTAAACCCTGACGCCATTTGAGCTTTTTGTGCTCAGGTCGGCATGGGTGCACAGCTTCTTTGAGAAGGCGCTTTTTCCCAGTGGTTCGATGCCGTTGTTTTTACACCAAGCATCGTACGAAGAGAAAACATCTGTATTGGTTTTCCCCACAATCGAAGCTGCGCTGGAGTTCGTGCCATCAAGGAAGGCGCGTACCGAGTCGTTATCATTGATGATGTCGTTTGCCATTTTTTGAGATAACGAATTTGCCGTCAATGATAGTTTTGACCTGCATCGGCGTAGAGCTTCCACGGCTTTTGCAATGGCGTATTCTAGGCAGACTTCATTTTTCAACTTCTCACCGAGGCGTGGATCAAACCCCTTATCGGAGGGAGTGAACCTTGCCGATAAAGGTATCGGGTGAATCCTTCTCTCGAAACCGTATGTTCCATCGTCGAACTTTGGTATTTCATTGCATGAGTAAATCAAAGTCGCATAGGGCTTGAATTGGAACGTTGCGCCTCCCTTGTACTGGTCGTTTACTGTGTCTCCAGTCACGAATTTCTTCATGACGGCACAGGCTTTTCCATTGACGTAGTCGTTAGGGATGTCATCTCCGACTAGAGCGAGCTTGCCCATTGCGGGAACGAGCTGAAATTTCTCGCCCAAATCGCAGATAGATAGAGAGAAACAATTGTTTTCTCCGAGCATATGCCTAAGCATGTCAAGTAACGTGCTTTTGCCATTTGCTCCAGAACCCTGAAGCAATATCATTCGCGAAACGTCATGACCACGATATAGCGCTAAGCCGAACATTTCCCATAGATTTGCAATTACGGCTTCATCGTTTTGGGCAATGCGCTGAAAGGTAGAGTCTACAATTTCCGATTTTGCTTTGGGATTCCAATTGTGGGGAATCTCGTTAAGGATCAGGTAATTGTTTGGGTTATCTACTAACTGCCCAGTCTCGATGTCCAACACTCCGTTCTTAAATCGAATGAACTTCGAATCCGCCTGATACTTGTGGGGAGCTGTCAAATCGAGGTATGTCATCACCTCCTTGCGGTAGCTGCTGTTTGCATCTTTTCGATTGTTCAGGATGGAACGAAATATGGCTTTCTGGCCATACTCATAGCAGCCATCGACCTTGATTGCGGGAATTCCCTCAACGAAGCACGCGCCCTGCTGACTTATCAGTAAATCGCCCATTTCATTGAAGCTGAGCTTTTCGCTCTTCTCAGCTTCGTGTTTCTTGGGATATTTTTCTAGGAACGTCTCAAGACACGAATCGGCATTGACTTCGGTATATAGGAGGCTTTGAACATTATTGCCACGTGTCGCACCAGCAAGACGAGTCATCCTTGACGGGTTCTTATTTGCAGAGTCACAGGGACTGCCGTATTTTGCTTCAAGCGCCCTGTGCAGTTCTACTACCTTGCGCTTATAGTCTTTCGCATTTGATGCGTCGACACGCACTATGGTATGAACAGACTTATTGCCGGAATCGGTCATCGACAGGATGGGCAGGCCAGAGTCGAGCAGTCGTTCGATTTGCTCTTCCTTTGAGATATCGTCGTACTCAATAAGAGCATTTCGAAATGCTGTAACGTCGGCGCTCTTGCGCTGCCCGTATTCCGTTGGGTTGACGCAGAACAGGATTCCCGCCTGAGAATTATATTCTGGGAACACTTCCTCAAGTGAGTTTGCATTGTGTAACTCATCGATTATCTGAAAGGCCATTTTGGAGACGGGCTTGCCGTTCGGGAGCCACTTTCCTTCAGGGCTTTTCTGGAAACAAGTGTTGAAAGTAATGAAATCATCAGCAGCGAATAGTGCCTCAAGCTGGAGTGCGGCCTGCTCGGCGGTAGAAAGGTCGGCAGGTACTTTCTGAAGGGGTTTTCCTTTGCGCTCGGTTCCCAACGGCTTATTGGAACCCAAGTTCAGGACATTTCGGATGATGCGATTGATTTCATCGTCTTCCATTGGGGGATTGCAATGCGTCTTGTTTGCTTGAAGCATCAAGTCGGTAATCGTTGAAGGGCTTTGATGTTCCTTTTTCAGTCGGACACCAAAGTAGTAGAGGGCTTTGTTGCGGCCGCCTTCAGCGATCGTTACGGGAAGGGAATCGATGGAAGTTGAATTTATTTCTGCCATAAATTTGGCTCCTTTCAAAGAATAGATAGGGTTTTCGCCAGTCAAAAACTATGTTGTGTTGATTGGCCATGCTGAGACTCATGTCTCTTTCCTAACTTTTGACTTGAATAAAGACTTTGATGATGGGGATGGGAGTCCCGTTCTGTGGGGAGGGGGAGGAGGTCTGTTACGGTTGCGCATGCATGCTCCATTCCGAATGGCTAACTGTTCTTTCTGTAACTGATTATATCATAAATATGGAGAATTCCAATAGATTTATGAGAATAATTGAATTACGGTTGACAAACAAAGGAAAGTATGAATGTAAACAACCTTAATTTAAGGCAGAATTACCTAAAAACTTTTTTCAGAAGGGAAGTCTAAAAAACATTTGATTTTTAGACTGCTGTTTCTTGCAATGTTTGCCCAGTTAAATTAGTCTAATAATATAGTCTAAAAAGGAGGGGCAAATGAAGTATGGCTATGGCAGGGTTAGCACTGGCAAAGATGCCCAGAAGTTTGACCGTCAAGAAGATCAGCTAAAAGATGCAGGATGTGAACTCATTTTTCTTGAGCGCGTTAGCGGTACTTCAAAAAATAAACCCGAGTTGCAAAGGTTGCTGAGCGAACTTCAGGATGGGGACGAATTGGTGTGTGTCTCTATTGACCGTTTGGGTCGCTCAACCCAGCAGGTGTTGAGTCTCGTTAATAAGCTGGAAGAAATGGGAGTTGGCTTAACGAGTCTTAAAGAAGGATTTCAGGCAAACACACCACAGGGAAGATTTTTTCTTACTATCGTTGCTGCATTTTCCGAACTTGAAGTAGAAATGTGCCGTAGCAGAGTGAACGATGGCCTAGAGGCAGCGAGGCGCAGGGGCAAGAAGTTGGGGAGGCCTCGTAGGGATATGGATACTGCAATTAAGATGTGGCAGTCCAAGGATTACTCCATTACCGAAATATGCGAGGCAGTTGGTTGTTCGAGGCAGACGTTATATAACGCCATAGGTCGGGCGGGTGTTTCGAGAGATTGACGGCATAAAAAAGGGGGCCGATTTTGATGTGGCCCCCTGGGGTTGTAGTTTTGGCTGCAATCGTGCCGCTCAACATGAAATGCTCGGTGGGTAATGCAGAAGGGTGTTTTACCCGAACTGCCTTTGGATCAATTCTATTCGAGGCTGCTCCAAGTTTTTCCATTATCGGTTGAATAGGAATCGAGTTTTCCGTCTCCATCGTTATCCACGGCTTTGTTGCCCTTGCCGTCCGCAATTGCTCCAGTTCCATCAGCATTTTTATGAATGGCGTACTCCCCATCGGTGTCGATATAGTCTGTGCCACCGTCTTCCGAGTCAGACTTTAGATACGTTTTGCCGTCATCCGTATCAACCCAATCGTCCTCATCTAATAATGTGCTCGATGATGAGCTGGAGTGAGAAGAATAATCATCATCGTCATCGTAGCCCTCATCGTCTTCGTCATAGGCGGCAGAAGAAGAGGAGCTTGACGAATCATTGAAAGACTCCAATGTGCTAGCACAGCTGGTGATGCATAGGACACAAAGAGTGAAGGCGGCAAGCAAAAGCAGCTGTGCCTTTATAAAGCGCGTCGCAAACTTCGCGCTTTCACTTTCGGTGTCAGTGTTTTCGTCCGTCATGGGTGTCATCCCTTACGCATCGTAGTCTTCGCGGAATCCGCAGTTCTGGCAGTAATACGTCTTTTTCTTCTTGCCAAGGGCTCCGCCAACGAGGCCAATGGGGCCTAAAAGCAGACCTCCAGCAGCGGCCTTTCCCACGCTGAAACCTTTATTGGATTCTCCTGTGCATTTCCAGCCTGCGCGTTCTCCGCAAGATGGGCATTGTGCTGGTGCTTTGTTTGCCATAAAAATCATCCTTCCATTGGCGTGACGGGAACCGTGGAAGGAGGCTCATCCGAAGAGCTGATTGTGCAGCACGAAAAGGAGGAGTATCCACCCACAGTTGCTACACAGCTCCAAGCGCTTCGCGGTAACACGAGTCAGCAAGGAGAAAGGGCAAATACCCCTCCTTGTCACTGACTTGAGTGTCTTCAGTTGTGAAGCGCGAGCATTAAAAAATGCTAGAGCTGTGTAGCAGGTACAACTCTAGCATGCCGATAAGCTATTTAATCTACTGACCTGTTGAACGGTCGAAAAAGTAGGCTGTTGTGAAAAGCGGAACCATCTGACCTGTCGTGCCTGAGCCTCTATGAGTAGTAAAAAGGTAGTAGACCAGATGATTTGAATGGTTAATACGCCTGATAATCAGCGGTTATGTTGTCGAGCGACAGATATTCCCATGACAGATAAACAGTACACGTTGCATAGAACGATACCTTTCATATAAGAAGGCTGCTAAAGAGTCGAAGCCGGGCGCATGCAGAGTTTTATTTCTTGGCCAGTTTGAAGTAGCGCTCAAATATCAATTCGAAAACGTAATAGAACATCAATCGACTGTCGAGGTCCATGCTGCCCAAGCGGATTTCTTTTTGCACGGTGTAGATCGGGTAGTCGGCTAGTTTCGAGAGAGAATTCCGAGAAAAGCCGGTGAGTGTGACGACCTTGCATCCGCGCGTTTTGGCTATCGATGTGGCGTCAATAGACACCTGCGTCTCGCCGCTTACGGAAACGCTGAAGACCAGGTCGTTTTTGCCGAGGAGTTCTGCGTAGTGCCTCATGACGTGGCGTTCACTGAGCGTGTCGGTATTCTTGCCCATTATTTTGAGCTTTTCAGCCATCTCGAGGCACGGGTATTTCGAAAAGCCCGAGCAGAAGAACACGATATGCGAGGCGTCCTGGATAAGACTCACAACCGAATCGATGACCCGGTCGTTAAGCAGATCTTTGGTCTGTACGAGCTGGGTGTCGAGCGGAAGCGTCTCGATAGTGAATCGATTGCGGTCGAGCGAGGCGGAATACGATTGTTTGAGCTCCGTAAACCCCGAGAAGCCGAGCTTATGGGCAAGCCTGACGATTGTATTGGGAGCGACGAAGAACCGTTCAGCAACGCTCTTAAGCGTGACATCGTCAATATCATCACGCAGCTCGATGATGTAGCGCATGATCTCGCTTTCAAGATCGTTGAGCTTGCTTTCGCCAGCTCGCACATGATCATAAAAAGATTCTTGATCTTTCATAAGATGTTTCAGCCCCTCACACCTCGCCGTACATATGGTACCGCTTTGTGTAGCCAGGTGAGAAATCGGTAATCGGTCAAGATTGCCTATTGCCCATGAACTGGGCAAACGTGCGTGTCTGCCTACACATATCTGTGTCGTGAGCGAAATCGTGTGTCCCCGTTTCGCATTGGCCCACACGGAGACTCGCAAATGACCTTATGTCGCAAAATGACAATCGAAACGAAGCAAGCCGAGGACAACCGCGGAGCCCAAGGTCTTCGAGAACACCGATCAGCCAACCCTGGAGGGACGGAACATGAAGGATAAGCTCAATATTGTGATCGTTGGCGGCGGCTCCACGTGGTGCCCTGGCATTCTTAAAGCCCTGACCAAGCACATGGACATTCTGCCGCTGAACCGCGTGATGCTCTATGACATTGATGCCGAGCGTCAGCGCCCGATCGGCGAGTTTGGCAAGATCCTCTTCGCCGAGGAGGAGCCCGGTGTGGAGTTTGGTTACACCGCCGATAAGGACGAGGCATACACTGACGTCGACTTTGTGCTCTGCCAGATTCGTACCGGCGGCTACGAGATGCGTAGCAAGGACGAGAAGATTCCGCTGCATATGGGAATCATCGGCCAGGAAACGGTGGGCCCTGGCGGTATGGCTTACGGTATGCGCTCCATGCATGACATGGTTGAGATCGTCAACGACGTTCGCGCTCATAGCCCGGAGGCGTGGATTATCAACTACACCAACCCGGCTGCTATTGTGGCATATGGTCTCGAGCGCGTCCTGCCCGATGAGCATCGCGTCCTCAACATCTGCGACCAGCCTGTCAACCTCATGCGCTCTTACGGTCGCCTGCTCGGTCGCGATATGAGCAAGACGGAGCCCGTGTACTTCGGCCTCAATCACTTCGGTTGGTTCAAGCACATCTACGATGAAGAGGGCCATGACCTCGTGCCGCAGATTAAGGAGTACACGGAGAAGAACGGCTTCCTTCCTGCCGATGCCGAGCAGCGTGACCAGTCCTGGCTTGATACCTACGCTATGGTCAAGGACATGCTCGAGGACTTCCCCGACTATCTGCCCAACACTTATCTGCAGTACTATCTGTATCCCGAGTACAAGGTCGCTCACCTCGACCCCGACTACACTCGCTCCGACGAGGTTATCAACGGTCGTGAGAAGCGCGTGTTCGCCGAGTGCGAGCGTGTTGCCAAAGTCGGCACCGCAAAGAACTCCTCGGTTGTGCAAAACGACGCTCATGGCGATATGATCGTGGAAATCACCTCGGCCATTTATCGCAACACCAACAAGACCTTCATTGTCATCGTGCCCAACAACGGCATTATCGAGGGCATGCCCGATGACGCCATGGTCGAGGTCGCGGCAAGCGTGGGCGCCAATGGCCCGCAGCCCTATGCTGTTGGCAAGATTGGCACCTTCTATCGCGGCCTTATGGAGAACCAATACGCCTATGAGCGCCTGACCGTTGAGGCTTGGATGGAGGGTTCCTACGAGAAGGCTCTGCAGGCACTCACGCTTAATCGTCTGGTCGGTGACGCAAAGAAGGCTCGCAAAGTGCTCGACAAGCTCATCGAGGCCAATAAGGATTACTGGCCGGAGCTTAAGTAGCTAGTTCCATAGCGCTTGATAACTGTTATGGGGCGTGTGGGCTGTAGAGCTGCACGCCCCGTTTCTTTAAGAGGGGTATCCCATGAACAAAGATGAGCTGCTGGCAAAGTTCCAGCGCCTGGGCAAAGTCCTCATGACGCCTGTCTTGATCCTGCCAATCGCCGGCATCCTTCAGGGCTTTGGCAATGCCTTTACCAGCCCCACCCTTACGGCAGCTGTTCCCTGGCTTGCTGCTCCGGGCTTTGCGATCTTCTTTTCGATTCTCAAGGCCGCAGCCGGCATCGTTATGAACAACATTCCGGTTATCTTCTCGATTTGTCTCGCCTATGGCTTCGCCAAGTCCGAGAAGGCTACCGCGGCGCTTTGTGGCTTTTTGGGCTACATGTGCATGAATTCCGTGATGGGCACGTTCCTTACGGCGACTGGCGTTATCGATCCCGCGAATCTTACGACGGGCCAGAGCACGATCCTCGGTATCACCACGCTCGACACTGGCGTTATCGGCGGTCTTCTGGTGGGTGCAATTGTTGCATGGCTGCATAATCGCTATTACAAGATTGAACTGCCTGCCGTGTTCTCCATCTTCAACGGCACGCGCTTTATCCCGGCGGTGACGCTGCTCTCATGCAGCATCCTCGCATTGGTCATGTCCTTTGTTTTCCCGTTTATTCAGAACGCTCTCGGTGCGCTGTCCGAGTTCATCAAGACCACGGGCGCCTTTGGTGCATTTGTCTATGGCGCCGGCGAGCGCATGCTCCTGCCTTTTGGCCTGCATCACTTTGTCTATTTGCCGTTCTTCTTCACGTCGCTCGGTGGCGTCGAGACCATCGACGGCCAGACTGTTCAGGGCGCTATCAATATCTACAACGCGATCCTGGGCTCTCCCAGCACGCCGTTTAACATCGAGGTCAGCCGTTTTGTCATGAACGGCAAGGTTATCTTCGCCATGTTCGGTCTGCCCGGCGCTGCACTCGCCTTCTACAAGACGGCGCTTCCCAAGAACAAGAAGAAGACCGCAGCGCTCATGATCGCCATCGTGGTGCCCTGCATCCTCTCCGGCATTACCGAGCCGCTCGAGTACTCCTTCCTGTTTATCGCGCCCATCCTCTACGTGTTCCACGCTCTCATGGCTGGTCTTGCCTATGCGCTGACCTATATCCTGCAGTTCAACGTGGCCGGTTCCGCGTCCTTCGGCGGCCCGCTCTTGTCGCTTATCTTTAATGGCATCATGGGTGCAGCCAAGGGCTCCAACTGGCAGGTTATCCTGTTCCTCGGCCCCATCTACTTCGTGGTGTACTACTTCGTCTTCAAGTTCATCATTCTTAAGAAGGACCTTAAGACCCCTGGCCGCGAGGAAGAGTCCGACGATGAAGCCGAAAAGGCTCCCAAGACGGTGATTAGCGACCTCATTCCCGCCATCGTTGAGGCAGTGGGCGGCGACGACAACATCAAGTCCGTTGAGGCTTGTTTCACTCGCCTGCGCATCCAGCTCAATGACTGTGACAAGGTGGTTGATGACGCCGAGTTTACCGAAAAGCTCGAAGCGCGTGGCATCGTGCATGTCAACGGCGGCGTGCAGATTGTCTACGGCAACATGGCATCTAACTACGCAACTCAGATGCGCGAGCTGCTGGGTATGGAGTAGACACCCCGCATACCTATAGAATCCGGTATAAAAGGCGGTGGCAGACAATGAACTGCCGCCGCCTTTGAGTTGCTCCACGCGCATTTCGTGTATTTGAAATACACGAAATTGCACTGCCGGAGCTTGCAGGCGGATAAACACTACTCGTATGGGACGGTTTTCACCGGTTTCTCGCCACCTTGGGCTGTGTTCGCCCCTACGCCCTCGCCCGTTTGCGCTCCCAGCGAGCCAGCCTAATCGTCACCAGCGTAAGCGCCCAGGCCACAAGCGAGAATGCGGCACCAACCGCGCCCACGTACGCAATGCCAACCCCGCTTACCACGGCGCCGCCCACTGCGGTGCCAAACGAGATGCCGACGTTAAACGCCATGGGCTCAACCGAACTTGCGAGTACCATCGACTTGGGATGGCGGCTGCGTGCCACGTCCATAAAGTGCGTGATGCATGAGACCGAGAACAGGTACATGAGCATCGCCAGGCTAAAGACAAAGACCAGCGCGAGCGGCATGGTGCTGCCCACAGCAAACAACCCGAGTAACGCCACAGCCTGCAGCACAAATGTCACAAGCAGCGCCTTCATGCCAAAGCGCGCATCAATCCATCCGCCCAGGATGTTCGAGATCAGGCAGAACACGCCGTAGGCCATGAGCGTGGTGCTGGCTTCGACCGTGCCCATGCCCAGCACCTGCTCAAGATAAGGCGTCACGTAGCCGTAGAACATATAGACCGAGCCCACGCCAAACAAAAAGATGAGCATGCCGGTGATGATGCTCGGCTCGCGTAGCAGCCCCGCCTGCTCGCGGAAGGTGGCGGGCTCATCGGTCTGCCCGGCGCGAGGCATAAACGCCACGAGCGCTCCGCAGATCAGAACGGCAAAGGTCAGCGTGCCGTACATGGCCACGTGCCAGTCGAGCGTGTCGGCTACGAACTTGCCGATCGAAGTGACAAAGACCATCGCCACGGAAAACGCACCATATACCACCGAGATGGCAAGCGAAGTTTGCTGCGGGGACAGAAGCTCAGGGATGTACGTCACGCCCACGGCGAGCAGCGCGCCCGAGACGGATCCCAGGACAATGCGCGAGATAAAGAGCACTTGGAAGTTGGGCGCCAACGCCATGACCAGGTTGCCGAGCACAAAGACGATGCTGTAGCACACGAGCAGCTGGTAACGACGGAAGCGCCCCGTGCTGAGCGCAAGCACCGGCGTCGCGATGGCGTAGACCAGTGCAAAAACGCTGATGAGCTGGCCCGCAGTGGCAAGCGATATGCCGAGCTCCGTCGCCAAGTCGCTTTCGATGCCGATGACCACGAACTCGGAGCAGCCGAGCGAGAATCCCAACAGCACGAGCAGCGCCAGGCAGAGCTTGGTGCGCGCGGGGGAGAGCGCGGCGGCGGTTGATTTACTTTTAGACGTGGTTGCGGATGCCAAGACAATAACTCCAATAATGCGTGTGGCTGGGTAGACCCAGATGTCCGCCACTCTAACACGCGTCACGTGGATGCAGCGAGCCATCGCTTCGGCAGGGCAAAAATCCCTCAATCAGTTGCGGTGAAATAGTTCCTAAATCTGGCCTCCGCACCCCCAAACAGGAACTATTCCACCGCAACTTACGCGTGATGGGGCGGCCCCTTTGTCATGCCGGGGGCTTGCCTGTATAGTCGCAATACAGGCGAAGATGGTCTCGAGTAAACTGCGGGCGACAGGAGATCCCATGGGTATGCACACGACAAAGGTTGCAGTGGGCGAGGGCAAGTTTGCGCTCGAGGCCCAGCTGACGGTGACGCCGCGAGGCATGGCAGTGTACGCCTGCTCGCCGGAGTTTGCGCACCTGGGTGCCACGGCGCAGGCCATTCCGCGTCCCGAGCCCGGCCGTACGGCGACGGTGAGCATCCTGGCCGTTCCGTGTCATCGAGACGAGATCCCGGCGCACGATATCGCGGCGGCGCTGGCCACGCGTTTTGGCGTGCCGGTAGTTGCAAGCACGGGTTTTCATGTTGAGCAGGCGAGTGGGGACGACCTGCAGCGCGTGCTCGACACCACCAAGGAGCTCATCGCCGCGCTCGAGGAGGCCGCCGCGCGCATCCTGCGCGCCGGCTGGGATGAGGGCGGCGCAGGCGCCGAGGTCGTGGCGGTCGATGCCGCGACCGGCAAGACGCTCGGCCCCGCCGATCGCATCGAGGCCCATACCGGCGAGGGCATTCTGCATCAGGCATTTCTGACGCTTCTGGTCGAGGGTCAGGGCGAGGACGCTCGCCTGCTGCTCTGCCGCCGCAGTCCGCTCAAACGCCTGTGGGGTGGGGTGCTGGCCGATAGCTGCGCCGGCCATCCGCTCCCCGGGGAAGACGTCGCGGGCGCCACGGCGCGCCGCATCAACGAAGAGCTCGGCATTGCGCGCGAGCCCAATCAGCTCAAGCACCTCGGACACGTGGTGTACCGCGAGGACCACGGCGACGGCCGTTGCGAGTGCGAATGGTGCGAGGTCTACCTTGCCCATGTTGAGCCGGGCGAGCTGCATATTAACCAAGAGGAGATCTCAGAAGTGCGCCGCGTGGCCCCGTCCGAGCTCGACGGCTACCTGCAGGGTCGCCCCGAGCAGCTGGCCCCCTGGCTCCGCGAGGCCCTCAGCGACCCAACCATCCGTACAGCCCTCGCGATGTGACAAAGGGACTGTCCCTTTGTCACATCTGCGGCATGATCACTGCCCAAACCGTCCCAACATTCGATGAAAAACTCGAAATCGAGGAAAACCATCGAATGTTGGGACGGTTTTCCTGTCTGCGCCGGCGAGCTCTCGTGCCATCTGGGGGTATAAGGCTAGCAAGTGTTTATTTGCGAGGCTTAAGGGGCGCCCCGTATGGATATCGATAACTTTGAATGGTGGTATAGCGAGGGCGAGGCTCCGGACGAGGAGTGGGACGAGCCCGCGCCGCGTGACATGTCGAGCGACGAGGACGAGACCGGCAACGATACCGCTGTCGAGCCTGACGCCGCCTCCGATGCAGCCGAGCCCCTGACCTTCGAACAGGCCTGGGCCCAGGCCGAGGCCGACGAGGCAAAGGCCGATGCCACAGCAACACTGGGCGAGCCAGCCGACATGTCCATCTCGCCGGCAAAGACCCCACAGCCGCGCCACACCATCGATCCCGACAGTACTGCGTCTTTCAGCATTCTCGACGTGCCTGCGCAGGGTGCCCAGGCGCCTGCGCCCACGCATCGCCCCGATCTGGCTCGCGAGGAAGACGCGGGCCGCCGCTCTCCGCTCGGCCCCATTCTCATCGCCTTTATGGCCGGCGTCATCGCTTGCTCGGCGATCGGAAATGTCTGGAGCCATGTGGAGCAACAGCGCAAAGACGCCGCCAAGGTCGAGATGTCTGTCGAGCAATCGCTCAGCCGTACGCGCTCGGTGCATGTGTCGGTCGAGGTCAAGGACGGTGCGACATGGGACACCGCCCGCGGCGATAGCCAGATGCTCATCCATATCGTGGGCCGCACGCTCAAGGGGCGGGCGGTTGACGAGTATCAATATGTCAACTCCGCTGGCGACGGCATCGAACTCAAACCCGGCGACTACGAGCTTACGGTCGACGAGCCGCCCGTCGCCACCGATGGCACGCGCTTCCGTGCCTCAAAGCGCATGGTTCCCGTGAGCTTTAACTCGCAGGCGCCCGATACGGTCGACAGCACGCCGCAGGGCGGGTTCGACCTTTACGCAATCGCTCAATAACTGCGTCTGCCGCTTCTCCTTGCCGCCAAGAGTGGGACAATAGCCCTCGACACTGTTGTTTACTTTTGGAGGAAGTAGCATGTCCACCGTCACCACCATCAAGCGCGGCGGCCTTATCGCGGCCATCGATTCCATGGGCGCCCAGCTCACGAGCCTTGCCCTCAACGGTAACGAGTATCTGTGGCAGGGCGACCCGGCCTTTTGGGGCAAGCACGCGCCCATTCTGTTCCCCATCGTGGGCTCGCTGCGCAACAACACGGCGACGTCTGCGGCCGGCACCTGCGAGATGCCGCGCCACGGACTCGCGCGCATCGTCGAGCACAAGCTGGTCGAGGTCTCCGAGGACGGCTCGTCCGTCACCTACGAGATCGCCGACACGCCCGAGTCGCTCAAGACGTTCCCCTTCCACTTTAAGCTCAACATGACCTATGCCCTGACTGGTGACGCCACGCTTACCCAGACCTTTGCCGTCACCAATACCGGCGACGTGGACTTGCCGTTCTCGGTGGGCGGCCACCCCGCATTTAACGTGCCCGCCCCCGGTGCCGAGGACGAGGCATTCGAGGATTACGAGCTGGCGTTTACCGAGCCTTGGACCAACGAGGCCCCCATCATCACGCCCGATGGCCTTATGACGTTCGAGGGTAGCTACAAGGCTCCCGATAACTCGGACGTGCTGCCCATCACGCACCGCAGCTTCGATAACGACGCCATCATGTTCACCGATACCCCGGGCTCCACGCTCACGCTGCTCGGTCGCAAGTCGGGCCATGGTGTCAGGATCGACTTTGAGGGCTTTAAGTACATTGGCGTGTGGTCTGCCGCCAACGATGCTCCGTTTGTGGCGCTCGAGCCCTGGACCGGTCATGCCACCATGGACACCGAGGACGATGTCTTTGAGCACAAGGTCAACACCATCACGCTGGCGCCGGGCGCTACCGACGTCCGTTCCTTTAGCGTCACCTTGCTCTAGAGGTTCCGCCGTTCTGACGAACGGCGGACCGGTCGACGCTGCACACCACCCAGAGCGACAATTTGTCATTCAAAAGGCAAAGCATGACCAGAAGGTCTATGCCTTGCCTTTTTCATGCTAACTTGTTCGCTCTGGGTGGCGCTCGCTGGCATTGCCAAAACATCGACGCTCCCAATGACTACCGTGTGTCTATTAATTTTTCGAGCTTGTGCTGCGCTGCTGGT
>ERZ1034913.276-NODE-276-length-45602-cov-8.218500_pt1 | contig 45602 bp, 29 predicted proteins | sample MGYA00520697_ERZ1034913 | MGnify/ENA primary metagenome ERZ1034913 (study PRJEB33766, sample SAMN09781786) | gut metagenome | biome: gut microbiome | host: Homo sapiens | place: Madagascar | study: EMG produced TPA metagenomics assembly of the PRJNA485056 data set...
ACCGACAGGCCCTCGCGGAAGTTCGACTTAACCGGAATGTCGATGGTGCCGCCCTTGGTGTCTGCCATCAGGCCGCGCATGCCGGCCAGCTGGCGGATCTGCTTGATGTTACCTCGAGCGCCGGAGTCGGCCATCATGAAGATGGGGTTGAAGCTGTCGAAGTTGGCGGCCATGGCCTCGCCGACCTCTTCGTTGGCATCCGTCCAGATGTCGACAACCTGCTTATGACGCTCCTCGGGGCTCATCAGGCCCATCTCGTAGTCCTCGTCGATGGCAGCGACCTTATCGTCGGCAGCAGCCAGGATGTCGGCCTTCGTCGGCGGCACGGTGGCGTCGTAGACGGACACGGTGATGCCGGCGCGGGTTGCGTAGTGGTAACCCGTGGCCTTCAAACCGTCCAGGATCTCCGGCACGTCGGCCAGCGGATAGCGGTTCGTGACGTCCTCGACCAGGCGGCCGATCTCCTTCTTATTCATCTGGTAGTTCAAGAAGGGGTAGTCCTCCGGGAAGGAGTCGTTGAAGATGATGCGGCCGATGGTGGTGTGGATGCGTTGACCGGCCTTCATGTCCTCGTACTTGCCGAACGCGTTGGCCACGCGGGTGTCCTTGCTCAGGCGCACCTCGATCTTGGCCTGCAGGTCCACGTCGGCGCGAGCGTCATAGGCGTTGCGGGCATCGGCGAAGTCGATGAACGCGCGGCCCTCGCCCGGGAAGCCGTCGCGGGCTGCCGTCAGGTAGTAGGAGCCGATGATCATGTCCTGGGTGGGCACGGTCAGCGGGCGGCCATGAGCCGGGGATTTGATGTTGTTCGCGGACAGCATGAGCACGCGGGCCTCGGCCTGGGCCTCGGCGCCGAGCGGCACATGCACGGCCATCTGGTCGCCGTCGAAGTCGGCGTTGAATGCGGTGCAGGCCAGCGGATGCAGCTTGATGGCCTTGCCCTCGACGAGAACCGGCTCGAAGGCCTGGATGCCCAGACGGTGCAAGGTGGGTGCGCGGTTGAGCAGGACCGGATGGTCCACGATGACCTCTTCCAGCACGTCCCACACATAGCTGGCGCAACGATCCACGGCGCGCTTGGCGGCCTTGATGTTGGCAGCGTACTCGAGCTCGACCAGGCGCTTCATGACGAAGGGCTTGAACAGCTCCAGGGCCATCTGCTGAGGCAGGCCGCACTGGTGCAGCTTAAGCGACGGGCCGACGACGATTACCGAACGGCCGGAGTAGTCGACGCGCTTGCCGAGCAGATTCTGACGGAAGCGGCCCTGCTTGCCCTTGAGCATGTCGGACAGCGACTTCAGCGGACGGTTGCCCGGGCCCGTGACGGGACGGCCGCGGCGGCCGTTGTCGAACAGGCTGTCCACAGCCTCCTGCAGCATGCGCTTCTCGTTGTTCACGATGATCTCGGGGGCACCGAGGTCGAGCAGGCGCTTCAGGCGGTTATTGCGGTTGATGACGCGACGATACAGATCGTTCAGGTCGGACGTGGCGAAGCGGCCGCCGTCGAGCTGCACCATGGGGCGCAGGTCGGGCGGGATGACCGGGACGACGTCCAGGATCATATCGGACGGCTTGTTGGTGGACTTCAGGAACGCGTCGACCACCTTCAGGCGCTTGATGGCCTTGGCGCGCTTCTGGCCCTTGCCGTTGGCGATGACGTCGCGCAGCTCCTCGGCCGTGGCCTCGAGGTCCATGGCGTCCAGCAGGTCGCGCACGGACTCGGCGCCCATGCCACCGGTGAAGTAGTCACGGTAGTTGGCGCGCATCTCGCGGTACAGGGACTCGTCGGGAACCAGCTGCTTCGGCTCGATCTTCATGAACAGGTCGAAGGCGTCCTGACGCAGGGCCTTGCGCTCGTTGAACTCCTCGTAGATGTCGGCGATCTCCTCTTCCACCTCTTCGGGCGTGAGGCGCTCGTCCTCGTCGATGTCGTCGACGAAGTCGTCGTCCTCGGGAACGTAATCCACCGACAGCTTGCGGGTCTGCTCGATCAAGCGATCGCGCTCGACGTCGAGCTCTTCCAGATCGGCGGCCAGCTCATCGCGCAGATCCTCGACGTCCTCGTCGCGAGCCTCCTTGTCGACGGAGGTGATGATGGAGCTTGCAAAGTACAGGACCTTCTCCAGCTCCTTCGGCGGGATGTCGAGCAGGTAGCCCAGACGAGACGGGGAGCCCTTGAAGTACCAGATGTGGCTGACGGGGGCCGCCAGCTCGATGTGGCCCATGCGCTCGCGGCGAACCTTGCTGCGCGTCACCTCGACGCCGCAGCGCTCGCATACGATGCCCTTGAAGCGCACGCGCTTGTACTTGCCGCAGGCGCACTCCCAGTCCTTGGTGGGACCGAAGATCTTCTCGCAGAACAGGCCGTCCTTCTCCGGCTTGAGCGTGCGGTAGTTGATGGTCTCGGGCTTCTTCACCTCGCCACGCGACCAGCTGCGGATATCCTCGGCGGAAGCCAGGGAGATGCGCAGGGCGTCGAAATTGTTAACGTCGAATTCCGTCGTCATTTATCGCTCGTCCTCCTTGCCGATCAGGTCGTTGTCGTCTTCTTCTTGCTTCGTATCAGCCATCAGCTCGCCCAGCTCTGCGGCGATGTCGTCGAGAGCGCCGGCTTCCTCAGCCTCGGTCTTGCGCGCATCGTCGGCGATGGCGTTGTACAGGGCCGTATCGGCGTTGTCGCGCTTCACGTCGTCCAAATCGGGGTCATGGGTGACGTCGATGGTCTGATGGTCGTGTCCCTCGAGCTCGACGTTGAGGCACAGCGACTTCATTTCCTTCACCAGAACCTTGAAGGACTCGGGCACCTCGGGAGCCGGCGTGTTCTCGCCCTTGACGATGGCCTCGTAGGACTTCACGCGGCCCGACGTGTCGTCGGACTTCACGGTCAGGATCTCCTGCAGCACGTTGGATGCACCGTACGCGTACAGGGCCCACACCTCCATCTCGCCGAAGCGCTGGCCGCCGAACTGCGCCTTGCCGCCCAGGGGCTGCTGCGTGATCAGGCTGTAAGGGCCGGTCGAGCGGGCGTGGATCTTGTCGTCGACCATGTGACCCAGCTTCAGGATGTAGGTCTGGCCGACGGTGATGGGCTCGCGGAACTTCTCGCCCGTGCGGCCATCGTAGAGCCATGCCTTGCCCGTGCGGGACAGCTGCGGGACGAACTCGTCGCGCGCCAGGTCGCCGTACTTCTTGTGGTTCCAGTTGATGAGGTTGCGGTTGGCGGCGTCGATGGCGTCGGAGATCTCCTCCTCGGTGGCGCCGTCGAATACCGGGGTTGCCACGAACTGCGGGCCCTCGACGGGCTCGTCGGAGTTCGGGTCGTCGTTCCAGCCCCACTTCGCAGCCCAGCCCAGGTGGTTCTCAAGCAGCTGGCCGACGTTCATACGGGACGGAACGCCCAGGGGGTTCAGCATGACGTCGATGGGCGTGCCATCGGCCAGGTACGGCATGTCCTCGACCGGCAGCACGCGGGAGATGACGCCCTTGTTGCCGTGACGGCCGGAGAGCTTGTCGCCCTGCTGGACCTTACGCTTCTGAGCCACGTAGATGCGGACGAGCTCGTTGACGCCGGGCGCCAGCTCGTCGCCGGCGGCGCGGCTGAAGCGATGGATGTCGATGACGCGACCGCCGGAGCCGTGCGGCACCTTCAGGGAGGTGTCGCGGACCTCGCGAGCCTTCTCGCCGAAGATGGCGCGCAGCAGGCGCTCCTCGGCGGTCAGCTCGGTCTCGCCCTTCGGGGTGACCTTGCCCACCAGGACATCGCCCGGGAACACCTCGGCGCCCACGCGGATGATGCCGTCGGCGTCCAGGTCGCCGATCATGTCGTCGGAGATGTTCGGGATCTCGCGGGTGATCTCCTCCGGGCCCAGCTTCGTGTCACGGGCGTCAAGCTCGTACTCGCTGATGTGGATGGAGGTCAGCAGGTCCTCGGACACCACGCGCTCGGACACGATGATGGCGTCCTCGTAGTTGTAGCCTTCCCAAGGCATGTACGCGACCATGAGGTTCTGGCCCAGCGCCAGCTCGCCGCCGTCGCAGGACGGTCCGTCTGCCAGCACGTCGCCAGCCGCCACCTCGTCGCCCTTGCGGACGATGGGGCGATGGTTCATGCAGCCGGACTGGTTGGAACGCTGGAACTTCGGTACCAGATACTCGTCGTACTCGCCGTCGTTGTTGAGCACGATGATGGTCTGGCCGTCGACGTAGTCGACCACGCCGGGGTTCTGCGCGATGAGGATCTCGCCGGAGTCGACCGCGATGCGGTGCTCCATGCCGGTGCCTACGAGTGGGGCGTGCGGCTTGAGCAGCGGCACAGCCTGACGCTGCATGTTCGAGCCCATGAGGGCGCGGTTTGCGTCGTCGTGCTCGAGGAACGGGATGAGCGACGTTGCGACCGACGTCATCTGACGCGGGGAAACGTCCATGTAGTCGACCTGCTCGGGCAGCACCTCGCCAGGCTCGCCGAACACGCCGTCGGCGTCCTTGGTACGGCAGAGAACGCGAGCGGCCTTCACGAAGTTGCCGTTCTCGTCGGTGGTGCCGAACTCACGGGTCTCCAGGTTGAACTTCTCGTTGGCCTGGGCGATCGTGTGGTTCTCTTCCTCGTCTGCCGTCAGGTAGTCGATGTCGTCGGTCACCTTGCCGTCGACCACGCGACGGTACGGGGTCTCGATGAAGCCGTAGGGGTTGATGCGGCCGAAGGTTGCCAGCGAGCCGATAAGGCCGATGTTCGGGCCTTCAGGCGTCTCGATGGGGCACATGCGGCCGTAGTGGGAGTTGTGGACGTCGCGGACCTCGAAGCCTGCGCGCTCACGGGACAGACCGCCCGGGCCCAGTGCGGACAGACGGCGCTTGTGCGTGATGCCTGCGGCAAGATTGGCCTGGTCCATGAACTGGGACAGCTGGGAGGAGCCGAAGAACTCCTTGATGGCCGCCACGATCGGGCGGATGTTCACGAGCGACTGCGGGGTGATCTCGTCGGGCTCCTGCATGCTCATGCGCTCGCGCACCACGCGCTCCATGCGGGACAGGCCGATGCGGAACTGGTTCTGGATCAGCTCGCCGACCGTGCGGATGCGGCGGTTGCCGAAGTGGTCGATGTCGTCAACCTTGACGCCCTCGGCACCGGCATGCAGGCCGATGATGTACTGCATGGTCTTGGTGATGTCTTCCTCGGTCAGCGTGGAGCAGGTGGCCTCCTCCTGATCGAAGCCGAGCTTCTTATTGATCTTGTAACGGCCCACTTTCGCCAGGTCGTAGCGCTGCGGGTTGAAGAACAGGCCCTCGAGCAGCGTACGGGCGGAGTCGATGGTGGGCGGCTCGCCGGGACGGAAGCGCTTGTACAGCTCGATGAGCGACTCCTCCTTGGTGGTGGCGGGGTCGCGGTCGAGGGTGCGCAGGACCATCTCGTCGCTGCCGAGCAGGTCGATGATCTCCTCGCGGGTCTCGGCCAGGCCGAGGGCGCGGACGAGCAGCGTAGCGGGCTGCTTGCGCTTGCGGTCGATGCGCACGGACAGGATGTCGCGCTTGTCGGTCTCGAACTCCAGCCATGCACCGCGGCTGGGGATGACCTTTGCGTTATACAGCGTTTTGTCGGATGCCTTGTCTCGCTCGGAGCCGAAGTACACGCCCGGGGAACGCACGAGCTGGGACACCACGACGCGCTCGGTGCCGTTGATGATGAAGGTGCCGCGGTTGGTCATGAGCGGGAAGTCGCCCATGAACACCTCCTGCTCCTTGATCTCGCCCGTCTCACGGTTGATGTAACGGATCTCAACGTACAGGGGCGCCTGATAGCTGACGTCCTTTTCCTTGCACTCGTCGACGGTGTACTTCGGGTCGCCGAAGCGATGGTCGCCGAACTCGACGCACATGTCCTTCGTATTGTTCTCGATCGGAGCGATGTCCTGGAACGCCTGGTCGAGACCCTCGCTCATGAACCATTTGAAACTATCCGTTTGAATGGCGATGAGGTTGGGCACGTCCATGACGTCAGGAATCTTCGCAAACGAGCGGCGATTGCGATAAAGTACTGTCTGACCAGCATTTTTGTCTTGGGCCACGAGGCTTTTCCTCCTTCAGGTGCATCCGCAAAACTGCGAAAAAGTTGCAATTTGCTAGAATACGGCGAAATGTCAAGCCCGTCAAGGAATTTTTTCACGAGCTGTGGAAATTTGTTGGTTTTCGCCGCTTCACCTGGGGAAACGCAGATATGACTATTCTCGTGCGGAAGGCATTCTAGCACGGCGGACGGCGCGGCGCCGATCGGACGCGGAAAAGCCTTATATGGCAGCATCAGGCGGCGACCCCTGAACCGCGCGATCGCGACGATTCCGGGCACCCGCGCGCCCACGCGGCCAAGGCCGCACCGGCAGCCCCTGACGTTGCCCCCTTCCGTATCCGCGACGGCGCCCCTCGCCTTCGTCGACAGCCTGCCGCAAGGACGCGAAGGCACAGGGATTCCGGCGTTATCGTAGACAACCGCCACTGGGGCCCCATAGACTGCCGACTGGGGTACCATGGGCTGCATACCCGATTTCCGGGCATGACAAGAGAGGACCTCCTTACCATGTATATATCCGGCAACGATGCATCCGCGCAACCGCATCAACGCCCCGCGGCCCGCACCCGTGCAAGCCGCTTCGCCCGTACCGCCGCGCCCTACCTGGCGGCCTTCGCCATCCCCTTCTGCGTGCTGCTTACCGCCTTCGCCATGCGGGGAATCTACCCCTTCGGCGACGTGTCGGTGATGCTCTACGACATGCCCGTGCAGTACGCCGAGTACTTCGGCTGGCTTATCCAGGTGCTGCACGGCCAGGGCAACCTGCTGTACAGCAACGCAGCCGGCCTGGGCGGCGGCATGTTCAGCCTGTTCACCTACTACCTGTCAAGCCCGTTCAACCTGATCGCGTTCTTCTTCACGCCTGAAACCGTGCCGCAGCTGTTCAGCGTCCTATACCTGGTGAAGATCCCCGCGTGCGCCGTGTGCTGCCTGGTGCTTTTACGCGGAAGGCTTCTGGCGGCGGATGCCGCAAGCTGGCGCGAGGCGCGCGCCGCCGCGGCAAACGCCCCAGCCGGCCGGCAGGCGCTGCTGGTGCTGCTCGCATGCGCCTACGCGCTTACCTCGTACGTTCTGGGATATGCGAGCAACATCATGTGGCTCGACGGCGTGATCATGGCCCCGCTTGCGGCGCTGGGCACGTATCGCCTGGTGCAGCGCCGCGCATGCGGCGGGCTGTTCGCTGCATGCGCATGCGCCATCGTGTTCAACTGGTACACGGGATATATGGTGTGCCTGCTGTGCGTGCTGTGGCTCTTCTACGAGCTGGCGCGCGACCGCAGCCTGCGCGGACACCGCCTGCGTCGCTGCTGGCGCTTCGCCGCCACCATGGCGCTTGCCGTGGGCGCGGGCATGGTGGTGCTCATCCCCACGGCGCTGGCGCTTCTGGGCGGCAAGGGCACGCACGCGGGGCTGGCATCGCTTGCATGCAACACGGGCCTGGCCCGCAACCCGCTTGCGGTGGCCGACCTGTTCTGCATCGGCACCTTACCCGGCATCACCACGCAGGCGAACCTGCCCGCTCTGACGATATCGGCGCTGGTGCTGGTCGGCGTCGGCATGTTCCTGGCGAACGGGGCCGTCGGGCGGCGCGAGCGCATCGCGGGCGCGGCATTCGCGCTCGTTATGGCCACGAGCCTGGTGTTCACGCCCGTGGCCACCATCTGGAGCGGGTTCGTGCCCGAAAGCTCCTACACCAACCGCAACGGGTTCGCCATCCTGCTGGTCATGACGGTGCTTGCCGCCGAGGGCCTGCTAGCGCTTTCGCGGCTCGATGCGCGGCCGCGGCGCAGGTGCGCGCTGCTGGGCGGCGGCGCGGCGTTCGTGAGCGTTGCCGGATCGGCCGCGTGGCTGCACATGGCGAAGGGAAGCCTGCCGCAGGCACCCGAGCTGGTGGCGCTGGAATGCGGGCTGTTGGCGGCGTTCACGCTGCTGGTCGCGGGCGCCGCCGGAACGCGCGGCGTTGCTACGCGGCCAGCTTTGCGTACCGCGTTATGCGTCGCGCTGGTCTGCGTGTTCGCCTGCGAGCAGGTGCTCAGCGCGCAGGCGCAGCTTTCGCGGTGCCGCTACACGGTCAGCGGCTACACCGACACGCTCACGGAGCTGGAAGCCTTCTACAGTCAGCTTGACGGCGCGACCGCAGACAACGCGGACGGCTCCTTCGCCTTCACCCGCGTGGGCAACGCCGCGCCGTATTGGGGCGGCAGCAAGGCCAACGGGCCGGACAACATGGCGCTTGTGCTGGGCGTGAGCACGTTCGACCATTACTCGTCCACGCAGGAGTACCGCATCCAGCAGCTGCTGCACGACCTGGGCTATAGCAAGGTCACGCCGTTCGGCACCTATTACATGAGCTCCAACGTCATCGCCGATGCGCTGCTCGGCGTCACCGACATCGTGGACGATCAACCTCCCGCCGCAACCGAGCCCGAAGAGACCGTGCTGCGCGGCACGTGGCGCGCGTACCGCAACGAGCTGGCGCTGCCGCTTGGCTGGGGCACCACGGGAAGCGCGCGCGTCGACTGGCAGGAGGGGCGCCCCCTTGACAACCAGGACGCCATGCTCGCCGACGCAGCCGACAATGACGCGAGCGCGCTTTCCGCCCTCGACGTACAGGAATGCGACGGCGAGCAAGACGCGCGCACGTTCGCGCTGACCCCTTCGGCTGACGGCCCGGTGTACCTGTACACGCCGACGGCGTTCGTGAACGACCTGTATTACGAAGGCGGCGTCGTGTGCGAGCTGCGGGTCGACGGCTCTCTCGTGCAAACCATCGGCGGACGCGGGTCGTGCAACCAGGTGTACCTGGGCTGGGGACGCGCCGGGCAATCCACGCAGGTGACCATCAAGCCGCTGGCCGAGCAGCCTTACGAGCTGCGCTTCGAGGACGGCACCGCGACGAACGCGCAATCCGCGTTCTGGGATGTTCCCGCCGCCGAACTGGTGCAGGCCGGCACCGTGAACCTGCAAACCCTGCAAGATCAGCTGTCGCGCATCGATTCCGCCGGTTTTGCGCTCACGACATACGAGAACGGACGGATTGCGGCAACGTTTAACGCCGCCCAGGATGAGACGCTTGTGATCAGCCAGCCCTACGAGGATGGCTGGACCGCCACGGTCAACGGCAAGCCGGTCGAAGTGCAGGCGGCATATGACGGGCTGATGGGCATACCGGTGCAAACCGGTGACAACGTCGTTGAGCTGCGCTACCTCACGCCCGGACTTATCCCGGGAACGGTTGTGGGCATTGCGTCCGTTACGCTGTTCGCTGTATGGCGCATAGCAGCGCGCAGGCGTAGCATGTTGCGTGATGGCGAATAATCGAACGATCAGGTCGGTATACCTGTGGGGTGATGGCGCAGAAATCGCAACGGCGGTTGCAAGGCGCATCATCGCACTGCAGCGAACCACACTTGACCGCATTGATTCGCCCTAAGGCGTACCACACGCCCACTTCGCAAGGAAGCGCCGCACCCGTCAGGGAACGCGGCGGAAAAGCTAGATTGGAACGAACACATGAGCGACGCCCTGTACGACCTGACGCTGGTGGTCCCCTGCTACAACGAGGCGGATAACATCCCGCTGTTCTACAAAACGGCCACCGAGTGCTTCGAACAAGCAGGCGTGGACGTCGAGATCGTGTTCGTCAACGACGGCAGCCAGGACGGCACCTCGCAGCTTTTGCGGCGCGTGGTCGAATCCGCACGCGGGAAGCATGCCGTGCAGGCCATCGACTTCTCGCGCAACTTCGGCAAGGAATCGGCGCTGTACGCCGGCATGCAGGCGGCACGCGGTAATAGCATCTGCCTCATCGATGCCGATATGCAGCAAACGCCCCACGACGCGCTACGCATGTACCGCCTGCTCATGGAGAACGCTGACGTCGATTGCGTGGCCGCGTGCCAGGTCGACCGCAAGGAGGGCTTCGTGCTGAAGCTGTTCAAGCGCGCGTTCTACCGCACGTTCAACGGCATGGCCGACGACATCTCCATCCCCGCAAACGTCAGCGACTTCCGCGTGTTCCGCCGTCCCGTGCGCGACGCGCTGCTCGCGCTGCCCGAGCGCGAACGCTTTAGCAAGGGCCTGTTCGCCTGGATCGGCTTCAACACGCTCGAAATCCCCTACGAGGCCGAGCAACGCGCCGCGGGCACCAGCAAATGGTCGTTCAGGAAGCTGTTCCGCTACGCTGCAACGGGCATCTTCGGGTTCACCACCTGGCCGCTCAAGATCGCGGTATGGCTGGGCAGCCTCTGCTCCTTTGCGGCGGTGATATACCTGCTGTCGGTGCTGGCCGAGTACCTGTTGTACGGGACGAACGCCCCGGGCTACCCCACGCTGGCATGCCTGATCCTGCTGTTCGGCGGCCTGCAGCTGGCCGTGCTGGGAGTAATCGGCGAATACCTGGGCCGCGACTACATCGAGAACAAGCGCCGCCCCATCTACCTGGCAAAAGAGCACCTGGACAGTACGAAGGGATGAGAAAGCTTCCCAAAAGGGGCGTTTTTATTCGCGGGACACACCTTCCGCGCCCCATTCGCCCATGTGTCGAGAACCGCTTAGCCGACCCCCAATGGGAATGATTCGCCGATGAGGACGATTCGCTCATGCCAAATGCCGGACAGAATCTTCTGGACGGTTTTGCAGGCTGAAGTGCGCTCTAAAGCAATGCCGACCTGGGGTTTTAACGGCAAACACCCAATGAAAAGGGCCTTGCCTGAACTTCGCCCGCGAATCGAGCGCGGCGGTTCGGGCAAGGCCCTTTTCTTTTCGTGAATTCCCTGGTCAGCTAGCTGGGAAAGCCGTTATGCCCGTCGCGCATGGCTTTGAGCTTTTCCAGAACATCCGGTTTAATCCGGTCACCGAGCGTGCGCTTGAGCGCCACCTTCGGCGTTTCGTCAAGGTGCACGTCCTCATAGTACATGCCCACCTCACGTGAGAACCCGTTTGCAGACATGCGGTCGATACCACCGCCGAACACGGTGTCCTGGATGGTGGCATCGGACGTGACCACCATGGTTTCGACGTTGCGCACGCGCGCGTCGTGGGCCAACTTCTCGATGACCTTGTCGGCCGAGGTGCCGGCGGGGCTGAACATGATGCGCACGCCGCCGATGGTCTCCACCTCGCCGGTGGAGAACTGGTTGTCGCCGCCGTCGAACACGATAACGGCCTTGTATTCGCGACCGGCGAAGTTGATGACGTCGTTGATCAAACGCTCGCGCGCCGTGTTAAACGCATCGTCGGTATAGTCGGGATGCGCGAACGCCTCTTGGTAACGCGACCCCGAACGCAACACGTTGAATCCATCAACGATCAGCAACCGTTGCCTCTTCTTTGCCTTTGCCATCACGCATCCCTCCTTTCAGTCGGGTAAACAGGTGAACATGAACAGGGGACGGAGGTGTGTTCACGACGAAAACTTGTAAGCCAATCGATGCAAGTCTGCCATAGTTAGCACGAATCCGCCAAAGTCAGCGCAGGCGCTTGCACGCCGCCTCCATTGAGATGGAGGAACAGGAACCCGTGAACAGGGGACGGAGGTGTGTTCACGACGAATACTTGCACACCCCTAAAGGCAAACCGTGAACACACCTCCGTCCCCTGTTCACGTCCAGGTTCGCTCGGGGTGCGAGAGCGCCCCGCAACGTCGAGCGGCCGGCTGCTGCTAGGCAGTGTGGATGTTCTGGCGCAGCCACTCGTACATGACGGCGGTAGCTGCCTGTGCCACGTTCAGGCTGGCCACTTCACCTTCCAGCGGCAGCTTCGCGTACATGTCGCAATGCTCGAGCACCAAGCGGGACACGCCGTCGTGCTCGTTGCCCAAGACGATGGCGATCTTGCCCTTCAAGTTCGCATTCCACACAAGGTCGTCGGTGTGCTCGGTTGCGGCGCACACCCAGAAGCCCTCCTCCTGCAAGCGGTGGATGCTCTGCACGATGTTGGACACCTGCGCCACAGGCACGTGCGTGATGGCGCCGGCGGAGCTTTTGTATGTGGAAGCCTCGACGCGCGCGCTGCGCTTGTTGGGGATGATCAGGCCCGATGCGCCCACGGCCTCGCAGGAGCGGCTGATGGCGCCCAAGTTGCCCGCGTCGGTGAGGTGATCGCACAGGACCACGAGCGCGCGGCCGTCGTGCTCTTCGGCGTAGCTGTTGGCGGCGTCGACCACCTGGCCGATGCCCACGTAGTTGAACGGCGCGGCCTCAGCCATGACGCCCTGATGGCTACCGCGAGCGGACTTCTGGTCGAGCTCGTCGCGCGGCACCTGGATGACCTTCACGCCGTTGCGCTTGGCCTTGCGCATGATGTCCTCGATCATGGGGTCGCGCTTCATGTAGTCGCCCATAAGGATACGGCGCATGGGCACGCCGGTACGGAACGCCTCGATGACGGGGCGCTTGCCTTCGATGTAATCAGCCATGTGATGGGGCCTTTCGGTTCTGCAAGATAACGTAGATCGATTGCGCTATTGTACCAGCCGCCGCGCACGCGGGCCTCCCGCAGCGTCAATCGCCGCAAGACCCCCATGCACCGAATTCCCACCGTCAACATGTAAATCGAAAGCCAGGCTGCCGAGGGAGCCTGGCTCGGTTCAGGAGTCGTTTTCGGGATATGCTAGCGCATGTTGGCGGGCCAATCGCCGTTCGCGGAATCATCGCCGCCCGAAGCGCCCTTGTGCGCTTCGTCATCACGGCTCGCACCGCGTGCGATGCGCGCGCCGGCGTGGCGCTGATGCCGCTCGGAATCGCCACCGTGCAGGAAAACCCCCGACAACACATCGCCCGCACGATGCAGGCCGCGGGCGATGCGCGGCGTCAGGTCGGCCTCGGAAGTGGTGCGCCAATCGAAGTACACGCTCCAGTAGCGCAGCGCCACCACGGCGAACACGCACGCGATGCCCGCAAGCGCCAAGGGGCACCCGAAGCGCGCCAGCACCACGTACACCGCCGCGCCACCAAGCCCCGCAACGGCGTAATAGTTGCTGCGTTGGAACACGCCGGGCACTTCACCGACGCAAATGTCGCGGATAGCGCCGCCGCCGACAGCGGTGATGCCGCCCATAATGACCGACAGCACCATGCCCTGCTCGAAGGCCACCGCCTTCGAAGCGCCGGCCAGCGCGAACAAGCCGACCGACAGCGCATCGGCCAGGAAGACCGTTGCCTCGAGATGCTTGAAGATGCCGCGGAAGTAGAACACGAACGCGCAGATGAGGATGCAGGTGACGATAAGGTCAGGATGCGCGGTGAAATACACGCCCGTCCCCTGCATGAGCGTGTCGCGCAGCACACCGCCGCCGTAGCCCGTGATCAAGCCGCACACCACCGTGCCGATGATATCGAGCTTGCGGTCGCACGCGAACAGCGCGCCGGTGAGCACGCCGGCGATGACGCTGAAATAGTCGATGCTCCACGGCACCGTGAGCACCGGCGTGTCGGCGAAGATCCCCTGCAGCCAAGCTTCCATGTGAACCCCTTTTCAGCCGCCGGCGGCGAATGCGGGCAACACGTCACCGACGATGCGCGCATCCAGACGCAAACATCGGCAGACCGCTCCGCGGGAGCCAGACGCCCTCGGCCTTGCGCGCCGAGATGAACCCCGGAGCGTGCGGGGCCTCGACCTCGCACCCCGCGAAGCGCCCATGACGCGAGCGCCTGCCACACGCATGCGGCCTTTCGCCCGACCGCATGCCCGCAACGCCGACGCAGCGCCGATCGCCACCTTATTCCCCCGTCCGGCGCAGGCGCCCTCATTTCGCCCCGCCGAACGTGAAAGCGGGCGCGCCAAAGGGGCGCGCCCGCTTCGCTTTCTAGCGATTATGAAACCATATCGGAAGACAAATTGCCAGGGATGACATGCTGCAACGAGCTCGTTCTGGGGCAACCGCGAAGCTTGAGCCAACGCGTTCGCAAAAGCCCACGAGATACGGCAGCGCGGAAACAGATACCCGCGCAACCGCCTCGAAGTATTCGCCGCCGCATTCGCAAAAGCCTGAGGATATGGCAACGCAGAAGGAGACGTCCCTGCAATAGCGCCAGCACCCTCGCATCATCTCGGCTCGAATCGCCCAGGGGATGCATCGAACGCGACATCGAGCATAGGACGAATCCGGATTTATTCCTCGCCCGCACCCTTGACGTTCACTGTTCCTGCCAGAACGGCGCGGTAGTCGGCAAGGTTCTTCTTCAGAAGCTGGGGAATGTCCAGCTCGTAGGGGCAGCGCGCGGTGCAAGCGTAGCACTCGGTGCATTCCTCGATGGCGCTCATGCGCTGCTGCCACTCTTCGCCGAGCCATCCCTTCGACGGCGCGCGGCGGATCATGAGCGACATGCGAGCGCACTGGTTGATGACGATGTCCTGCGGGCACGGCATGCAGTAACCGCAGCCGCGGCAGAAATCGCCGGCAAGCTCGGCGCGCTCGGAAGCGATGAACGCGCGCATCTGGTCATCAAGCTGCGGCGTGTCGGCCATGAACGCAAGCCACTCGTCAAGCTCCTCTTCGCGCTGCACGCCCCAGATGGGAAGCACGCCCGGGAACTGCGTCATGAACGCCATGCAGGCGCGGGCGTTGTTGAGCAGGCCGCCGGCCAGGCCCTTCATGGCGATAAAGCCGATGTTGCGCTGCTCGCACAGGGCGACCAGCTCCAGCTCGCGATCGGAGGCAAGGCAGCTGAGCGGGTACTGCAGCGTTTCGTACAGGCCGCTTTCCACGCACTCGAAGGCCACCTCGAGTTTGTGCGCCGTCACGCCGATATGGGCGATTTTGCCCTGCTCCTTGGCCTTGAGCATGCACTCGTACATGCCGGTGTCGTCGCCGGGTTTGTAGCACTGGTCCACGCAATGGAACTGATACAGGTCGACATGATCGGTTCGCAAAAGACGCAGCGAGGTCTCCAGATCCTCCCAAAACGCCTCGGGCGTGCGGGCCTGGGTTTTGGTGGCGATGGCCACCTTGTCGCGCATGCCCTCGAACGCAAGGCCGACGCGCTCCTCGCTGTTGGAGTACGCGCGCGCCGTGTCGAAGAAGGTCATGCCGCCCTTGAACGCACGGCGAAGCAGGCCGACCGCCGCCTCCTCGGAAACGCGCTGAATCGGCAACGCCCCGAACGCATTCTGCGGCGTGACGATACCGGTAGACCCCAACGTGATAGTGCGCATAAGCGCTCCTCTCTCTCCCAATCGCAAGCAAGCCGTGAACAGGGGACGGAGGTATGTTCACGACGAATATCTGCGCACCCCTAAAGGCAAGCCGTGAACACACCTCCGTCCCCTGTTCACGCGACCCACGCTTGTGCTTCCCTGTCGAAAAAAGGCCTGCCTTCCGTTGGGAAGGCAGGCCGAAAAACCTTAATGCTATTCTATTCCTCCGCGCGCTATTCCGCTCGCAGCATGTTCCCGAATTTGTATACCGCTTCGGAAAACGCCTCGTAGTGCTCGACGCAGTGGGCGTCGCTGCCGATATAGGTGTACAACCCGGCTTCGAGCAAGCGCTGAGCAGGTTTGCGCTCCTTGCCCATACGTCCGCCGCGAATGAAGTCGGCCGACGCCTGCAACACGCACCCGCAGCTGACCAGGCGCTCCGCGATGGAGGTATCCTCTTGGATGGCCTTGTAGCGCTCGGGATGGGCGATGATCACGTCAAGCCCCATGCCCTGCAGCTCGTAGATCTCGCGTTCGTATTCCTCGAAATCCCGCTTGGTGGCGTGCGTGGACAGCTCGAGCAGCAGCGTCTTGGAATCCTGGAAGCACAGATACGGCGCCCAGTCCATTCCCAGCTCGCGCAGCTTGCGGATGTTCACCTCGAAGCCCATGCGCATGGGGATGGGCGAGCGCGGGGCCAGCTGATTGAACGCATCCCACATGGCATCGAAGTCGAAATACGGGTCGCGGCAATGCGGCGTGCACACGATCTCGGTGATGCCGGCCTTGTACGCGGCATGGATCATGCGCACGCTCTCACCGAGGCAGCTTGCCCCGTCGTCTACGCCGGGAAGGATATGGCAATGCAGGTCAAGCACGTCTTACCCTCTGCGAGCACCGTTGTTCTGGCGTCCGTAGTTAGCGGGGTTCGTGGCACCGCCGTGCTTACCGCCGCCGCGCGGGACGTTGGGGGTGAGGTTGCGCGAATCCACCTTTACCGTGGAAGCGGCGCCCTTCTCACGCTTGCCCTGCTGGTTGTAGTACGCGTAGTAGTACTCGGACTTCTCCACGTTGCAGTAGTTCATGACAACGCCCACCACGTTGCCGCCGGCCTTCTTCAGCTGGTCGTAGGCCTGCAGCACGGTCTGGCGCTTCGTGAAGTTCTCGCGCACCACCAGCACAGCGGCGTCGACAATGGTGGAGACCACGGCAGCGTCGACGAACATGCCGACGGGCGGCGTGTCGAAGATGACGTAGTCGAACATCTGCTCAAGCTTGTGGACCAGCGAGGCGAAGCGCTTGGATGCCAGGATGTCGGCAGGGTTGGGGATATGCGGCTCGGCATCGAGCAGGAACATATTCTCGGTGTTGGTAGCGACGATAGCCTGCTGGATGGGCATGGTCTCGGAAAGCACCGAGTACAGACCGCCCGTGGAGCGCACGCCAAGCATACCGGCCAGCGTGCGGTTGCGCATGTCGCACTCGACCAGGCACACGCGCATGCCCGAGGACGCGATGGCGCGAGCGACGTTGCACGTGACCGTGGACTTGCCTTCGTTGGGGATGGAGCTGGTGAACATCAGGGAACGGATGGGGTTATCGACGCTCATGAAGCGGATATTGGCCATCAGGGTCTTCGCGGCGTTCTGCATCTCCATATCGTCGCCGCCTTTAGGTTTGCGAGCCATAGCTTATTTACCTCCCTTGAGAGCAGGCATGCGGCCGATGACGGGCAGGCCCAGCAGGTCTTCGATCTCGTCGGCGTTGCGCACCTTCGTGTTGAGCATATCGGACACCACGACGATGGCGATGGCGATGAACAAGCCGGCGAGCAGCGCGACGGCGATGTACATGGGACGATTGGGGCCGGAGGGCGCCGTGGGGGCCGTGGCCTGATCGATAACATTGACCGACTGGACGTCCATAACCTGCTGCGCGACCTTGGAGACGTTGCTGGCCATGTCGTTGGCGATGGTGGCGGCGATATCCGGGTCGGTGCCGGTGACGGAAAGCGTGATGACGCGCGAGGTGGTCTCGCTGGTGACCTTGGTGGAGTACCCCTTCAGCGACTCGAGGTGCAGGTCCTTTGCGGTGTCGGCTTCGATGCGGTCGCTCTTGAGCAGCGTGGACACGTCGTTAGCCATCATCTGGCTAGCGTTGAGGTTGGAATAGTTCGCAGCATTGTCGGAGCTTGCCGAAGACTGCTTCGCAAGCACGTACATGCTAGTGGAAGCGGTATACGTGTTGGGCAGCGCGACGAAGCAGACCACGGCGGTCGCAAGCGCGCACACGATAGGCAGGACGATCATGAGCTTCAGATGCTTGCGCATAAGCTGAAGCAGCTCGAGCAATGTCATGAATAAACCTCTCAAGTCTCGGGGCAATAGCCTTACCATTATACCCCGCAATGGAGGGCCGGGTACAAAGTTGCCTCACTTCAGCAGAAAAGCCCCCAAGCCGTGGAGATTCGTGCACAATCGCGCTCTTTTCGGGCTCAAGCGCTTCCCTTTTGTGAAAACACCATCATAATAAGCGGGTTGCTTCTCACGAAATTCTTTCTAAATCTTCTTTTCGCGCGCTCTTACAACGCACCGCGCAAGGCATATAGAAAGCGGCTCGCGTCAAGCGCAAGCACGCCGCCTGGGGCGGGTGCGATGAATTGGTACATAGGTTGCAAGCGCTTGACTGAAACCGATGCCGCCCGTTTCCGGACGCCTTGGTTTGCTGCGCGCTGCTTCCGCGAAGAGAAACGGATCTTACATGACCGCATTTGCAGAACTGGGCCTGTCCGAGGCCGCCCTCGCCGCCGTCGAGCGCATGGGCTACGACTCCCCCACGCCCGTTCAGGAGCAGTCCATCCCCTACATCCTGGAAGGCCGCGACGTCATCGCCGCCGCTTCCACCGGCACCGGCAAGACCGCGGCGTTCCTGCTGCCCACGCTGTCCACGCTCGAGCGCATGAAGGGCCGCGGCCGCGCACCGCGCGTGTGCGTCGTCAGCCCCACGCGCGAGCTGGCTCAGCAGATCAGCCGCACGTGCATGCAGATCTCCCGCAAAACCGGCCACTTCGTGACCACCGTGTACGGCGGCACGCCCTACGGCCCGCAGATCCGCGAGCTGCGCGGCGGCACCGACGTGCTCATCGCCACGCCCGGCCGCCTGAACGACCTGATGGACCGCGGCGTCGTCGACCTGTCCGAGACGAAGGTGCTCGTGCTCGACGAGGCCGACCGCATGCTTGACATGGGCTTTCTTCCCGACGTCACCAAGATCGTGGAGCACACGCCGGCCGAGCGCCAGACGCTGCTGTTCTCCGCTACCATCGACAGCTCCATCCAGAAGAACCTGGGCAACCTGCTGAAGGACCCCGCCATCGTCGAGATCGCCCGCAACGGCGAGACCGCGGCCACCGTGGCGCAGTACATCATGCCCATCGCCAACCGCAAGAAGCAGGAGCTTCTGGAAGCGGTGCTCAACGAGAAGGGCCACGAGCGCGTCATCGTGTTCGCCCGCACCAAGAACCGCACCGAGGAGTGCGCCGAGGCGCTTGAGGCCGCCGGCTTCCATGCCGAGTCCATCCACTCCGACAAGACCCAGGGCCGCCGCCGTCGCGCCCTGGACAACTTCCGTCGCGGCAAGACCGACATCCTGGTGGCGACCGACGTGCTGGCGCGCGGCATCGACGTGCCCGAGGTGAACTACGTCATCAACTTCGACCTGCCCGACATGGCCGAGGACTACGTGCACCGCATCGGCCGCACGGGCCGTGCCGGCGAGGAGGGCTTCGCCATCTCCTTCGTCACGCGCGAGACCATGAAAACGCTCAAGGAGATCGAGAAGCTCATCGGCAAGGACATCCCCTTCACCACCATCGAGGGCTACGAGACCGACCCGTCCGTGCTGGAGAAGCCCAAGCGCGGCGAGCGCAAGGGCGGCACGCGCCGCGGCGGCAACAAGCCGGCAGGCGCCCGCCGCACCGGCGAGAAGCACGCCGAGCGCGCCGAGCGCGAGGGCCGCAGACCCAACGCCGGCGAGGGCCGTCGCCATCGCGAGGACGATACGCTGGTCACCCGCGGCGAGCGCGGCGGCCGCGGCGGCAAGGGCCGCTACGACCGCAAGGGCCGCAACGACCGTGGCGGCCGCTTCGACCGCGACAACCGCAACGATCGCGGCGGCAACAAGGGCGGCTATCGCGGCAAGGGCGGCGCCGGCCGCAACGGCGAGTGGCTCTCCGACGAGGAGTTCCGTTCCCGCCGCAACGCCAAGAACGCCCAGGCTCGCCTGCACAAGAAGGAGCGCAAGGCCCAGAACGGCGCCCCGCACAAGGCCAACAACAAGAAGCGCGGCGGCGAGGGCGGTTACGATTACAGCCGCTTCTCCAAGTAGCACTGCGCGCCCAGCTGCGCGATAAGAACGAAAGCGGTCGCTGCGCCGCCACGAACCACAAGCGCGGCGACGACCGCCAACGTGAAACCAACGCCTCGGAATCATCCGGGGCGTTTTCTCATTCTGCAGCCTGAAAGCGCGTAAGGCGGACGGAATCCAGCAGGTCTGGCGAACACGGGCAAACAAACCCACGGGGCCGTACCGCCGCCGCGCGGTCGGGCATCACCCGTTTGCGCCGCCGGGGCGCATCGCCGCCCAGAATCGAAAGTTCGCCAACGCGAATACGCCTCTCCCAAATCGCGGCTTCATCTCGTATGATGTGAAGCGACGCTCCATCATGCAGACGAACGCCAAGGAGAAGCTATGGCAACGCCCGACAAGCCCTCGCAAAGCTCATCGAACGGTTCCAAGAAAAGCAGCAGCGATAACGCCTTGACGTTCATCGTCATCGCCGCGATCGTCATCCTTGCGGCGCAGTATTTCTTCACGGGAACAAACTTCGCCCTGGGCATCTGGGAGGAGCTCACCGCCCCCGAGCTTTCCAAGGCCGAGATCGCCGAGTTCGAGGAAACCATTTCGCAAATCGACAACGCCGCTGCGGCGTATTCATCGGGCGGATTTCAAACCGAGGACGACGTCAAAAACGCCATAGCGGCGCAAAAGTCCTATGCCAAGGAGCTTGAGGCGCAAGGGGTGGTGTCCTCTTACACCGTCGATGACAACAGCGTGTACTACAAGTTCGAGAACGGCCTGTCGTACCTTTATATAGCCGCGCCCGAGGGAACCGACGGCTTGAGCACCGGCTCCGAAGCCACCATCTCCTCCGTGGAGACCACCGGCAGGCTTGATTCGGTTGAGGCGATCAGCACCGTCACCAGCGCGTTTTCCTCGACCTCCTCGGAATGGTCCGCCTCCACGGCGAAGACCCCGAGCAACATCACGCTGGCAGGGCTCAAGGAGCTCGGCGGCAAGCAACAGCTTCTCATCTGGGCCGGCCACGGCGGGTACAACCGCAAGACCGGCAGCGTCCTTGACACCGGTATCGACTCCGACCTCAGCGACAAAGCCCAGCTCATCGAGATCAAGAACGACCGCGCCACGATCGTCAACGTGGCCGGGGATCCCGACAGCCACCTTGCGATCACGCCCTCCTTCGTCAAGCGCTACGTGCGCGGCATGAGCGGGTCGGTCGTCTACCTGTGCGCCTGCAGCACGGGCGAGGACAGCCAGCTGGCCGACGCGTTCCTGGACAACGGCGCGACGGCCGTCTTCGGCAACACCGGGTCGATCTCGCATGTTTACAACATCGCCATGCTCAAAAGCGTGCTGACCACGTTTTTGACCCCCGACGAGAACGGCAGCTACCCCACGCTGTCGAAAGCCCTGAGCACGGCGAAGAAAATCATCGGGGACGATTCCGCCGAATACCTTGAGCGCGTGGGCGCGGACGCGAACTTCATCGAATCGCAGCGCAACGTCAAGGTGAAGCTGTTCGGCGGAACCGAGGCGGGAGACCTCAAGGTGCAGGCCGACTCGACGAGCAAGGGCAAAACCACCACAGGCGGCACAAGCTCCGGCACGACGAGCAGCTCGAACAGCTCGAGCACGGGCAAGGAAACCGAATCCAAGCCGAGCGAGTCGTCCGGCGGCAGCTCCGCCAATAGCGGCTTGCCCGCAACCGAGAGCAAGCCAAGCGAATCGACCGGCGGCGGCGCTTCCGCCAACAGCGGCTCGAGCGCTTCCAACAGCGGGCAGACGGCGCCCATGCCCGAGACCACGCTGACGAACGACATGATCGTGGGCCTTTGGAGCCCCGACCCGAACGCCGAGGAGCCCCGCTACATCGACTTCCACGCAACGGGCGATCTGGTGACCTACGACTATTACTCGCTCATCGATTCGCGCGCCCTTGGCAGGCCCCAGCCTTCCGCGCCCGTGAAGTTCGAATTCTGCAACGGCGTCGTCGACATGATGCTGAACCAGGGACGATGCTCCTGCCTGACGAAGGACTCGAGCGGGGTGTACATCTCCTTCTACATCGACGAGATGGCCAACGACGTCATCTACGACCAGGAGACCGGAACGGCGTGGCACCGCGTAATCCCCCACGTCATCGAGAACCACTGATAAACAGGACGCACGTAGCGTGCAAAAAGCCCGGGGCCTATTCCCAGGCTTTTTGCGTTCGCTAGTCGTTCCCCGTCTGACACTTGGGGACGTAGCGTTATGTGTCCGAAACCCGCATGCTTGGCGAACGCTCGCATATAGCGCAAAAGCCGTCGTTGATGACGGGCTTATCGGCAGATGACTTCCCGATAAGCCCGTCATCTGGGCTTCACGTGCAATTGTCCCCCGCCGACATTGCGCGTGATACACTTTTCCCTTGTAGTTACAGGCAAGTCAGGAGTGTTATGCAGAACAACGGAAAGCATTCGCGCCCGGACCAGGCATATGGGCAACAGGCCAACCGACCCGCCAACATAGGCCGGCAAGCACCGGCGCGCCCGCAACAGCCATACGGCCAGCAAGCATATCAACGCCCCCCGTATCAGCAGCCGCGCTACGCCCAACAGCCCGGGCAGCAGCAGCCGCAAAACGGATATGGCAACCCCTACGGAAGGCAGGACTTCAACTTCCAGCCGCTTCCGAACAACCATGAGCACGACGGCATGATCCGCGTGAAGAAGAAGCGCCGCAAGAAGCACACCAAGCTAATCGTCTGCATCGTCGTCATCGCGTGCCTGCTGGTGGGCACGTGCGGCTACGGCGCGGCGCTGGCGCTGTCCGCCAAGGACGTGAAAGCCCAGGCAGAGACCGCGCTTTCCAATGTCAACGGCATCCAAACCGCCATCGCCGGGCAGGACTTCGCAACGGCGGCGAAGAGCGCCTCCAACCTACAGTCCTCGGCTCAGGCCATGAACAACGAGCTCTCCTCCCCCGTTTGGAACGTGGCCGCTATGCTGCCCGTCGTGGGCAGCGACGTCAAGGGCGTGCAGACCATCGCCTCCGCCCTGGCCGACGCATCCGACAACGCCATCGTGCCGCTGACCACCAGCCTGTCCACCACGCCGCCGTCGGCCTGCATCGACGCCAACGGCAATCTGAACATCGCCGCCATCACCACGCTGCTCGGCGCCATCCAAAACGGTGCACCGGCCATGCAGCGCTGCACCGACGAGCTGACCTCGCTTCCCGCCTTCCATATCGAGAAGCTGCAGAAGCTGGTGGGGCCCGCCCAGGAGAAGATCACAGGCATCAACGACGTCTTCCAGGAGGCGAACACCTTCGCGCCCATCATCGGCTCCATGCTCGGCGCGAACGGCAACCGCACGTACCTGCTGGCCGCCCAGAACACCGCCGAGATCCGCGCCTCGGGCGGCTTCCCCGGTTCCATGGGCACCGTCTCCATTGACAACGGCGCCATCGAGCTGGGCGATTTCACCAAGGTCTACGACATGATGGCCGAGGAGACGCCCGCGCAGTGCGCCATCACCGACGAGGAGAATGCGCTGTTCTACCCCTGGTACACGCAGTACTCCTGGGACAACAGCTTCAACCCCGACTACCCGCGCGTCGCCGGCATCTGGGCGGCGGCCTATCAGGAGAAGAGCGAGCAGTCCGTCGACGGCGTCATCTCCATCACCCCGACCATGGTCCAGGACCTGCTGGCCGCCACGGGCGACAGCTTCACGCTTTCGGACGGCACCACCATCGACGGCACGAACGCCACAAAGGTGCTGCAGCACGACCTGTACTGGAAGTACCTGTCCAGCGGCTCGAACATGTCCGAAGGCAACGACCTGTGCGACGCCCTGTTCGCCGAGGCCGCGGAATACGCGTTCGATTCGGCTTTGGAGAACATGAACGCCTCGTCGCTCATGAAACTGGTCTCCACCATGATGGGCGGCCTTGAGGATCGCCGCGTCATGATCTGGCTGGCCGACGCCTCTGAGCAGAGCTACATCGAGGACATGGGCTATTCGGGCTCCATGACCGCCGCTTCCGAGCAGCAGCCCACCCTTGGCGTGTTCGTCAACTTCTGGGCTGGCAGCAAGCTTGGCTGGTGGCTAGGTATGGACACCCAGGTCTCCAGTCCCGTCACGGGCAACGACGGGTCCCGCACCTATCACGTGACCACCACGCTGACGAACTTCATGACCGCGCAGGAAGCGAAGCAAGGCGGCAGCTACATCGTCTCGGACAACGACGAGAGCCTAGGCGACGCCAACCCCTTCATCTACTTCTACGCTCCTGCGGGCGGCACGATCTCCGACGTGACGGCATCGAACGGCGCCACGCTCGGCAAAGCCACCTATCAGGGTCTCGACGTCACCTTCACCTGCCAGGTGGGCGACTTCTCGGTGCTGCCCAAGCCGAACAACCCGCTGCCTGTGGAGTCCACCGTGACCTACAGCTACACGGTCACCCTGCCGGCAGGCGTCGAGGGCGACCTGCAGCTGGCCACCACGCCGACGCTGACGAAGTACCACCAGTAGAAGCAACGCGGCTTATACGCCATGAGAAAAGACCCGGGGACACTTCCCCGGGTCTTTTGCGTTCGCTTGTCTACATATGGAATCCGAATGGGATGGCGTTCGCCTCCTGCGGCATCTGACACTTGGGGACGTAGCACTATGCGTCCGGTCCCTTCACATGCGAAACCCATGGAGAGCGAAACTAGCTTGCCACCCAGCCGATGCACTAAACGCGTGAAAGGACACCGGTTTCCCGCAACCCTTCTACATACGGAACCCGAAGGGGATGGCGTTGGCCTCCGGCGGCATCTCGCCTAGCCAGCGGGTAGATGCCGTTTCTCCCAGCGTGAAGGTTTCGCCATCGTAGGTCACCTGGGTTACGCTGGCGTTCTTGATTTTGAGCGGGTCGTTCACGCGCGAGGGGTCCAGCAGATACATGACCGACCGCACCACGAACGAATGCGTGACCACCAGCACATTGCCGCCGCCCGCGGCAAGCGCCTGCTTGCCCGCTTCGCTGAAGAAGCTTTCCAGACGCGCCTTCACCTGGTCGAAGCGCTCCGCGCGTCCGGTGTCGTCCTGGTCGGCAAGCACCTCGGCCACCTGGGGCAGGCGCCGGTTCAACTCGTCGAACGGCAGGTCCTCGCCGAAACCGCGGGTAAGCGCCGCGTGCAGCTCGGTTCCCGGACCCGCTTCCAGGTTGCCGTAGCACCATTCGCGAAGACGCGGGTCGGGAACGTGAATGAACGGCAACTCGGCCTGCGGGTTCTCCTTCACCCTAGCGGCAAGCACCGCGTTGAGCGTTTGCACGGCGCGGCCGGCATCGCTGCAGTAGGCCTGCGCGAAAGGGACCTCCGCCAGGCCGCGGCCCAGCAGGCGCGCCACACGAACGCCCTCATCGGTAAGCTGCGAGTCGCACCAGCCCTGCACACGGCTGGCAACGTTGTAGACCGTCTGCCCATGCCGCGTGATGTAGAACGTCACCGTGCCGCTGCCCGAGGCCAACGACGCCCGCGGGTCTTTATCTTCCAAATTGTCCGCCTTTCCCATGCGGCGCATTGCGCGCCGCAAACCGTTTCGTTAATCCCCGTAGTTGGCCAAGAACAGCTTCGTGCGCTCCTGCTGCGGGTTGTTGATCACCTGCTCGGCAGGGCCCTCCTCCACGATGTAGCCACCGTCCATGAAGATGATATGGTCGGCGACATCGCGGGCGAAGCTCATCTCGTGCGTGACGATGACCATGGTCATGTGCTCGTCAGCGAGGTCGCGGATGACCTTGAGCACGCCCTTGGTGAGCTCGGGGTCGAGGGCGCTGGTGGGCTCGTCGAAGAACAGCACGTCGGGATTCAGGGCCAGGGCGCGGGCGATGGCAACGCGCTGCTGCTGGCCGCCGGAGAGCTCGCAGGGAACCATATTCTCCTTGCCCTCCAGGCCCATTTTCACCAACAGCTCGTGCGCCTGGGCCATAACCTGGTCCTTCGGACGCTTCTGCACGGACAGCGGCGCGTCGGTGACGTTCTTCAGCACCGTGTAGTGCGGGAACAGGTTGAAGTTCTGGAACACCAGGCCGAAGCGCGTTTTAGCCTGCGAGAGCACGGACTTGCCGCCGTACACCGAACCGGAGCCGCCATCGGTTGCCACGGCAAGATCGCCGTAGGACAAGCTGCCGCCGTCAAGGGTTTCCAGCAGCGTCATGCAGCGCAGAAGCGTGGATTTGCCGCCGCCGGAAGGGCCGATGATGGCGACGACCTGGCCCTGCTCCACCGACAGGGAGATATCTTTGAGCACCTCGGTCTTGCCGAAGCTCTTACGTGCGTGCGAAAGGGAAACAAGGGGGTTAGTCATGATAGTAGTTCATCCTTTTCTCGACGCGGTTGAGCACCATGACCACCACGAAGTTGAACACCCAGTAGATCAGGCCGGCGATAACGTAGGGCATCATGCTGGTTTGAGCGGCGGCGATGGCCTTGGCCTGCGTGAACATCTCCATGATGCCGAGCACGAACGCCAGCGACGTGTCCTTGACCAGCGTGATGACCTCGTTGCCCATGGCGGGAAGGATGCGCTTGAACACCTGCGGCAGGATGATCTTCATGAAGGTCTGCGTGCGCGTGTAGCCGAGCACCTCGGCGGCCTCGTACTGGCCACGCGGGATGGATTGGATGCCGCTGCGATAGATCTCGCCGAAGTAGGCCGCGTAGTTCAGGATGAAGCCGATGCAGCACGCGAAGTACTTCCAATCCGGGCCCATAGAGGCGCCGAACAGGTAGAACGGACCGAACATCCACATCATCAGTTGCAGCATAAGCGGCGTGCCGCGCATGACCGATATATAGAACTGCACCAAAAGCGACAGCGGCTTGAACTTGCTCATGCGGCCAAGCGCCACCAGCACGCCGAGGGGCAACGCGCCCACAAGCGTGATCACGAAGATGATGGCGGTGAACTGCAGGCCGGAGAGCAGCAGCCCCATCATGGTTCCGAATTCCATTGGTCTCCTTCCAAGAGAAACGCTCTTGTCTTAACACGCCGAATGCCAACCTTCGCAGGTTGGCGGGGTAAATCAGCCGGAAGGCCGGGGATGCTTCCCCGACCCGCCATGCACGTGAACGCTATTGGACTCGCGTCGCATCGTGCATAGGGGCAAGGGTTCGCATCTCCGGCCCTAATAGGATACGCTATCAAGCTGCTTGCCGGGGGCAAGCGGGGGCATTACTTGCCGAGCACCCAGTTGTCGTAGCTGATGCCGTAGCTAGCGTACTTCTCGCACAGCTCCTTGACGGTGCCGTCGGCGTCGAGCTGCTTCAGGGTCTCGGTGACCTTCTGAGCCAGCTCGGTGTCGCCCTTCTTGAAGCCCACGGCGTAGTGCTCGGTGGACAGCGGGGTGGACAGCTGCACGTACTTGTCGGGGTTCGCGGCGATCTGATACTGCGCGATGGACAGGTCGCAGGCGACGGCGTCGATCATGCCGGAATCAAGCTGCATGAAGGCGTTGTTGTAGTCGCCGATGGTCTGGGCAGCGCCGCCCTTGAAGGTGGCGGCAACTTCGGCCTGGTCGCCCTCGAGCACGTCAAGCGCGGCGGAGTCGACCTGGGTCATGACGGTCTTGCCGGACAGGCCCGCGAAATCGGAGATGTCGCTACCGGCCTTCACGACGATGACCTGCTCATTGAGCATGTAGGGATCGGAGAAAGTGTAGCCATCCTCGCGACCCTCCATGGTGAAGCCGTTCCAGATGCAGTTGATGTTGCCCTGGGCCAGCAGCGCGTCCTTTGCATCCCAGTCGATGGCGGACAGCTTCAGCTCCCAGCCGTTCTTGTCGCACACGGCCTGGGCCAGATCCAGGTCGAAGCCGGTGTACTTGCCGTCGTCGCCGACGAAGCCGTACGGCGGATAGCTTTGGTCGAAGCCGACCGTGAGGGTTTCCTTGCCGTCAGCGGAGTCGCCGCCGGTCTTGTCGGCAGAGCCCGAGCAACCTGCAAGCAGGGCGCCGGACAGGGCCAGCGTGGCAACGCATGCCACCAGGCCGAGGAGCTTCTTCTTCATGTTCCCTTCCCTTCCGCGCATGCCCGCGGGCATGGCTGCTTGGTTCCTTAGCAATCACTTTATCACAGTAGAGTGCTGAAGTGAAGTATACCAGACGTGCAGGAACGTGCAACCGCTGGCGCGAAAACGACCGCGAACGGCACAAGATGCGCTAACGAACCTTCCGCGCGATCGCCGCGAGCACGCACAAAGACAGCACCGCCGAGAAGCCGAACGCCAAGTGGTACGGCAGCGCCGCGAGCGCATCCGGCGCGGCTTGCAGCCCGCCGGCTAGCCCACCGCGGGACGCGATCCCCTGCCCCGCCGAGATGGCAAGCACCATGGCCGACGTGCCGAAGCTGGCGCAGGCTTGGCGCACCGCGATGGACAGCGAGCTGCCGTGCGGCACGAGCGGCCGCAGAAGGTCTGCCAGGCTCCACTGGGTAAGCGGCCCGATGAGCAGCGACACGCCACATGCGCGCACGCCCTGGAACACGACGGCCTGCCACAGCGGCGAGGCGGCGTCCAAAAAGCACATGGGCACGGCACCGGCGGAGAGCATAAGCCCGCCTACCAGGCACACCCTTCGCGCGCCTATGCGGTCGGTCAGCACGCCGCCGAGCGGGTTGAGCACGAGGGCAGCGACGGTTCCGGGAAGCAGCACCATGCCCGCCTGAAGCGCCGTGCCACCGCACAGGCCTTCCACGTAAAGAGGCACCACCAGCGTGACGCCCATAAAGGATGCGAACAGCAGGTTCTGCGCCGCGAAGCCCGCGTTGAAGCGACGAGACCCGAACACGCCCAGGTCGATGAGCGGGTTGTCCAAACGCTTTTGGCGCACGATGAACGCCGCGCACACGGCCACGCCCGCAACAAGCGGGACCCATACATAGGGGCTGCTTAGGGCGAAACTGGAAGCGTTGCTGAAGCCGAGCAGCACGCCTCCCAGACCCAAGGTGGACAGGGTCAGCGATTCAACGTCCAGGCGGGCCGAGGCGTCTTGCGGCTTCGAGGGCTTCACCAACGCCAAGGCGCACAGCGTCAACACGCAGGTCAGAGCCGCCAGAAGAACGAAGAAGCTGCGCCAGCCCCACGTCGACGCCATAGCGCCGCCCACGGTGGGCCCGATATTGGGCGCGAAGCCCATGGCCACCCCCGCGATGCCCATGGCCGTGGCCTGACGACCCGGAGGGAAGCTGACCATGGCGATGGTGGTCATGAACGGCAAAAGGATGCCGGTGGAAACCGCCTGCAGGATGCGCCCGGCCAACAGCACCCAGAAGCCGGGCGCTGCCAGGCACATGAGCGAACCCGCAAGGGAAAGCCCCAGACCGAGAAGCATATGCCGCCTTGCGCTGAAACGTTTGGAGATCCAAGTGACGGCTGGCACGGCAACCCCGAGCATGAGCATGTACCCGGTGCTCAGCCACTGGCCAAGCTCCACGGTAACGCCCATATCGGCCACGATGCCCATCATCATGGCGTTCACGGCGGTTTGCGACAGGTTACCGCACGCCGTGGTAAGCACCACAAGCGCGAACAGCGTATATGCGGCACGTTTGTCGGTTGCAGGCAAAAGGCCCTCCTTTCGCAAGCCGATCGAGCACGGCAGAACGGACATGTCGAAGCACTAGTGAGCAGGGGCCGCGGCTGAACAGGGGACGGAGGCGTGTTCGCACTGCACGCACCGCCCGAGCCAATGCCCAGGCGCAGCAAAACGGCGTGCGAACAGGGTGAACAGGGGACGCAAGGCGCCCAACGTGAACGCACCTCCGTCCCCTGTTCAGCCGCACGACGCTCGCTAGTTGAAGCGTTGTTGGGTTTTCTCCAGGCCATCGGTGACCAGGCCCAGGGCGGCTTGGCTTGCCAGGTGCGTGGCCTGGGCGAAATCGTCGGCCTGCTCCTTCTTCGGGCGGCCCAGCACCCAATCCACCACCGGCATGCGTCCCGGCGGGCGGCCGATGCCGCAGCGTACGCGGAACCAGTCGCGCGTGCCCAGCTTGTCGCAGATGCTGCGCAGGCCGTTGTGGCCGGCGTGGCCGCCGCCGAACTTCACGCGAATGGTACCCGGGTCGATATCCAGCTCGTCGTGGATGACGATCAGGTGATCGGCCTTCACGCCGTACGCGTTCATCAGCTGCTTCACCGGCCCGCCCGACGTGTTCATGTAGCTTTGCGGCTTGGCCAGCACCACATCGTGGTCGCGCCACACGCCCTTGGCCGTGAGCGCGCCGCACTCGGTCTTCCAGTAGCGCGCGCCCGCCTCTTCCGCCACCAGATCAAGCGAATCGAAGCCGGCATTGTGGCGCGTGTGCTCGTATTCCTCGCCCGGATTCCCCAGGCCAACGATTAGAAACATGCTTTTCCTTCTTATATGCGCGCTCCAGGACCGCGCCCGGAGCCTTTAACAGGCGCACCCGCCAAGGCCGGCGGGTTTCGAACGCCACGACCCCACAGGCCCGGCGCGTCTTGCCCTAACGACAAGCGAAGCCCGCCCGAGCCCCTTGCGAAGCCAGGCGGGCTTTCCCCGTTTTAGGATATGCCGCCCATGCGGCCGGACCCCTTCGCGAACCACCGCATCAGCGCGTGGACAGTGCGTGTGCAACGCGAGGGCTAGCGAGCTCAAGCAAGCTCGCCGGCGGTCCGAGCGGCGAAACGATTATTCGAACAGGCTTGCGACGGAGCCGTTGTTGTACACGTTCTTGATGGTCTGCGCGAACAGCGGGGCCAGCGTGACGACCTTGATCTTGCCGGTCTGGCGCTCGAGCGGCACGGGCACGGCGTTGGTGACCACGACCTCCTCGATGCAGGAGTTCTCAAGTCGCTCGTAAGCAGGGCCGCTGAACAGGCCGTGCGTTGCGCAGGCATAGATCTTCTTCGCGCCCTTGGCCTTGAGCGTGGTGGCTGCGGCGACCAGGCTGCCGGCGGTGTCAATCATGTCGTCGTTGAGGATGCAGATCTTATCCTTCACGTCGCCGATCAGGGCCGTGATCTCGGCCTGGTTGTGCTTCGGACGGTCCTTGTGCATGATGGCGATGTCGCAATCAAGCAGCGTGGAGAACTTCTTGGCGGCCTTTGCGCGACCCACGTCGGGGGACACCACGCACAGCTCCTCGGACTTGAAGCCCTTCTGCTCGAAGTAGTCCACGAAGATGGGCATGGCCGTCATGTGATTGACCGGCTTGTCGAAGAAGCCCTGGATGGCGTCCTGATGCAGGTCGATGGCGATGATGTTGTCGGCGCCGGCGGCGGTGAGCAGGTCGGCAACCAGCTTGGCGGTGATGGGCTCGCGCGGAGCGGCCTTGCGGTCCTGACGCGCGTAGCCGTAATGCGTGATGACGGCGCTGACGCTGTGCGCACTGGCGCGCTTGGCCGCGTCGATCATGATGAGCAGCTCCATGAGGTTGTCATTGACGTCGAAGCCGTTGGGGCTCGAGCACACGGACTGCACGATGAACACATCGGCGCCGCGGACGCTTTCCTGGTAGCGAGCGTAGATTTCGCCGTTGGCGAACTTCTCCAGCTTCACATTGCCCAGGGAGATGCCCAGCTCCTGTGCGATCTCGTCGGCCAGCTTCAGGTTCGAGGAACCCGAAAACACTGCCATCCTCTTACGCTTTTCCATTTCCGCAGTCATGCGCGTGCTCCTTCGCATCGCTTCGCAGTTGTTCATACGGAAGTCATTCTACCTGGCGGAAAAGGAAAAGGCCAGCTGGCACGCGAACCCTCTATGAGGACTTCACGGCCAGCCGGCCCGGTTAGCTTACAGGAGGCCTACGGGAGGCGCGGCTTACTTGCCTTCAGCGGCCTGGCGGGCGCGCTTCTTGGCGGCCCAGCCGGGGATCTCCACCTGCTCGGGGCGCGTGAGCGCCAGCGCGTCGGGCGCCACCTCCTTGGTGATGCACGACGCCGCGCCGATGATGGCGCCGTCGCCGATGGCCACCGGGGCCACCATCATGGTGTCGCTGCCGACGAACACGTTGTCGCCGATGGTGGTGGGCCACTTCTTCTTGCCGTCGTAGTTGCAGGTGATGGAGCCGGCGCCGATGTTGACGCCCTCGCCCATGGTGGTGTCGCCGATGTAGCTGAGGTGCGGGACCTTGCTACCGCGGCCGATGGTGGATTTCTTGATCTCCACGTGCGTGCCTGCCTTCGCGCCCTCGCACAGGTGCGTGCCCGGGCGCAGGTAAGCACGCGGGCCGGCGGTTGCCGCGTCGTCGATCTGCGTCTCGATGGCCACCGTCTCCTCGATGACGCAGCCGCTGCCGACCTGCGTGTCGGTCAGGCGCGTGTTCGGGCCGATGACGCTGTCCTCGCCGATCTCGGTGGCGCCCATGAGCATGACCTGGGGAAGCAGCTCGACGTCCTGGGCGATCTTCACGTCGGGGCCGATCCAGACCTGGTCGGGGTCGACCATGGTGACGCCGGCGGCCATATGCGCGTGGTTGATGCGGCGCTGCATGACCTTGGTGACCTGGGCCAGCTGATGCGGGAGTTGACGCCCAGGCACTCGGTGGCGTCGTCGGTGACGAGAGCCAGCACGGGGCGGCCGGCGTTGCGGCAGATCTCGAGCACGTCGGTGAGATAGAACTCGCCCTGGGCGTTGTTATTGCTGACCTGGGCCAACGCGTCGAACAAGGCGCGGGCGTCGAAGCAGTAGAAGCCGGAGTTGCACTCGTTGACCGCCGCCTCCTCGGGCGTGGCGTCCTTCTGCTCGACGATGCGCTCGACCTGCCCGTCGGCATCGCGGATGATGCGGCCGTAGCCGGTGGGGTCATCCAGCTTCATGGTGAGCACCACCACGGCGGCGTTGTTCTCGTCGCGCACCTGCGCCAAGCGGGCGATAGTCTCGGGCTTGATGAGCGGGCAGTCGCCGGTGAGCACCGACAGCGAGCCGTCGAAGCCGGCGAAAGCGTCGGCGCAGGCAAGCACCGCGCCCGCCGTGCCGTTCTGCACTTCCTGCACCACGACCTGCGTGTCGCCCTCGACCAGCGGGATGACCTGCTCGCGGGCATGGCCGACCACCGTCGCCACCTGGGTGACGCCGGCGGCGTGGGCGGCGTCGACCACCCAGCGCACGAGCGGCTTGCCCAAAACCTCGTGGGCCACCTTGGGCTTTTTGGACTTCATACGGGTGCCCGCGCCCGCAGCCAAAACGATAGCGGCAGCTTCCATGCGATCCTCCTTGGTCGAAAACGCGGGCGCCGCGAATACGCAGCACCCGCAAGCGCGAACGCCGGTTTTGCCGGCGGGGCGCCATAGGCCGATGCGCACATGAGCGCATCGGCATTGCAAGCGATTGAACTGCCGGAAAGTATACCGCAACGATTCCCTTGCGCGCCGCGCCTGCGCAGCTTGCGCACACAGCGGCGGCGGCCCCGTCGCAAACGGCGGCATTCGAGGAGCGAACGCAGCTCCTATGCTACGCCGCGGGGGTCGAGCTCCTCGTCTGCTTCCAAATCATGCAGCATCTCGCGGCCCTCGAGCGCGGCCTCGCGCGCCGCGGTGGGCAGCGCCTCCAGGTTGCTATCGGCACCTTCAACAGCCGGGTCCACGAACGCCACGCCCTGTTTCTGGGCGCCGCGCGCCTGCACCAGCAGGAAGGTGAAGCCCAGCACGCCCGCCGCAAGCGACGCCAGCAGGATGCCCAGCTTCGCCGTTGCCACCAACACCGGATCGGTGAAAGCCAGGTTCGCCACGAAGATGGCCATGGTGAAGCCTACACCGCCCAGGATGGACGCGCCCAGCATGTGCTGCCAGTTGACGTTCTCAGGCAGGCTGGCCAGCTTGAGCTTCACCACCAGGAAGCTCATGAGCATGATGCCGAGCGGCTTGCCCACCAGAAGGCCGAAGAAGATGCCGAAGAACACCGGGGAGGCGAACAGCGACCCCACGTCCATACCGGCGAAGCTGACGTCGGCGTTGGTCAAGGCGAACAGCGGCAGGATGCCGAAATACACCCACGGGTACAGCTTGTGCTCCAGGCGCGTTGCCGGCGGCACAACCTGGCGCGCCACGTGCGACAAGTGCCGGACGGTTTCCATATAGCGGCCCTGCGCCAGCACGGGTTCCTCGGGATCGAAGGCGCGATTCGCTTCTCGGACCTTGGAGTCGGACCAGGTGGCGAAGGTGCGCAGGTTCACGCGCGAACCGGACGGGATAGCGAACGCCAGCAGCACGCCGGCGATGGTGGAGTGTACGCCGGACATATATACGCAGTACCACAGCAAGGCGCCCACCAGCATATACGGAAGCAGCGAGTACACATGCCCCCTATTCATGGCGACCAGCACCGCAAGCACCACGCCCGCGGCCAGCAGCCAAGCCAGCGACGGGCTTTGACCGTAGAAGATGGCGATGACCAGGATGGCGATGATGTCGTCGGCGACGGCGAGCGTGGAGAGGAACACGCGCACGCCGGCCGGCACGCGGTTGCCCAGAAGCGCCAGGATGCCCAGCGCGAACGCGATGTCGGTTGCCGTGGGAACGCCCCAACCGCCAACGGTTAGCGGGTCGGCGGCGTTGAACGCCAGGTAGATGGCGATGGGGGCCAGAACGCCGCCGACGGCCGCCATGATGGGCAGCAGAGCCTGACGGATGTTCGTCAGCTCACCCACCGTGAGCTCGTATTTCACCTCCAAGCCCACCAAGAGGAAGAACACGGCCATGAACACGTCGTTGATCACGTGCGCAAGCGACATCTCGACAACGGATTCGCCGAAGAAGAAGCCCACATGCGAATGCCAGAACTCCAGGAACGGCTCGTGCGCGGCGGTGTTGGCCACGACGAGCGCCACCACGGCTGCCAGCAGCATGGCGCCCGCGGCCTTCGTGGACGAATGCGTCAGCTGGATGAGCTTCTGATAGCGATGCTGATGGCCCTGCACCTCTTTGATGTAGATACGGCTGTCGGTCATGTCCTACCTAACTTGCGGGGGCGCCCAAGCCGCCCGCGAAACGAAGCTTGCTATTTCATGGACCCGTGGCGAAACGAGCCGGCGAGGGTTCGGAACGCCCCTCCTGCTTCTCGCGATAAGCGCCTTGCGGGCGTCCTCGCGGATTCGGCACAGTCTATCATGGCGGCGTTGAGACACGCCCGGGAACGTGGCGTTGACGTTTTCAAATCGTTTACGAACGAACCCGAAAATACCGGGAATTCGCCGGTTAAAACAACGTAAAGTGCGCTATGCTGTACCTACAGATTCGACGGAAGGGGACAACCTGCCACCTATGTTGTAAGCGCCTTTTATGGCTCTGAGCAGGTAAAACACCGTCGGTCTTTTTTATCCGCCGCGAAGAAGAGGTGATTGACATGAGCATTACCGTCACCGGACGCAAAATGCCTGTAACCGATGCGCTGCGCGAGTACGCCGAAGACAAAATCGGCAATTCCATGAAGGTCATGGACATCAATCCGCTGGATGCCGAAGTCGTGCTGCATGTGGAGAAGAACCCCGCCAACGCCACCCCCGCTATCTGCGAGGTCACGCTGCGCACCAAGGGCCACATCGTACGCGTGGAGGAGTCCGAAGAGGACATGTACGCCGCCATCGACGTTGCGGCAGCCAAGGTTCTTCGCCAGCTTCGCAAGTTCAAGACCCGCGTGCTCGACCGTAAGCCGCGCGAGGCCGCAGTCGCCCCTGTCGGCGAGTTCGATCCCGAAAGCCTGATGGCGGAGTTCGCCGCCGACGAAGAGGTCGTGCGCGTGAAGGAAATCGAGTTCGCGCCGCTAACCGAGGAAGAGGCCCTGGTGCAGATCGACCTGCTGGGTCACGACTTCTTCGCCTACACCGACCGCGACACGAACCTGGTCAACGTGCTGTATCGCCGCGACGACGGCGGTTACGGCCTGCTGAAGCAGACGGAGTAGCGCGAACGCATCGCATCTGCGCGTTGATCGCCAGTGCGGAACATACGCATTTTGCAAAGGGGCGGCCTTCGGGCCGCCCCTTTTCGTGCGCGCAACTGTGCGGTTGCAAGCAAAGCATATCGAGCTCGGGCAAGCTCGAGTCCCGACTGCGCGGGCCAGCCACGAATAGGGCGCGGGCGAATCGAGCTTTCTCGCAAATGGGTGCGAAGGTCGCATCGGAACCTTCGCACCCATACAAGACGAAGACGACCCGGGCGCTTCGTTGCCCGCTTCCCCATTATCAGCCTGAAGGCAACAAGCAACCGGAAAAGCAAGGACCGGCCCCGGGCAATTCCAGGGCCGGTCCTCAATAGCAGACTTGACAGTCGGCTATGATTATTGCGCTTTGGTTTGCGCAGTCGAGCGTGCTAGCCGAGGGTTAACGCGCTCGATAAGCTTTGCGGCTTACAGGGAGTCGATGTACTCGACCAGCTCGCCGACGGTCTTCAGGCCCTCGGGCTCGCCGAAGTCCACGTCGCACTTCTCCTCCAGGTCGCAGATCAGCTCGACCATGTCCAGGGAGTCGATGCCCAGGGAGTCGAACGTGGAGTCTTCGTTGACGGACTCAGGGTTGATGTCCAGGTTCTCTTCCAGGACTTCCTTAACGGTGTCGATGGTAGCCATGATGGCGGTCCTTTCTCAAACATTGCAATGTTCGTATGGTAGCACACGCCGCGCCGCGCGCCCGGTTTTGCCCCGCGTCCCACACGTACGAACCATACGTGTTACGCAGGTGAACCATGCGGGCAGCGGGAGGCTGAGGTGCAGGCAAATCTAAGAGTTGCCCCTACCCCTAATTCGGACCCCGCGGACGAACGTTCGAATCGGCTTCCGAGCGAAACCTGGCGGCGGGGGGCGGAAGCGGGCTCTATTCGCCCGCGAGCAACCCCGCTTCCCGGAGGGCCTGCTTGGTTTGCGCGATGCTGTACAGGCTGCCGAACGCGCAGATAATGCCATCGGGACCGGCGAGCTCAGCGGCCTTGCGGGCTGCTTCAGCGTAGGTTTGCGCTGCACAAATGGTCAGGTTTGCGTCGACCGCGGGCACTTCCGCGGCTATGCGGGCGGCTTCTGCGGCGTAATCTGCGGCGGGCAGCGCTCGGGGGTTGTCAGGCGTCACGGCGACGAACGCCGCCGCATGCGGGAGCACCGTGCGTAACATGGTGGGATGATCCTTGTCCGCCATGACGCCCGAGAGCAGCACGGCTTTGCGGCCGGCGAACACGTCGGCCAGCGAATCGGCGAGCGCCTGGGCGCCCTGCGGATTGTGACCGCCGTCGATGACCACGGTAGGCTTGCCCGGCATGTGCGGCAGCACCTCGAAACGGCCGGCCCAACGCGTGGCGGCAACGCCGCGTTCGATAGCGGATTGCGGGATATCCCAGCCACGACGCTGAAGCGCGAACACGGTCTCCAAAGCCAGCGCGGCGTTTTGCGGTTGATAGCTGCCCAGCAAAGTGGTTTCGTAAGCGTTGCCCTTGTAGGTAAAGGGACGGATGACCGCAGGCTTGCCGGATTCGATTCGCTCGGAATCGAGATGGCGAACAGACGCGATGTCCAGCTCGCGGAAATCAGGCTGCGCAACCGTGCAGCCTGCCGCGTGCGCCGCCGCTTCCACGGCTTCTGCGGCCTCAGGCTCCTGCGGCCACGACACCACGGAGCTTCCCGGCTTGATGATGCCGGCCTTCTCCGCAGCGATCTTGCCGATGGTGTCGCCGAGCAGGTCGGTATGGTCGAGGCCGATGCGCGTGATGACGGCAACATCAGGGGCCGCGATGACGTTGGTGGAGTCCAGACGACCGCCAAGACCGACCTCCAGCACCGCAACCTGGCACCCCACCTGGACGAAATGCAGAAGCGCTACCGCCGTCATGAGCTCGAACTCCGTTGGGTGGTCACCGGTTTCCACCGACATTTGCTCGGCATGCTCGCGCACTTGCAGCGTTACGCGCGCAAGGTCGGGCATGGCAATGTTCTTGCCGTCCACGCGAATCCGCTCCTCGAAGCGCTCGATGAACGGGCTGGAGAACCACCCCACCCGATAGCCAGCGGCCTGCAGCACGTTGGCGATATAAGCACACGTGCTGCCCTTCCCGTTCGTGCCCGCAACATGAACGATGCGCAGATCGTTTTGAGGATCGCCCAGGCGCTTCAGCAGCTCGCGGATGCGGTCGAGGCCCAAACGCGAAGCCTGCCAACGGGGAGCGTTGATATAGGCGATAGGATCAAAGTCTTGCGGAGGGTTTTGCGGCATATGTTGCGCCCCAGGCTGCGGAGGGTTTTGCGGAGTTATTTGCGGCATACGGGATTCACCTTGCTCGAGCGTCTTTTATTCGTAAGCAGGTTAGCACGGGATGACAACCCAAGCCCGAGTGTGCGCAGGTTCTACAAGCTAGCCGGCAATCGCGTCGCTGCGATATCTTGCAAACATCACCGATTGCCGTCAACAGCGCCTAGCGCATCATACAATGTGCATCGTCTGAACCCCAGGAAAACGCAAAAGTGCTGTGAGCATAAACTCACAGCACTTCCATAGCACGCCCGGTTCAACCGTTAGCGTTTGTACAATTCTCGAATCATAGCCAAAATACCTTCGCCATATCCTGTTCCCGGAACCGCCCACCGGCCATTCAAGTCCTCAAGCTTCGGAGCGATTCCACGAGTCACCAAACTGAAACGAGGATCAACGCAGGGGTTCCTCAGCGCTGCGGTCGAGGCATAGGCCTTCAGATGCTGAGCCTGAGCGCGCAAACCAGTTCGAACATCAGAAAACGATGCACCCTCAGCAGAGGAAGTTACCGCGCCTAAACCGCCGAAATTGCACTGCTGGGGTTTTACGGATCCTCCAAATTGCAGCCAGCCAGTCTCTTTCATTGCTTGGCAGAAGAGAACCTCCGGGCGAACCCCCTCGGCAACTGCCTCTTGTTCCACTATCGAACAGAACTGATCAATGTTCGATGCCCCTCTGGATGCATAGACCGACGATGGATATGCCTTGCCTTGACTCCTATAGTAGGCTGCCATTTGCTTGGCAGACGTCTTTGACGCACCCATGATGTTGCTCGCCGAAGAAACCGCGCTGCCTTTCACCACAGATGCACGCTGGGTGCTGCCTGGCGCAGATGCCCCTTTAGCAACCAAAACGATCTGGTAAGCCTCCATACGCTTTCCATAACCAACCGTTCCGGCAACTTCGCCGTTTTTAGCCCAGCCGAGCCAACCGTAATCCTGGGAATGAACGCGATAATAGACATCGTAATGATTCGCCATTTCCCCTGTCAGTTTGACCTGGATGGCCTCCATCTGACGAGACTGTCCCGTTGTGCCAGCGACCTTGTCCGAAGACTTCCACCCCTGCCAGCCAATGTTGGCACAATGCGCATTGTACGAAATCGATCCGGAATATGCCTGAGTCGGCAAATATGCAGTCACAGCCTCGATTGCCCGCGCAGCGCCCGTCGTTCCAGATTGAGCCCCATCTCGGCTGTAGCTTTGCCATCCCACACCTGAGACGTGGCTCTGATAAGCGACCAACGGTGCCTTGTTCGGCGTAGCCGTAGAGCCCGGAGCAGCAGAGCCTTTTTTCACAAGCTTGATCTGAATGGCTTCCATTCGGTAGCCATATCCCTCAGAACCGGCCATTTCACCGTTTTTCGCCCAATCAAGCCACCCGAAACTCTCGCAATGAACGCGATAATAGATATCGTACTGCTTAGCAGCCTCGCCCGTTAGCTCTAGCTTGATTGCTTCGGTCTGACGAGACTGTCCCGTGGTGCCGCCAACAGATCCATCCGATCGCCATCCCTGCCAACCGATATTGGCGCAATGGAGGTTGTAACGAACTCCGCCTGAAACGTTTCGGCTGTTCAGATTGACCTTTAACGCCTCAATCGCATAGGCTTTGCCGGTCGTGCCAGCAGTTGAGCCGTCCTTTGCACTTCCCTGCCAGCCGATATTCGACACATGAGCCTGGTAGGAAATAATTGAAGTGTCTGCGGGCACCGTTTTGGTCTTGAACGGCGTGGTTGTATCACCAGGAGCAGATGAGCCTTTCGCAACCACGGCGATTTCGATCGCCTCAGCGTTATAACCGTAGCCGACGCTTCCCGCAGATGCGCCGTTCTTTGCCCAACCCAGCCAGCCGACGTTCGCCACGTGCGCACGATAATACACATCGTATTTCTTTGCCGCATCGCCCGTCAGCTTCATCTGAATAGCTTGCAACGCAACGCCTTTACCCGTGGTTCCGGCGGTTTCTCCATTGCTAGCCCAGCCCTGCCAGCCATTACCGACATAGGCACGATACGTGATACCGCCTGCGGAGCTAGCTGCATTTTGCAACCGAGCCTGAAACGCCTCAAGACCGAAGCATTTACCCGTGGTCCCCACAACTTTCTTGTCGTACACGTTGGTAAGCCAGCCTATATGGGAAGAATGACCCACCGCCTGCACCAAAGCACTCGACTTTGCAGCCGAATCGCTTACCAGGCCATACTGATTAGCGATACCCGTCGCATCCTCTTTTCCGAGCCTTTTAAGGAAGGAGTCATCCGAGAGTTTGCTTGCATCGCTTGCGTTATCGACAAACGCATGCTCAACGATGATACCCGGAATTCCTTCCTCGCGAGCAGATGCGATAACGGTGTAGTAATCCTCAAGACTTCCATCAGGGTATCGGGCATCGTTCGTGCAATTTCGAACCTTTGTGCCCCTGTTGCTCAAACCGAGCTTGGTGATCCTATCGAGAATCTTATTGCCAAGCTGCTCGCCAACGACATGCGTTTCGTTATAAAGATAACTACTGGAGTTCGGAACCCAAACTTCCGCGCCGGTGCCGCCACCCGCATTGCAGTGCAGGCAAACAAACACGTCGGCACCGATTGCCACAGCCCTGTCAACACGCTCCTGCAAGCCAACATACTCATCACCGTTTCGCGTGAGATAAGGATAGACCCCAGTATATTGTCTGAGAGCGTTATAGCATGACGACGCGATTTTCCAATTCAACGTTTTTTCGTTAAGTCCATACGCCGATGAGCCCCCATCTGAACCGCCATGACCGGGATCAAGGGCAACGATCAGGTAATCTTCCCTGGATTTAACGGCATCAGCGTAAGCCTTATCAATCCCAAGAAGCGATAAAGCGGCAGCGGAAATAGCATCCGGGGAGCTATCATCGGTTTCCTCAACAGCGGAATCCTGGTCGTAAGAAGGGTTGTCCAACGCGCCATCTTGAATAGCCTGCTCGTCGACGACCGACTCGCCAGCGCCGCCATCGGAGCTGCCGGAATCTGCTAGATCGATCGCCTGCGCAACGCTTGCAGCCGCCTGCAAGTTGCCTTCATTAGTGATAGCGTAGGCAGAAACATCGGAATCCGAACCACCATCTGCAGATTGTTCAAGTTGCGCAGCCGTATCGGCACGAACAACATCGAACAGATAATCACCGCTTTGGCTCTGCAGGGAAACGACATGGCGTTCATTGCCTGCAGTATAGTCGATCGAGACCAAATCGTATGCCGAGGCATCGGAATCACGACCGAACGACATCGTGAAAAGGACCGCATCATCCATAATCGCGGAGGCCTCGAATTCAAGCTTCTCAGACGTCGCCTTCTTTTCAAGGCAAAGTTTTGCAGACGAAATGCCCTTCACGGAGTTAACGAAGCCGATTGCAATGTTCTGCTCCTGGCCAACGGAAACACACGATTCATCTAAATACACGAACTCAATAACATTGCTTGCATCTTCCGAAAGACGAGCATCATCCGACGTTTCAGCGACGACGGATTCGCCTTGGCGATTTTCTTCCGCGGAGGGGTCACCAGTTGCGGATTCGGCAGATAAGTTTGAGGCCGCAGAACCGCTTACCTCCCCAACGGAATCCTCCGCTTTGCTAGAAGAACCTATTTCGTGACTGCTTGAGTCAGCATTCGATGATGACGAAGCGATTGAATCGTCTAATGCATATGCCGGAAATCCCGAAAAAGAGACGACCAGCAAAACGCTCAGAAGACAAGACAGAGCCTTTGACCTTGTTCGCATTTCACACCTTTCCGTATCCATTCGCATGCCATTATAAAGAAGGGTTGCACCGTATGAACGCCGCAACCCTTCTTTATATATGCGTATTTCGCTAATCCGCCAGAATCCTTCGAATCAAAATGGTCGAAGCGCCCTTGGAAGACAAGGGAACGTATTGACAGCGCCCGCCAAACGTTGGCTCTTCATAAATCATCCCATTGCCGGCATAAAGAACCACGTGCTCGTAGAGGGCAGGATTGTAATTCGGCCAGCCTCCGTTGTACATAAGGATAAGATCACCGGGTTTTGCTTCTGCCAGAGATCCAACGCGTTTGCCGGAGAACATCTGATCATAAGTCTCAAATCCGATATCGATACCAAGCTGCTTATACAAGTACCAGGTAAACGAAGCGCAGTCCATGCCTCCGTCATAAGGGTAAACGCCAAGCCAAACATAAGGAACGCCAAGCAAAGACCTTGCCGTGCCCATAATCTTGTTCACCGCAGCGCCACGATCCGCATTTCCGTTGCCGTTATACCAGACGTACGTCCCGTCAGAGCGCTTCACTGCTTGATTCGCGTACAGCTTGTCACGATATGGTTTAGCGGTCGATCCAGGGGCAGCGCTACCTTTCGGCAGAATCTCGATCTGGACCGCTTCCGCTCGATATCCAAGCTTAGAAGTGCCCGCACTAGCACCGTTCTTCGTCCAGCCCATCCAACCGATATTTTGAGCATGAACGCGATACCATACATCAAATCGAGAAGATAAATCTCCCGTAAGACGAATCTTGATAGCTTCGATTTGCTTTCCCGAAACTCCAGCGACGCTATCGGCATTGACGTAATCTTGCCAGCCGACATTGGATGAATGAACGGAATACTGGATATTTCCGCCGATGTTCGTTCCCTTAAGGGACATGGACAGCTGGTCAATCGGGAGACCCTTACCAGTAGTGCCAGCTACGCCACCACTGGTTTTCGAGCCCTGCCAACCGCTGCTGCGAACATTTGCCTTATACGAAAATGCCAGGGTATAGGAAGGATGCACAGTGGAGCCAGGAGCAGAAGACCCCTTGGGGACGAGCTTCACCTGAACGGCTTCAGCGCGCAGCGAGCATCCGGTAGTACCGGCGATATCGCCGTTCTTTGCCCAATCGAGCCAGCCAAAACCTTCCGAATGGACCCTGTAATAAATGTCGAAATGATCGGAAATCTCACCAGAAAGCTTGATCTTCAAAGCCTGAATCGATCTGCATTGACCAGTAGTGCCCGCAACGCTTCCGTCAGACTGCCAACCCATCCAACCGATTCCGGAAACATGCGCCTGATAGCTGATGGACCCGGAATATTTCTGGTCGCCCAAGGAGATCTCGAGAGCTTCGAGGCGCTTCGATTTCCCCACGGTTCCCGCCGTCTTCCCCGAAGTCACAGGCGTCATCCAGCCATAGCTTTCAGAATGTGCTTGATAATTCAATCCGCACCCGCGATACGCACCAGAAGTGCTCCCGGGGGCACCAGAGCCCTTGGAAACCAATCGAATCTGAACAGCCTCGATTTGATTGCCGGAACCAAGCGAGCCGGCAGACGAACCATTCGACGCCCAACCCATCCAGCCGATATTCGAAACATGCACACGATAGAAGATGTCATAGCGAGCGGCCAGGTCACCAGCAAGACGGAACCTCAATGCCTGCAAAGGAAGAGCCTTGCCAGTAGTTCCAACAGTTCCATTAGTAACTTCGGATTGCCAGCCCGAATGCATCACATAGGCTTGGCCGATAACGGAACCGCCAACCTGCGTTGAAGCGTTCTTAACGTTCAGAGCCTCGAGCGCAAGGGAGCGCCCGGTCGTGCCCGCCGTTGCGCCATCGCTCGAAGCGGAACGCCACCCGATGCTTGAAACATGAGCGAAATAGGAAACCATCGGCTCGCTGAATGCCGAAGCCGAGCCGTATCCGGAGAAGGCTGTGCCCTTCTCGACAAGCTTGATCTCGATCGCCTGAACGGCAAGACCGCGACCAGTAGAACCCGCGGCTTCACCATTCCTGGCCCAGCCAAGCCAGCCAAGATTTGCGCTATGCACACGATAGTACACGTCATATTCGCTAGCGACTTCCCCTGTAAGGGAGATCTTAATCGCCTCTATCCCCAAAGATCGACCCGTCGTGCCTGCTAAGGCGCCATCGGCAACCTGAGACTGCCAACCGATATTCGAAACATGCGCCTGATACGAAATGCCGCCGGAAGCGGACGATAGCTTGATTTTCAGGCCCTCCATGCTCAAGGAACGGCCCGTTGTGCCCGCCTTCGACCCATTTTTAACCCACGACTGCCAGCCTATGCTCGAAACATGCGCCTGATAGTCGATCGATGCATTTTTCTGCGAGCTTTTATCCGCCGCGGCCTTTTCGGCAGAGTCAGATTTCAACGGAGCCGCTTCCTCAGCAACCTTCGCATCGGCACCAAGCTGCTCACGACTCTCTCCAGCAGCGTTATTGATGGCAGGCTGCCCATTCTTGTCAGCAGAATCGCCGACAGAAGGAGCCGCGCTCCCGTCAGAAGCCTCGCTATCGACAGACGTCGACCCCCCCCCGATATCTTCAGCGCCCGAGGAAGCCGTATCCTCGCCTTGCTCCGAAGGGGACACAGCCGATGTAGACGGCTGCTCAGCGCGACCGGAGCCGGAAGCGCTCCCCTCCTCCAAAGCAAGTGCGGAAGGGAAGGGCACGGACATCGCTAAAGACGTCGCCAGCACAAGAGACACCGCTGTTTTCTTTTTCGAAAAGCGCATGGAAAACTCCTGAGAAACGGGATATATCAGTATTTTAATGATGCCATCATTAAGGCGATGCAGCAATGTAGCTATCGACCATTTTTCGGTAACGACCGATTCGAATCGATAAGAAGACATCGATAATAATCAGGAAACGCCCAGTCGGAGAGCATGCTATATCGCACAATCCCAGCTGCAATATCGTCAACAACGATTAGACGCAAACAGCCGGCCCTTCAAGCGCTTCCGCCAGCCTTCTCCCCCTTGTTGCGGCTACTGACCGTTTTGCTGCTGCGCCTCTTTCGCGGCTTTTGCCTTTTGCTCGTCCAGTTGATGCAGCAGCTCGCCTAGGGTTACGAAATCGTTTTCCAGGGCCTCGCGTTTTGCGCCGTCGTAAAGCGCGGCGGCGGGGTGGAAGATGGGAAAGACAAGGAACTTGCCCGCCCGCTGGACGCGACCGTGCAGACGCGTGATGCCCACCTGCGTCTTCAGAACGAACTGCGTGGAGAACTTCCCAAGCGTGACCAGGACTTCCGGGTCGATGGTGCGCGTTTGCTCGCGAAGGAACGGCGTGCAGGTTTGAATCTCCTCGGGTCGCGGGTCGCGGTTTCCGGGAGGGCGGCACTTCAGCACGTTGGCGATGAACACGTCCTCACGGCGCAGGCCGGCACACCCGAGCAGCTCATTGAGGTAGTGCCCGGCGGCGCCGACGAACGGCTCGCCCTGCAGATCCTCGTTTTTGCCCGGTGCCTCGCCTATGAACATCACGCGCGCATGAGGGTTGCCCACGCCGAACACCGTTTGCGTGCGGCCGTCGCACAGCGGGCAGCGGCGGCATGATTCCACCTGCACGCGCAGCTCATCGAGCGGGATATGCGGTTTCGGCATGGTGTGCCCCTTTCCGTGCGTCGAACGGCGACGTGCCCACCGCGCGGCTGGTGAGTTTGCGAACCGCGCAAGCACACAACGTTTTTCTTGGTCAACAGCCTAGCACAACAGCGGAAAACTAGCGGCAGACTAAACAACGCGCGGAAAAGCCGATTCGTTATCGACGAAGGCGGCTCACAAGCCTGCAAGATAACGAGTTTTTGCCCAAATGAAGCCTCGCTGGTTCTGGGCGGTTTTGAACCACCGTTCGCGCGGCGTCCGCAGCCGGTGGGATACCGTTGCTAACGGTTGCGTTAAATCGCGGAAACATCGGGCTGTGGCGGGCTTGCCAGCTGCTACGATGAACGGTAAGTCGAATCATCTGCCTTAAGGAGACCAGCTATATGAAGTCAAGGGCTAAACCGTAGGTTTTCGAGAACAGCA
>ERZ1034913.279-NODE-279-length-45182-cov-17.027345_pt1 | contig 45182 bp, 78 predicted proteins | sample MGYA00520697_ERZ1034913 | MGnify/ENA primary metagenome ERZ1034913 (study PRJEB33766, sample SAMN09781786) | gut metagenome | biome: gut microbiome | host: Homo sapiens | place: Madagascar | study: EMG produced TPA metagenomics assembly of the PRJNA485056 data...
GTAGACCTGTGCATTACCGTAGACCCATGCATCACCGTAGACCCATGCATTACCGGAGACCCGTGCATTACCGGAGACCCATGCATTACCGTAGACCCGTGCATTACCGTAGACCCGTGCATTACCGTAGACCCGTGCATCACCGTAGACCCGTGCATCACCGTAGACCTGTGCATTACCGTAGACCCATGCATCACCGTAGACCCATGCATCACCGTAGACCCATGCATTACCGCTATTAGCGAGGTTAGATTCTTTCTCTACGAATCCGCCCAAATCTCCTTCTTTCACATCTCCAAATGCTACCAGTGCTTTGATTCTGAATAATTTTTTTCCAAAAATATTTGTTACGCATTCTGCTGTAAGTTCAAATTTTTTCATTTTCTTGCCCTCTCTATCAAATATTTGCCATCCATCATGCCGCTGTATCGCGTAATCCGGCGCATGCGCTCCATGTCCGTTCCAAGTAGATCATGAATCTGCTGCATGGTGCGGTTCCGCATGATAACTGTTCCGATCTCTGTGTTGGTAACGTTGTATGTTACATTCATGTCCCACCCTCCTGCGCTCCAAGCAGCTCTCTTTCCAATGCATCAAAATCGTAATTCCGCTCTTCAAAATTACTAAATCCGGTTGACTTCGCTTTCTTCCTCACCGTCTCGTTCTGGTTTAGATAACCCTCGAATTTTGTGCCGAACAAGGTTTCCGGCCGTAGAAATTTGTCCATCTCCGTTCCTCGCCACTCCGCTACCTTCTTCTCGATCACCGCTCGGAAATCCGCCAACGTATATCCGTCATTCACTCTGGCATTAATGTGTGCCTTGGTTTTTTCGTTGACCTTGAACCTTTTACCGGCTTTCTCGTTCAGATAATCAATGATCTCCTGATACGGCGGTGGCTCTTTCTTCTTCACCGGCTCAACCGTTTTTTTCTGCTCCTTCGGTTTTTCCTTCTGTTTCTGCGGTCTGCCTCCCCTGGATCCGTTTCGTTTGCGCTCCACGTTGGCATCAATCTGTGGTTTTGCCATCTCATAGACGACCATATACATGCCGTCACCGTCAGGTTCCTTATCCTCTAGCGCATAATCAATGATGGACCATAAGGCTTTCAGCTGTTCGGATTCCGGCAGTTTTTTGATCGCACGAGCGAAACTTTGGTAGAATATCAAACTCTCTCTCATTGCCAATCAGCTCCGTTCTGTGCTCCCTTGTATAAACGCATCCAATCTTCCAGCGTCATAACCACAAGCCACTCACAATTATTTTTCCGCCAGAACACGGATGGAAGTCCGCCGCTTACTGCTGCATCTCTTTTTGACTGATCCATAGCGTCATAGAGATTCAGCTTTTCACGGCGCTTTACCTCGATGTGGATTCCCGGGAGGCCTACAACATCAGCGTCACCGTTCGCACCGCAATACTGCTGCCCCCGTCTACAATTGTAACCGTAGCTGTTCAGAATCCGGGCAACCTCCCTCTCCGCCACTGCTCCCTTCGTTCTGCTGTTTACCGCCATTCTTTTCCATCCTTTCATAAGCTACCCACATCGGTTTTACCTTGTCCAACTCGATGTATGCTCTTGCTGTCTCCTGTGCTATGTACTGTTTGTACTCCAGCATCTCCGCAGGATTGTCTTTTCTCGGGATGTAATACCCGTCCCCTGTGTTTATAATCGTGTCATGATTGCTGTCCATATTCCACTTGGATATCAGCTTTCTTAACTGCCGATCAACGCTTTTATTTGCCGGCCGTCGCAAGGCCTTATCTTTTCCGTATCCGATTCTCGGAAATCGTAACAGCGCAATGTTTTTCGCTTTTTCCATGCCCCTCCTTTCCCCGGCGGTCATAGCCGCCGGATGAGAAAACAATCGGATTTTCTATGCTCAATGGCTTACAATATTACTGTGATATATTATTGCTCGGCCAAGGAGGACTTTTCTTCTGACATCAGAATTCCGTACACTTTGTACATTTTCTGGAATCTTTCGTCTCCTATCTGATGCCATGTGGTGTGATGTTTCCGGCACAGGCACATCTTCCGGCACTGCGAATCATCGTATGTCCGCCGGTCGTTTCCCATGCCGATTGTATCGACGTGGTGTATCTCGCCCTGAGCGCCGCATATGCAGCATTTTTTTGCTTTCATGCAGAAATACAGGTACTTGCCTATATCATCCGTCCTGTCCACTCCTGCGTCCGTCAGAGGCACTCCTTCTGATATTGCATACTCCAGAATCGTATTGATAAACTCTCTGGCCGTATCCATCGTGCAGTCCGATAGTGAAAAATACTCGCATCCGGTTCTTGCTATGTGCAAATATTTCAGCCATTCTTTCTGCTCTTCCGGAAGATACCCAGTGTATGCGGCAATGTCCCGGATCGTAGCATAGGCTTTCTTTCTCTGCTCAATCGAGATATGTCTCCCGTCGTCAAACCTTATTTCTGCCTGCCGGATTCTCTTTTCTGTCAGCATTTCCAGCAGCTGTAGATTTGGTATGTGTATTATCAGATCCGTCCCCTGTTCTGTTTGGCGGACTTTCTGGATCTCCGTTAGTGTGTGCATTCACATCACGCTTTCTTTTTTCGTTGAGCAGCGAGAGGAATATCTTTTTCGCGATCCGCTCCGTGACATTCTCTCTGCTCATTCCATATTTCTGGTACAACTTCGGAAGGTTGACGTTCAACTCTGCTGCCATGTAATCAATGGCGGTAACCTGCTCAATCTCCGCAGGAACCTCAACGTCATATTTGTTTTTGTCCTCAGCAAAATAGACATCTGCACCGATTCCCAGCTGTTTGCAGGCCACAGACAGCGCGTCTGTAGTTGCCATTTTGTAGCACTCATCCGAGACGTAGATTCCGTCTTTTTCCTTTGATGCGAATTTACTTCCTCCGGTTCCGTAGATCGGTGCCGACCAGTCTCCGTCAACCTTGACATACAGTTCAATGTCCACGAATGCTGCCACTTCCTGCTCAGCTTTTTCCATCCATTGATTCACAGTTTTGTAATACCAACCTACACCGCATGCACCGAACATTTCCGTGAGCCGCTTGATTCTCCACATGGCGTTGATATTCGTCATGCCCTTCATGCGGCCGCCTTTGATCTCCTTTTTAGCTTCCTCCGGGACTTCACGTCCCAGATTGTACAGCTGCATGTTCTTGTTCTTTTCCTCCATCATCCCACCTACTTAATCTGCATATTCTGTCTTTCTACCAGTCTTGCTCCCGGAATCTTTGTGCCGCCTCTTAAAAGCTTTCCGAGCGCTGTCTTGTCTACCTCCGGCTCCTTACGTTTGATGCACTCCTCCGGAAGCTTCTGCACGTCTCCGGTGAACTCCACCGCTGTACTCTTCCGGTAGCTGACCGCCACCCTCGCTGTCGTGAATTTTTCACCGGCAAGTGATTTCTGAACGCATTTTTTCAGCCACTCCGCCTTATTCAGAGCCACATGTTGTCTCTGATCAAAAGCCTGTTTCTCGGCTTTCAGCTGCTCGGCATCTGATTCCAGATTCTTCACCAGAAGTAACATGTTCTCGATTTTCTTCTCTCTTGCTTCATTCAGATTTCCAAGACCGGCCATTGCCAGCTCGTCAATGATTTCCCCTGTCTCTGGATCAACAGCATTCTCAATAATCTCCATAATTTCTGCATCAATTTCATATAACGTCATTCCCAGATCTCCTCCTGTTTTTCCTCTTTCCCGATCAGCAGTGCATCCAGTCTCCTGCCCTTCTGCACCCTGACTCTGATATTCCGCAGGCACTTCTCACACAGTAACCCGTCACTGTCTTTCAGATACTGTCCGCAGCTGTCACATCTGTACCCGTTCATCAGCACGCCTCCGGTGATTCGCCAGGGTCAAACTCCTGCTCCCACGGCGGTGCCGGTTCTTCCGGGAGCGGATCAAGTTCAAAAATCATCCGGGCATCATTGATACTCATGCTTCTTTTTGCGCTGCTCATTCTGTCGAACAGGTCAATCATGTACTGCATTTTTACGTACATGTTATGTTCCCACTGATCTACAATGATTCTGTCTTTAAGCTCAAATATTTCATGTTTTTCATTCATGCTCCAATCCTCCATATCAGCCACCAGAATGCCAGTCCTACCAGCATCATGATTGGCCATTTGTTTTCATTCAAAAATTTCATGTCCGCCTCCTAGAAATACCCGCCGCTCTCCCGGTAACCTGCCAGAAAAAACGCCACGCCTACTGCCGTGATAACCAGTGGCGGAACCAGACTGGTTCGCCATTCGATTGCACCGCAGAGTGTCATGCACCCGAACAGTGCTGTGAAAATTCCGATCCCGTAGAGAATCTTGTATAACTTCATCACTCCGCCTCCTGTTCTACTGCTGTGGTATACGCATACGCCCACGCCACATTACTGCCTACCAGCAATGCCAACGCCACCAGAAATGCCATCATCCAGCGTTTTGTCTGCTTTCTCGCCTGTCCGATTACTTCGGTGGCCAGTACTTCGCGTACCTCGTCCAATGTTTTTACTGTCTTTTCATCCGTATGTGTTTTTTTCATGTAAACCTCCTGTTCTTGCCGATACAGGAGATATGTGCTACAATTAACCTGTATCCGCATTGGTGTTCGCAATGTGGGTGCATTGCTCCGGATGGTGTTCCCATCACCTCCGGGGCGCCCAGTGTTTAGTTACTCTGTTTTTCAATCTCTTTTGCTTCCTCCGCTCCGTGAGTTTTAACCAGTATTCCTCTGCCTCCACCGCTCAAACTTCTCTGTGTCGATCAGCACCGGTGAGTTCCTTCTCTCCGGGTGAAGTTTAAATGCAAACGTCTGACCCGGTAGGTGTATGAGTCTGGATATACTGCTCTTAGAGTAGCCGTATTCCTGCTCAATTTCCGACGCTCTCATGATCTTTTTCTTGTACTGCATTACGCCCTCCAATCACGCAAAACGCACAATATATAGTTATCTTTTTCTTTTACATTTACATTTACCTTTTCCTTTACATTAGGTTTTCACTTTGCATAACCTATGGTTTTTGTTTTTCAAAACCTATGGTTTTTCAGTTAATAACCACCGGATAAAATCTAGGAAAATGCTGTAATTTCAACGTTTTCTGGAATCTTTCATTTTTAGTTAGCTATTCGCAACCATTTTTTCAGAACTCAAAAATGCAATTTCACTTTTCAGTTCCTTTTTCACTTCCAGAAAACATCTAAAAAACCATGTTTTCAAAACTCCGTAACCAATGGTTTTTCATTTCAAAAACCTATGGTTTTTCTTTTGCGTAACCTATGGATAATTCAATTTGTTAAATCGTCCGTTGTACGCTTTCTTTCTGACCGCTTCCATCATCTGAGGACCGTCCATATCGGACAGCACCGTGAACCAGTCAGAGTGGAAGAATCTCTCACATTCTTCCCGGGTGTACTTCGCCTTTCGGAACTTTTCTTCCTCCTGCCTGTGTGCAGGAAGATGCAAGTACCGGAGTGCTTCGGCGTAATCCTGTACCGCCCGGATCACGATTGCACAGCGTAAATTTTCTAACCCTACCTCCTGCATGCCTCTCCTTTTTCTCCCTCATAGTCAGCTTTCCGGCCAAGTGATATTCGACTTCCTACCAACTTTTTGAACGATGGGTTTTTCTTAACATCAGAAGCAACATCCTCCAGAAGCTGTTTGCCACTCTCAAGCTGGAGCTGAGCAACCGTTGTTTCAAGACTGGCAACTCTCTTTTCCAGCTTACGTATTTTTTTCTTAGTGCTCGTCTTTCCACCCTTATGCATGGTTCTCCTTTCTATTCCTTGGTCAGAAATTTGTTGATAAAATACTGCTGACCTTTCCCAGTAACCAATGCCGTGCGTATAATCCTTACACTTCCGTCCGGGTTATTGACCGTTCGCTCTTTGATTTCAAAAAGCTTCATTTCCATTGATTTCTGCGTCGGCATATTGTAATCTGCGCCCCGTCTGGTAATCAGATACCCATTCTCACGCATCCATGCAAACAACCGGTTCTGTCCGATCTGGACACCGTTCTGGCTGATGATCTTTGCCAGCGCACCGATCAGAATGGATGTATGGGAAGCACTCACAGCATCGGCGAAAATCTCTTTCGGTTTCATGCGCTGAATGTCCGTTTTCTGTGCTTCGATCTGCCGATTCTTACTTTCAATGATTTTCTGTGCCGCCTGCAGACCTGCTGCCATGATCTGTTCTGGTGTCATATTTTCCTGCCCGGCAATGTATGCGCCGTTGCCACGAATTGACGGAAGTACTTCAGATGTAACCCAGCGTTTAAATTTCTTTGCGTTCGGCATCTTGCTTAAAAGAATAAGGCTGTAAAGACCAGATTCATTAATTACAACTGTGTTTTGCCCTCTTCCGATGGCGTCACGAATCGTTACACCATCGTATTTGTCTTCATTATCAACGTGATCCAGCAGTGCCTTGCGGCTATTAGAATATCCAAGAATATCTGCTACATCCTTTCCAACGAACCACGGCTCACCATTAATTGCCATTGTCCGGATCTGTCCGAACTCCTCACTGTTAAAAATCTGTAAATTTTCCAATCTGTTTTCCTCCTAACATTTTTCTCAATTTTTCGTTTTCTTCCCGAAGTTTTTTCACTTCTTCATTCAATGATTTAATTGTCATAGCCGCAAGAACAGCTGCATCGTTCCCTTTCACTTTTTCCTCCTTAACATAAGAGCTTTTTAATATCGACCTTCAAAACTTTTGCTACAGACTGGATACTGTCTACTTTTGGGGTAGCTTCATTCCATTTTGAAATTGCTCCATTAGACAATCCGGCTTCTTTTTCGACAGATCGAACGCTTATGCCCTTTTCTTTACAAATCTGTTTGATTTTGTCGTAAAGCATATTTTCTCCTTTCTATAAATATAGAAAATATTCAGTAAACCTATTGACAATTTGTAGAAACTATTCTATTATGAAATCACCACAAAACATAAACGATAGTTTCTGTATCTGCTTTTAATTTACTGAAAGTTTTCTGTGCTTGTACCTTTATTATACAGAATACTTTCTAATTGTCAAGTACTTTTTACAGAAAACTTTCGGTAATTAGAAAGGAGTTTCTATGAGCGTATACGAACGTATAGAAACGCTTCGTAAAGAGCGCAAAATATCGCAAGCAAAACTTGAAAAAGAGCTTGGTTTTTCAAATGGATCTATTTCAAAGTGGAAAACAAGTATGCCTACACCGGAAAGAATGCAAAAGCTTGCTGAATATTTTCACGTAACTGTTGAGTATTTGCTAACTGGAAAGGAGGATCAGTCCAATGTATCAGAAATAAAAGACCCAGATCTAAAAGAGGAATATCTTAATTTAGAGAAACTTTTATTGAGTGGTAAACAAAAGCCTCTATATTTTGATGGAAAGCCTGCTGACAAAGAAAGCATTGAGTTACTTTTACAGCAGGTTCGGATTTCAATAGCTCTACTTGAGAAGAGCAAGGAGTAAAAGATATATGGAAAATGCGAAGAGGATAGCCAGAGAGCTAAGGGAACGATACGATACAGAAGATCCTTTCCGAATCGCGGAATATCTGGGCATTCATGTCCAGACAGGACCCCTGGGGAATATCTCCGGGTGTTGTTTAAGGATAGCGGGAAACAAATTCATATACATCAATAGTGACTGCCCGTTCAGTGCAAAAAATGTCATAGCCGCGCACGAACTGGGACATGCTGTTCTGCACGAAGACGACTATTATTTTTTCAGCTGGGAGAAATCATTGCCTAAGAATACGGCGGAAATGCAGGCGAATGCCTTTGCTGCGGAGTTGCTCATTCCGAACAATGCGATATTGGACAACCCCGGAATGACCATTGGACAGCTGGCACAATTGATAGGATGTACGGAGAGACTACTGAATTTTAAGAAACTATGAAATTTTTCAAAAGGATCTTTAACCTTCCAGTTACACTTTTTTACATTTTAATTGGACTTCTGCTTTCGAGAGCGCAAGTTGATGGCGAACCAATTACTATAGCCGAATGGTTTACAATAATGGTTGCGGTTTACATTGTTTTTGTAATTCCGGCGGAAATTGCAATATACTTCTTGAAAAGATTTTTTAAGTTTTTTGCCAAATATATTGATATCAAAAAGCAAAAATCGAAAAACACTATAGAAGAGAATGAAAATGCTTTAGAGCCTTCCGAAAAAGAAGATTTTATCCCAGAAGCAGAAAATGAAAACGATCAAAAAGAAAATATCGTCCAGGATGTCGACCGAAATGCGCCAGAAAGTAAAGGTGCAAACCAAAACCAGGAAAAGAATTCTAACGAAAAGGACGTATTTCTTTCTTCTCTCACATATGATGGAGCCACGCAGAAATTAAAGCAAGTGGATGAACTGATGGAGATTATCACATCTACAACAGACAAAAAAGAATTTGCTCTGTCTATGAATGAACTAAGTCAGATACTCTACTTGTTATCGCAGGTAGAAGATTTGTTTGATTTTACCATTCTTCCGTCAAAAATGTTGGAGGATTTACAAGAAAACAGATCATTGTACATAGATCTGTTGGAAAACCGGATAGGTAGCTCTGTTGATAATATGGAGGGGCATGATTTTGAAGAATTTTGCGCGGATCTGTTAAGAAAAGATGGATACGAGGATGTCGAGGTGACGCCCGGAAGCGGAGATCAAGGTATAGACATCATAGCTTATAAGCACAAAGTGAAATACGGAATACAGTGCAAAAGGTATGCTTCAGACATCGGTAACAAAGCTGTGCAGGAAGCTTATGCCGGTGCAAAATACTATGACTGCCATGTACCAGTTGTTCTGACAAATCAGCACTTCACGGAATCAGCAATAGATCTGGCTGGAAAGACCAATGTTCTTTTATGGGATCGGGATGAACTGAACCGGTTAATGGAGAAGATAAAAGTATAGAAAAAGTCCCCCCTGCGCCAACAGGAGGACTCCAAAACTGTCTAATAAGCGTCTTTTCGTGGTACGCCTATCTTGTGTGATGTGCATTCACAGATACAGTGTACCACCGGAAGAGCAGCCATGCAAGCAAATATTTTGCTGGCTGTATTTTTTATACCCATTTTTAGGAGGATATGAGGATGGCTACACAAAAATACCAAAAAGGGAAGGACGGATACTACCGAACAAAGGTCTGGGACGGAACCTACAACAAAGACGGAACGAAACACCGGATCAATGTAAAGAGTGCAAAGTCCAGCCGGGATCTGGAACGGCAGGTAGAAGAAATCCGCCGGCAGGTGGAAGAACGGAAGATCACCCGGACAGATGATGTCCTGTTTGTGGAGTATGCCCGGCAGTGGTTCAAAACTTACAAATGTGCCACGGAGCTGAACACCCGAAGCATGTATGAAAACGTGATAGAAAAGAAGCTGACTCTGTTATCCGGCGTGAAACTGCAGGAGATAAGCCGGTTACACTTCCAGCAGGTGCTCAATGCGAACATAGACAAGCCACGAACCTGCGAGCAGATTGCGCTCACGTTCCGTCAGATCATCAAAAGTGCCATTGCTGACCGCCTGTTGCCCGATGCGGCGTACAAAGATATCTGTGACGGTATTTCATTGGCGAAGTACAAAAGTCCCGCCAAACGCCCGCTCACAGCGTTGGAGAAGAAAGCTATTAAGGAAGCAGACTTCACAGATCGGGAGCGGTGCTTCGTGTACCTGATCTACGGTCTGGGACTGCGCCGAGAGGAAGCTCTGGCGCTCTGCCGCACAGACATATCCATGAAGAGTAAGTCCGTCCGCATTCACAGTGCCGTGGTATTCGACAAAAATAATCCGGTGTCGAAGTGTCCGAAGAGTGAAAACGGATACAGAGATGTTCCCATGCCGGACTTCTTATACACATTCCTGCAGGAGTACCTACACGGGATAGATGGATACCTAATCCAGAAATCACGGGGCGGCGGAATCATGACAAAATCAGCCTACCGGAAGATGTGGGCGTCGATTGTCCGGAAGGTCAACGTGGCAGCCGGAGGGAATGAGGTTGTGAACCTGGTACCGGGTCTGACAGCTCATGTGTTCCGGCACAACTACTGCACGCAGCTCTGCTACCAGATCCCGAAGATCTCCATTAAGAAGATTGCCCGGCTGATGGGAGACACGGAAAAGATGGTATTGAGCGTCTATGACCATATCATTGAAGAACAGGAAAAAGCGGGAGAAGCAGTGGAAAATGCGATCGGATTTTGAGGACAAAATGAGGACATCTTGTCTCGGAAGAACCCAAAAAGGACATTTACTTTGCTAAACTTACTCATACACAGATGTACATTTTTTGAGAGGATTTTTCCACATTGCACACCGGAAAAACGTTGAAAATACAAAGGAAAACCGCTATCCAAGGGATTCTTGAATAACGGTTTTTTCAGTGAGACATCGGGGATTCGAACCCCGGACAACTTGATTAAAAGTCAAGTGCTCAAACACTGATTTTTGCTGTAAAATCAACACTCTTTGCCTGCCGTAAGGACAAAATTAGGACATGTTATTTTTGATTTTCTGGATAGTTTTCTACGATGTATTTATTTACATCAATGGCACTATAAATACCACCAAAACACTCCGCCATGCATCCGATTTCCGTGGCGTCAATAACCGCTTTGGAATAGTCAGATAATTCTAATGTATCCAAGTAATTTCTTACCTGCTGATTAAGATTATCAAGATCGTTTCCGCCTCTGTCTATAATTGTTGTAATTTCTTCAGCTGTCATATCGGTATATTTTTTCATTATAAATTCTCCTGACTTTTCGAAATAACTATTTTCCCATTTTCAAAACTGACATCTACCAGACGATCATCGGGTGTGACTCCCAGTGCTTTTACCATTTCTATAGGCAATCCTATTTTATAAGCAACAGAATTCTTGCTCGCATTGCCTCCAGCTTTGTTGATTATGATATTTTTTTTCATTGAATTATTCCTTATTTATGATATATTAATTACATCGACAGCGCAAGGGGTTGTTGTGTGTCGTTGCCGCCCTGCCGGTGACGTTGAGTTGAAAAGTGCGTTTGTTTATTAACTTATGTACAAAAGAGATTAGCATGGTCATATAGATCATGCTTTTTCTCTTTTTATGAAAATCTAGGAACGAGGATTCCATCTTTCACTTTGACGCTTTTGGTCACAGTGCATCCAGGTTCTTTAACCTGAACTCTTTCATATTGCGCTCCTTCTTCATTCCATTCAATGACTCTGTCAAGGCTATTGATATACACTGCGTTATTATCAATCATTTCTGCACCTGCGGATTCTTTTCCGTCTGCATATGCTTTTGCGATAACTTCTGCAACCATTGCAATCTGTTTTGCTGTTAATCCATCTATCAATTCCTCTGGAATTCTTCGAAAAACTTTTCCTACTGTGCTTTCTCCTTTAAATCCAGTATACAGATCATACGCTTTGTTCATTTTCCTTTTTGCCATTTGTATTACCTCCATAGGTGTTTTCCTTTGATGGTTATATCATATCACTATTGGTACCAATAGTCAATGGGGTATTGCAATTTTTTTTCATTTTTGTTATGATACTTTTATCAGCAGAACATGGAATTGCTGTGTGTCCGTCAGTCCAATGTCTGGTATGGTTGAGTTGAAAAACGCTATTATTTAAAATCAAAAAAGAACCCATCTTTGCGATGAGTTCTTTTTTTGATGTCTTATTTTTCGTACGTCAGTACATAGGTTGGATGCGCCGTGATGTACAATCCGCTTTTCAGCTTATGCATCGGTGTCTTGCCTACTGTCAGCGTTTCAGCCACCGTGAACACCTCATTCTTGCGAACAGTTCCGCATACATCTTTTGCATTCCATGATGCTGCTTTTCGAATGTTCAGCTCATTAACCAGCACTTTCACCATCTTTTTCTTTTCTGCCTTTGCAGGTGCTTCCGGTGCAGGTAATTCCGGTGCTGCGATTGGAAGGAGGGCGGCCGCGATAGCTTTTGCGATCTTATCCGCGCCTACAGACAGATAATGCTCTGCATCGTCAGAATCCACGAAGCATACTTCGATCAGGATACTCTTCGCCTTGGTCTTTCTAATTACATATAATCCGGTGCCGGATTTTACACCGCGATTTTTGAAGCCGAGTGCCGCAATGTTCTCACAGATCTCGATTGCATCCTGATACTGTCTGCCGTTGTACGTGTATGCTTCCACGCCGCGTCCGCCGCCTGCGTTGAAGTGAATGGATACGAACCAATCCAGATCCTGTGCGTTTGCCAGATTGACGGCCTGTGCCAGATATGCATTCTGCGTATTTGCAGAGTCGATCGTACAATCACGAACGGTTGCTCCTGCAGCACGAAGATATTTTTCCAGTGCAGCAGCCACATATCTTGTATGTTCTGACTCTTTGATTCTTCCTACAGCTCCAGATCCGGGTCCGGTTTTCGTGTGTCCGGCATTAATTCCAATAACCATGTTTTAACCTCCTGTATAATCCATTACTATATTAAGTGTAACCCACTTTTCTCATAACCATATCTTCACGTTTTAGAGGAGGGAACACTATGAACAGAAAGGAAACATTAAAGAACGAAATTGTAATGAAAATGCGCTATCATTTAGGGAAGAACGAGCTTGCCATGCTGGACGAGACACTCTCTGAATGCCTGTATCAGGTCGAGATCGTGGATGCCACCACACTGCCTGCGACGTTCGAAAATTCTAACGAATATATCTATATCCGAGGGGATAAAACAAAGAAGTTACAAAAATCAGGAATTTATGCGGAGATCAAACGAATTGCCGCTGATTCCGGAATAAACAAGCGCGTATACCCGCACATATATCGTCACACGGTTGCTACCAATGTGATAAAACGAGGGGGAACCGTGTACGACGCCGGATGCTATTTGGGGCACAAAGGATCAGACGTTACTCAAAAACATTATATAGCGCAACGGGATTCAGAAGAAGTATTTCGGAAGTATGTGCAGGCACTATAACTGAAAAAAGGGGCGGATTTTGTCCGCTCCTTTTGGTTCTGTTTCTTAACTAACTGAGAAAACGAGTAAAACCATAGATGTTACATCTGGTATGAAAATCACAAAATCAGAGATTACATTTTCAGACACCTGTAATGTACAGATTAAAAATGGAATCGCTTTCGTATGTTTTTCTCTAAAAACCTTGGAAGCCGGGAAAACGATTAACGTAAATACAGTATATGGAAATACTGGCGCAATCGTAACGGGTCTTCCAAAACCCAAAAATACTGTACTTACATATGGAGACAAATTCGGCTTTAACGCCTCTAAACCTGAAACCATGAGGTACAAGATCACCACAAATGGAGAATTGATAAATCACTATAATAATGCAAATGTTGTGTTTGACAACAATCCAACATCATTTTATGTGGCATATCCAACAGATGATTAATTACCTGTAATACACGTCAACTTGTACGATATCTGTGTTATCGTATTCAGCTCCATTGTCAACGACTTTGAGCCATGATTTGTACATGTAGATAATATTATTGCTATATCCTAATTGATATGAAGCATAATATTTGTCGGAATAATAATAGCCGCCAAGATATGCACCGTAAGTTTTTAGATACTGAGAAAACTTTATTGATGTAGATGCATTTCTTTTTACAGTGATTTCTACACAGATTTCCTCTGCTGTGCTTGGAACTCTAGCACATTTGTCGCTTGGTATGGATGCGGTAACGTCTACAGCACCTTTGAATGAGACTTTTGTCCATTCTCTCTTCTCAGTTAGTGAATTAATGTTCTGCTGTACATTTCCAGTCAGCCCGTCCAGATAAGAAAGCTCTGTGGCCGTGATTGTGGATGCAGTTATCTTTCCGTCAGAATTTGACAGGAGAACTCTATCAGCGGTAAGGTTCGCTCCGAGAAGTGTGCTTCCTGCTCCGGCAAGGATTCCACCTGCAATTTTTTTGAGTTTACCGAAAATGGTAGCTATGCTTTCTCCACTTTCGATATTTGCGTAACTGCTGTTTTCCGAAAATTCGATAGCGGTGCTTGCGTCAACCTGGCCAGTTGCTCCCGTTGCACCGGTCGGTCCCTGCGGTCCCTGTTCACCCTGCGGTCCCTGTTCACCCTGCGGTCCTTTTACGTTTCCGATTTTAACCTTTGCCATGAAATTATCTCCTTTCTATGATTCCGGCGTGACATAGTACAAGTCACCTGTTTCGGAGTTGTATTCAAACTCCGGAGGGGTGCTGCCATCAGCATAATATACATACAGATCCCCTGTACCCTCTTCTACGGCGAGCGTAAAAATACCAGAGATAGGAACAGTTACACCGCTTTCTCCGGTGGCACCCTTGTCTCCCTTGTCTCCCTTGTCTCCTTTCAACTCGCCAGCATCAAGCTTTCCCCGAATTATGTCAGCTATGTTACTTGCCTCGTTTGCTGCTGTTTCTGCTGCAGTAGCCTGCGTTCGTGCATTTCCGGCTGCTGTATTAGCTCCAGATGTAGCAACATTCGCAGCATTGGCAGCGTCAGTGACATCACCAGTTAATTTTTCAATCAGATCTGCATTGATGGAGTTGAATTGAGCTACCATGTCGTTATGTGTTGCAATCCTCTTTACGTCACCAGGAGAAAAGCAGATAAAAGCGGATTTTCCATCAGTAACGACAGGATCACCAGAAAGAACAATGGCCCATTCTGCCGGAAGCATTTTTTCTGGAAGAAAATCCTCATAATTTCCACGCCTGTTCTGAATTGCCATTACCCTATCACTCCTTTCAACATTTCCTTAATCTCTGATATTTCGTTTTTTAACACTTCTATCTCGTTGTGCTGCTCCTGTATCAGTTTCAGCATAGCTGGAAGAAGGACGGTGCTGTTCCACATCTCAGGGCGCCCTTTGTCGTCATAGTCAATGGCCCAGGGATATGTCTCTTGAAAATCTTCCACAATAAATCCAATGAATTTTTCTCCATACCGTGGATCCTCTTTCGATAGATAACCGCTTTTGTAGTAGTAGGTTTTCACCGGGACATCATACAGCTTTGCCGGGTCCATCTCTCCAAGGTCTGTGGATTCGTCTTTTTTATATCTCCGGCTGGAGCTTCTGCATTCCAGAATCGTTCCGGAACTGTTAATATGTACGTTTGGTGTGGCGCTTCCTTTGACACCATATTTGGTCTGAAACATTCCGTCAGAATCAATTCTTGCTTTTTCATTGCCGTTGTTTCCAAGGGTAAGACGCGCGTACCCGCCGGATCCGTAGTACATTTTGGCGTAGTGAGTGCCGAAATTAACCTCAAATCCATCTGCGCCCATTCTCATATATCCGCCATCAGAGTTTCCAATCGTGATTGCAGGGGTGTCTGCTGGCTGATCTATAAGATTGATACCCACCTGTCCAGTGGCTCGGACAAAGAACGGATATACATAGGACCCGTTTTTAAGAACGCGGACAACAAGAAAATCTTTGTTCGTGTTTGTTCCGTTGGCCAAAAAAACAGATGTGTTCCCACTTGTGTTTGAAAGCTCTGATGCGTTGATATTCCAGCCTGCGATTTGCCCTTTTGTGGCTTTGATTCCGTCAAGGCTGAACTTTCCGACCTCATTTCCGGATGCATCCAAAATTCGGCAAAGACCATTCGTATTGTTCTGACCTCCCAGAGTCAGCGTTCCGCCTCTGGCCCAGTCAAAATTGATGCCAATAGCAGACAAAACATTTACAACAGCGTTACCGGAAGAATCAATTCCGGCGTTCCAGGTCTTTCCGCCGTCCGTACTGACCGCAAAAGCATTGGCTGTCATCTTCCAAATTGTGCGGGATGCTGCCAGTGTAAGTTTATTGTGCAGGTAGAAAATTGTGGAGCCATCCTCCAACGTTTCCTCTGTTTTATATACGCCAAAGCTCTGCGTGATAAGGCTGGTGAGCATCTGCACAGCCTTGTCGTATTCGTCAATCTGTACCTTCGTTTCTCTTCTGGCCTTAATAACTGCTTTGGTTACTTCGGAATAGTAATTGGAGCTGTTCCGAATCGGACTTTCCGCCGTACATTTAATGGTTGTATATCCGTAGAACTGAAAATCCACATCCGTGATAACTGACTGATACACGTTGTTTTTCCGGTCCGTCACATAGCACAGATCCCCAAATTCCGCGAACGGGTACGCCACGTGGTCCATCTCAAAAGGACGGAATTTTAAGCCGATCAACAGCCGTCCGATACGGTTCACTGCGTCCTGCTCATTCCCGGTGATTAACTGGTTATCCAGTTTCAAGATGTACCCTTCCTGCCCGCTGGTGTAAGTTGTGTCGTCAACCTCGCTCTGGATTCCAGTGATAACTACATCATCAGTGGATACCTTCAAATTTTTCACCTTGAACAACTGGTGAATACCGCTCCAGTTGTGGAAGTTACCTCCGTCGTATGTATATCCAGTCGTCCACGGCTTGAACGTTCCACCGTCCGCCGTATCTCCGGTTGCATATGGTGTACTATCGTCGAACACTCCGCCGTATAATCCCTGGTCCGTCTCAAACGTTGAGAAGTCGTAGGTGATGATACGTAAGCGGTTATATTCATCAACACGGGCATTTCCGCCCGCCAGCATCGCGCACAGTCCCCAGAAGGAGCGGTGCGTCAGTCCGGTAGGTGCTTCCTTGATGATATAATCAGAGTTGGCGAATACTGTATCTACCAGAGTTATATTGCAGGTGCTACAGCTGTCTCTCAGAGCTTCACCTGCAGTCATGGGGTAAGACAGCTTAGTGCTGTAATCCTCGTCACCCTTGTACATATCATCAACCGCCGTGATGGTGATAACCGTTCCGTAGGTCTCCGGGTCCCGCACGGTGAATGTTCCGAAAAGGAATGACTCCACTCTCTCCGGAAGATCATATTTGCAGTAGACCGTGATCCGCGCGCCGATGAAATCGTATGTGGAATACTGTTCCTTGTCGTTTACGATGGAAAGAGTGATCTGTTTTTCAAGAGCTACACCCAGAGGAAAGGTGCTACTGCCTGCCGAGTCACTTAATCCGTTCCCGGAAAGGTAGAAGTCACCCTTTCCGAGATCCAGAGTCTGGCCATTCGCCAGAACAAAATGCGCTGTCTGATAGAATTTTGCACTTGTTTCATAAGCTTTGAGAAGCTCGCTGCTACCTTCTCTCATTTCTTTGCTCCTATACTTCTGACATTGAATGACAGAGAATCCCACACCTCTGCATCCTCTTCCAGTGACCTCGACGGGGAACTGAAATTCGATGCGTAGAAATATCCATCCATCCACGCCGCCTCTACTATGTCATAGTAATGCATCTTGAACTGGCTCTTATTCAGTACCAGTTTGAGGATTTTTGATACTTCCTTCGCCGGTGGTGATGTCCATTTAAGGTTATATCCGAACACCGTGCCTATGGGAGTGTTGTGCATATCCAGTCCCATATCACGGTCTGAATCTTCCGTGGAAGTTGTCGCAAGCTCCGCCTGGTACCCATCGTCGTCCGGCTGCAAGATTACAACATCTTCAATTTTTATCCGATCCTGCATACAGCCTCCTTAAAACGATGTCAGCGGGTTTACGCCGGTCTGATCCTGCCGGAGTTTAGCCTCGGTGATGAACTCGTCAAACAGCACACGCCTGTTGATCTGCCCGGTAAAATGATACGTTCCGCCTCTGTTGCCACTCTCTTCCCGAACAATCTTTCTTATCAGACTTTCCGGTGCTTCGATATTGTTGCCGTGCTTCTGATCTCCGAGGACTGCTGTAAACGGGGCATTTGCAGGGATGACCGCGCCGGTTGCCAGATATGGGATCTTCGGTGCAGTAAAGGTAGAAAAATCAAATCCGAAATGCTTTCCACCGATTTCGGGAACCCAGTCCGGGACGTCGAATGAAAGCGTATTGACTTTTTTTACGACCCAGTTCAGACCGGAAGTAATCGCGGAAATCATTCCGTTAATCAGTCCGATAACTCCGTTGATCGGAATTTTCGCGAATCCTTCGATTGTTTGAAAAACTCCGCTGAAAATCTGAACCAATCCGGTAAGAGCTTTTCGCCAATTTCCAGAAAAAATTCCGCTCAGAAAAGTAATGAAACCGTTGAAAATAAGCTTTATTCCGTTCCACATAGTTTGAACAGATACAGCAAATCCTTGTATTACATAACCGAACACGCCAAAATATTTGATCCAATCAGTAACGAAGACACGTTGCAGAAAATTATCAAATTTTTGGAAACATGACTGTACAAAAGTCCATGCTACCTGCGCTTTTTCTGATACAGTGTCCCAATTTTTGTACAGAAGCACACCTGCTACGATCAGAGCGGTAATAGCTGCAATAGCAATTGTGATCGGACTTGTAAGGAACGCAATTGCTGCTCCAAGACCGGTTGCTACCGCTGTTGCCAGGCCTCCGGTGGCCACAAACGTAACCAGAGCGGTCACAATTCCAGCAATCTTTACAGCAAGGTCAACAACGCCCCATGCTGCCATAAATGCCAAAACAATGAGGGTGAAATTTTCAACCGCCGTCTGATGCTCGTCTATCCAATCACTAAGTTTTGTAAGCGCTGTTGCAATACCTTCCAAAACCGTCACGATCACTCCACCTGTCCATTCTGCAATAGGAGATAAGAAATTCTCCCATAGCCATAACGCAAGCGGTTCAAGCGCTTCAAGAACGGACGTAAGGAAATCTAATGCAGACGCAAACACGTCTATAGCTGCTGGGCCTGCATCTTCAATGACCCATTTTCCAAGTGGAAGCAGAACGTTCTCATACGCCCATGCAAGGCCTCCGAGTATCAGATCTACCAATGGTTCAAGCTTCTGCAAAAGATTGTCTACAGATGCAAGCAGAGGTTTCCAGTCAAGGCTCTTTGCCCAGTCAACTGTAGCCGTACCGATCTCAACGAAGAAATCTACAAAATCCTGCTTAATCTTTCCGAGACTTTTTTTGATTGATTGTCCGTAAATTTGCCATGCATCTGCCAGAGGCGCAAACATTTCTGCAAAGGCTTTTTTTACCTTTTCGGCAAGGCTCATAATGTTGGACTCAATCGGCTTGGTTTCGAACATTTTGCTTGGATCCACACCGCCTCCGGCACCAGATCCAGACGAAGCATTCGCATTCTCCTTTTCTTTCTTGTTGATCTCATCAATTGGAGAAAGGTAGCCTTTCAAATCCTTTTCTGCGTCTTTTGCATTATCTCCGGTTTTTTTCAATCCGGCTGCATAATCCTGCTGAACCTTAACGGCTTTAATGTATGTGCTTTTCCCGGTCAGAGCAGACAAAAACTGGCTCACGTAGCTGGCTGCTGTGGATAACATGCCGATGAACTTAGAAAGAATTGGAGCTACAACGCTTAAAATCGGTGCAAACGCTGTCGCAAGACTATTTTTCAGCTGTGTCAATGAAGACATCAGCATAGATATGTCTGCATTTGTCTGCCCGGAATACTGGGATAAATTCTGAAATCCACTTACCACTGCTGACCGAAGACGGTTAAACAACGCAAACAAGCTTCGGAATCCAAATCCGTACATAAGAAGCTTTTTCAGAGACAATCCGCTTTTCTTTGCAGATTTATCCATCTGATTCATTTTGGGAAGAATTCCCTTAATCTTCGCACCAAGAGCGCCAATAGCAGATACAAGCCGGCCTTTTATTCCAGTCAATGCACTGGTACTTCCGTTCAGCGAAGTAATCTTTGCTTTCAGCGCATCATAGGAGAGTCCGAGTCGGGTGTTCATCTGCTGTAATTTCTCTGATTCAGCTATATATTTACTTTCTACCGCCGATGCATCTGCAGGTTGATATGCCGTGCCCTCATGACGCATAGCAGCTTCCATTTCTTTTGCTCTACGAAGATCCTGCGTAAGTTCCAAAATCTGGTTTGATCGTCTTTTGTAAGCAGAAGAACTTTTTTTCCCACCTGCATTCAGAAAATCTTCCTGTGCCTTTTTGACCTTTTCAAGCTTATCCTGCAAAGTGCTTGCTTCTTTCAGAATTGCTGCATATTCGTCTGTTTTGACCTTCGTATTTCCGAGGCGTTCCAACTCTTTCCGCAGATCTTCAACCTTTTGCTGTTGTGCTGCTACCTGCTGGTTCTGCTTTGCGAATGCTTCTACACTCTTCTGTAAGGAGACCTTTGCAGTATCTCCGATATTTTTTACAGACTGTGCGGCCTTTCTCATGGCTGCCTCTACTTCTTTGCCGCCAGCCTTAAAACCATCTGTATCTATTGATGTATTAATCAGGATTGTGCCGTCATACTGGCCAGCCATTTTCTCACCGCCTATCCGAGGATCTTATTAAGCCGATCCATTTCGGCTTTTTCCTCTGCTGTGTAACGCTTTTTCAAGTCAACCAGATCTTTGTTCTGCCTGTACCATTCACGTTCCCACTTCTCCAGATGCTTTCCCTCCATCTTCTTTTTCCGGATACTTAGGGTCTGCGAAAAAAGGCTGTCTCCGATCTCCATATAAGCTCCGAGGAACGTCCACCAGTGCAGGTGCTCAACCGCTCTTACCTCTTGCCCCAGAACACGATTCACAGCCGGAAGGATAATGGGTGCATCCTGCTCCCAGTCCATTGTGTGCGGCTTTTTCTTGCCGTCGTCCTTGATTCCCATGTCGATGAACTCAATAGCTTTTTCACAGGCTTCCTGGTACATCTCCGGCGGCATATCGTCAAAATCTATATATAGAATTGTGAGGCAGATAAGCCACGACTCGTCTGCCTCATATTCTGGGTCTGCAAAGTAGCGGATAATGTCAAGAATAGCTCGGAAATCAGTTCGGACCTTCCATTCTCGACCACCTACACACAATGATTCGGGTAATTCCCACGCGATCATCTGTGATATTTGGAGGTTGCTGCTTTCACACGTTTCATTTTCTTGTCGATACGGGTCTTCATGGTCTTCTCGATCAGTTTTCCGATTCCTTCAATGACGGCCTCAAAATACAGATCACCGTTGGAGATCACGGTCAGCGGCGCGCATTTTGCGAACACACCATCTGACACGCTACCGTTGAGAAGATAATCCAACTGCCCTCTGATCTCATCATCAAGTTTGATGTATTCTTCCTCAGAAGGATTCTCCGGGAATGTAACGCCATTGAGATAATCAACGACCTTCCCGTAACGTCTGATGATGTCCATATCGGTCGGAATGAATTTAAACGATCCGATCACACTGCCGTCTGGTTCCTGCACTGCGATGTTCACCGCACCTGTGTCGACTGTGAGTTTCATTTCTTCCATGAGTTGTTCTCCTTACTCTACTTATTCTGCTGCAGTGAAAGCTTTGGTTGTCGGGTTAAAGGTTCCTTTCACACGCTCGCCAACATAGTTGACAGTGAACGGGATCTGATAACCGGAAGTATCACCACCGTAGGAGGTCGGGACAACGTAGCATTCCTGCTGGTATGCTTCGTAAGCTCCGCTAGCCTCTTCTGTCCAGAGGTGTACTTCCACCGCTTTGGTTTTGAGATTGTCGTCTTTCAGACGCTCGTCTACAATCTTCTGAAGCGCTTTGAAGAGGTCGGAGTCTGTCTCCGCATAGAACGGATCAGCTTCGGAAGAAGCTTCATAGCCATTGTGCTTGAAGGTCGTCTCACCAAGGATATTCTTAGAAGTCTCTGTGTCCGGATTCAGTTCAATGTTGTACTCATCCAGATCTTTTCCGAGGCGCTCATACTTCGGTGTAAGACCACCACACAAAGAACCTGCATCGAGAAAATGCGCCATGTATTTACGGTCAATTTTTCCTGTTACGGCCATAAAAAAGTCCTTTCTACCCATAATTTTTAAAGGGATTTCTGGGTCAGCGGCAGCATCTGTTCTGCTGTCGGTTATATCGTTTCATAGTTATATTCGTATCGGACCATCAACGGAAGAAGCCAGTCCTGCACACCGTTCTCCTGCGGCACTGTGCCGTAAGAATTTTCACGGGTTATACGCTTAATGATTCGCCCACCGGAAAGTTCCGGAAATGTCGTGAGGCGGGTGTCAACTCTATCAATGGTCACAGGCTCCCGGCAGATCCATTTACCGAGACTGTCAAGAAATGCCTGTACGTTGATCTTCTGTTTCTCTCTCAATGATGCGGTCCGGTATATGACGAAAAAAGGATACTGGCAGATCTGATGCATGACTCCGCACACATCTTCCTTTTCGGAGTAGACCAGTGCACCGTTGTCATTGGAGAAAGCAATACCGCTATCATCCTCCAACTGCTCAAACCGGATAATCTCATTTTCCTGCAATCCGGGATACTGATTCAGCAACGCTTTCATGGCTGTTGTCAAAATGTCGTACCCATCAGCGTCTACGCCTATCGGTTTCAAATTATCCGCCACGTTTACCACCTCCCGCCGTTGCTTTTACCTGCCTGATCCAGCTCTTTCCGTCAGCCTTTTTCGCAGCATCGAACCAGTGAGCCTGCGCCGCCGGATTATGCGTGTGGGTGTATGACAGGTTTTCCTTTGCATTGGTCTTACCGCCATACTGGCTGACGAGAACTTTCTTATTATCTTGTTTCGCCCATGCGCTTCCGGTTTCCTCATCAACCATTGTCTTTCCCATATACAGGTATCTTCCCTGCTGGCCATATGCGGCATATACTCTTCCTGTTCCCTGGATTGCAGCACTGTGCGCCCGGGTGTTCTGAATGAACGTGCCATTGTAATGAGGCATAAACGGAATCATGCTGTTCATTACATTACCGTCAAGCTCATACTGTGCTTTTTTGTACTGTTCCTCAAATCTGGACAGGTCGAGCTTTACGTCAATATCTCCATATACAATTGAGAATGAAGGGAAATGCTGCATTCTGTCCATTTTTTACCTACTTTCCAAGGATTTCAAAATGTGGGATCACCGGGTAAGGCCCACCAACACTTGAAATTTTATAGACATCATCCCGATTGCTATTCATATACTGATAGAATCCGTTCCGATAATCGTCGTCTGAAATTTTACTAGGTCCCGTCCATTTTCCTCTCATAAAAAAATCTTTATCGGAAAATGTAATTGTTTTTGGCAGCATATCGTTTGTCTGCTTTTTCCAATCTGTCGGCCCTACGTACGTTACAAATGCACCGGAATTTTCGAGAATTTTTATATCTTCCGAATCAGGAGAGTCAACATCGTTATACCATTTTATGTGCAGCTGTGCTGTGTCTGTGCTGTTGGGTCCGTATTGCTTTAATGCCGCTCCACGGTCAACGATCAGATTACACATCTGAAGGCTATGCGGATACCACGTTATCTCCCCGGTTGTTGGAGATTCATAAAAATTGAATACTGTCACATGGTCGTTATACATGCTCACACCTCGCAGATTGCCTTACTGAATCTGTCACTGAACGCCTTTACCCGAACAATATTGCCTTTGCATTCTTCCGGAACTGTGCCGTAAAAGATGATGCTTTCCGGGTGCAACCGTTCAATCATTGCATTGTAACCAGACAAGAACAATTCCTTTTTCGCCTTGCCGTTCATACATCCAACGGAACTAATTGCCACCGTTCCGCCCTCCGGTTCACCGTCAAAGCACCATTCGTAGGAATCCGGCGTGCTCCATGAGATTGTTGGAATTACCCGGCAGCCATATTCCTGCAGATATGCACCTACCCAATGTTTGCGGTAGTGGTTGTATATCTGGATAGCTTTTGGGAAATCGGTGTAAGTGCTGAAATCCGGAGTCAAAACATACCGGAATCTGCTCAACTTATCCACGTACCTGTCCGGTGTTCTCCACAGCGAATAGAACTGGTAATCGTCCAGAAAGAAGTGAACCGCTTTCTGATCGGTGTTTGAGCAGTTGCCGCGGGCGTAATTGAAACCGACAAATTCGCAGTCACCATCGAATATCTCTGGTTCTATCTGCGGTATACCGTATTCTCCAACTCCGTCAAACATGCGCCGGTTCAAATTTTCATATACAATACTGGTTGGTTTGTCTGCCATAATTATTTTCTTTTTGGTTTATATTTTTCATACGATAATATATACCCACTTCGCTTAGCCGCTTTTTTATGAATTTCAAAAACCCTAGTGATATATTGGTCTTGTGAAATCTTTCTTTTCACAAGGTCTTGTCTGGCTTTATTTAGTTGGTCGTTTCCGCCGCTCCATCTCAAAGCACTTACAATTCCTTCTCGACCGGAATTTTTATAACTAGGGTCTTTTCGTAATCGCATAGTATATTTTTGAGATACGATTACCATTTCTTTTGCACCGCTTCTCTCAAATGTTTCAAAATCCGTATTAGATGCAAATGGATAATATCCTTTAGGGTGGTTGTGGACAGATATTTTCCCAGAATAGTCTACTTCTCCATAGCCTGTATGACCTTTGGTTCCACCTTCTGAATAAACAAGATTCCCGTTTGAGTCAAAAACCCGTAAGTTTTCAGATTTGGCGTTTCTTATTTTTTCGATTTCTGAATTGTATCCAAACCCGCTACTTCCACCACGTCCGCCCATAACTACTTACGCTTTCTTACTCTGCTTATACAGCTGATTGATTCCAGTAGCTGTCAGGCCATTAAACATACCGACCGCAACTGCTGTGATATAATCCGTTGCCGGAAAGCTAGGGATAATTCTCATGCCAATTGCACCGAGAATACCACCAACCAACAGCATGATAACCGGAATGCGTTCATCCGGAATTTTAGGGAAAGTCTTGCACGCAAAACCTACACCATAGCAGATCATAATAATGGGGACGCAATTTCCCAGTGAGCTTAAATCCATCTTTCTACCTCCAAATCATTTTTCCGCAGTTTTTGCACTGCCAAATATGGCGCGTCCGTCGTGATCCGTCCGGTTCATCGGACAGATACGTGCCGACGTGCACCTGCTTTTTATGATTGCAAAATAATCGTTTCAGAATTTTCATAGAGCACCAGCTTTCTCCATAGCAGCAATGAGTTTCGGCATCTGAATAGCAATCCAGTCTACCATCTCTTCATTCGTGGCCCAGCTTTCAGCTTTGGCCGAACTTACATCGAGTCCCGACTCAAACAGAAATGCATGAATAATTTCATGCCTGGCAACCTGCTTCCGATAGCTTGGAAGATCCGCTTTTGAGCCAAGCTGCTCCCGGTACTTCTCCATGTCGTCAACAATAACCTCACGTGTGCTTTGGTCACAATAACCATCCATATTTTTTAAGTTTGGATACTGTTCATCACTTCCGAACTTTACTTTCCATTCGGAACCTAAAATGTTAATTTTACAGTCCTGCATATAATATCGGAATCCCTTCATCAGTCCGCACACCCATAAGCATAGGAAGTGCAATTTTGAGCAGAATGTCATTTGTTCTCTGTGGCTCTCCAGCCGCCGCATACAAAGCACTCATTTCCTTTGCACCTGCACCGATCTGCTGTGGAGTGGCATATGAGATAGACTCACTTCCGGAAGATACAGAGGTCACAACTCCTGTGGTCTTTCCTGCTCCGCCAGACGAAGACGTAAGACCGGATTCTGCTACGGAAAGAGCCTGCTTCTCAGCAAGCTCAATCTGGTACAATGTATCCGCCAGTGAGCAGACCGCCTTTTTGATGCGCGTTTGAGCACGCTCATCGGCAGGCAGTCCGTCCACCAGACGATCATGAGTCAGAATATCCACGAAGTCACTGGCTTTGCTCTCCACTCGTGGAAAATCAGATTCCGGCACGACATTGCCCATGTATGAAGTTGTATAGAATCCATAATCTGCATATGCCATGCCGTTTTTCTCCTATCGGGTGATGATTCTCGCGATCGGGATAGCCTTGATCGGGAAGTATTTCTTCGTTCCAGAAGCGTTGTTGTTCGCAAGCTCCCAGTTGCTTCCGGTTGCCAGCTGCGCATCAGTCGGAGAGATGATAGAACCGGACTTGAAAGAAATACCGTACGGAGAGAAGATCTTCCTCTGACGAGAGTAGAGGGTATCCTCGCCGCCGTTCTTTGCCGGGTCTCTATCCATCTCATAAGGCACTTTCGCGCCGCAGTTGGTGTACTCAATAGAGCCAGCGCCCAGAACGTAAGTCGTATAAGCAGTTCCAGCCGGAAGAAGCACAACATACTCGTTCTCTGCGATGTCGGAGATATCAGCAGCAACAGTAGCTTTTGCAACTTCACCAGAACCAGAGCCTGCAGTAGTAACTTTCAGCGCACCAGGATCGGTAGAGAGTGCTCTCACATACTTAGCTGCAACGGTTGTAGTCGGCATATCGTCGTCAACCAGAACCGTTCTACCGTTCAACGTAGCGAGAGTCAGGTCCCTTTCGATTCCGTCACCGTCGTTGTACTTCATGTAGGACAGAAGTTTCAGGTTTTCCAGATCAGTTGCGATCTTGGAATGCATGATAGCAAGGCTGAATTTTGCCTTGTTATCTCCAAGTGCCTGCTGTACTGCATTGTTGAGAGTGGTTTCCTTGAATCCAGTCTCGGTTGCGGACATAGACATATCGTAGGTATGATCGTTTACGAATTTCAGATTCTCCGTGCCGGTCATGGAGAAGATGCCTTTCAGAACAGACAGAAGAGTAGCCTGGTCTACGTCATCCCAGTACTCTGCTACTTCCTGTGCCGCAGGCATGAAATCCTCTCCGGTAATGTCAGAGGAGAAATCTTTTTCCGTCCAGCCGTGGGAACGACCTGCAACGATTCTTCCATGTGTGAAGGTCTCACGGGAATCTGCGGTAATGTTTGTATTACCATCGTAGTTGTTAGCTGTTCCACCAATTCTTGCTTTGATCGGGACAGTGATGTAATTGCCACCTGTCTGATCCGGAAGCATGGTCGCGTACTGTGCTTTTTCTACAAGCGCACCGGATTTCAGAAGTTCATTTCTTTTAAGGTTCGGTACGGTGTCGACATACGCGCCAAATACCTCACCGTTAAAATTTTTCTGGTCAAATAATGGCATAAAAAATCCTTTCTACCCATAACTTTTAAAAGGGGTGTGGGTCAGCGGCAAAACTCCAAATGTTTTGCCGGTTATTTCATGTTACATATACGCTTTAATGTCCAGATCCGGGTTCTCGTTCTTCATCTTCATAATCTCGGACATGGTATATTTCTGTCCGTCAGGCTTCGGCTTCTTCGTCGGCGGAACCGTAAACTTTGCTGCTTTCTTTGTAGCTGCCGCCTGTTCCTTGTCAATGAAGATTCCGGTTTTCTGGTTTCCGTCCTTATCGGTAATCATTCCCTTGAAAATGTCACCAATGGACTTTCCTTTTGCAGAATCTTTGTCCAGTTCTGATGTGAGTGCATCCCGGTAGTGGTTCTCTGTGATGTCATTCAGAAATTCGTACAGCTTTTCACCGTTCTCATCCGTAGAAGAGAGAAATTCATTGACGGTTTTTTCTACCTCGACTTTTCTGGCATCTGCCGCCCTTGCCGTCTTTTCGTTGGCAAGCTCTGTAGTCAGAGTAGCAATCTGGCCTTTCAGATCATCCACATCAATGTCTTTGAACCCGTCCAACTTGGTCTGCACGCCATCAAGAGATGCTTTGTACTCGTCCCGTTTTTGAACTACTTTGTCGTAATCTGATTTGGTACGATAATTTTCGTCCATCTTCTGTTTCAGATCAGTCTTTTTGTCCTCCGGGATCTCAATTCCGATCTCCTGTAAGATCTGTTCATAATTCTGCATACATAATCCTCCTAAACGTGATTATTAACCGCCCGTCGGCGGTAATGGATTCAGCCAGATAAACCACTGGCGGGGTAGTCGAAATACCAGGAATCGAACCCGGGACACGCGGTTAATAAGACCGTTGTTCTACCACTGAACTATATTCCGGTAATTGCAATCCGGCAGGTATCGTCGTCTATGCTGGATTGCGTTGGGGATGCTGTCTTTCCAGCTGCCAACCTTGGCGCAAGGCATTCGCTATGCATGCTATCCCGGAGGAATAACGGCGCATGCAGGCCGTGGGTTATAACGCTTGCCAAGCGTTCCGGTTCGGGCTTCGACCGGATAATGCACACGCCGGAAATTGCATCCGCTTTTCAACCTCCCGGCGCACCTTTTGGAGGATGTACGCCGGTTTCTTTTAAGGACGCGTGCTACCTAAGAAAGGAGGACAAAATGAATAGAACAAAGCACCTGTGTGTAACTTTCGTTACAATATAATTATAATGTGGTGATAGATTGTATCTGTACCCACGTTACAATAATATGTTACTGTTCAGACAGCATCCTTATCCGGTGCATGATCTCTTTCTTTTCTTCCTGAAAATCAGAGTCTACAATCATGGAAGATAACAGATCATAGATCTCCACCATCAGTCTGCCGACCGATTCCATGAGTTTGTCCCGGTGTCCCTGATCTCCGGTCTGCTTATACGCCTGTTTCGCGGCAATGTAAGCATCGTAGAGTGCATCCACGTTGTGGTCATATCTGCCGTTGGAATATTTGCTGATGATCTCCTCCGCGATCTCCGCCGTAGGAGCTACCGGATGCTCATACTCCGCACCTTCCAGCTTCTTAATATTGCAGATTGCGGTTGTGAGCTTAAAAATAGTGTCCAGATTGTTGGAAGTCAATTTGTTTATGGCTTCTTTTCTTTCTACATCAAGCTGTTTTTCCAGCACTTTTTGTAATTCATGCATATTTATACCTCCCATACCTTTGCCGTTTTTCTTTCGTACCGGTCGTGTATCGCGTCCTGACTCTCCACGATGTATACCATGTCATATCCGGCAGAAATGAGATCTACCAACATGCGTTCCAGACGTTTCAACTCTCCGTCCACATCATCCACTAGCATTTCCACACGCAATGCATCCGCAATATGGCCGTCGTCCCGAAGAGTAACGGCATATTTTTCGTACAGCGCTTTGGTGTCAGACTCCCATTGGCGGTATTCGTTGAATCCATCCTCTACAGCTTTTTGTTTTGTGGACTTACCTACACTAATGCGGTTTGCGTTCTTCCATCCTTCCGGAATCATCTGCACAGACCCTTCGTACCGATCTGGGATCATCCGGTTATGATGGTTGATGTAATATCGGTTCAGTTCACACCGTTCCTTGCCCTCGGACACATACTGGTATTCATGGAGGCGCTTATATCCACGCAAACCAAGGAAATCGAAGTAATCCGACATCTGACTATGAAGCATAAGTGCCGCAATCATCCGGGCATTAATCTCTGCATAAATTTCTTCTACGGTCCGTACATCTTCCTTGCTCTTAAAGGTAATCATAAGATCACCTCCGTCATGAAAGCTTCTTAATGATAAGATTAGCGTCTTTCACAAGGACTGTTCCTACAGAGATATTGCCGACGGATACAGTCAGGTCGGAACCTGCAGGAATCGGAATCAATGTGGATGCACCAACATTCTGGAACACGCCTGCAGTAACTACGGTATAATCCATCTCGGTTCCTCCGATGGATTCTCCATTGAGTTCCATGACAAGAGCCGTCTCTCCTGCTGCTGACGCAGTAACATTACAGTTATACTGCAGTTCTACCGCCATAGGCTGATTGCCACGGTTCGTGATCGTGAACAATCCGCTTCCTTCAATATGATTCAGCCATCCGTTGGAGCATGCGCACCGACGGGAACGCACACGGGTTGCTGAAAAAATAACATTCTGGCCAGCACTGATCTGCTGTGCCTCTCTTGCAATAGCATTCAACATATATTTTTCTCCTCTTCAAAAAAATAAGAGGGCAAGCCATGCCTACCCTCTTTTGCAAGACTACCTTTTGGTAGATATGGACAATTCATCCAACATGCTCATTATCTTTTCTTGATTTTCCAGAATCCGGCTCAGATACTGGCTGTCCTGCTTCTGCAGATGCTTTGCGAGATCTGCGTTGCTTTCTTGCGATAGGTCGCTTTGGTAATTCATTACCTGCAGAAAAACTCCGAACAGATTCAGCAGATCGAGAGCCGTTAGATCCTGATATCTCACAGCACATTGCCTCCACAGCATCCGCTCCCATAGGCTGTGCTATTGTAAGCGAAGTACGGGGAGCAGGTGAGATATGCCGGAATCGGTGTAGGTCTCACTGCATCCACGATGTTCTTCGTCTGGTTGACCTGGGAAATCTGCCAGTAAGCAGTCTGCAGGTCTCTGTCGCGATCTGACAGTTTGTCGCGCAGATTCTGAATAGTATTATCCTGAATCAGCTGTCTGGTAGCCTGACCGTCGGCAAGGATACTCTCCTTAATGTCACAGCAGCACTGCGCCATCTGTGCCTGCATGGTCTGTGCCATTAATGCGGAATCGTACCGACTCTGCAGAATCTCTTTCTGGGTGTCGCAGCAGCAATTCTGCTGTGCTGCCTGTATCTGCTGCAATCCAAGCTGGTTTGCGTACCGGTTCTCCAGCACATCTCTCTGGGTCTGGCATGCCGTATTGGATACATTCTGGTTGGTGTTGAAGATGTCACGTTTCACGAACTCATCACTGATGAAGTTATCATGTACGCCAGTCTCAACGCCGCCGCGGTTCCATCCACCCATCATAGGGAACAGGAACGCGATCAGAATAATCCAGATCCACCAGCCACCGCCACCCCACATGTCATTGCAATTTTCATTGTTGCGGGTCACTGCTGCTACATCAGCCGCAGATAACATACCTTCTGTCATGTTGGTAATCTCCTTATCATATATTTATCAAGCCGTGTGCACTCCGGCGAGATAGCGTTATTTCATCATTCCGGCGAACTGTGTCGGGTCAATACCGTTTTGCCGACACATCTGCTCAAATACCTGCTGTGGATTTTTCCCCTGGCACATATCCATAGCTTTTTTCACGTTCGGATTTTGCTGCGCAATTGCATTTATGGCTGCCTGCGGGTTTCCATTCTGCTTAATCTGATTGATTATATTCATGGCCTGTGCCATAGCTGCCATAGGGTTATTCCCACCCGTACCGCCGATTAGTTCCATTAATGGATTCATGCCTTGTCCTCCTTCTCATGCGTCTTTTCTCCCAGACGTTCCAAAAGCGCATTGTATTCCTCACGGGTAACATACTTATCACTGTAGTCCTTCTGTTGAGTCTGTGGGGCAGTGAGCGCGTCTGACGGTATCTCTTGAAATTGAAATACCCTTAGTGTTGCGCTTCCCATGTTGTCAACGGACTTGACATAGAAAAACGGACTGTTATTGTCCATCATCCATGTAGTCTGCCCTGGCTGTACAATCTGATTCTTGGCACCGTCAATCCCGGCAACATGAATCCAGTTCACATTCTGCACTGGCGGAGTCTGCATCTGCTGGGGTGAATATTGGAACTGCTGTCTCTGCTGTTCCATCTGCTGGATGCGCTGTTGCAACGCCATCTGCTCTGCGGCTATTGCATCCACTCCGTACATTGGCTGATACATGTTCATATTGACACCTCCGTTTCAAGGCTGTTTTGCTTCTGTACCTTGATTATGGCATAAAAAAAGAGGCTTAGTGGTATCAACTAAGTCTCTAAAAAGTTCACTTCTTTTTCTTTTTTTCTTTTTGATAATCAGGTATTTTATAATTTTTCAAAAACCAATTTATTGTTTCAGCAACAGGCCCTTTTGCATAATCTGTGACTACCTCATTTCCTTTGTTTGCATCTATGTATGCAACAGTTCTATTTTTATAATCTTTTACATAGATTCTGTTCATATCGTTTTTTTGCCACAGTTGGAATTTGTAGTAATTTGACTCGCTGTCATATTCTGTTTTTACATATGGATTAGGTTTCCCATTCTCAATGATTGCTACGGTAGCCGATCGTTCAAATGGTGTCCTTCCGCCCCCCCTCTGGGAAAATCCGCTTTTTCCGCCACGTCCACCCATAACTACCTCCTTAACAAATTCTTATAATCTTTCGGTTCACCCGAACGCTAAGCCGCTTAATGGACCCGATGCTCATGTTCATGTTTTCTGCACACTGTATCAGAGGCGCGCCTTGTGCCCGCCGTTCAAACAGATCTCTTTCTTCTGGCGTGAAATTTGCGAGCTGTCGTATCTTTTCCAGCTCCGGTGCAGTAAACTCATATATTTTCACTATGATCCCTCTTATTTGTCGGTTAATGCCTTTACAAGGTCGTCCCTCGTTTTTTTTAGACCCTCGACGTTGTTCCCAGTGATCCTGTTCTCAATCAGGTCGAACATGCTACGCATAAGCAGGTTCATATCGTCCCTGTTCTGATTGATCTCATTGTAATCCCGGTTCAATTTTCCCTTGATGTCCTTGATATCAGACTCGATAGAGTCAAGCCGTTTGTCTATATCTTCCATCGGCTTCTTTGCTCCGGCGTACAGTTTATGCAGTACTCCACACGCCGCCCCGACGGCAGTTATGCCAGCGCAAATCTGGAGAAACCCCGTGCAAAATTCAGAAAAACTCATATCATATTCCTTTCGCTTCTTTGTATCGTCTGGCTGCTGCCGTAGCCTTTGCCGCCTGTTCCCGACTCCACTTCGCAATCCGCAAGCGTTCATTCAATGGACGCAGGTCATTTTCTCTGCAGAATTCCTTGTATGCGGCGTTCTGCTTCTGCAGGAGATAGGATTTCCGGTCAAGCTCCTGCTGCAGGCTGAATCGTGTCTCTTCGTCCGTGCAGTTTTCAACCGCCGTCTGCCATCCCATAACCGCACGCTTGGTCTTTCTGATGCGTCTTTCAAGTTCCCGCTGTTTCTTCTCTGCCTTTTCGACCCGTTCGTTGTCCTCAGTCTGGATTTCCTTGTACGGGTTATCCTCATCGTTGCCAGTTCCGCTTCCGAATGAGTGACGGCAGTTCCACCCGCAAAGACCCTCGCCGGTTCCGTATCCGGTCGCGCCGTAAAACTCCGGAAATCTATCATCATTTCCGGTTCGTGAATAGTACTTTCCTTGCCACCCAAAATGATTACCTGGATTCTCTCCACCGTCTCCGGTTCTGGCTCCGATATGAGCTGACACAAGGATGATGTCCCATTCCATTTCAATCATGCGTTTCAGAGCAATATCCCCTGCCGCTTGACCGATTCCGGTGCGCACCGCACGCGCTGTGGCAGTCTCTATGGTGTCCTTATGACCGGAAGGGTAAGTTACTGTCACCCCTTCGCTCACGATACTGTCTATGGCTTCTCTGACCGCCTGCGAGTATGCAGTTGCTCCGCTCATGACCTTATTGTAAGCCAGATCACAGGCATTGATGTATGCACTTTGAGCCGCCGCCGCTGTTGTCCGTGTGTAATTGCTCCATTCGTTCCCAGTGGCCAGCATATTGCGCTCCATCAGTCGGACAAGTTCCGGTGATTCCCAAAGAGGAAGAGGAGAGAGACCAGCCGCCTCGTAAATCTTATCGTCATAGCTGATTGCTTTCACCCCAGCCTCTTCCATTGCCGCCTTGATTTCTGATTTCTGCCGTTTCGTGTACGTCGCAAGCTCTTCTGTGATGTCTTCCAGAAGATAACCAGCATCCTGCAGGACCTTAATACGCCACTTATCCGATGATGTGAGCAGGTATTCTTTTCCTCGCCCGATTCGCAACATTATGCGTTCTACGATCTGTTGTATGATGTAGTCATGCAGATCAGAAGCTATCTTCTCACTACCAGCTGCCACATCACGGAGATATTCCGGTGTCAGCATTGCTTATTCCTCCTCAAACAGTCCCGTTTCTTTCGGCTGCGCTTCCTCCACCATTGCTTTTGCTTCTTCCTCGCTCATGCCCTCAAATTTCTGGAAGTACATCCATGCCGGAACCTTACCCTGTACAACATACTGCCACCATCTCAACCGATCCTCTTCTCTGTTGTAGGTTATGTCTCCAAAGTCGTATGTTACCTCATACGCACCAACCGGAGCCAGTCCATACAAATCAGCAAACACATTCAGCGCATAGATCGTTCCGTTTAAACAGTCTTCCAGCTTATCTCTAACATCCTTAATCAGCTGAATTGTTCTGCGGTCGTCTGCTTCTACCTGCGTAGCCGTCACCATGCCGGTTTTTTCGTTGAAAACAAAATATCCGTTGCTGAATCCTGCCTTGTATCCGATCTGGGACAGTAAGGCATTCATGCCCGCAAGCCTAACGTCAGTGTTAAGCTGCGGGTTGATCTCCGCGTAAAACTCTTTCACGTCATTCCCGAACACATTCTTGACATAGTGCGGGAGCTTCATTTCTTCGACGGTCTTCTGCCTCTGCGCCGTTGTCATTTTTCCGATCTTCTCGCCCGGTGGCATCAATAACCGGTCATCTGCCAGGATAATCTTTTCGCTGTCGAATATCTCTCCGGCATTTCGGCTGTATGCCACATCCAGATCCCGCAGTTCCTCTATTGCTTCTGCATAGATCGGGAGACCCATCGGCGTGTTGATGTCAACATTGTTTGCTGCAGGTGTCCGGAACATACCGAACAGTGGACCGTCAAGAGGACTTCCATCGACTTTCAGAATCGGTGGAGTCTCCGGCAAAAGATTGCTCCACTTCGTCTTTCCCAGAGAGATTGGATCACCGATAGAGTCAGAGGATCTGGAAACGTATGCCTTGTTGCTGACGATATACGGTCGTACCTTCTGCCCGTCGTATTCCTGATCCACGAATCTGTGGTATTCCAGCCGGGTGTAATATCTGTCTTTCTCCGTATAACTGTCCTTGAATATGATTCCCTTAATTCCGAGATTATCATATTCTACCAGAAGCACATCCTCCGGCGTGAATACGTCGATACTCTCACCGTTCGGCTTCAGAAACACCGTGCCATACGCACATCCATATTCTACCCAGTGGCGGATTTTGAAGTACACAGCGTCAATCTGCTGCTGTAGCCATGTCGCCCTCGCTGAACCGTCGATCTTAATGCCGATTGCCAGCGTGGCTAGGCGTGCTGTCTCCGAACAGATGGACTTCGCGAAATTGATCGTCTTGATCCCCTTTTCCGCGCTCTCCCAATATGGCTTGCCGCCGTATATTCCGTAGCAATTCTTAATGATCCTCTCCATCTCTGGGGAAGAAATCACGTTTACGGCGAAATCTTCTTCCGCCTTTTTCTTGAAAATCATATCAAACCACCTCTTAATTGTTGCTATCAGTCCCATTATGCGCTGTTACCTCTTCTTCTCCATAATGTCTCCGTTGCATATCTGGTCGCGTCGATGAAATGGTTATCTTTGTCAGGATATCCGCTGATGATATTCCCATCCTTGTCGCGCTCATATTCATATTTTTTGAATTCTTTCCGCGCTTCTGGTGTTCTCCTGGGGTCAAACACAAGCTTTTTCCCCTGCAGCCACTTCATGGAGTATTCCACGCTTCCGGGTCCCTTGATCGCATCCCTGGCTGGTAATCCTTCATCCCGGAAGTCACTGGTTGACTTTTTGTCCGCGCTGTCGCAGGTGATTACATAGTCATCATACCCGCGCCGCTTTATTTCTGCTGCCGTATCACTGTTCCTTGTCTTATTTGCTCTGTGTTCGTCAAGGAAATACAAGGTCTCTCTGGCCGCATCATAATAGACGCGAACAAAAGCGAACGGGTCCGGGAACCATCCCCAGTCTACACCCTGATAGATTCTATCGAAGCTGGCAATCTCTTCATCCGTGATCTCCCGCTCCTCAATGAATTCGAATACATTGCCGCCATTTCCGTTGGCTTCACCCATGTATTCATTGTCATATGCTGCCGGATTGACCTCTTTCAAGTGTTCCGCGTCATTGATGAACTGCTCGCCCAGCCAGTCAGACGGCACATCCTTGTATGTACTGTGCACCACAAGTGCGCTCTGATCGGTGAGTTTTGCCTCGTCCGTGTACTCATTCGCCCAGTTATTCTTGCTTCTCGGAGGGTTGAACGACTTAAATCTGTACGCCTTGTCACCGCCTCGAATAGCTGACTGCTGAATGTTTCGGATTTCTTCCGGTCCGGCGAACTGGTCAAGCTCTTCAAACCACACAATTCCGATATATCCGAACTCTGGCTTGATGGACTTAATCTTAAGCGGGTCATCCGCACCTCGGAAGTATATCTTCTGCCCGGTTGGCTTGTAAGTTATCTCAAACGGCGAGGTCTTGAACCTGAACTCTGCATCCAGACCCATCTTGGATATTGCCCACTTGATCTGTGCGTATACAGAGTCCTTGATGGTGTTGCCGACCTTACGCAATACAAGCGCATGCATATCTGAATTGTTTTTCAGCAGTTCGATGATAATGCACGAAATCCCGGAAGACTTGGTGCTGCCTCGCCCTCCGGGTAAAACATATTCTGTGTGCATCCCTCGCCGGATGTCTCTGACCATCGGATGGAACACATCGGCAATAATATCGAGATCGAGATGATACTCTTCTGCCATTCTGGCCGCTTCTTCTGCTTTCTGCTGTGCTTCCTTCTGCTCTTTGATGGTGAGGGCTTTTTCCAGATCATTCATGGATTTCAGCTGTTCAGAAAATTCTGGAGCGAATCCGAATGAGTCTTTCGCTTCTCCTCTTGCAATCGCTGTACGACGCTGCTGAATCTCTGCCAAAGACATAATGTCAATGCCTTTTTGCCTTTCTACTTCCGATTGTTTTTCAGCTATATATGCACGGACTTCATCATTTTTCAACAATCTGTTTCCTGCTGAATACGCTGTTCTTTCACTGTATCCCGCTTTTTTCGCCGCGTCAGTCGCATTCCCGCCATTCGCTATGAAGTTGTCCGCAAACGTTTTCCGCTTTGGCGTGAGCTTAGCCATTCATCACCACCTGCCATCATTCCCAGTCCGCCAGTGCTTCCCATATTTCTTTCAACGTCATCACCACATCGAATTGTGATGCCGTGTGCATGATCTCATAATCCCTGGTTTTCCATTCCCCCCACACCATCCCCAGTGTAGGTGTGGTCAAGGTATACATGGTTATCATCCGTTCCTGTTCCGCACTGTAAAACTGATGTGTGTCTATCTTCACCTGGAGCCGCTTTGTGAGCAATGCTCTCTGCAGCTTCCTCATGATCTGATTGAGATTTCTCATCTTATTACATTATCACCCCTTTTTCTTCTCTCTCCATCAACACATCTTCCCGTGCATCCGCAAGAACCGGTAGAATTGTTCCGCTGTCTTCCGCCGGTATGCATAAAAATCATCCGCTTTGACCGGAATATATCTCCCCCTGTTGATTTGTGTTTTGTACCCGGCCCCTGTCGTCATACTGTCATATACGGCTACCTCTATCCCATACGCAGAGGAGATGCAGCACTGGAATAGCTCCAGCGCCTCCTCCTGACTTAACTTACGGCAGTACTTATAGATCTTCTCCTCGTCCTCCGGCCACATTCCGTGATCCCGTAACGTCATTTCCCTGATCCTCATGCCTTTTTCCTCCCATTCGTTCATCCAAATTAGAGAATATAGCCAGCAGTTCCAATACAATAATTGTCAGTAACACATTTACCATTTTCCCCTCCTTACATCCACGGGTCTTTCCCGTTATATGGGCAGTATGGGCAATTCGATACCTGATTTCCGTTTTCATCCTCCCAAGTATCATCTCCGTTCAGTCCGCATTCCTCGCAGATGTCCCAGTCTCTGTATTTTTCTTCCTTTGTATTGTCTACCATTTTTCGCTCACCACCTTCAAACTTGCCTTGAAAATCCTCTTTCTTCCTTCTTTTCTAAACTCGTCGTATTCTGTTATGGTAATGTAGTCTTTAAGAGCTTCTGTAAGTTCTGCCATTACAATTCTTTTTTGCCATTCTGACATAACGTATTCATCACTTTTGAACACTTCATTCGGCATTTCGGTCACTGCCTGTATGGTCTCTACCCGAACTGTATCACGCCGTACATTTTTAGGCTGTGTAAGAAACTCATTAGGATAATGCTCTAATGCGTAAGTTATAATTGCTTTCCTGATTTTTTCTTTAATCTTCAATTCCAGTCTCCTCCATCATTGAACCGTGGACACTCAAAGCACCTGCAGATCAGCTCTCCGTCCTCATTTTCGTAGTAGTTGTCACCGTATCCGCTACACTCATAGCAGTAATCATAATCTGGTTTCACAACTATTCCTCCCAGTCTAATCTCTGCCCGCATCTGCTACAGAAATTAGGCTCTACTTCTATACTTCTGGACCGGCACACCAGCTTCTTGCATTTTGGACACAGAAAATCCGCATACGGTTCATACATATTTTCTCTCATTACCGGTTTTTTCGGATATTGACGCTCCATCGCAATTAGTGCCAGCTCCGCTGCCTGCAGCATCTTCTCATCATCTGTGTAATCTTCCATGTATCTCAGCAGATCCGCTGCCTTGGCTTCTGTTATGTCATTTTTCGCACTGCGGTATGTCTTCGAAAAGATATCCGGCTTGCACGGGTACAGCTCGCCGTGTACACCCTGGATAATATAATCATTGACAGATACATGGTGATCTCCTTCCAGCGTCTTGATATATAGCTCTGGTCCGGCATAATACATAACACCATCTTTTAAGGCTTTTACCGCCCAGGGCGGGGCTAACAATCCGCCGTCTCTATCTTTAAGATCTCCCATGTACTGGAATGCTTCAATTTCTACCGGTTTCTTTTTGTACTTTGCCATATTCAGTCACCATCCTCTTTCAATATCTTGTTCTGACAGTTGCTTCTTTAGCGCATACTGCGCCCGTAAAAATGCAATCATTTCCTGCTCTGTAACAATTTCTGCAATTTTGGAGTACAGAATTTTGTGATGCAGAGATTTCAATCTGTCAATGTCTTTTTCCTCTGGCTCTCCAAATGCTCCCAATTCCGCCATAGGCTTTTCCGATTTCTTCTTCATAGCTTCCCGGCATTCTTCCACCGTTCCGATTCCTTCATATTCTGCACATGCATCAATAGCTTTTCCTACAGTTCCATGTTTCTTGACCAGTTGCAGATACTTGGATGCTGTTTCCAGTTCTTCAACAGTGCCAATAGCTCGGTACTGCTGCACCTCTTCCAATGCCTTGATTGCCATCTCGTAACCTTGGATTTCGTTTTTTCTCTCGCAATTCTGTATACACATTTTGGCAAAATCAATAGATGTCTCAAGTTCTTTGATTGCTTCACTCTCCGTCATGACTTTCCTCCATTTCTGCTATCATTTTTTCTATCGGATTAACGATCGAGTTCAATACATAGCCTTCAAATTTCTCTTTCCAATATTTTTCTCTTTTCCAAAAAGGTTTTTCTTTAACCTCATGCATAATTCCAACGCAAGTGATAGCTTCACCCAGTCCCCAGCATCCATCACACGCTCTTTCGTTACACCATCTAACGAATTCCTTAAAATTCATGATTTTTTCTCCATTTCTTCAAAATAAAATACAATAGGGTGTTCTTTTTCTTCTATCAATCCATACTTTACAGCCAGCCGGTACCGGAAATCCTTCCTGATGTTTTCCATCATCGTAACCTTTAAGCGTTCCCGGAACTCTTCTAGCTCAAAAGTGGATTTGTATAAATTGCACTGTTTGCATGCCGGGATAAAATTTGATATGTCGTTTAATTGCTCTGAATCCATATCTCCCAGATACTCTCCGTGTACATATACCGGCTTAATGTGATCCACCTGCATGTCCTTATAGGCTATTTCGCAGCCACAGTAACCGCATTTATGATTGTATTTTTCATACAGTGCCAGCCTTGTCTTTTTCGGAATTGCTTTTCTACTCATGTGGTCTCCATTTCTTTCAGCTTGGCTTCTGCTTCCTCTTGGGTGAGAAATGCAATTTCTCCAAAATCTTGAAAAACAAGCTCAAATCCATCAATCTCATATAAAATATTCTTGCTGATCTGCATTTTGCTGATTTCTATTTTTGCTGCATCAAGTTTGTATATCTTCATGCCGTATTTTTCGACAACGTAGATGCATTCAGTTTCTAACGGAAATGGTAAGTGCAGAAGTAACCCTTGCTCTTCGGCATCCTCATATTTTTTTAATTTCTCAGCTAGTTTCAAAATCTTCTTAGCTTCATTCGGCTCACAGGATATGGTCAAATCAAAAGTAAAAGCAACTCCACCTTTGTCACTTGTTTGTGTTAATCTTTTCATCCTACACCTCCAACAATTTAGCCACATCATCAAGCCAGGGTATCATGCATTTTGTATTTCCTCCGGCTTATCAATTTTCACAAATTCTATCACGAAAACGTAAGGATTCGCTTCCCATCCGTAGCGGTCAATGTCGGATTTCTTGATGGTGGAACCCCAGATCTGCATAAATTCAACCTGTGGAGGTTCAATCCATCCAGTATTCATACAGTCGGTGCATCCGAATGCTCCTGCATTTGTATGGTGGCACTTTTCTCCTTCTGCTCCTTCTCTGATCGCTCCCTCTACGGTAATGCTCTGCAACCGCTCCACCCGTACATTCGTAACCTTCAGCCAGATACGTGCCGCTTCTTTCGGCATGTGGATGGATGGTCGCCACGGCGCATGATCGTGTTTCACTCCATTTTCATCAACATATGTATCGAACGGGATTGTATCTGTTGCTGCATAATAATATTTCCCCGTATCCTCAATGACCTGTTCATTTCCGTCCAATTCATATAGATACTGCCATGTTTCCCGGACGTACAGGATGTCACCCGGCTGATACGGCGGCTTTGCGTATTGAATAGAACCGCCGTATTCATTAATGCCAAATTCAAAGCATCCTACCTTTTTCTTATCTGTACTGTCGATAACAAAACCGAGCGGAAATGTATGCTTTTCGTCTGGTTGAGGCTTTACTAACCGCCGAGTACAACTCTTTCTTCCGTCCATGATTGCCCGAACCATCTCAGTATTGAATAAAATCGGTTTAATTGCCATCTACCCACCTCCATCTAAAATGAAATACTGCAAAATGAATCTGAATGTTGAAATTTTTATCAATCATTTCATACTGGGTGCTTATTCTGATTGTTGGTAGAATATATACATCCCGTATATCAACAAGAAAGTCGAATCTGTCAAAATGCATCATACTCCACCGCCTTTCACGATCTCCAGCAGATCATCTACCAAGTATGCAACTTCATACATCATCATGGTGGCATATGACTTTTCCTGCTGTTCCGCATCCTTGTTCCCATATTTTGTGCATTCCTGAAGGAATGTTGTCCGTTCTTCCAACTGCTCCACAACCTTGTCTGGGTCGTAGGCAGTCGGCGCACATTTCGCAGCAATCACAACTGGATCATTCTCAACTCTGCCCTCAGTCAGCCCATCTGCATCAATCAACCTCATCGTTTACCCTCCTGTTCCATGCTCTCACTGTCTCTTCCTGAGCATCCGTTTTGTCGTGGAAATCTGCAATTCTTACATATGGCCCAGAACTTCCACATCTGCTACAAATCACTTTGTATCCTGTCTTCCCCATTTTTCTGATTCCTTCTCTACGATCATGACAACCGCAGAACGGGCACGGTTTAAGTTTCTCCATTATCTTCTCCCTCCCTGTCTTTCACGCAGCCTACTCTATGCTCATAGCAGTCATAGGAAATGGGCTTTCCTTTCACTTTCATAACTGCAATAATCTTTCCGTCCGCTTTGCATTTCTTGCGCTTTTTATCCAGAAATTCGCAGTTTCCGTTACAGTACATACTCATTCTCCTTTCCACGGCTCCGGCAGTGGCATCCAGGCATTCACATACAAATCATTTTCAACGAAACTTTCATCTGTATCGCCAACACGGAATGTTCCAGAGTCATCATCATCCACTGTGTACCGCCCGATCATTGGTACTGTAAAATTCTCAAATGACAGTAATATCAGCTCATCTGGATCCGGCAGTTTTTCTTCTACCGGAATCCACCGTTCAGGTTTTGTTGATTCTTCCTGAATTTCCTCGATCGTATAATTGAAAACCCATTTAAATGCATTCAGAATCGTGTTCTTCGTAATTCCGTTATGAGTTGGCATATCCAATACTTCTTTGATTGCCCATAATTTTTCATTGTCTGAATATTTTTCTTTCTGAATTTGTTCAAAAATTGCACACGCTTTTCCTATATTCATTTTCCATCCTCCAATTCATCAGTCGAGTTAAAATTGAGTTAACTCGAGTTAAGTTGAGTTACGCAAACCGGAGCTGACCGGTCTGATCTTCCAGCGTCTCCGTCTCGCCAAGAATTATCTTCCGAAACAGGCTTTCAAAAATCGGAACCGGAATGCTGTTTCCTGCCTGCTTATAAAGTGCGCCATTCAGACAATTCTCTTTCCCTGGATGCACTCTTTTTGCATTTTCAAAATCTTCATCGGTATAGCCTTGGATTCTCCAACACTCTCGTTCTGTAAGATACCTGTATTTTCCATTCCCAATATCCACAACCCCACTGTTCGGACTGCGCATCTGCTTACAGGTTATTGTCATTGCGTAATCTTTAATTACCGGCACGCGCCCCTTAAAGCTCCCGTCATAGTCAGATAACCCGTCTATCCTTCGCAACATGCTCGGCTGTGTTACTGTGTAATGTTCCTCCACATCTGTTTCCAGAAAATCTTTGATATTCCGCATTGGTGTATGTATCAGATTGGAAAAATCAAAATATTCAGTTCCGAGTACCGATACTGTGAAGTATCTTTGTCTTGCCTGAGGGAGTCCGAAGTCTCTTGCATCCAAAAGCTCATAACTGCTGGTGTATCCCATTTTTGCCATTTCAGACATATATCTGTTGTGATTGTGTACCATGTACTTGCTCCGCACATTCTTCACGTTCTCCCAGATCACATACCTCGGTTTCCATGCGCCCATCTGCTGAATAATGTGTATCGTCTCCCACATAAGGCTTGATCGTGTTTCTGATCCTTCGTCTGCGCCCTTCTGTTTGCCGGCAATGCTGAAATCTTGGCACGGACTGCCATGTATCAGGATATCTGGCTTCAAATTCCAGCCGACTACACTTTGCGTTTTGTATGGCAAGTCAGCGGCAAACATTGCGTTATAGCTTCTGACTGCTTTTTCGTCTATTTCCACATAATCAATGGCTTTTACCGGTATCCCGAGGTTACGCAACGCGCACCTCGGAGATCCAATACCACCGAATAATTCTAAAATCTGAATCATTTTCCAAAAGGAGACCGCATATGCTTCACTTTGGCCAAAGTCTCGGCTCCTTTCTTCTATTTATAATCTTCAAATCTCTTTACTGCCGCAAAAATAAATCTGGAATTAACCCATCTTTGCAGTCGCAGTAAGTCGTCTCCGCGTCTTAATTTGTATTTTTCATAGATCATGACGTATGGACTGTATCCAAGATCCCGCAAAGTATAGATCCTTTCCAAGTCCTGTTCCAGTGTCGTGTTGAATCCACACAGAACATACACAGTCATTTTCCAGCGTCCCCATCCTGTAAGCTCCTGGAACATTTTGAACTTCGTAATTATTTTCTCCCGGTCTTCGTACCTGTCCCAAGCAAAATGTATCTGCTTAATTTTCATCCGCCGGATGTATTCCGCTTTTTCTTCAGTCATAAGGCGGATATCACATCCTTGTGAAAAATCCACCCATGCGCCGCTATCAATAAGCTGCTGACTTAAATCTTTCCATTCACGGCAGGCAAACATATTCGGGTCAAGTAGCACAATATTTTTCTGACCGTTCCAGAATTCCGATAGATCAGCTACTTTTGTAGAGCATTTTCCTTCTTTCTTCTCGACGATGCAGAAGTCACACCCTCGCGGGCATCCTCTGGTTAAGAATCCATATGCTGTATCTCTGCACAGATCTGGATAGAGGCTATAATCAGGAAAGATATGTTCAGTCTCCTGTGGCAACGGATCTCCGCCATCCGGGTATGAATATCCTGTACCGCCTTTCTTCACTCCCTCATTGCCGGAACATACCGGGTGAGGGTAATCTTGTGAAAAAGTGAACACCTTGCTCATATATACCAGATCAGGCGGGTTCATCCATGCTGTCAGCGGATCGTACCACTCAACTGAATCTCCTTGTTGTTTGTGCCATGATGATAACTTCATGAGTGGAAGATTCGGGAAATTATGCCCGTCTACGTCTATCAATGCAACTCTCATACGCGCCAACCCGGTTTACCGGGCATTCGTTATTCCTTTCTTTTTCTCTTCCTCGGCTGGTACTTGTCGCACTGCCCTACCGGACAGTTACGACTATGGTTTGTTACACCTATATAATCACAGATGACTCCTCCGTTCGTGCCATTGTATAAGCCGTATTTACAGCTTTTGCACAGCTTTAAGCTTGTTTCGATCATTTCCATCACAGCCTCCTGTCGATGACCTCCAGCTTGTTACAGATTTCGGCTAATCTCTCTCGATTGCTAACAAGTGCCTGCTCCATGCAGTTCACCTGTTCATCGTTCTTCTGAGCCATATCATATCCATACAGTTTTCTGCCGATCTCACACACAAGGTTTTCAACACCCGTCAGAATCTCTCCTGTATCCACCACCACCTCGGCAAGGATTACTTCATCGTTCGCTTTAACTGCCACATTATCGTTCATCATCTTCTTTTCCTCCTGCAAAATGTAATTCCATCAGATCAGCAATCATCAAATATTCCTGCGCGTATTTGCTGTCTTTATGCGTTTTCTTTACCTTTCCCCGAAATTCTTCCAGTGTCCCGTAAAAGCATCCACATTTAACGCCTACCGTTCCGTCCTTCTGCCGGAAAAATGTAGTTGTCCGCTGCTCACTGCCAAAACCTTCAACCGTTGCATAGTCCAGATTACCGGAGACCCGTGCATTACCGGAGACCCATGCATTACCGTAGACCCATGCATTACCGTAGACCCATGCATTACCGTAGACCCGTGCATCACCGTAGACCCGTGCATTACCGGAGACCCATGCATCACCGTAGACCTGTGCATTACCGTAGACCCATGCATCACCGTAGACCCATGCATTACCGTAGACCCGTGCATCACCGTAGACCCGTGCATTACCGGAGACCCATGCATCACCGTAGACCTGTGCATTACCGTAGACCCATGCATCACCGTAGACCCATGCATTACCGTAGACCCGTGCATCACCGTAGACCCGTGCATTACCGGAGACCCATGCATCACCGTAGACCTGTGCATTACCGTAGACCCATGCATCACCGTAGACCCATGCATTACCGGAGACCCGTGCATTACCGGAGACCCATGCATTACCGTAGACCCGTGCATTACCGTAGACCCGTGCATTACCGTAGACCCGTGCATCACCGTAGACCCGTGCATCACCGTAGACCTGTGCATTACCGTAGACCCATGCATCACCGTAGACCCATGCAT
>ERZ1034913.281-NODE-281-length-45008-cov-13.490357_pt1 | contig 45008 bp, 49 predicted proteins | sample MGYA00520697_ERZ1034913 | MGnify/ENA primary metagenome ERZ1034913 (study PRJEB33766, sample SAMN09781786) | gut metagenome | biome: gut microbiome | host: Homo sapiens | place: Madagascar | study: EMG produced TPA metagenomics assembly of the PRJNA485056 data...
ACATGACGGCGTTCAACCGCAACTTCGGCGGCTCGTCCGGCGGCGGTGGTGGCGGTGGAAACCACAACAACAATGGCGGTGGCGGCGGGGATGGCAGCGGAAACGGCAGCGGAAACGGCAGCGGATGCGGCTGCCTGATCGCTATTGCAGTGGTCGTGGTTCTGATTTTGCTCATTCTGGGTGGCTGAAGGGCTGTTACAGGAGGAATTTGCCATGAAAATTTTGAGAGAACCAGAAAAAACATCAAAAACCTCTTGACCCTGACGCTGCGTCATAGCGTATACTGGGGCTGCCGCAAGGGAGGACAACAAGATGATGACAGTGAATGAAGTGAGCAAACGAACCGGAGTGAGCATCCGGACTCTGCAATATTACGATAAAATCGGTCTGCTGTGTCCGGCATGCCGCACAGAAGCGGGCTATCGTCTGTACGATGATGCCGTGCTGGAACGTTTACAGCAGATTTTATTGTTCCGGGAGCTGGAATTCCCGCTGAAGGATATCCGAAAAATCGTGGGGAACCCGGCTTTCGACCGGCAGAAAGCAATGGAACAGCAGATCACACTTCTGACATTGAAAAAGCAGCATCTTGAAGATCTGATCGGCCTTGCGCAAAAAATTCGAACCACAGGAGGAAAGGTTATGGACTTTACCGCATTTGATACGCAGAAGATCAAGAAGTATACCGAGCAAGCCAAAAAAGAATGGGGCGAAACGTCGGAATACAAAGAGTTTGAGGAAAAGACTGCCCATAAGACTGAGAACGAGGTCAAGAACATGAGCGGCCAGCTGATGGACATCGTGGCGGCATTCGGCGGGATGCAGGGCGAAGATCCAGCAGACCCTGAGGTGCAGGCACAGGTGAAGAAACTGCAGGAGTTTATCACAGAGCACTACTACGCCTGTTCCAAAGTGATTTTGAATCAGCTGGGGCAGATGTATGGAGCAGGCGGAGCATTTACGGAAAACATCAATGCTGCCGGCGGTGCCGGTGCCGCAGAATTTGCACAGAAAGCCATTGAAATTTATTGCAAGTGAGCCAGAAAAGTTTTGCGGGCATTCCGCTGGTCTGCTGCGGGGAGAAGTGGTAGAATAGGGAAAAGGTGGGTGAAGGCGTCCGTGTTCTGGATGCCGGAGAACTGACAGAAAAATAGAGGAGAAAGCATAAAATGACGATTCGGAAAGCAACCGCAAAGGACATTGATGCGGTAGAAAAATTGTATGACGCCATCCACACGGCAGAAGAAAACGGAAAGCAGACCATCGGCTGGATTCGGGGAATCTACCCGGTGCGCAAATCAGCCGAAATGGCTCATGCGCGGGATGATTTGTTTGTGCTGGAAGATGGCGGAGAAATCCGCGGAACGGGCATTCTGAACAAGATTCAGGTGGATTCTTACGCAGAGGGTCACTGGGAGCATATCGTGCCGGACGAGCAGGTCTGCGTGCTGCATACTCTCGTCATCGACCCGGACAGCGCAGGCAAGGGGTATGGCAGAGCATTTATTGAATATTATGAAGCCTACGCGCATGAAAACGGCTGTACGGAGCTGCGCATTGATACGAACGCCCGGAATGCGGTGGCGCGTGCGATGTACAAGAAGCATGGCTATACGGAAATTGGGATCGTCCCGACGGTGTTCAATGGCATTGAGGGCGTTCAGCTGGTGCTTCTGGAAAAATATCTGGGGAAATGAGGAGGGAAAAAGTGCCCGAACCATACACCTCGCCTGGAGGATGTGCTGGAGGGCTGCACGGCCCTGCTGGAAGAACTGCGGCCTGAAAAATAACGAGGAGAAACCATGCGTCAATTCATCATTGCACATCAGATCAGCCATAAATTCCATTTGTATTGAGCAGAACCTCCACTTCTGAATTTATGAGTAACTCATAAATTGACCCATATCTTGTGATTCCCGTGCAGCTTTCTTATAATAGCACCTGAAAAGACCACCCGGTCAAAACAAATTCAGGAGGGTATTATCATGAATGATTCTGTGAAGAAGCTGCTGAAGGAAAGCATGTGGGACTTGGCTACCTGCGCAAATGGCACTTCGGTGGTGCCCATCTTGCAGAGCATCTGCCGCTGGTCCGGCATTTTTTACAAGGAAGAAACCGACACACCGTTGTCCCAGTGCCAGCGGTGCGATTACCGCTAAAGGAGAAATATGATACAGTATACCGAAGAAAAAATCTTTACGCAGGAACAGGTGCAGGAGCTGTTTTTGTCCGTGGGCTGGGTGTCCGGCCAGTATCCCCAGCGGCTGTATAAGGCACTGATGCACTCCTCCACCGTGCTGACGGCGTGGGATGGAGATAGACTTGTGGGCCTGATCCGTGCACTGGACGACAGCGAGATGCTGGCACAGATCCACTATGTGCTGGTCCACCCGGACTACCAGGGGCATGGCATTGCCGGACAGCTGGTGGAGCGCATCAAGGAAAAGTACAAGAACTTCCTTTACATTGAGGGAATGCCGGAGGACGAAACCAACGTCCTGTTCTACGAAAAACACGGCTTCCAGCGCATGGTGCACGGCGCGGCTATTCAGATCTGTAATTATTCAGATAAACGTTAAATAATTGGATTTTTAACATTAGAACGGGTGATCGCTTGATGGCGATTTGCAGCAGCGACATCGCTTTTACAATGGGTGCGAAAGGCCCCCTTGTTGAAAAAGAAATCAATTATTCCGGGCAGATAGAAGTTTTCTGACCTTTTCCAAAACGCATGTAAAATGCTCTTGATAGAAGGGTTAGTATAAACTAATATTAAGCTGTAAGAAAGAAGGCTGCAAGAGAAGGAGGCTGCCATGGATCAAAAGGTCTGGAGTTTCTATGCACCCATCTATGAAAAAGCGATGCGGGCTGACCAGAAGCTCTATGAGTTCATGTACAGCCGCACTCCGCAGGTGATCGAAGGGAAAGAAGTGCTGGAGATCGCCAATCAGGCCGGTGACACCTTGTGCCGCCGGCTGGGTGCGGTGATCCAGAAGATGGAGTAAAGGAGAGAAACAATGGATCCGGTTGAAATTATGAAACGCCCGGCGGCCTACGCCAGCGGCTACGAAAACACCCCCACCGAAGCACAGGTACGCGCCAAACAGCTGTGCTGGGAGTACAACCGCACCGCCCCGAACGAAACGGAAAAACGCCGCGCCATTCTGCAGCAGCTGCTGGGCACCTGCTCGCCCATGACCGGCATCGAGCCGGATTTTCACTGCGACTACGGCTTCAACATCCACACCCACGGGCTGGCTGTCATCAACTACAACTGCGTCATTCTGGACACCTCGCCGGTGCACATCGGTGCCGGAGCTTTTATTGCGCCCGGTGTTTGTCTGGCCTGCTCCGGCCATGCGGTGGACCCGGAACAGCGCAGCCACGGTGTGGGCACTTCTGCGCCCATCACGCTGGAAGAAAACGTCTGGATCGGTGCAAATGCCACCGTCTGCGGCGGCGTGACCATCGGTGCCGGTTCGGTCATCGGTGCGGGAAGCGTGGTGACCCATGACATCCCGGCGGGGGTCATTGCCGCCGGCGTGCCCTGCAAGGTGATCCGGCCCATTACGGAGAAGGACAAGATCAAACCGGAGGAGATTTTGTTCTAAGATAAATCGGAATTTAGAGGAGGAACGAGATATGGTTAGTGATTTTATTGGAGCAGCATTTCCGTGGATTTTAATGGGTTTATTTGTGGCAATTAGTTGTTCTCTTATGAGTAAAAAAACAAAATAAATTCGCGTTTGTGGAGCGCAGCGGAACAATGAAGTCCCCAGCGGGGACTTTAAGCGACCGAACGGTCTTGCCAAAGGCAAGATGGAGGGGCTTCACTCCGACAAGTTCGCGTTTGTGGAGCGTAGCGCAATCACACCCAGTACAAAATTGTGGAGCAGACCGAACAGTCGGATGGCTCCATCATCGTGAAGGTCATCAAGCAGTATAATTCTGCTCCTGTGGGTGACTATCTGAACTAATTACTCCTCTCATAAAAATGACCGCTTCCATTCAAAAAACGGAAGCGGTCATTTTGCGTAAAGAGATTTTACCACTGATTGAAGTGCACCCGGTCGTCCTCATAGCGGCTTTCACGAGGAGTGGTGATGTCTGCTTCCGGATAGTCAAGGGCGATGATGGAGTGCGGCACGATGGTCTCCGGCAGGCCGAACAACTTTTGCTGGGCTTCTACCCGGTCCATCTGGGGCCAGGTGCCCAGCCAGACTGCACCAAGCCCAAGCTCCTGCGCGGCAAGGCAGATATTCTGCGCCGCGATTGCACCGTCAATGACCCAATAATCCTTTGCCAAGCGGAATGCACGGTCGAGGTCGCCGCAGACGAGGATGCCAGCGGCGGCGTGCCGCAGCGGTTCGGCAGGGCGGCCATTAGCATCAGCCATCTGCGCCAGCTTTTCCGGGTCGGTCACGACCACAAACGACCAGTCCTTTGCATTGACGCAGCTCGGCCCGCTCATGGCAGCTTCCAATAGCTGATGCAGTGTTTCGCTTTCAATGGGCTTATCGGTAAATTTCCGGCAGCTGCGCCGGGTGAGAATGGCCTCCAGAGTGTTCATAGGGATGTACCTCCTGCGTTGATTTGCCCCCAGTATAGCACAGCGGTTTGAAAATTTCATGTGCGGTTTGGCTTGCAATTTTGCGGCGTTCCGGTTATAATACGTTCCGAACCAAATACAAAAAGCCGGCTGACAAAGCGTGAAATCCTGAGGAATTGCTACTCCTCAACGGTTTCGCGCTTTTTTGTTTGCCCGAAAAAGGAGGACGTATGAACTCGAAAAATAAACTGGCGGAAATGCCCATCCGCCCCCTGCTGTACACGATGGCCGTGCCGCTGATGCTGTCGCTGCTCATCCAGTCGCTGTACAATATTGTGGACAGTATCTTTGTGGCACGGCTGTCCGAAACTGCCCTGACCGCCGCTTCCCTTGTGTATGCCATCCAGTTTTTGATGATCGCCATCGGCGTGGGCACTGCCGTTGGCCTGAACGCCCTGCTCTCCCGCAAGCTGGGGCAGAAAAAGCCGGAGAAAGCCTGCCGTGCGGCCACCACCGGCCTGTTCCTGATGCTGGGAACCTCGCTGGTGTTTACACTGGTGGGGCTGCTGTTTTCCAATCAAATCGCCGCCGCATTGACGAACGACTCGGAATTGCAGGAACTTTGCCGGGAATACCTCTCGGTGAACCTTGTGTTCTGCTGGGGCATCTTTTTGCAGACCTACGGGCAGCGGCTCTTGCAGGCCGTGGGGGACACGGTGCTGTCCATGGTCTCTCTCATCATCGGTGCGGTGGTGAACATCATCCTTGACCCCATCATGATTTTCGGCCTGCTGGGCTGTCCGGCCATGGGCATCCGGGGCGCTGCTATCGCCACCGTCATCGGTCAGCTCATTGGTGCGGCCGCTGCGTTGTGGTTCAACTGGGTCAAGAACCCGGTCATTCATGTCCGGCTGAATGGCTATCGCTTTTTGTGGCAGGATGTGGCCGACATTTATCGGGTCGGTCTGCCCACCATCGTGATGCAGGCCATCGGCAGTGTGATGACCTTTGCAGTCAACAGCATTCTGCTGGGGGTGTCCTCCACGGCGGTGGCGTTCTTCGGCATCTACTACAAACTGCAAAACTTCCTGATGATGCCGGTCAACGGTCTGGGACAAGCGGCAATTCCGGTGGTCGGTTTCAACTACGGCAGCGGCCAGTCTGACCGGGTGAAACAGGCGTGGAAAGTTCTGTTGCCTACCGGCGTAGTCTTTGCCCTGTGCGGCACAGCGGTGTTCCTGCTGTTCCCGGCGCAGTTGCTGGGGCTGTTCTCGGCCAGTAACGAAATGCTGGCCTTTGGTGTGCCTGCCCTGCGCATCATCTCGGTGACCTTCCTTTTTGCAGTCATCACGATTCTGTGCGGCTACTTCGCATCCGGCCTTGATAACGGCATTGTCAACATGATCGGCGGCGCGCTCCGTCAGCTGGTGGTTCTGGTGCCGTGTCTATGGCTACTGATTCAAACGGTCGGCATCGACAAAGCATGGTTTGCGTTCTGGGTGTCTGAGGTGGTGGCTTGCGCGTACAGTTTGTGGGCAGTACGCAAGGAGCTGCGAAACAAAGTGAAGTAACAAAAAGAAATCGGGCGGAACGCTGGGAAAACCAACATTCCGTCCGATTCTTTTCATGGTCGATTAGTTTGCAGCAGGAACCGCCACATTCACCGGCAGGACGTAAACGCCATCTGCGGTGTAGTAGGTGATCTGGGTGATGGTCTTGCCGATCATCGAAGCATAGTAGGCATCGTCTGCGTCAAAGCCCAGTTCGGTGCCGCGCCAGATGTTCGTCACATGGTGCAGGCCGTACTCCGCACCGTCCGCAGTCGTCATCACAACGCCGTAGACCTTATCAAATGAAATTTTTGAGATAGCCATAACTAACATTATACGCTAAAAGAAAAGCCGGTGTGGACTTGGATTAGCTGGTTAGAAATGGCTAACGAACGGCTTTAAGATATCATGATTGGGTAAAATTGTCAAGATGATTTATCGCAAAAGCAGAAAGCTTTCCAATGGAATGGGCGGGAAGCCGAAAGAAAACGGCCTGTCAAATCTACCGGGACCTGGTTTTGGAGAACATCGAGGAGGATGCCCTCATCCAAAATCCCCGGATAGACCGGGAACAGCTGGACGAGATCGTGAACATCCCGTTCACCGTACCAGCAGGCCAGACAGCCAGCCGTCCCGTCGCCGCCGCTGCTGCCCTTGCCGCAGACCACCAGCAGCCTGCCGGGCCGCGAAAACTGCTTTTGCACAAGAATCTCCCTTTGTCATTTTGCGCATAGTGCACGACGCAAACTTTGTGGAAAAACGCCTTTGAAGCCATAGGACGCTTTATGGTACAATAAAGATGGATGAAAATGCGCAGGAAAGTCCGTTTTGTGCGGGCTGTACCACTTGGATGAAAGAGGAGCAATATGGCAAAGTATCAGGCAGGAATGCTCGTGGTCTATGGAAATCTTGGAGTGCATGAGATCGAAACGGTTGGTCCGCAAAGCTTTTGCGGCGAACCGGCAAAGGACTACTACACCCTTCGCCCTTATTTTTCGGATTCCCACGATCGCAGCTATATCCCCACCGAGAAAGAGGACGTTCTCCGGCCGGTCAGCCCGGCGGAACAAATCACGGTTGATTTGGAGAAGATAAAAGCAGAAGAACTTCCGGCTCCCGTCTCCAACAACCAGACGGTCTTGGCGGAACATTATCAGGCCGTGATCCACACGAATGATTTCTACGAATATCTGAAACTTTACAAAGAACTGTCCCGGAAGCAGATCGCCCAGCGGGGCAGAGGACGCAAGGTCAATGCCATGGACAGCCATTTTTACCAGATGACAGAGCACGTTCTGCGGGAAGAACTTGCTGCTGCGCTGCACGAAACACAGGAGGACGCAGGCAAACGGCTGGCTGAGGCAGTGAAGTAAAAAGGACCGCTTCCGTGCAAAAAACGGAGGCGGTGCTTTTGTTTTGGGCAGCGTAAACGAGCGACAAACGCCAGCCAAGCTGGCGGCTTTGACTTTCATGGGACCCGGAGGGCGTGTCTTGCATCGACCTGTGAAATCCGATATACTAAAATAAATACACCCACTGTACGGCGCGCATCTGCTCCTGCCCGAAGGAAGCCGTTGAATACGGCAAAAGAGTGCGGGAGAGCCGTGTTATCAAAAGGATGCAGTGCGGCTCGCCATAAAAGCAGCCGGAATGCGGTGGGGTGTAAAGGAGCGACAGGATCCGTTCCGGAGATTCAAGAATGAAAATGAATGGTTGGAAGTCGATCGGAATTTGTGGACGAAATCTGTATTGGGACATTGGCGGAGCGTTTTACGCGGAATGGAGGAAACAAAAATATGGAAACAGTCTATATCGCAGGCGGATGCCTGTGGGGCGTACAGCATTTTTTTGACACGGTGCCCGGTGTGCAGATGACCGAGGCCGGCAGAGCCAACGGAACGACCGACTCGCTGGACGGCCCATACGACGGCTATGCAGAATGCGTAAAAGTGGTCTTTGACGAGAAGCGCACGAGTGTTCCGGAACTGATGGCGCATCTGTTTGAGATCATCGACCCCTACAGTCTGAACAAACAGGGCGTTGACGTCGGCAAGAAATACCGGACGGGGCTGTACAGCACAGACCCAAGACATCTGGAAGAAGCAAGAGCCTTTATTGACCACCGGGAAGACCGGGACAAGATCGTTGTGGAGGTGCTGCCGCTGACAAATTACGTCCGAAGCGCCGAGGAACATCAGCACCATCTGGAACGGCACCCCGAAGACTGCAGCTACTGCCACATCCCGGACGAGGTCCTGAACAAATACAGGCGGTAAAGCCCCGGAAAACGGCAGCAGCCCTTAGCGTGTGACGGCAGAATAGAAAAAGAGGACCCCTCTGCAAGCCTTGAAAAAGGCCGACAGAAGGGTCCCTTTTACGTATTGCGTCTGTACCCGTTTTCATCCCGGTATTCGGGGTGGTCCTTGAGGTAAGGGTCCCGGTCGCCGCAGATGGTGAAGTCGCATTTGCACCCGTTTGCGCAGGTGGTCGTGCGGATCAGTCTGGCGTGGATCAGCTCCATGGACGCATAATCCACGTTGCACAGGGCGGCCATGATGTCGGTCAGCCCGTGCTGGATCGCAAATTCCGCCGCAGGGCACGCGGTGAACTCGTAATAGATGGGCTTGTCCTTTTCATAAGGAGCCACTGCCATTTCGTAGTCGTGCCATTCGTCGCAGCGTGCTTTGGCAGAGGTGAAAGCCCGGTGCAGCAGCCGCCTGAAAAACGGCTTGTTGCAGTCCACAAATTTCAGTCGGCGGAACGAGGGCAGGATCAGCGCTTCTTCCATCTCCTCGATCTCCCGGAACGAGGTCACGGCTTTGCACACCACATAATAGCTCAGGATGGCGATGCAGTCGTAGGTGCCGCCCGCACCGTTGTGGAAATTTTTTGCGCCGCCAAGGTCGGTGCGCCAGTCCGAGAGAAAGGCCGCATACTGCCGCTGCACCTGCTCCCAGACGGCTTCCCGTCGGGCTTCCGGGTAGTGCAGAGCGATTTTGGCCAAAATCTCCTTTTTGCAGGGCTTGGAGTAGAGCACATGGCAGTTCCGGTCAAATTGCAGTTCGCTGTCTTTCATACAGGTTCCTCTTTTCGCTTCAGGCAGGGTGGATATTCTGCGTTTTGAGAAAAGAATACCACATGCGGTTTGCGGTGTCAAACGAGGAGGGCTGGCCCTTGACGGCAGGTGCGGAATGCGCTATACTTCTCTTGAAGTTATACATAACTAACCATGAAGGGAAAGCGTTATGACAGATGCATTTTACGGGATCCTGATCCCATTTCTGGGCACCTCACTGGGGGCGGCCAGCGTGTTTTTTCTCAAGCAGTCGCTGGGGGACCACATCCAGCGTGCGCTCACCGGGTTTGCGGCGGGCGTGATGGTGGCGGCGTCCGTCTGGAGCCTGCTCATCCCCGCCATGGAGCAGTCGGCCGCCCTTGGCAGGCTGGCGTTTTTCCCGGCGGCGGCGGGCTTCTGGCTGGGCGTGCTGTTCCTGCTGCTGCTGGACCACATCATCCCGCACCTGCACCGGAACAGTGAGCAGGCCGAAGGCCCCCACAGCCAGCTGCAGCGCACCACCATGATGGTACTGGCCGTGACACTGCACAACATCCCGGAGGGCATGGCGGTGGGCGTGGTCTATGCGGGGTATTTGTCCGGCACGGCGCAGATCACGGCGGCCGGTGCGCTGGCCCTCTCGCTGGGCATTGCCATCCAGAACTTCCCGGAAGGGGCCATCATCTCGATGCCCCTGCGGGCCGAGGGCATGAGCAAGGGCCGCGCGTTCTGGGGCGGCGTGCTGTCCGGCATCGTGGAGCCCATCGGCGCGGTGCTGACGGTCCTGGCGGCGGGCATCATCGTCCCGGCCCTGCCGTATCTGCTCAGCTTCGCCGCCGGTGCCATGCTGTATGTGGTGGTGGAGGAGCTCATCCCGGAGATGTCACAGGGGGAGCACTCCAACATCGGCACGGTGTTCTTTGCTGTGGGGTTCAGCCTGATGATGATCCTGGATGTGGCGCTGGGCTGAAAGCTCCTCTTGACAGGCGGGTTAGCGTGCACTAATATTAAAACAAGAGACAAGAGACCGGCCAGCGCAAATCCTGCGGCCGAACTTGCCGATGTGGAGCGTGCCGAAGCGAAAGGAGAGCCGCTATGAAGATGTACGAACGCAACCCGGGGCAGGGCAGGACCGCCCTGCTCATCCACCCGATGCTGTCCTCTGCGGAGGGCATCGAACTGTGCGTGACGAATTTCTGGGGCGAAGGTGTGCACTGCTTCGTACCGGACCTGTCGGGGCATGGCGAGGACGCGGCGGCCACCTACCACAGTGCCGCCGAGGAAGCAAAAGCCATCCACGATGTGCTGGTGGAACAGGGCTGCACCCATCTGGACCTGGGCTTCGGGGCTTCGCTGGGCGGCGTGGTGCTGTTTGAGATGCTGAAGTTCCCGGACCTGACCTTCGACCACGTCTTTTTTGAGGGTGTCAGCTTTTATGAGAAAGCGCCGCTGATCGAATTTGTGCTGACGCGGGTGTTCCTTTCCAAGCACCGCAAAGCGGTGAAAGACCCGGAACTTTCCCGGCGAAAGATGAGCGAGCTCTACGGCGAGACCGCAGGCCCCGCCATGGCAAAGCGGTTCATCGCCATGAACGAGGAGAGCATCCGCCATATCATCCACGACTGCGGTTATGTGCAGCTGCCGGAACTTTCGCCGGAGATGCAGAAGCGCTGCGTTTTTGCCTATGGTGAAAAGGACTCCGACCTGAAGCAGTGCCGCAAGCTTCTGCCGAAAAAATATCCCGGCGCAGCACTGAAGGTCTGGCCGGGATATGCACATTGCGGAAAGATGACAGCGGAATCGCAGAACTATGCCGCCATGCTGAAGCAGATCTTGGAAAGCTGACGGTCAGGACACACCGTTCAGGAACTGCTCCAGCTCGGCGGCAAGCAGCTCCGGGTGGTTGATGATGTCCCCGTGGCCGAAGCCGGAGAAGCAGCGGACGGCCAGCCGAGGGTACATTGCGCGCAGTTTCCGGAGGGCCTTTTTCATATGGCCTTCCTTTTCGCCGTACCAGCAGGCGACGGCGGCCTCCGGCTGCGGGGGCAGTGAGGTGCGGTAAAGGTACAGCCCCACCTCCCATGTGGCGCGGACGGATTCCAGCGAGATGTTGTCCGGGATGCGGCGCATCATGGTGTTCATGCCCTGCTCGGTCTGGCCCATGAAGCGCAGCGCCCAGGCGGGCATGGTCTTTTCGCGGGCGGTCCGGTACTGCTTTTGCGGCATGATGTTCAGCAGCGGTTTGTTCAGCGGGCCGAAGTCGAGATACTCCGGCCCGCTGAGGATCATGTGCCGGACCTGGATCTGCGGGGATGCCTGCAGAAAAATGGCCGGCCCGCAGCCAAGGGATTCGGCGAACAGTATGTCGAGCGCCCCGCCGCAGTGTTCAAGAATGTAGGCTTCCAGCTTGTGCGCCTGCTCCTGCGCGGTGGTATAGGTGGTTTGGCCGGTGCCGTCAAAGCCGTCGAAGCTGACGGCGTAAACGCAGTATGTTTTTTCCAGCAGCGGGATCACATCCTCAAACTGCCGCCAGCACATCAGGTTGCCGTGCAGCAGCATGATGGTTTTCCCGGCCGGGTCGCCGAATCGTTTGATCTCCATGGGGCATTTTCACTCCTTATTTTTGTACCATGAGCCCGAAGTCGCAGCAGTCGTTCCCGCGGCCCAGCGTTTTGGTGCGGTGCCACAGCAGCTTCGGGTGCAGGCCGTCGTAAGTGATATCGTCGCTGTCGCAGAAGCAGCGGCACAGCTCCGGGCAGCCGTATTTCCGGCAGGCGTCGTGGTACGGGCACTGCAGCATGTCGAAGCGGATCACGTCCTTCGTGGCTTCATGGGTGAGGTACCGGAACCCGGCGGCAGGGCCGAACTTTTCCGCCACGCCCTTTGCAAAGATGCCGGGCATCGCGTGGTACAGCCCCGGCAGCTTCAGCAGGCGGCGGAACAGGGTGTGGTACTTCCGGGCGTGAGCGCTCACATAGCCGTGGATGAGCTGCAGCGCTTCCTCTTTGGAAACCACCGTCTGCAGAACTTCGTAAATGGCGATGCCCGGCATGATCTGGCTTTCCAGATGCGCCCACAGCTCCTGGGAGGCACCGGCGTTGTCTTCGCGCAAAGCTTCGATGCGCCGGTGCATGGCGGCAAGCAGCTCCGGGCCTTGTGCCGGGAAGCGTTCCGCGGCCGTTTGTTCAAAGGCTGCGATCAGATAATTCTTCTGCATACGACCACCTCATAAATACGAAAATTAGTCAAAGCTAACTCTTTGCGTCTGAAAAAGCTGCCAAAGGGCAGCAGGCTTTTCTGCCTCTGATTATAATAGCCCCTGCCCCAAAATGCAAGCGGCAATGCACCCGCTGCAAAGGGAACGGAAAATTCTCTTTTCACAATAAACCCATTGACACGATATGAAAATAGGATTATAATATCCCCAACGCAGAAAGGAGCACAGGCCGATGAAAACCAGAAAGGCTGCCCGGCACGCACTGCCTGGGCGAATGCTGTGCTCCCAGACAAGTTATCGGCAGAGAAACTGAACGAACAGGTCCATGCCGTTGTCTGGGAGAAATGTCCGCACCCAAAACCGTGATGACAAAAAGGAGAACCGACAATGGCTGATTATAAACTGTGGAACGCACTGAACGACGCAAAAAAGTATAAATGGGTGGAGCTTTCCCACTCGCTGAACAACGACAGCCCCTACTGGTCCGGCATCCCGGCGGGCTCTGTGGAGCTGGCCAGGACCGTGTGGGACTGGGGCAAGCCGGAACTGGAATGCCTGATCCAAACTTTCAAATTCCCCGGACAGTTCGGCACCCACATCGACTTCCCGGGTCACTTCATCAAGGGCAAAGCACTGTCCGAAAAGTATGATGTGAACGACCTGATCTTCCCGCTGGTGGTCATCGACATCTCCGAGCAGGCGAAGAAAGACCCCCGTTATTCTGTGACCGTGGACGACATCAAGGCCTACGAAGCAAAGTACGGCCCTATCCCAGATGGCGCACTGGTGGCTCTGCGCAGCGACTGGTACAAGAAGTGGCCGGATATGGATGCGCTGTCCGGCATCGACGCCGAGGGCAGAGAAAACGCCCCCGGCTGGTCGCTGGAAGCACTGGAGTATATCTACAAGGTGCGCAACGCCGCTGCCAACGGCCACGAAACGCTGGATACCGATTCCTCTGCGGTGGCGGAGGAAAAGGGAGACCTTGCCTGCGAGCGCTATGTTCTGGACAACGACAAGCTGCAGGTGGAGGTGCTTGCAAATCTGGATAAAGTACAGCCTGCCGGTGCGGTGGTCATCGTTTCTTACCCCCGCATCGAAGGTGCAACCGGTCTGCCCGCACGAGTCTGGGCTATTACCGAATAAGCGTGGAGAAGTGGGAAAATGTCGTTTGAAAAAGCAAAAGCAGATCTGGAAGAAAAAGGCTTGGGAGACCATATCATCGTGCTGAATGAGTCCTCGGCCACGGTGGCCGAAGCGGCCCACGCACTGGGCGTGGAACCCGCCAGCATTGCCAAGACGCTGTCGGTGCTGCAGGGCGAAAAGCCGGTGCTCATCGTCACCGAGGGCACGGCCAAGCTGGACAACCACAAATACAAAAGCCTGTTCCACATCAAGGCCAAGATGATCCCCTACGACGAGGTGGAGACCTACGTCGGCCATGCGCCGGGCGGCGTGTGCCCCTTTGGCGTGAAGGAGGGCGTGGCGATCTATCTGGATGAAAGCCTGCGCAAGTTCGACACCGTTTACCCGGCCGCAGGCAACGGCCACACCGCCGTCAAGCTGACCCTGCAGGAGCTGGAAGCCGCTGCCGGTGCCGAGGGCTGGGTGGATGTCTGCAAGGAGCCGGAAGGGGAATAAGGCAAACGCTGAAATAGCTGAAATAAGAGAACGCTCAAAGGGAGTTTTTGCGCTGGCCGCTGCCGGTGCAAGGGCTCCCTTTTTTGGTGCTGCCCGCAGCCGCCCGGCTGGGAACGCCTTGTAAGAACCGGGCGATTCCGCTATACTAGGGTGGAAACGCGCCGTGAAAACGGCGGCCGGACGAAACGGGAAAGGAGCTCCACCATGAGCAGGATTTTGTTGCTGGAAGATGATCTGAGCCTTGTCACCGGGCTTTCCTTTGCGCTGAAAAAGCAGGGCTTTGCACTGAACACGGCCAGGACCCTGCGGGAAGCGGACGCGGCCTGGGCAGACGGCAGCTACGACCTGCTGGTGCTGGATGTGTCGCTGCCGGACGGCTCCGGCTTTGCATTCTGCGAGAAGGTGCGGCGCACCTCAAATGTGCCCATCATGTTCCTGACCGCGTCGGATGAGGAGACGAACATCATCATGGGGCTGGACATGGGCGGGGATGACTACATCACAAAGCCCTTCAAGCTGGGGGTCCTGCTTTCCCGCATCAACGCCCTGCTGCGCCGGGCGAATGCCTTCTGCGCCGAGGACACGGAGCTGCAGTCGAACGGCATCCGGGTGCTGCTTTTGCAGGGGCAGGCCTTTAAAAACGGCGAACTGCTGGCGCTGACCGCCGCCGAATACAAGCTGCTGTGTTTGTTTCTGCGCAACCCGAACCGGGTGCTCACCAAGGAGCAGATCCTAGACAAGCTGTGGGACTGCGAAGGCAACTACATCGACAGCAGCACCCTCACGGTCTACATCCGGCGGCTGCGCATGAAGATCGAGGATGACCCCGGCGTGCCGCAGATGCTGCTCACCGTGCGCGGCATGGGCTACAAATGGAACGCAGTCGGGTGAGGTGCTGTATGAAAATTTTTGCAACCAAGGCCATCCGGCGGCTGTTTGCCGTGCTGGCGGGGCTCTGGGCGGTGCTGCTGGTGTGCGCCGAGGGCTTTTTCTGGGCGGAAGCACACCGTTTTTCGCTGCCGCTGCTGGCGGTGTTCCTGCTGGCAGGCGGGGCAGGGGGAGCGGTGTTCTTCCGCTATTTTCAGGCGCAGCACCGGCGCATGGAGCAGGCCGTGGCACAGATCAACGCCTACCTTTCCGGCAATGTCACCGCCCGCATCGAGTGTGATGACGAGGGCGAGCTGTACCGGCTGTTCCACGCCATCAACTCGCTGGCGGCGGTGCTGAACGCCCACGCGGACAACGAACTGCGGGAAAAGGAATTTTTGAAAAACACCATCTCGGATATCTCCCATCAGCTCAAGACCCCGCTGGCCGCACTGAATATCTACAACGGCCTGCTGCAGGACGACGAGTTGGATGCAGCGGCAGTGAAGGAGTTTGCAAACCTCTCCGAACAGGAGCTGGACCGGATCGAAACGCTGGTGCAGAACCTGCTCAAGATCGCAAAGCTGGACGCGGGCACCATCGTGTTTGAAAAGCAGCCGGAAAACGTGGCCGATATGATGCAGGAGCTGGAGCAGCACTTTGCCTACCGCGCCAAGCAGGAGCAGAAGACACTGGTGCTTTCCGGCCCGGAAGACATTTCGCTGCTCTGCGACCGCAGCTGGCTGAGCGAAGCGGTGGGCAACATCGTGAAGAACGCCCTCGACCACACGGCGGCGGGTGACACCGTCCGGCTGGAGTGGCGCGCCCTGCCCGCGGCGGTGCAGATCATCGTGCGGGACAACGGCTGCGGCATCCACCCGGAGGACCTGCCGCATATCTTCAAGCGGTTCTACCGCAGCCGCTTTTCCAAGGACACGCAGGGCATCGGCCTCGGCCTGCCGCTGGCAAAGGCCATCATCGAAGCCCACGGCGGTGCCATCGAGGTAGACAGCGAGCTGGGCAAAGGCACGGTGTTTACCATCAACTTTCTCATTCCTACAAAATTGTAGGCGTTCCGTAGGGCTGCCGTAGGATTCAGGTGCTATCCTTTTCTCAGCGGGCAGAAAACACAGCGCTGCCTGCACCCGAAAATTCAGAAAGAGGTGTCACCATGAATCTATTGGAAGTTCAAAACATCTGCAAGACCTACGGCAGCGGCGAGACTGCCGTGAAAGCGCTGAAGGATGTGAGCTTTTCCGTCCCCAAGGGCGAATACGTTGCCATCGTGGGCGAGTCCGGTTCCGGCAAGAGCACGCTGCTGAACATGATCGGCGCGCTGGACACGCCCACCTCCGGTAAGGTGCGCATTGACGGCCGGGATGTGTTCTCTATGACCGACCGGAACCTGACGATCTTCCGGCGCCGGAACATCGGTTTCATCTTTCAGGCGTTCAACCTGATCCCGGAGCTGACCGTGGAGCAGAACATCATCTTCCCCATGCTGCTGGACTACCAGAAGCCGGATAAAAAATATCTGGAAGAACTGCTGACCGTGCTGAACTTAAAGCAGCGCCGCGATCACCTGCCCAGCCAGCTTTCCGGCGGCCAGCAGCAGCGCGTGGCCATTGGCCGCGCCCTCATCACCCGCCCCGCGCTGATCCTGGCCGATGAGCCCACCGGCAACCTGGACAGCCAGAACAGCAGCGAGGTCATTGCCCTGCTGAAAGAGGCTTCGAAAAAATACGAGCAGACCATCATCATGATCACCCACAACCGCAGCATCGCCCAGACGGCAGACCGGGTGCTGCAGGTGTCGGACGGCTGCCTGACCGATTTCGGGAGGTGCCGGGAATGAACAGTTACCTGAGCCTTGTGCCCATTTCGGCGCGCGTCCACAAACGCCAGAGCCGCATGACCCGCATCTGCATCGTTCTGGCGGTATTTCTGGTCACCTCCATCTTCTCGATGGTCGAGCTGTGGTCGAAGGGCCAGACCGAAGCCATGCGCCAGAAGCACGGCGACTGGCACATTGCCCTGCAGGGCCTGCCCGATGAGACCGCAGAGCAGGTGCTCTCGCGCACCGACCTTGCGGCGTCTGCCTGGTACAGCGCCATCAACACGGATACGGCCCATCTGGACGAAGGCTATTCTCTCGGCGGCAGGACGGCTGCCATCTTCGGCGTGGAAGCAGCCTACCCCGACAACATCATGAAGTACCCGGTGGAGGGCGCCTTCCCGCAGAATGAAGGCGAAGCCGCCCTCAGCGCCGATGCCAAAGAGCTGTTCGGCCTTGCGGTGGGGGACCGCGTCACCCTGCACACCCCCGCCGGGGACTTCGACTACACCATCTCCGGCTTTTACACGGATGATGCAGACTTCAACCGCCTGCTGGGCGGCGTGTGCGTATACCTGGACCGGGCCGCCTTCGGGCAGCTGTGCAGCCGGAACGGCATCGCGGAAGATTCGGTGCTCTACCTGCACTTTGCCAGCGAGTGCGGCCTGAAAAAGACCATTGCCGACTTCCGGCAGCAGTACGGCCTGACCGGCAAAAACGTGACCGAGAACACCGCCGTTCTGGGGCTGCTTGGTGCCAGCACCAGCAAGACCATGGCCAGCTTTTACCCGCTGGCCATCGGCTGCTTTGTCATCATCCTGTTTTCGGGCGTGTTCATGATCTCCAGCTGCATGAACAGCAATGTGGCCCAGCGCACCCAGTTCTTCGGCATGATGCGGTGCATCGGGGCCAGCAAACAGCAGATCATCCATTTTGTGCAGCTGGAAGCGCTGAACTGGTGCAAAACGGCCATCCCCATCGGCTGCGCACTGGGCACCGTCACCTGCTGGGTGCTGTGCCTGATTTTGCGCTTTGTCGTGAAGGGCGAGTGGGTGGACATGCCGCTCTTTGCGGTGAGCATCAGCGGCATCCTCAGCGGTGCCGTGGTGGGCGTTGTCACCGTGTTCATCGCGGCCCATTCCCCGGCCCGGCAGGCGGCGCGGGTGTCCCCGGCGGCAGCGGTCTCCGGCAATGCAGACACATCGTCTCATTACGCCGCCCATGCGGCCAGGCCCGGCCTGCTGAAAGTGGAGACCTCTCTCGGCATCCACCACGCCATGGGTGCCAGGAAAAACCTGTTCCTGATGACCGGCTCTTTTGCGCTGATGATCGTGCTGTTTCTGGCGTTTTCGGCCTGTCTGGATATCGTGCACAAGCTTCTGCCCTCGGTGAACAGCCATCTCACGCCGGATTTTTCCATCTACAGCGTGGATGACACCAATTCCCTCGACCCCGGCATGGCTGACGAAATTGCGGCTCTGCCCGGCGTGAAGTGCACCTACGGCACCATGTCCCGCACGGCACAGCCTGCCCGGATCAACGGCGCGGAAACCACCATCGACCTCTATTCCTACGGGGACGCCATGCTGGACGACGCCAAAAGGTCCGTTGCCAGCGGCGACCTTTCCAAGGTCTACGGCGACTCCGGCTATGCGCTGGCCATTTTCAGCGACGCAACCCGCCTGAACGTGGGCGACAGCGTCACGGTCAACGGCCAGACGCTGGAGATCGCCTGCGTGCTGTCCGAGGGCATCGGCAGCATCAGCGGTGCACCCGTCATCGTCTGCTCGGGCGAGACGTTCACCCGCCTGACCGGTGAGACCCATTACATGCTTCTGAATGTCCTTGCGGAGAAAGACATCTCGGACGCCGCGGTGCAGAAGCTTTATGCGCTGGCAGGCGACGCCGCCGTGTCGGACAACCGGGAGCTGCAAAGCGAGGTCAACGGCTCTTACTGGGTGTTCCGCCTCGCGGCCTACGGTTTTCTGGCCATCATCTCCCTCATCACGGTGCTGAACATCGTGAACAGCATCTCCATGGGCGTTTCGGCCCGCACCAGGCAGTACGGTGCCATGCGCGCCGTGGGCATGGAGGGCCGGCAGATCACCAGAATGATCGCCGCCGAAGCCGTCACCTATGCCGCCTGCGGCACCGTGACCGGCCTTGTGCTGGGCCTTGCGCTCCATCACCTGATCTATGCAAAGATCGTCATCACCCACTTCGGCGGTGTGTGGAAGGTGCCGGTGGAGTCCATTGCGCTGGTCGTCCTGCTGGTGGCGGCCTCCTGTGTGCTGGCGGTGCACGGCCCGGCCCGGCGCATCTGCAATATGCCCATCACGGCCACCATCAACGAACTGTAACATCAGGCCCCGGGGAACGGCAGAACGCCCCCGGGGCTTTTGCTGTTGCCGCGGCCCTTGACGGATATGGAAAGTGTGCTATAATGGTTGCACCTACAACGATGTAGGTGCATCTTTTGCAAAGACACCGGAGGTGCCTATGGATATCACACAACGAAAGATCACAAAGATCGCGCGGGAAGCGGAAAAACTGGTGCTGCTCACGGTGCGGGAGGAAGGCGTCGGCACGGCGGAGATCGACCTCATCCATGCCCTGCGCCACCACCCCGGCTGCACGCAGGCCCAGCTGGCCGAGCTGCTGCACGCGGACAAGGCCGCCATTGCGCGGCGCACGAAAAACCTGGAGGCAAAGGGCTACCTGACCCGGCAGGATGCCCCCAACGACCGGCGCAGCCAGCTGCTGTACCCCACCGAAAAGGCAGAAAACCTGAAGTCCTCCAAGGCGGAGGTGGAAGCTGCTTTCTATGAATATCTGACCGGTGTGCTCACCGAGGAGGAAGCCGCTGCCTTTGCGGCTTCTTTGAACAAACTGTACACCGCGTCCAAGACCGAGAGCCGGGCGGGCTTCCCGCACTTCCGAAAAGCCGCAGGAGGTGAAACGACCCATGAAGCCCATAAAGAATGATAAGACCTTCCGCCCGGACCGGGTGCTCTCCTATTTCCGGGTGGAGTGGCTTCCGCTGGCCTTCGTGACCCTTTCGGGCCTTGTGTATAACATCGGCCTGCTGGCAACGCCCTGGTTCGAGGGGCGGTTGGCCCAGTGCCTGGCGGATATCCTGGGCGGCAGCGAAACGGCGGCCAATATGGCGCTGCTGGTGCTGGCCTACATCCTCGTCACCCTGCTGGTGCAGGCGGCGCGGTTCATCAAGCGCTTTTACGTGCGCCGCTTCGCCAACAACATCAACCGCCGGATGAAGGGCATCCTGTATGCCAATCTGGTGCGGCAGAGCAAGGCCGCGCTGGAACAGCAGGGGGCCGGTGAGCTGATGACCAAAGCCATCTCAGACGTGGACGACTGCGTGGAAGGAATGCGCAAGTTCACCACCGAGATCTTTGATACCGGCGTGGCGCTGGTGGGTTATGTGGTCATGCTGTTGGTGTACGACTGGCGGCTGGCCCTGCTGAGCCTGCTGTTCACGCCCTTCTCTTATGTATGTGCAGCGTGGATGAAAAAGCCGGTGCAGCGGGCCGGTGCGGCCTACAAAAAAGCCGCCGGTGCCCTGAGCGCCGCCACGCTGGACCGCGCCCAGAACGCCGTCACCTACCGCATTTACGGCTGTGAGGACGCCCGGGTGGAAAAATACGAAGATGCCCTGAACACCTACGAAAAGACCGCTGTGCGCAATAATGTGTGGCAATCCGCCCTGCCGCCGCTGTATCTGGCGGCGTCCAATGCGGGCGTGCTGTTCATTTTGTGGCTCGGTGCAAAGAACGTGCTGGGCACCGGCTGGAGCGCCTGGGACATTGCAGCCTTCACCACCTTCCTGTCCTGTTTCACCAAGCTGGTGGTCAAGTCCTCCAAGGTGGCGAAGCTGTTCAACGCCGTGCAGAAGGCGGAAGTCTCCTGGAAGCGCATCAAGCCGCTGATGAAGCAGCCCGAACCGCTGGAAGCCCTGAACGTCCCGGCGGCACAGGATGTCACGCTGGAAAACCTCGCCTTTGCCTATGGCGGGGAGCCCATCTTCTCCGGCCTGAGCCTGACCGCCCGCCCCGGCGATATCATCGGCGTCACCGGCCCGGTGGCCTGCGGCAAATCCACCTTTGGCCGGGTGTTCCTGTGCGAAGCACCTTATGAAGGCTCGGCGAAGTTTGGCGGCAGAGAGTTCTCGGCCCTGACGGCGCGGCAGATCGCTGCCACCGTCGGTTACCTGGGCCACGACCCGGAACTGAGCGCCGACACGGTGCAGAATAATGTGCTCTGCGGCAGTGCGCAGGATGCCATGCCGTGGCTGGCCGCCGCCGCACTGGATGGCGAAGTGCAGGCCATGGAAAACGGTGCGGACACCGTCATCGGCCCCAGCGGCACACGGCTTTCGGGCGGCCAGGCCCAGCGCCTGGCGCTGTCCCGCACGCTGGCCCACCCGCGCCCGGTGCTGGTGCTGGACGACCCCTTCTCGGCGCTGGACCGCAGCACCGAGGACACTATCTTTGCCGATTTGCAGGCCTACGCGAAGGATAAGGTGGTGTTTCTCATCTCGCACCGGCTGTATCACTTCCCGCAGATGCAGCAGATCATCTTTATGGACGGCGGCAAGACCACCGTCGGTACCCATGACGAGCTGATGGATGCAGTGCCGATGTACCGCCAGCTGTACGAGAGCCAGACTGTAAAGAAGGGAGGCGACCTGGATGAAGAACCGTGTGAAGCATAAAAACGGCGTATTTGAGGCTCTCCGCATGGCTGCCGCAGCGCACCGCCTGCTCACGGCGGGCACCGTCCTGTGCGTGGCGGCGTCGGTGCTGGCGTCGCTGGTGCCGCCGCTGCTGCTGGCGGGCATCATCGACCGGCTGACGGCGGGCATCCCGCTCACCTTCCTCGCGGCGCTGCTCTACTTTGGCAGTCTGGCGCTGGAAGGGGCGCTCTCGTCGGCGCAGGAAAGCCTTCTGGTGCTCTTTGGCCAGAAGATGACCCACGCCCTGCGCAGTGAAATGTCCCAGAAGCTGACGCTGCTGCCTGCCAGCACGCTGGTGGACCAGAACCCCGGCGAGGTGGCGGCCCGCTTCTCCGGCGATGTGGACACGGTGGAAGCTCTGTTCACCTCCGGCATCATCAGCATGGCGGCGGATGCCTGCCGCATCCTTTCCATTCTGGCAGTCATCGCGGTGAAGAACACCGGCCTTGCATTGATCCTGCTGCTGGTGCTGCCGCTGTTCGCGGTGTTCACCCGCGTGGTGCAGAAGCGGATGCTGGCCGCTCAGCTGGACAACCGCCGCGCGGTGGCGGCCGTATCCGGCCAGGTGCCGGAGACCCTGCACAACATCCGCACCATCCGGGCCCTGGGGCTGGAAAGCTATATGGAGCGCCGCTACGACCGCTGCATCGGCGACAGTTATGCCGCCATGGAGCGCACGAACTTCTACGACGCCATCTATTCGCCGGTGGTGCTGGTGCTGAACGCCGCCGTGGTGGGCATCGTGATGCTGCTATCCGCTTCCGGCAATGCCACCGTGCTCACCTTCTTCGGCATGTCGGTGGGCACCTCGGTGGCCGTCATCAACTACATCTCCCGCATCTTTGCGCCCATTGAGAGCCTTGGCATGGAGATCCAGACCATCCAGTCTGCCATGGCAGGCGTCAAGCGCATCGACGCTTTCCTCAGCCAGCCCGAGCGCGCCATCTCCCCGGAGCGGAAGGACGCCGCCCGGGGTGATGTGGAGCTTTCTCATGTGACCTTCGGCTATGGGGAAAAGCATGTCCTGAACGACTTCTCCATGACCGTGAAGCAGGGCGAGCAGGTCACGCTGGTGGGCCGCACCGGCGCGGGCAAGAGCACCGTGTTCAAGCTGCTGCTGGGCCTGTACCGGCCCGAGGCGGGCAGGGTGACCATCGGCGGGGTGGATGTGGCGAACATCACCGACCGCGAGCGACGCACCTGCATCGGCTGCGTGGAGCAGCATTTCTCCCGGGTGCCGGGCACGGTGCTGGAGCAGATCACTTTGAACGACCCGGCCATCACCCGGGAAATGGCACAGGATGCCGCCAGGCTGGCCGGTATCGACGCGGCCATCCGGACCCTGCCGGAGGGCTACGACACCGTATGCACCGACGGCATGTTCTCGCAGGGCGAGTGGCAGCTGCTGTCCATCGCCCGTGCGGCCGCTGCCGACCCGGCGGTGCTGCTGCTGGATGAGATCACCGCAAACCTCGACGCCGAGACCGAAGCCCGCGTGCTGGAAGCGCTGCGCCGCGCCTCGGCAGGCCGCACGGTGCTGTCGGTGTCCCACCGCATTTATGAGAACCTCGGCGGCCGCACTGTGGAGATCAAGACCCAGGTGCAGTAACAACAAGAAAAACAGAATGCCCTCTGCGCGCACAAAATGCCTGCAGGGGGCGTTTTTGCATCTTTCCCTCGGGTGAAAAGCATGGTATACTCCAAAAGTAGTTTGTCGTGACAAATCACAGGGGTTTGCATGACGGGAACGCTGTGAGGAGGTTTTTGTATGATCTTTGCAATCGAATGCATTGCGGCCTGTGTGCTGTTCATGGCCGCGCTGAAGCTCGTGAGCGCGAACCGTGAGGAAGTGTTTGTGAACGACTATCCGCCCGTCGTGACGGACAAGCTGCGCGCGATGGGCCTGGTGGCCCAGAAGCCGCCTGCCCGAAAGAGCGATATCGTCCGCAAGCTGATCGCGCTGGTGGTCTTTGCGGTGTTGTTTGCGCTGCTGCTGCGGTTCGTGAACGGCATCACCGGCTTTTGGGCCGCGGCCTTCACCGCATACGGCCTGTGGCTGGTGGTGGACTGGTACGATTTTCTGGTGGTGGATATCCTGATGGCACCCTTTGATAAGTTCTACAAGCTGGCCAAAGTGGGCATGGCGGAGCGTTCGGCGGTCTGGTTCCACTTTAAAGGCAGTGTAAAGGGCATGGTGCTGGGGCTTATTTTTGCGCCGCTGGTGGGCCTGCTGACGGCGGTGCTGTAACGGCCCGCAGAAGCCGCAAGACCGAAAAAACAAAACCACGCGCGTCCGTTCTGCCCGAAAGGCAGGGGATGCGCGTGGTTTTTGCGTTGCGGGGGAAGGGGACCGCCCTGTTACTCGTTCTGTGCGGCGGGGTCCTGCATCTGGATGATCTTGGCAGGCACACCGCCCACAACGGCGTAGTCCGGCACGTCCTTCGTGACGACGGCACCGGCACCCACCACGGCGTACTGGCCGATGGTCACGCCCGGGCAGATGGTGACGTTCATGCCCAGCCAGGCATTCTTTTTCACGGTCACCTTGCCGTAGGTGTAAAGGGTGTGGCGGTTGTTCATGTCGTGGTTGATGGTGGCAATGCGCAGGCCCGGGGCCGCCATGACGCCGTCCTCGAACTCGATGCCGCCGGAAGCGGACAGGATGGCCGAGTGATTGATGAACACGCCTTTGCCGAACTTGACCCGGTTGCCGAAGTCGCAGATGAACGGGGTGAGGATGCGCACGTCCGACAGGTCGCGGCCGAACAGTTCTTCCAGATACTGCATGTAGCCGGGGTCGTCCGGCAGGGTGGCGTTGGCCTTGGCGCACAGGGTGCGGGCGCGGATCATCTCTGCGCTGGCTTCCTTGAAGTAGCTCTCCCGCACATCGGTGGGGCCGCCTTCGTCCATCAGCTTGTAAACAGTTCCCTTTTCGTATTCCATGTTACGCCCATCCTTTCAGTTTTGCCATGGCGCTGTCCACATCGCTGCCATGGATGGCAAGGCCCGGCTTGACCACAGCACCCTTGGCCGCTTTTTCAATATCCCGCACGGTGTTCGAAAGGCCGCTGCCCTCATGGGTGCAGAAGGGGTGGATGACCTTGCCGGTGAAGTCGTAGTGCTCCAAAAAAGTGTACACCGCCATGGGCATGGTGCCCCAGTAGTTGGGGTAGCCGAGGTAAATTTCATCGTAGGCGTCGAGGTCTTCCGGCAGGGTGGTCAGCTCCGGGCGGGCGTTTGCCTGCAGGTCCCGCTTTGCCTCGGCGATGCACTGCTGGTAATTGGCCGAGTAGGGCACCTTCTGCTCGATCTTGAACAGGTCGGCACCGGTCAGCTCAGCCAGCATCTGGGCGGCCTTTTCGGTGTTGCCCACCGGGATGACCCGGTATGCGCCGCCAAAGTAGTTCTCGTCGGCGCGGGAATAGAACGCGATCAGCTTTTTCATTGCAAAGATCCTCTCTTAAGTGTTGTCCGTGCGCTTGTTCCAGACCAGCTTGCCGGTCCGCAGCGCTTCTTCGTAGTGTTCGATCTTGTACGAAAGCCGCTCCATGGTGGCTTCCAGCTGGGCTTTCTGGGCGCGCAGGGCGTCCATCTGCTCGTTGAGCAGTTCCAGCCGGGCGGGGATGGTGGCATCGCCCTCCTGAAACAGCCGGAGATATTCGATCATCACTTCCACCGGCAGCCCGGCGCTGCGCATACAGAGGGCCAGTTCCACCCAGCGCAGGTCCTCGGCCTGATAATCCCGGATGCCGCCGGAGGTGCGGTGCACGCGGGGGATCATCTGCATCCGCTCGTAGTAGCGCAGGGTATCCTGCGAAATATGGTATTTTTCCGATACTTCTTTGATGGTCATGCGGCACAGCCTCCTTTGCACGAGACGAGTATAGCACCTGGAGTTTGCTCCAAGTCAAGAGCTTTTTGCAAAATTTTTTTCGAAATGCAAAAAGGCTCTGCCGTTCCCACAGAACGGCAGAGCCGGATGTTTGCGCAAAAGGGAAAATCAGCGCACCGCGCTGGTGCGGTGCTCCATGAGATAGGTGGCCTCCAGGTCAGCGATGTGCAGCTTGACGGCCAGCGGATACTTGTCGTAGGCTTCCGAGATGGCAAAGCAGCCGCCCCGGGCCGCGTCGTCAAAGCCGCCCATGTGCCAGCGGATGGCAACGGCTTCCTCGATGCGCAGCTTCATGAACCGCTCGATGAGGAAGACGCTTTTCTCGCCGTGGCCGTAGGGGAACAGGTCCTCCACGCTGTAGCTGGGCACTTTCTCCCACTGGCCGGTCACGTCGTTTTTCACGTTGCGGGTGCCGGCCTTGTAGTAGTTGGCCTTGCACAGATCGTGCAGCAGCGCGCAGATGGCGAAGGTCTCCTCGCTGTCGTCCTCGGTGAAAAAGGTGTCGTGCAAAGCGTGGTAGACGTTCAGGCTGTGCATACACAGCCCGCCCTCACAGGCACCGTGGAACCGGGTGGAGGCCGGTGCGGTGAAGAAATCGGTCTTGTGGTCCAGCCAGTCCAGCAGCTTTTCGCTGCCGGGGCGGGTGACATGCTGCCGGAAGATCTGCAGAAACTCCTCGCGGTCGGTCATGCTCACAGCTCCATATCTTCCAGGATGCCCTTGAGGATGGCCAGCTCGTCGTGGCTCAGGGAGATGCCCTTGCCCATGCGGGTGCCGTCCGGGGACCAGTCGCGGATGTCGTACTTGGGTTCGCCGTCGTTCCAGCTGATGAGGTTGAGCTGACGCTCCCAGCCGCGGGGACGCTCGGAGAGCACTGCGATGCGCTGGACTACTTCATATTTGATCTCTGCCATGATGCAAAACCTGCCTTTATCTTTGTTTGCTACCATAATAAGGGAAGCGGACGAAGATTTCAACAGGTTCGGCAAAAATAATTTGAAAATTTTTTATTTAGCCGTAGGGCGATTCTTCCCGCCAGTCCACGAGGTCCAGCACACTGGCGGTGTCGTCGTCCGGGGCGGGGTGGGCCGAGTGGGTGTGCTGTTCGGTGCTGAACAGCCCGGGCGCATAGTGGGCCATCACGCTGGCCTGCACGTCCCCGGAGAGATATTCCCGGGCGTTTTTCTGGTAGCAGGCGGCGGGGGTGCCGTCGGTCATGGGCACGCTTTGCGGGGCGCTGTTCGTGCCCGGGTGGGGCGTCTGGCCGGGGGTCTCGATGTGGGGCGGCACCTGTGTGCCGGGGGCAGTGGGGTCGCCGGGCAGCAGGATATCCGGGCTGTCGGGCTTGTTTGCGCTGTTCGGGGCTTTGCCCAGCGGCGGGCTGCACCGGCTGCAGCTGTTCTCCGGGGCCGCAGAAGACCCGGGCAGGTCCTCCATCTGATGGCGGATGAATGGCGTAAGGGAACTCATAAAATCACCTCCGGGAATAGGATGCCCGGGGGTGCGGAAATTTATGTTGCAGGAGGGCGGTGTGCCGGTAGCTTTCTCCGGCAGGAAAAGGCTCGCCCTCTCAGTCAAACCCTTTGGGTTTGCCAGCTCTCCCAAGGGGAGAGCCAAGGGCATTGAGGGAACGTTTCTTGCCTCTCCCTTTGGGAGAGGTGGCACCGAAGGTGACGGAGAGGGTGAAGGCGGTTACACCACCAACTCCACCGTCGAGCCGCCGGTGCGCCCTTTGCGCACCACCACCTGCCGGTCGATGCGGTCTTTCAGCGCCCCCACATGGGAGATGATGCCCACCAGGCGGTCGCCCTCGGTGAGGCCTGCCAGCACCCGCATGGCCTGCTCCAAAGATTCGTCGTCCAGGCTGCCGAAGCCTTCGTCCAAAAAGAGGGTGTCCAGCCGGATGCCGCCTGCCGCGCTCTGCACCTCGTCCGAAAGGCCCAGCGCCAGCGCCAGCGACGCCTTGAAGCTCTCGCCGCCGGAAAGGGTCTTCACGCTGCGGCGGGTGCCGTTGTAGTGGTCGATGACGCCGAGGTCAAGGCCGGACTGGCTGCGCTGGTTCTCGGCCCCGATGCGCTCCAGCTCGTACTGCCCGGCGGTCATCTGCATCAGCCGGGTGTTGGCGTGGCGCAGGATGCGGTCGAGATAGTTCATCTGGATGTAGGCTTCCAGCTTGATTTTTTGTTTGCTGGTCAGGGTGCCGCCTGCCGTGGCGGCAAGGGCGCTCACCCACTGCCAGCGCTGTTCCAGTGCCGCGCGGGCGGCAGCAGCGGCGCGGTAGTTTTCAGCGGCGGTGCGGTTCGGCAAAAGCTGTGCGGCCAATTGCTGGGCCTGCTCCCGCAGGGCGGTGCGGGCAGCAGAAAGCTCGGCCTGCCGGGCCTGCAGAACTTCAAGCGGCTGTTCCGGCACGGCTTTGGCAGCAGCGGTCTGCTGGGCAAGCAGAGCGTCCACGGCGGCTTTGGCGGCAGCGTGGGTCTGCTGGGCCCGCCGGAGGGCGGCTTCCGCCTGTTCCATGCCGGTGCGGAAGGTACGGCGCTTCGCTTCCAGCGCGTCCAAAGCGGCCTGTGCGTCGGCACGCTGGGGGCAGGGCAGGGCAGCCCGCTGGTCGGTGATCTGCCGTTCCAGCGCGTCGGCCCGGGCAGACTGGGCTGCAGCGGTGCGGTCGGCGTCGGACGCGGCCTGTTCCAGCGCCGGGCGCTGGCGGGTCCTGGCCTGCCGGTCGGCATCCAGCGCGGTGCGGCGGGCGCAGTCGGCTTCCGCCTGCCGGAGGGCGGCGGTGCATCCGGCCTGTGCCGTGTGCAGGGCGTCTGCCTCCTCGGCCAGCACGGTGGTCATCAGGGCAAAGGTCAGCTGCACCGGGCCGTCCGGCGCGGTGAACCGCTGGGGCAGCAGGCTTTCGGCGTCCCGGCGCAGGGAGCGGCGGGCTTCGTCGGCGGCAGCGTTGGCGCTCTGGGCGGCGGTGCTGGCGGTCTGGGCCAGAGCATCAGCCGTGTCGGCTTCCTGCTTGGCGGCGTCCACCTGCGCCTGGGTGGGGGCCGTGCGGGGCAGCTGGGCTTTGGCCGGGTGATGGGTGCTGCCGCACACCGGGCAGGGGGCACCCTCGGTCAGCTCCCGGGCCAGCACGCCCGCCTGTGCGTCCAGAAAAGCCTTGTCCAGTGCATCCCGGCGGGCATGGGCCTGCGCTTTCGCTTCGGCAGCGGTGCGGTAGGCTTCCTGTGCGCGGCGGGCTTTCTGGGCCAGTTTCTGGCAGGCGGCAAGACGGCTCTGTAGCGTGGCAAGCGCTTCGCCGCGCTGGGCCAGCTCTTTTTCCTGTGTCTCCAGCGCCAGCTTTTGGGTGGGCGCGGCTTCCAGTGCGGCAAGGGCCTGCTCGTCGGCTGTGAGCTGCGCCGCCAGAGTTTCCAGCTGGGCACGCTTCTTCGCGGCCTGTGCCCGGGCCAGCTGGGCGGCGTCAGCGGTCTGTTTCTGCTCACGGCACAAGGCGTCCAGCGCGTCGTAGGCGCTCAAAGCCGCCTTTGCCTGCGTGACCTGCCCGGCCAGCGCATCCAGCTGGGCGGCGTCGCCTGCGTGGCGGGCGCTTTCGGCCCGAGCGGCTTCCAGTGCGGGCAAGGCTGCGGCAAGGGCCGCCTGCTTTTCCGTCAGCTGCGCGGCCAGCTGCGCGGCCTGCCGGGCGGCGCCCAATTGCTGCTGCAGGCCGTCCAGTTCGGTTTCCGTCTGTTTCAGGGCGGCAGCGGCCGTCTCCTGCGCGGCGGTCTGCCGGGTCAGCAGGGCGTCCAGCAGAGCCAGCGTGGTTTCCGGCTCGGTCTGGGCGCTGAGTGCGGCAAGGGCAGCAGCGTCCGGGTCATCGGGGGCAAATCGGATGCCGGAAAGCAGGCTGTCCAGCTTTGCGTTCTGGGCGGTGCGCTGCTGGTTCAGGCGGGAGGCCTCCTCCTGCAAGCGGTCCTGCAGCCGGGCATAGCGCTGGGTGCGGAACAGCTTGCGGAAGATGCGGCTGCGCTCCTCGGTGGAAGCGTTGAGCAGCTTTGTGAACTGCCCCTGCGCGATCATGGCGATCTGCGAAAACTGGCTGTAGTCCAGCCCGATGATCTCCTGCACGGCGGCGGTCACGTCTTTTGCTTTGGTCACCGGCGGGCGGCCGTCGGCGTAGGTGAGGGTGGCGTCGGCCTTCTCGGCGGTAAAGCCCTCGCCGCGCACTTTGGGGCGGGTGTACTCCGGGTTGCGGCGCACGGTATAGCGCTGGCCGTTTACCTCAAATTCTAGTTCCACAAAGGTGGGCGTTCTAGGGTCGGCGTACTTGCAGCGCAGCATGGCCCCCTCGCGCACGCCGCCGCTGGAATGGTCGTACAAAGCGTATGTAATGGCGTCAAACAGGGTGGTCTTGCCCGCGCCGGTGTCGCCGGTGACGAGGTACAGTCCGCCCCTGCCCAGTTTTTCCAGTTCCAGCACGGTCTCGCCTGCATAGGGGCCAAAGGCCGAGAGAGTGAGCTTTAAGGGCCTCATGCGTCCTCGCCCTCCTTCCAGATGTCCTCAATGAGCTGCTGGCAGAAGGCCGCCTGCTCGTCGGTCAGCGGCTGGTTGTTCTGCAATTCGTAAAAGGCGGCAAAATGTTCCAGCGGGGTGATATTCTCGGTGCGCTCCGGGGCCGTCACTTCCCGGTCTTCCCGGGTGCGGAGGTTGTCGTAGTCCAGCCGCATCAGGTTCGGGTAGACCACCCGCAGGCGGGCCAGTGCGTCCGGTACGTCCTGCTCGTCGGTGAGGGTGATGTGCAGGTAGTCCTCCACGGCGGTGCCCGCGTAATTGCGGCGGTCGGTCAGCTCCATGTAGCTGCCGCGCACTTCCCGCAGGTCGTGCTTCGGCGTCAGCGGGGCGGTGGTGATGGTCACTTCGCCCTTTGTGCCCAGTTCCACGAACGTAGCGCTCTTGTGCTGCCCTGCTTCCGAGAAGGAATATTTGAGCGGGGTGCCGCAGTAGCGCACAGCGTCGCGGCCCACCTTCTGGGGGCTGTGCAGGTGGCCCAGCGCCACATAGTCAAAGCCGTCGAACAGGCTGGCATCCACGCTGTCCACACCGCCCACCGACACTTCCTCGCTCTCGCAGCAGGCAGCCCCGGCCACGAACTGGTGGGCCACCAGCACGCTGCGGTGGGCGGGGTCCAACTCGCAGTGCCGCAGCACGCAGGCAAGGGCGTCGTTGTAGCTTTCCATGGGCTCGTCCGGCCAGACATGCCGTACCATAGCGGGCTTCAAAAAGGGCAGCAGATACACATCCACGGTGCCGTGGGCATCCTGCAGCGGGATGGGCACCGGTGCGCCGGAAAACACCGGGCTGACGTAGACTTTGCTGCTTTCCAAAAGCGCCGAACCAAAGGCGATGCGGTCCGCCGAGTCGTGGTTGCCGCTGATGGCGAATACCGGAAGCTTGCGCGCCGCCAGCTGGGTCAAAAACCAGTCCAGCAGGCGCACGGCCTCGGCGGGAGGCACGGGCTTATCGTAGAGGTCGCCCGCCAGCAGCACGCCGTCCACGGGCGTTGTGTCCAGCAGGGACAGGATTTCTTCCAGAATGTACCGCTGGTCGTCCAGCATGGAGAACTCGCACACCCGCTTGCCGAGGTGCAGATCGGATAAATGCAGAAAACGCAAACAGGAACACCGCCTTTCAAAAGGGTTTGCTTTATTATACAGCAAGTGTGGTTTTGAGGGCAAGAATAGAAAAAGCGTCTGCAGGACGGGAAGTCTCACAGACGCGATAAAGTGGCTCGCCCTCTCTGCCGTCACGACGAAGCTTCTGGTGCATCCGTAGGGAGCGGATTTATCCGCTCCGCAGGCAAGAAATATCTGCCGGGAAACAAGCGGAACGCATAAATGCGTTCCCTACACCAGAACAGATACGTTTCCGGGTTTGACTGAGAGGGCGAGGCCGTTTTTTAGAACATCTTCTCCCAGGTGCCCTGGCCCACGATGCCGTCGGCGGTCAGGCCGTTGCGCCGCTGGAATCGCTGCACGGCAGCGGCCGTGGCGGCCCCAAACCTGCCGTCCGCGGTCAGCCGCTCACCCAGCGAGTTGAGCTTCTGCTGCACCAGCCGCACCGTGCCGCCCGCACTGCCGCTGCGCAGGGCGATGCCGGGGTAGGGCACATGCAGGCCGTGCTTGGCCGTGTAGCGGGTGTAGAGCACATTCCAGGTGTTTGCGCCCACCTTGCCGTCCACGTTCATCTTGTTTTTCAGCTGGAACTCCTTCACGGCGTTCTCGCTGGCTACGCCGAACTTGCCGTCTATTTTCAGCTCGTCGTACCAGGTGCAGGCGTCACGCACCCCATTGAGCCAGGTCTGCACAAGGGCTACGTCCGGCCCGGATGAGCCGCGCTGGATGAGGGAATAATAAGCAGGAATTGCCATAGGGATTACACGCTCCTTTCGCCTCATGCTATGCGGCGGCGGGCGCGGGCGTTACCCGACGAGGACCACGGTGTCCCGGCGGGCGGTGCGCTGCTGCAGCCATTCCACGAAGCGCAGGCGCAAAACGTAGTCCCCGCAGACGAGGTCGTTTTCGGCAGGCAGGGCATACCCGCCGCAGGCGGCGCGGCACAGGCCCGGGTAGAGCACGCACCACCAGTTGCGGCCAGCGCCGGTGCCGAGCTCGATGCGCACCGCGTCGTACCGCCCGGCGGGAAGCGTGCCGGAGCCATAGCGCCGGGTGGGGAAATACATGTTCACCAGCTGCACCCGCACCGGGGCCCGGAGGCCCAGCTTTGCCAGCGCGTGCCGGGCCGTGAGCTGCAGCTCGAACAGATGCTGTGCCGCCCAAGTGAGGGCTTCAGGCTTGTTCTGGGCCGGGCAGGCGGCGTCCAGATAGGCCAGCACGGCGTCCCGCACATGGAGTTTGGCGCTCTGGTCGGCCACGGAGTCGCTCCCGGCCCGGATGTGCAGCCGCAGGGTGTCGGCGCACACCAGTGCCCCGGTGTCCCGCTGGGTGCGGGCCCACGCGGCGGCCTGCAGCGCACCGCACAGGGCAAGGGAAAGAAGCAGACCAAGGCAGAGCAGCGCCATCTGGCGGCGGGGGAGTGTTCTGGATAACATAAAAAACAGACCCTTCTTCTGGAAATATCATCCAGAGGATGGGCCTGTTGGAAGTGTTTTATTCGCTCAGTTCTTCAGCGACTGCATGGGGGCAGGCAGGCGGCCGCCGCGGTTGATGAACACCGAGGGGTCGTGCTGGTTCACGGCCATGATGGGGCCATAGCCCAGCAGGCCGCCAAAGTCCAGCACCTCGCCTGCCTTGCGGCCGATGGCGGGGATGACGCGCACGGCGGTGGTCTTGCTGTTCACCATACCAATGGCGGCTTCATCCGCGATGAGGGCGCTGATGACGGCAGGGGTGGTGTCGCCGGGGATGATGACCATGTCGATGCCCACCGAGCAGACGGCGGTCATGGCTTCCAGCTTTTCAATGGTCAGGCAGCCGGTCTCGGCGGCGTGGATCATGCCCGCGTCCTCGCTGACCGGGATAAAGGCACCGGACAGGCCGCCGACGTGGTTGGAGGCCATCACGCCGCCCTTCTTCACGGCGTCGTTCAGCAGGGCGAGGCAGGCGGTGGTGCCGCAGCAGCCGCAGGTCTCAAGGCCCATTTCTTCCAGAATGTTGGCCACGCTGTCGCCGATGGCCGGGGTAGGTGCCAGCGAAAGGTCGATGATACCGGCGGGCACGCCCAGCGCCTGCGAAGCAAGGTTTGCCACCAGCTGGCCCACGCGGGTGATCTTGAAGGCAGTGCGCTTGACCAGCTCTGCCACCTCGTCGATGGGGGCGTCTTTCGGCAGGCGGGCCAGGGCGGCACGCACGGCACCGGGGCCGGAAACGCCGACGTGGATCTCGCAGTCCGGCTCGCCGGGGCCATGGAATGCACCGGCCATGAAGGGGTTATCCTCCGGCGCGTTGCAGAACACGACAAGCTTTGCCGCGCCGATGCACTGACGGTCCGCGGTGAGCTCGCTGGCCTTCTTGACGGCCTCGCCCATGAGCTTGACGGCATCCATGTTCAGGCCCGCCTTGGTGGCACCGATGTTCACCGAGCTGCACACGATGTCGGTCTCGGCCAGGGCGCGGGGAATGGACTCGATCAGGCGGCGGTCACCGGCCGAGAAGCCCTTGTGCACGAGGGCACTGTAGCCGCCCACAAAGTTGACGCCCACCTTTTTACCGGCGGCGTCCAGGGTCTTGGCAAAGTCCACGGGGTCGGCGTCCGGGCAGGCACCCAGCAGCATGGCGATGGGGGTCACGCTGATGCGCTTGTTGATGATGGGGATGCCGTACTCGGCGCTGATGTGCTCCACAGCCGGAACGAGCCGGGCGGCGCGGGTGGTGATCTTGTTATAGATTTTTTCGCAGGCTTTCCTGGGGTCCGGGTCGATGCAGTCCAGCAGGCTGATGCCCATGGTGACGGTGCGCACGTCCAGATTGTCCTGGGTGAACATCTCGATGGTCTCGAGGATGTCACCGGTGTTAAACATACTCATTGCAGTGTACTCCCTCCATCAGATGGTGTGCATGGCGTCAAAAACTTCCTGACGGGTCACGTTGATCTGCATGCCCATCTCGGCGGCCAGCGCGTCGGCGCGTTTGTGCAGCTCCTCGTGGCTGACGTTGCAATTGCTGATATCCACCAGCATGATCATGGCGAACATGCCCTGCAGGATGCTCTGGGTCACGTCCTCGATGTTGATGTTCAACTCGGTGCACAGACCGGCGACTTTGGCGACCACGCCCACGGTATCGTGACCAATGACGGTAATGAATGCTTTCATCGTTTCCACCCTCGTTTTCCAGTTCGTGAATGGTGCCGCGAATGTTCCGGCACACCCTTACCCTTCCAGTATAGCAGATTTGGCAAATTTTGAACACACTTTTTGTAAAAAAAGAGCAGACAACGGCGGAAAAAGACATTCTATCAAAAAAGCGGATGCAATCTTTTCCGGCTTGTGCTATACTTATAGATAATTTCCGCGAATTTTCCCATCGGGATGAGAAGGAGTAACTATTATGGAACAGCTTTTGAAAATTCTGGAAGACAATGCGCGGCTGCCCATCGAGGACATTGCCACGATGCTGAATAAATCCCCCGCCGAGGTGGCGGCCATGATCGACCTGGCCCGGGCGCAGGGCATCATCAAGGGCTACAAGACCCTTGTGGACTGGGAAAAGGCCGGGGTGAACCGGGTGGAGGCCGTCATCGAGCTGAACGTCAGCCCCAAGAAGAGCCGCGGCTTTGACGAGATCGCAGCCACCATCGCCGCCTTTGACGAGGTGGAGAGCGTGCTGCTGATGAGCGGCGGCTACGACCTGCAGCTGGTCATCAAGGGCCAGACCTTCCAGGAGATCGCGCTGTTCGTGGCAAAGCGGCTTTCGCCGCTGGACGACGTGCTGTCCACCGCCACCCACTTTGTGCTGCGCACCTATAAGAAGGAAGGCCGCCTGTACCAGGACGAAGAAATTGACGAAAGAGAGTGCACGGTGCTGTGATGGACTACGATAAACTGATCGCGCCTGCCGCCGAAGCCATGCGGCCCTCCGGCATCCGCAAATTTTTCGATCTGGCTGCCGAAATGCCCGAGTGCATCAGCCTGGGCGTGGGTGAGCCGGACTTCAAAACGCCCTGGGCCGTGCGCGAAGCCGGCATTGAGAGCCTGGAGCATGGCCGCACCCGCTACACCTCCAACGCGGGCCTGAAGGAACTGCGCGCCGAGGTGGCAAAGTATCTGGAGCGCCGCATGGGTCTGCACTACGACCCGCTGCACGAGGTGCTCATCACGGTGGGCGGCAGCGAAGCCATTGATATGTGCATCCGCACGCTGGTGCAGCCCGGCGACGAGGTCATCATCCCGGAGCCCTGCTTTGTGTGCTACGAGCCCATCACCACTCTGTCCGGCGGCGTGCCGGTGCATGTGGCCTGCCGGCAGGAGGACGAGTTCCGCCTGCGCGCCGACGCCCTGAAAGCGGCCATCACTCCCAAGACCAAGCTGCTCATCATGCCCTTCCCGAACAACCCCACCGGCGCGGTGATGGAGCGGGAAGACCTCGAGGCCATTGCGGACGTGCTGCGCGGCACCAACATCATGGTGCTCTCGGACGAGATTTACGCCGAGCTGAACTACGGCCTGCGGCCCCATGTGTCCATCGCCACCCTGCCCGGCATGGCCGAGCGCACCATCGTGGTGAACGGCTTCTCCAAGACCTACGCCATGACCGGCTGGCGCTTGGGCTACGCCTGCGGCCCGGCACCCATCATCAAGATCATGACCAAGATCCACCAGAGCGCCATCATGAGCGCCCCCACCACCAGCCAGTATGCCGCCATCACCGCCCTGAAAGAGTGCGACGGCGAGATCGACCGGATGCGGGACGAGTACAACATGCGCCGCCGCCTTGTGGTGAAAAGCTTCAACGATATGGGCCTGACCTGCTTTGAGCCCCGCGGCGCGTTCTACGCCTTCCCCTGCATCAAGTCCACCGGCATGAGCAGCCAGGATTTCTGCACGAAGCTGCTGGAAGAAAAGCATGTGGCCATCATCCCCGGCGACGCCTTTGGCGCTTCCGGCGAGGGGTACGCCCGCGTTTCCTACGCTTACAGCGTGGAGCACTTGAAGGAAGCCCTCAAACGCATCAAGGAGTTTTTGCAGGAAAACGGCATCTATCACGGCATCTGAGGAGGGGAACACATGGCAAGGCTGAACTGCGTGACCGTTCTGGCCCCGGCAAAGCTCAACTTGGCGCTGGACGTGGTGGGCACCCTGCCCAACGGCTACCATGACCTGGACATGACCATGCAGGCCATCACCCTGCACGAGCGGGTGGTGCTGTGCCGCAGCCCCTACCTCAACCTGCGGTTGCCGGGCAGCCCGGTGGCCCCCAACAATAAAAACACCGCCATCAAGGCAGCGCTGGCCTTTTTTGATTACACCGGCCTTCTGGCGGGCGTGGATATCACCGTTTATAAGAGCACCCCGGTGCGGGCGGGCATGGCGGGCGGCAGTGCCGACGCCGCCGCCGTGCTGGTGGGCATGAACGCGCTGTACGGCGCACGCCTCTCCATGAGCGAGCTGTGCGCACTGGGCGCGAAGATCGGCGCCGACGTGCCCTTTGCCCTCATGGGCGGCACCTGCCGGGTGCAGGGCGTGGGCGACTTTCTCAAAGCGCTGCCGCCTTGCCCGGAGTGCTGGTTCACGGTTGTGATGCCGGACTATGGCGTCTCCACGCCGGAAGCCTTTGCGGCCTATGACCGCGTGGGCAGCAGCATCCACCCGGACTGCGAAGCGCAGGAAGCCGCCATCCGTGCCGGGGACCTGGACGCGCTGTGTGCCGCCGCAGGCAACGCGCTGGAAGAATGCAGCGGGGCGAAGGATACGAACGCCATCAAGGCCCTGCTGAAAGACCACGGCGCTGTCACGGCTCTGATGACCGGCAGCGGCGCGGCGGTGTTCGGCGTGTTCCGCGACGAAGCGTCTGCACAGGCCGCAGTTGCGGCGGCCCGGCAGCGCTGGAAGCAGGTGTACCTTGCCCGGCCGGACAGGGGCGGCGCACAGGTCATTTAAACGGAAAAATGCATAAACCTCCTTCCGATGGGCAAGAATAGCCCCAAAGGAAGGAGGTCTTTTTGTTGCAGACCTTTTATAAAATCTGTCTTATTTTCATGATCGTCGGCGGCATCAACTGGGGCCTTGTGGGCCTGTTCCAGTTCGATTTCGTGGGCTGGCTGCTGGGCGGCAGTGCATCCATCTGGTCGCGCATCGTGTTCACGCTGGTGGGCATCGCAGCCATCTGCGGCATCCCGGGGCTGTTCTCGGACGAAGATTCGTCGGAAGGCTGAACAAAAGGCACCTGCAATGCAGGTGCCTTTTGTTCAGGGATTTTCGTCATTCCACCCCACAAGATCGGGCAGGGTGAGCGTCTCGTCCGAGCAGTGCGGGTGGGCCCGCTTCTGGTCCTCGGCCATGGTGTGCACCACCTCGTGGGCGATCTCCCGGATGGCGGTGCAGTCCTCGGGCAGGTCGGTCTGGCTGCGGCCGGAGTGGGTGAACAGAATTTTGCCCTCATGGCCCACCACCAGCGTCAGCGGCAGCAGCTGCGGCGCTGAGCTGTCGTAGCGGTAGCCCTGCTCTTTGGCGGCTTTGTAGATGCGCTGGGCGGCAAAGCTCCAGCTCAGCAGGCCCCGGGCCTGCTCCACGCCCAGGTAGCCGTACAGCACGCCCGGTGCGTCGCAGATGACCGTGAAGGGGAACTCGGCCCCCTTTGTGGCCTTGGCCACCATGCGGGGCGACGAGCGCACCACGCAGGCCAGCCGCACGCCCCGCAGCCGGGGCAGCGTTTCCAGATAGCGGGTGAGGTACTCGCGGGTGACGGGGTGGTCGAACGCGGGCAGAAAGATCATCACCAGCGGCTGGCTGCCCGCGCAGAGCTTGTAAAAATCGTTTCCCGGGGTGGTGGGGGTGTCAAAGGTGAAGCGGGGGATCGAGGTGCCCACCAGATGTTCTGCCTTCATGCCGCGTTTGCACATCCTTTCGTGATTCCAGTGGTAATAAAAAATCCACGCACCGTCTCTCTTGTGCAGAGGACAGCGGTGGATGATTTGTTATAAAAAGATCCCGCCCGGTCGTCTGCGGTCAATCAAACCTACCCTTACGGACAGGTGGGTGCCCTGTCGCCGGATTCACGCTTCCTCATCGAACCTCCATGGTCGACCCATGGCGGGGAGGTCTGCAATCCGCCGGAGAACTCCGGGCTCCCGTTGAATGATTAGTAGGATCATATAAACCGCAACAAATCGAGCCGGGCAGGAAGTCTTACCGGGTCATTTGTCTGGAAAACGAGATTACTCGATCTCGAACTCGTCGCTCAGGCGCTGCTCGAACAGCTTGCTGACTTCCAGCAGGGTCTCGTCGTCTTCCACAACGTCCAGATACTCGCCTTCGTCGTCCTCGCCGACGCTCAGGATCACAAGCTGGGCGTCCTCGTTGATATCTTCTTCGTTTTCTGCATATTCCACAACAGCCAGATAATGCACACCCTTGTGGTCCAGCGCGTCGATCACCTCAAAGGTGACTTCGTTGCCGTCCTCGTCCTGCAGGGTCATCAGGTCCGGCTGATATTCGTCTTCGGCATTGGGGTTCTTGATCTCGTCCGACATAAATGTTGTCTCCTGTATCGTGTCATAACACGGGCTTTTGTGTGTCGGCCCGCTTGGTCTGCATATAGTGTAGCGTTTTTTTGCCTGCTCGTCAAGATGCTTTTTCGCACAGAATTTGTGGCGGAAATTTTCACGCATTTTCTCTCGCACTGCGGCGCAGAATGTGATATACTATCCTCTGAATCTTTTGCGCGCGGTACGCCGCGGGTTTATCATAGCATATGGAGCGGGGGATGAAAACATGCATAAAAAAAGATGGGCGGCGCTGGTCGTGGCCGCAGCGCTGGTGCTGACGGGCTGCAGCTTCGGCGGCCTTGGCGGCGGGGGCGGCAACTCAATTCAAAAGATCGACCGCCCGGCAGTGGAGTCGGCAGAGCTGCAGTTCAGCCACCCCACGGCAGGGGACACGGTGGCGGTGTTCGATACCTCGGCAGGCGTGTTCAAGGCGGTGCTGTTCCCGGAAAAGGCCCCGCAGGCTTACGATAACTTTGTGGGCCTTGTGCAGGCAGGTTACTACAACGGCCTGACCGTCTCCCGGGTGGAGAGCGGCTTTGTGGTGGAAGCCGGGCAGGGCACCGACGGCAAAGGCACCACCATCTGGAACGGCAGCCGCTACCCGGCAGAGACCACCGACAGCCTGCACCACTACTCCGGGGCGCTGTGCATGGGCGTGGATGCTTCCGGCGAGTGCGCCAGCGTGTTCTACGTCGTGCAGACCCTGCCGGGCGGCCAGTCGGTGACGCAGGAACTGGTGGACCAGATGAACGCCGCCGGGACCCGTGCCGAGGTGGTGAGCGCCTACCAGACCGCAGGCGGTGCACCCTACCTGGACTACACCGACACGGTGCTGGGCCAGGTGTATGAGGGCATGGACGTGGTGGATGCCATCGGTCAGACCAGCGTGGACGAAAACCAGAAGCCCACCGAGGACATCACCATCAACAGTGTGACCATCGAAACGTATCAGTAAAAGCAAGGCACCCGCGGCAGAAACGCTTCGGGTGCCTTGTTTCTTATAACCTCATTCGTGAAAGTGCGTTTGGAGCGCTCCGCAGAGCGCGACAAACGCGAAAATAAAAAGAAAATTTCCGCTGAAGATGCCCAGAGCGTGAGCGGAGGGCATTCTCAATCAGATTTCATTTGGGTGTTCCTTCCGCCAGGCAAGATAATCGTCCAATATCACGGTGGCGCTGACGGAATCCAGAATTTCTTTCCGCTTTTCGCCAAAGGTGCCGCTCTCGTCCAGCAGGTCGGCGGCGGCGCAGGTGGTCTGCCGCTCGTCCCACATGCGCACCGGCAGGCCGCTCCAGATCTCCACGGTCTTTGCCAGCTTGCGGCTCTTGGCGGCGCGCTCGCCCTCGGTGCCGTCCATGTTCAGCGGCAGCCCGATGACGATCATCTCGGCACCAATTTCTTTTGCCACCTCGCACACCCGGGCGGCTACCTTGTTGCGGGCCTTCAGGGTGATCTGCGGGGTGATGGGCGTGGTGAGAAATTCGGTGCGGTCGCAGGTGGCAAGGCCGGTGCGGCTGTCACCGTAATCAACAGCTAAAATTTTCATGTCAGGGTTCCTCTTTCTGGGTGGCTGGGTGGAAAAATCGTTTTGCCTAAGTGTACCACAGCCCGGCCGCTCCTGTAAACCATAGGAGGGACACTTTTATTGGGCCGGGTTTCGTGCTACAATAAGCATAAATCGTTTTTCAGGAGGGACACCCCATGCTCAAACTGGTTTTAGGCGGTTCCGGCAGCGGCAAAACGACCCTGCTGTATGCCCGCATCCGCGCCCGGGCCGAACAGGGCCTGCGCAGCATCCTGCTGGTGCCGGAACAGTTCACGTCCAGCACCGAGGGCCGCATCTACCGCGAACTGGGCGATGCCCTTTCCGGCATGGTGGAGAGCTTTTCCTTCACGAGCCTTGCCGAGCACATCCTCTCCGCCGAGGGCGGCGCGGCGGTGCAGACCCTTTCGGACGCGGGCCGGGCCGTGCTGGTGCGCCGCGCGCTGGAAGAACTGCAGGACAACGTGCATTATTACTACCGCCACCGCCGCAGTGCGGCCTTCTGCCAGATGGCCGCTGAGACCATCGACGAGCTGAAAAGCGCGGGCCTTTCCGGCCAGCAGCTCTACACGCTGGCCCAGGACTGCGGCCCGGAGAGCGCGAAGCTGTGCGAGCTGGCCATGATCTTTCAGGGCTACGAAACGCTGCTGGCGGGCACCGGCATGGACCCCGCCGACCGTCTGGAACTGGCCGCCGACCGGTTGGAAGCAGCTCTTGCCCGGGGTGAACTGCCGGAGTTCCTGCAGGGGCGGGAGGTGTTCATTGACGAATTCGACACCTTCAATGCCCCCAAAAAGCGGCTGATGGGCGCGATGCTGGCGGCCCTGCCCACCGTGACGGTGGCCCTGTGCGACGACGGTGCGCCCATGGTGCCCGGGGATATGGGGCTGTTCTCCGGTGCCAAGCAGGTGGCTGCACAGCTGCGGCAGCTGGCCCGAAAAAGCGGCACCGAGGTGGCCGCGCCGGAGCTGCTGCGGCGCGACCTGCGCCACAAAGACGCCCCCGGCCTTGCCGCCGTGACCGAGCTTTTGGAGACCGGCAGCTGCGAAACCCTGCCTGCAGCCCCTGAGGTGCGTCTGTTTGCCGCCGCCAGCCGGGAAGAAGAAGCCCGCTGCACCGCCGCCGCCATCCGCCGTCTGATGCGGCAGGGCGTGCGCTGCGGCCGGATCGCCGTGGTCTGCCGCGATATCGCGAAGTACCGCGCCGCCATCCGGTACGAATTCCGCATGGCAGACATCCCGCTCTACTGCGACGAGCCCACCACGCCGGAGTTCAGTGCCCCGGCCACGGCGGTGCGGGCATTGCTTGCTCTGCTGCGCGGTGCCGACCTCACCGAAAACCTCACTGTCCTCGCCAAGACCGGCCTGTGCGATTTGAAAGAGGAGCAGGTCTGCGCGCTGGAAAACTACGCCTACACCTGGTCGCCCAACGCGGCGGCGTGGCGCACAAAATTTGAGAAAAGCCCCAAGGGCTTCGGCGAGAACGAACTGACGGAGGAAGACCGGAAAACACTGGACGATGCCGAAAAGGCCCGCCAGCTGCTTGTGACGGCTGTGGACGAACTGCGCGGTAAAGTACGCGGCGGCAACGCAGAGCAGATCAGCCGGGCACTCTATTTCTGCCTGAAAGAACTGGGTGCTGAGGAACAGCAGGCCGCCCAGGTGGAAGCCATCCGCACGGCACGGGGCATTCCGGCGGCAGAGGAGGCCGCCCGCGAGTGGAACGTGGTGATGCAATTACTAAACGAGATGACCCACCTGCTGGGTGGGCAGGGCGTTACCATCCCAGAATACGAAGACCTGTTCAGCTTGCTGCTGCGCTCGTCCGACCTCGGGCACATCCCCCAGACGCTGGACGCCGTGGTGCTCGCAAGCGCCGGCAAAATGCGTCTGGATGCACCGGATTATGTGTTCGTGCTGGGCCTTTCGGAGGGCGAGTTCCCCTGTGCGCCGTCCGAGACGGGCCTTCTGACCCACGCCGACCGCGACGTGCTGATGGCAAAGCAGATCGACCTGCCGGACTGCTTCGAGAACCGCGTGGTGCGTGAGCAGGTGTGCTTTTACAAGGCCCTCACCGCCCCGGCAAAGGGGCTGTGGCTCAGCTGGCCAAAGGGGCAGGGCCGGACTCTGTGTGCAGCACTGGAGCCCATCGTGGACGCGCTGCACCCGGCGGCCCCGGAACTGGAACTTTCTGATCTGGCCGCCACGCCTGCTGACGGTCTGGATACGCTGGGCGGCGGCTGGCCGCTCACGGACATCGAACGCGCCAGCCTGACCGAAGCGCTGCACGCCCCGGCAGGGGAAGAACCACGGGGCCTTGCCCTGCTGCGCCGCATGGAAGAAAACCCGCCCCGGCAGGTGAACGACCTGCCCGCGCTGGAAACGCTGTTGGGCCGCAAATTGCGCATCTCGCCCAGCCAGCTGGAAAAATACTATACCTGCCGGTACGGCTACTTTCTGCAGTATGTGCTGGGCCTGAAGCCCCGCAAGCGGGCAGAGCTTTCCGCAGACCAGAGCGGCACCCTGATGCACTGGGTGCTGCAGATGGCACTGGACCCGCACCCGGCCGCGGACAACCCCTGCGCCGGGCTGACGCCGTTTTTGGAGCTGGACGACGACGCCATGGCGAACCTTGCCAGCCTTCTGGTGGATGAATACGCCAAGCGCTTTCTGCCCGAGGATACGGCCCGCTTTGCCTACCTGCTCTCCCGCCTGAAAAAGAGTATGACCAGCCTTTTGTGCTATCTGCGGGACGAGCAGAACCAGTCCCGGTTCAAGCCGGTGGCCTGTGAACTGAAAATTGGCCGGGGCGAAGATGCCGTGCCTGGGCAGGTGTATCATCTTTCCGACGGGCGCACCGTGCAGCTGGTGGGCACCGTGGACCGCGCCGACGAGTGGGTGGAAGAAAACGGCACCCGCTGGGTGCGCGTGGTGGATTATAAGACCGGCACCAAAAAGCTGAACCTGAAAGAGGTCTACTGCGGGCTGGACTGCCAGATGCTGCTGTACCTGTTCAGCTTGACGCGGGACAAAAGCGGCCGCTTTACCGGTGCGGAACCGGCAGGCGTTTTGTACCTGCTGGCCGACCCGGCCCCGGAGATCACCACCCGTGAAAAAGCCGCCCGCAGTGTGGAATACCAGCTGGACGGCCTGGTGCGGGATGAGCAGAAGGTGTTCGACGCCATGGACGCCGACGAGACGGGCCGCTACCTGCCCTTCAACTATAAGGGCGGCGTGCCCAGCCCGAACCAGAAGGACAAGCGTGCCGACATCGCCAAGCTGAACCGCATCCAGCTGCATCTGGACGATCTGGTCACCCAGATGGGCACCCAGCTCTATGAGGGCCAGATCGACGCCCAGCCGCTGGTGACCAGCAAGAACCCCTGCAGTTTCTGCGATTACAGCTTTATCTGCTGCCACGAGACCGGCATTGGTGAGCGGGCACTGGACGCCCCGGCCAAGCCTTTTGAGCCGGAGGAATCCGAAGAAACCGGAAAGGAAGGTGAGGACGCATGAGTGGACCCAAATGGACCCCGGCCCAGCAGGCCGCCATCGACGACCGGGGCGGCTCTCTGCTGGTGAGCGCGGCGGCGGGCAGCGGCAAAACAGCTGTGCTGACCGAGCGCGCCGTGCGGCTCATCACCGACCCGGAACACCCGGTGGACGCCGACAAGCTGCTCATCGTCACCTTTACGAATGCGGCAGCGGCAGAGCTGCGGGCCCGCATCGGGCAGGCACTGCTGCGCCGCAGTCAGGCAGAGCCCGGCAATACCGCCCTGCGCCGCCAGCGGATGCTGCTGCAGCGGGCACCCATCTGCACCATTGACGCGTTCTGTCTGGACCTGCTGCACAAGCACTTTCAGGCGCTGGATATCCCGCCAGACTTCGCCCCGGCAGACCCCGGCAGCGTGGAGGTGCTGCGGGCGGCGGCACTTTCCGAAACGCTGGAAAACGCCTACCGCGACCCGGATTTCTGCGCTTTTGCCGACCTTTACGGCAAGGGCCGCACCGATAAACCGGCAGGGGATACCATCCTGCATGTGTACGATTTTCTGCGCTCCCTGCCGGATTACGACCGCCGCCTGGACGAATATCTGGCCCCGTGGCAGCAGGAGAACGGCTTTGATTCCACCTGTTGGCACGACCTGCTGCTGGCCGAAGCGGCCCGGTGCGCGAAAGCCGCCCGGGAACTGCTGACGGCGGCGCTGGCCGACTGCAGGGCAGACTTTGCACTGGCGCAGGTGCAGGCCGAGGAAAAAGGCAAGACGGCGGCTGCCAAAGCCAAGGCTGTGGCGGGCGTCAACGATAAGTTTGCCGAGCCGCTGTTCCGGCTGGAAAACGCCGCCGCCCTGCTGGGCGAGGTGGAACGGTTGGCCCGGGCAGGCGAGTGGACGCCGCTGTATGACCGGCTCACGCCCTATGTACTGGGCATGGAGGAAGCACCCGGCCTGAAGGGCATGAAAAAGCGGCTGACCGGCGAACACAAGGCGGCGGTCAAGACCCGTGCGGAGGAAGCCGCCGCCCTGTTCGGGCAGATCACCGAGCTCATCTCCTGCAGCGAGGAAGAAGCCGAAGCGGACCGCAAAGCCGCTCTGCCCCGCCTGCGGGCGCTGTTCGACGCCGTGCGGGACTTCGACGCCCGGTTTGCGGCCAGGAAAAAAGAGCGCAAGCTGCTGGAATTCAGTGATTTTGAACACTTTGCCCTGCGGCTGCTGCGCGGCCCGGACGGCACCCCCACCGAGCTGTGCCGGAGCATCCGGCAGAACTACGCCGCCGTGATGGTGGACGAGTATCAGGACACCAACGCCCTGCAGGACGCCATTTACCGATGCCTTGCGTCTCCGGTAGGGGACAACCTGTTCCTCGTGGGCGACCTGAAGCAGAGCATCTACCGCTTCCGGCAGGCCGACCCCAGCATCTTCC